>Ga0207416_1001160_pt1 | contig 37409 bp, 37 predicted proteins | sample PaiPotPPM11metaG_FD_184107 | JGI IMG/M metagenome (GOLD analysis project Ga0207416, IMG submission 184107) | Iron sulfur acid spring bacterial and archeal communities from Banff, Canada, to study Microbial Dark Matter (Phase II) - Paint Pots PPM... ...
CCGAGCTCGGAAATTCCGTTGGCGCTCGCGGTTTGCGGCGGCGAGGTGGTGTTGCGGTCGAAGCGCGGCGAGCGCGTGCTCAAGGCCGGCGAATTCCAGAAGGACATGCTTACCACGGCGCGCGCCGCCGACGAATTGATCGCCGCCGTGCGCATTCCGGTGGCGCGCGGCAAGGGCGTCGCCTTCCGCGAAGTGGCGCGCCGCCATGGCGACTTCGCCATCGTCGCCGTGGCGGCCATGGTCGAGGATGACGGCGCGGTGCGGCTTGGCGTCGGCGGCATGGCCGGGCGGCCGATGGTGCGGCGCATCGCGGCGGCCAACGCGGCGGCGGCCATCGACGAATGGGCGGTCGAGCTCGAAGGCTACGAAGACCTGCACGCTTCGGCGGCGCTACGGCGCGATCTGTTGCGCAATCTCAGCCCGCTCGTGATCGAGGAGGCCAGAAAATGCGCCGCATGAGCAAAGACGAGCGCGTGCGCATCGCGCTCACCCTCAACGGCCGCAAGCTCGCCGCCGAGGCCGAGCCGCGCACGCTGTTGTCCGATTTTCTCCGCCAAGGGCTCGGCTCAACCGGCACCCATGTCGGCTGCGAGCACGGCATTTGCGGCGCCTGCACCGTGCTGATCGACGGCGTCGCCACGCGCTCCTGCCTCACGCTCGCGGTGCAGGCCGAAGGCCGCGACATCAAAACCGTGGAATCGCTCGCCGCAGCCGACGGCAGCCTCAATCCGCTGCAAACGGCGTTCCGCGCCAATCACGCGCTGCAATGCGGCTTCTGCACGCCGGGCATATTAATGTCGTTTACTGATTATCTCGCCCGCAACCCGCATCCCACCACCGCCGAAATCCGCGAAGTGCTCTCCGGCCACCTCTGCCGCTGCACCGGCTACGCCGGCATCGTCAAAGCGGTGGAAGAAGTGGCGTCCGCTTCATCCGCCCCCGCTCATACGCATGGGAACTGATTTCGGTTCTGTGTCCCGGATGCGGTGCAGCGCGCAGCGGTGCACCGCTGATCCGGGACCTTCGCGGACTCGGCGTTTTCAACGATCCCGGGTCTGCAGCGCACCACTTCGTGCTGCGCTGCGCCCGGGAAACGGTATCGCTGTTGGCGGCCTTGCGGCTGCAAGAGGAAGATGACGCTCGGCCCGAGTCTTGCTATGCCTTTTCCACACCAATCCGGCCGGTCAGGGGCCGCCAAAAGCGGGATCGGTAGCCGACGATGAAAGACATTCTCGACAGACTGGAGGAACGCCGCAAAAGCGCGCGCGCCGGCGGCGGCGCGGCGCGCATCGAGGCGCAGCACAAGCGCGGCAAGCTCACCGCGCGCGAGCGCATCGAGCTGTTGATGGACCGCGGCTCGTTCGAGGAGCTCGACATGTTCGTCGAGCACCGCTCCACCGATTTCGGCATGGAGAAAAGCCACATCGCCGGCGACGGCGTGGTCACCGGCTTCGGCACCGTCAACGGCCGCACCGTGTTCGCCTTCGCCAAGGATTTTACCGTGTTCGGCGGCTCGCTGTCGGAGACCCATGCGCAGAAAATCATAAAAATCCAGGACATGGCGATGCGCGCCCGCGCCCCGATCGTCGGGCTGTTCGACGCCGGCGGCGCCCGCATCCAGGAGGGCGTCGCGGCGCTCGGCGGCTATGGCGAGGTGTTTAAGAGGAACGTCATCGCCTCGGGCGTCATCCCGCAGATTTCGGTGATCATGGGCCCGTGCGCCGGCGGCGACGTCTATTCGCCGGCGATGACCGATTTCATCTTCATGGTGCGCGATACGAGCTACATGTTCGTCACCGGGCCGGACGTGGTCAAAACCGTGACCAACGAGATCGTCACCGCCGAAGAGCTCGGCGGCGCCTCGGTGCACGCGACAAAATCCTCGATCGCCGACGGCGCCTACGACAATGACGTCGAGACGCTGTTGCAGATGCGCCGGCTGATCGATTTTCTGCCCGCCAATGCGTCGGCGGGCGTGCCGGAATGGCCGTCGTTCGACGACGTCGAGCGCATCGAGCCGTCGCTCGACTCCCTCGTGCCCGATAACCCCAACAAACCCTATGACATCAAGGAGCTGATCCTCAAAACCGTCGACGAAGGCGACTTCTTCGAATTGTCCGAAGCTTTTGCCCGCAACATCGTCATCGGCTTCGGCCGCATCGGCGGCCGCACCGTGGGTTTTGTCGCCAATCAGCCGATGGTCTTGGCCGGCGTGCTCGATAGCGACGCCAGCCGCAAGGCGGCGCGCTTCGTGCGCTTTTGCGACGCGTTCAACATCCCGATCGTCACCTTCGTCGACGTGCCGGGATTTCTGCCCGGCACCGCGCAGGAATATGGCGGGCTGATCAAGCACGGCGCCAAATTGCTGTTCGCCTATTCGCAGGCCACGGTGCCGCTCGTCACCGTGATCACGCGGAAGGCCTTCGGCGGCGCCTATGACGTGATGGCGTCAAAACACATCGGCGGCGACGTCAATTACGCCTGGCCGACGGCGCAGATCGCGGTGATGGGCGCCAAGGGCGCCGTCGAGATCATCTTCCGCGCCGACTTGGGCGACGCCGACAAGATCGCCAAGCGCACCAAGGAATACGAGGAGCGCTTCCTCTCTCCCTTCATCGCCGCCGAGCGCGGCTATATCGACGACGTCATCATGCCGCACGCCACGCGCCCGCGCATCGCCCGAGCGCTGGCGATGCTGCGGGGGAAGACGGTGGAGATGCCGGGGCGCAAGCACGACAATTTGCCGGTTTAGACACCTTGCATCAATGCATCTGATGCGATAGCATCTAATGCATGAGAACGACACTCGATATTGACGACGATGTGCTGACTGCCGCGAAGGAATTGGCCAAGGCCCAGAATGCGACTGCGGGTGAGGTCATTTCCGAGCTGGCCCGTAAAGCGTTGACCGGCGACGCAGCCGCTGGTCGCGGTGCGGCGGCAGTGCACGGACTCATATACGAGGACGGCTGGTATGTTCTGCCCTCGCGCGGCGGCATCGTCACCAACGAACTGATCGATGAGATTCAAGAGGAGCTGGATCAGCAGGATGCGCGCCTTGTTGGACGTGAACGTGCTTCTGGCGCTGATGGATAGAGATCATGTCCATCACCGGAGGGCATTGGCATGGTGGCGGAGCGAGAGCGGCGACGGTTGGGCATCGTGCCCGCTGACGCAGAACGGATTCGTTCGCATCCTGTGCCAGGGAAACTACCCCCGCCGCCGAACGGCAGCGCAGGCAGTTGAGCAATTACGACTGCAACTGGCCGAACCCAGTCACCAGTTTTGGCGGGACGACATTTCAATTGCCGATGAAAGTCTGTTCGACCGCACGCGAATTTTGGGACCGAAGCAGATCACCGATGTGTATCTGCTTGCGCTGGCAATAAAGAACGGCGGCCGGCTCGCCACCTTCGACCGCAGCATTCAGATGGCGGCTGCACGGGGCGCCGAGCCGCGCCATTTGGCGGTGATATGATGGCGCCCGGCGCCGAACTATCGACGACGTGATCATGCCGCACGCCACGCGCCCGCGCATCGCCCGCGCGCTGGCGATGCTGCGCGGCAAGACGGTGGAGATGCCGGGCAGGAAGCACGATAATTTGCCGGTGTGATTTTTCATCCGCCCCCGCGAAAGCGGGGGAGGGGGACCATGCGAAGCATGGTGGAGGGGGCGTCTGGCTCGCCGCCAGCCTTGCACCGCAAAAAAAATTGTTGAAGCCCGCGCCCCTCCCACCGCGCGAGTGCCATAGCCGGTGCTTCGCATCGGCGTTGTTTTCACGAACGGCGGCCGAAGGCCGCCTATGCCCCCTCCCCGCTATCGCGGGGCGGGAGGCGTGAGTATGCTGCGCGGAAATAGCGTCGAGTTGCTGGCGCGTCAGCACGATAATTTTTCGGTGTAATCAGATGTCGTGGCCGAAGTCACTATTGGGCGCAATGAAGATCGATTGGGAGGTCATTGGCCAACTCAATTTAGACGGAGGCGGAAAGATAGAATTTCCAAAAGCGCCCTCGAAGGGCGGTCTTTATCAATTTCACGTTGAAAGGCGGGACGGCGGCGTCAGTCGCTACGTAGGGGAAACTGACAATCTGACTCGCCGCTTTGCTCATTATCGTAATCCTGGTCCAACACAGCCAACAAACGTACGCATCAATGCACTTTTCAAGGAACTGCTGTCTCGTGGAGAATCAATAACGGTAGCCATAGTAACGCAGCGAGCGTGGATCTTGAGAGACGACAAAGAGGAGGTCGCGAATTTTACCGAGAAAAGCACGCGACGCTTGTTCGAAAATTTCGTATTGGTCATGGGCAAGGCTAAAGAGATCGAGGAGCTCAATCGGTGAGCGACGTTGCGAGTCGATGCGCTAAACCGCGCGCCGTTGAATTCACGGCGAGCGAGCTTGTCGTCACGCTGAAGGATGGCCGCAAGATCGCGACGCCGCTGGAATGGTATCCGCGCCTAAACAAGGCGTCGGCAGCGGAACGCGCCGATTTCGAGATCATGCCGATGGGCATTCATTGGCCCGACATCGACGAGGATTTGAGCGTCGCCGGAATGTTGCAGGGGCAGCGAGCGAAATAAGCGGCACGATCGACGATGAATGAGCAAGCGCAGGGTGGGCAAAGGCGCGGAGCGCCGTGCCCACGCGTCCGCGGTGAAATATGACCGCGTGGACTTCGCTGCGCTCAGCCCACCCTATGGACTGGTCTTCTATGCCTATCGGCCTTCGTAGTATCATTCTAACAGGCGGCCTTGTGCCGGCGATAAGGAACAGGGCGGCTTACTCGCAATCGGGAAGTCCCCCATGAGCAAATCTCCGTTGACACTGCAAATGCCGCCGCCGCCGGAGCCGGTTGCGGTGGCGCTTACCGCCGCGACAACGGCATTGCTGATCTTCGACATCGTCGATCCGATTTGCGCGCGTCAACCGAACTGCAAAGGGAAAATGGTGCCGGTTATCGCTGCACTGCTGGCGCGGGCCAGGAAGGCCGGTGTGACCGTTGCCTATGGGACCAGAGCGCCAACCATGTCGAAGTGGTTGCCGGAAGTTCTTCCCGCGCCAGGCGACATCAAGATTGAAAGCCAGGCGCAAGACCGGTTCTACAAAACCGATCTCGACAATGCGCTGAAGGCCAAAGGCATCACGACGCTTATTCTCGCCGGCTGGAAGGCGAGCGGATCGGTGACCTATACGTCGGTCGGCGCGACGCTGCGGGGTTATACGGTCGTCGTGCCCGTCGATGCATGTCTGGACCAGACCGATTACGAAATTGCCATAGGGCAGTATCAAATCTTGCATCAGCACAGTTCGAATGCCGCGAACGAGCCTTTGAAGGCTGGAGCTTCGACGCTGAGCCGCACCGATATGATCGCTTTCAAATAACAAGGGGTGGGATGGGCAAAGGCGCCAACGGGTCCGCGCAAAGCGCGGCCCGATGACAGGCTCCGCGCCGTGCCCACGCTGTCGAACTCGATCACCGTCACCGTAAACCGCGTGGGCTTCGCTTGCGCTCAGCCCACCCTACGTCCCCGTCATGGCCGGACTTGTCCCGGCCATCCACGTCTTTGGAGCGGCGCAAGCGACAAGAGTGGATGCCCGGACAGGTGCGGGCATGACGAGGCACTAGCCCGCAGGATGGTCGAGCCAACGGGTCGGCGCGAAGCGCCGCCCGATGACAGGCTCCGCGAAACCCATCAATAAACCGCTTCGCTGCACGGTGGGTTTTGCTTCCGCCTTCGCGCGTTTACGCTTCGGCGAGCGAACCGCTCAACCCACGCTGCGAATTAAATCCACGAATTAAATCTACGCCCGCTCCAAATACGGCTCGAACGCGTCGATCGAGACTTTGAGCGAGGGGTCGGCGTCGTCGCCCCATAATTCGCGGCCGTCGAACATGACCGTATAGAGCCATTGCGGGTTCTCGCCCTGACCGATGGCATTGCTGTCGGGGAAGACGTGACAGCCGCGCACGGCGTCGATGACGCCGACCTGGCCGCGGGCATAGCGCGGCAGGCGCGTATGCGTCGCCGGGTGGATGTTCTTGGCCCGCACCCGCTCGGCGATTTTAAAGCGCGCCGGCGCGCCCGGCGGCCGCGCATAGGAGGACCGCGTCATCGCATCGGCAAACTTGGCGGCGGCAAGCTTGCGCGGCAACGCCCTGCCGGGCCGCAACGCGTGGCCGGCGGCGAGCTCGTCGGCGTCCGCCAGGCCGAGTTGGCGCGCCAGGCTTTCAAGATGCAGCTCCCACCGCTTGTAATAGGAGCTCGCCAGATAGACGTCGGGCGGCAGTCCCTCGATCGCCGCGCGCGATTGATCGATGCTAAAGGCGCCGGCATAGCTCAAAGCGCGGTGCAGCGCGAGGCAGCGGCCTTCCCAAGCGGCATGAAACACCGGCTCGTTCGGCTCCTCCTCGACCCTGCCGAAGCCGGGCCTGCCGCCCATGTCGTGCACGCCGTCCATCGCGCGATCTTAAAGCGCGTAGGGCGGATTAGCGATACCCCATCCGCCGCAACTTGACTTTCGCTTTGTCCATTGTCCACCGTCATGGCCGCAACAAGTGCGGCCATGACGGGCGGAAGCCGGCGTAGCCCGAATTGACGCCATGTGCCGCCCGATGACAGGCTCCGCGAAATCGAAGATCATCGTTTCCGCATGTCGCTGCGCTTATGCGAGCTAGCACGGGCTATTCTCAAGCAATGGCGGGCGAGGGCCAAAAACCATGAAGACGACTGGCGCGAAAGACGACAAAGGCGGAGCCTCCGCCTCTCGGTTGATCGATGCGAGAATCAGGGAGTTGGGCGGTTGGCGGGGCGAGACGCTCGCTTGGGTCCGCCGTCTCATCAAGGAGGCCTGCCCCGGCGTCGTCGAGGCGTGGAAGTGGCGCGGGGTTCCGGTGTGGGAGGACGCCGGCATCATCTGCACCGGCGAAACATACAAAGAAGTCGTGAAGTTGACCTTCGCGCACGGCGCCGCGCTGGCGGATCCTTGCGGCCTCTTCAACTCCAGCCTCGAAGGTAATATGCGGCGCGCGATCGATATCCGCGCGGGCGATAAGATCGATGCGCCCGCTCTGAAAAATCTCATCCGCGCCGCGGTCGATTACAATCGCACGAAACAGCAGAAGAAAGCGCCTGCGAAGCCTCGCGCGAAACTCCGGAAAAGCAAAAGGCCATGAAGCCGGCCCGCCATCGACGGGACGGAGCTGCGATGCACTTCACGATTTGTTGTCCTTCATACCGTGACCCGCTCTTGACATTCGTCTCTGTTGCCGTTACATAGCGCAAATCATTCTCGCCCCGTAAAGGACGCCGTCCGGGTGATGCCGGCCGGTTGGGGGCGAGTGCGGTGCCCGCGGGCGAGGCCTCATCAGCTTGGCTCCCGGGCGGTCCGGGCATCATGCCTGCCGGCATTACGACCGGCGTGTGAGGTGCGTCGCTGGAAGTGGGTCGATCGTCGGCGGAGTGACCCCCGCCCCTTGGACGGTTTGCCCACGAAGCCTGGCCCGGGTCGCACCAAGGGACCACACACCCCTTGGCAAGAGCCATGGTGGAACGCCGGCAGGCGAGCGCGCCCGAGAGCGGACGGGGCGGCGCAAGCCGCTCCTTCCGTGGCGCGAGCCGCACGCCGTATTTGCGTGCGGGACTGACGACAGTGCGACTGCCGGCGTTCCGCTTTCCTTATCTTCGTTCTTCGTAGGGTGGGTGGAGCGAAGCGAAACCCACCGAGAAATCCGCGGTGGGTTACGCCGCTTCGCGGCTAACCCACCCTACAGATCGTTCCCGCATGTCGCTCCGCTCATGCGGGCTACGGGCCGTTCGCCATCGCTGTTTGACAACGCTCGCGCGCTATTCGCGCCCGCGAGAACGAGGAGCTATTTTTTTGCCTGACGAATGCCCGCCGCCACCCCTTACCGGCGAGGCCGCCGTCAACTACCATCCGTGCAATCGAAACAACAATGACGGATGCGCGAAAGGGAACGCTCATGAAGAAATTCATCTTGATCGGCGCGACTGTGACCGGCTTGGCGCTTGCCGGCTCATTGCAGGCACAGCAGCCGAAGCTTCCACTCGAGCAGCAGAAAGTCTCGCGGCTGCCGCCGCTGCCGCAGCCGCTCGATCCGATCATGCAGCAGATGTTCGACAAGCGGCGCGCGCAGGGCGGCGCTATCATCAATCTGCAGCTCGTCACCGGGCATGCGCCGAAGTTCTCCCGCGCCGCTTCGGCGATGGCGTTCACCATCCGCTTCGATGCGGTGACGCCGCGCCGGCTCCTCGAGCTCACCATCATGCGCACGGCGCAGATCGTCGGCTCGCAATACGAGATCAACCAGCATACGCCGCTGATCAAAATGTGCGGCTACAGCGACGCGCAGATCGCCGCGCTGCCGGGGTGGCGGACGTCGACGCTGTTCGGCGACCAGGAGCGCGCGGTGCTCGGCTATGTCGAGCAAATGGCGCATGGCGGCGACGTCGACGACCCCACCTTCGCGGCGCTGCAGAAATTCTTCACGCCGCAGGAGATCGTCGAACTCACTTATACGGTCGGCAACTACTATGCCAACGGCCTGCTCACCAAGGCGCTGCAAATCGAGCCCGAAACCGACGGCCGCGAGACCGTGGCCGGCAAATGTTGAGCAAGCGCCGAACCGGTGCTGACCAAGCGTTGAACGCGTGCCGAAGGAACAAGCGAAATGCCCAAAGCCTATTTCGTCGTCCGCGCGGTGGTCGAAGACCGCCTGCGCCAAAAATTCGATCATTGGTATTCGACCGACCACCTGCCGAGCGCGATCGCCGCCTTCAAGGCGGAGAAGGCGTGGCGGTTCTGGAGCACGGCGGACACCAGCGTGCATTACGCGGTCTATCAATTCGCCGACATGGGCAAGCTCGAAGCGGGCGTGAGCAAGGAGGCCTTGCAGCCGCTGATCGCCGACTTCGACAAGAGCTGGCCAAGCGGCGTCACCCGCACGCGCGATATCTTGAACATGGTCGAGGAGCAGAGCGCGGGATAACGCGCTCCGGAAACACAAGATGCCGCGCACTTTGGAAGATTTCGCCGTGTTCGCGGCGCCGGGCGTGTTCGTGCTGCTGTGGGCGTCGGGTTTCATCGGCGCGAAACTGGGCCTCGGTTACGCCGAACCGCTGACGTTTCTCGCTTTGCGCATGATGATGGTGGTCGGCCTCGTCGCCGCGATCATGGCGGTGACGCGGCCAAAATGGCCGCGCGCGGCGGACATTCTGCACAGCGCTGTGACCGGGCTCTTGGTGCACGGCCTTTATCTCGGCGGCGTGTTCGTCGCGATCGAGAACGGTCTCTCGGCGGGCGTCGTCGCGCTGATCGTCAGTTTGCAACCGGTCTTGACCTCGACCGTGGCCAATCGCTGGCTCGGCGAGCGTGTCGTCCTGCGGCAATGGCTCGGCTTGGCGCTCGGGCTCGCCGGCATTTATCTGGTCTTGGAGGCCAAGATCGCGACCGGCGAGGCGACGCCGCTCGCCTGGATTGCCGCCGCCGTGGCGCTCTTCGGCATCACCGTCGGCACGCTTTATCAGAAGCGCTTCGGCGGCGGCATCGATTGGCGGCCGGCGTTGGCTATCCAATATGCGGCGGCTGGAGTCTTGTTTTCGCTCGGCGCGCTCGCCTTCGAAACGCGCGTCGTGCACTTTTCGCCGCAGTTTCTGTTCGCGCTCGCCTGGCTCGTTCTGGTGCTGTCGCTCGGCGCGGTCTGGCTTTTGTATTTTCTCATCCGCCGCGCCGCGGCCACCCGCGTCGTCAGCTTGTTTTATCTCACTCCGCCGGTGACGGCGCTGATGGCCTGGGCGCTGTTCGACGAGCGGCTCGCGCCGCTTTCGCTTCTCGGCATGGCGGTCTGCGTCGCCGGGGTGTTCTTGGTGAACTGGAAACCGCGCGGTGCGGCGGCGTGAGCGTTAGCGCCAGCCGCCGCCGCCATTTACATAAACCGTGTCCGCAGTCATGAACGGGCAGGCGTCGGAACACATGAACAACACAAGCTCGCCGATTTCCTCAGGCGCGCCGAAGCGCTTCATCGGCACGTCTTCCAAAAACCGCTGCACCAGTTCCGCCGACGAGCCGGCTGCGTCCTGGAACGGCGTCTTGATCGGTCCGGGCGAGATCGACAAGGCGCGGATGCCTTGGGTGGCGAATTCCCGCGCCACGCCCATGGTCATCGATACCACCGCGCCTTTGGCGGCGGCGTAGTGGATCGAGGAGCCGGGGCCGCCGCGCCGGTGCGCCATGCTCGCCATGTTGACGACGACGCCGAATTTGTTGCCCAGCATGTGCGGCAGCAGCGCCTGCATGGCGTAGAACGTGCCGTCGACGTTGAGCGCGAAGGTTTTTCGCAGCAGCGCTTCGTCGATGTCGAGGAATTTGGCGCGGCGGAACGCGGCGCCGGCCGAGTTGAACAGAAACTGCACGCTGCCGAAGGCGTCGATCGCGCGCGCCGCCATGTCGGCGACTTGCCCGCGCGAGGTCACGTCGACCTTGAGCGCCAGCGCCTGGCTGCCCTTGCCGTTGACTTGCGCCGCCGTTTCGCGCGCGCCTTCCTCGTTGATATCGGCGCAGACCACGTTGGCGCCCTCGCGCGCGAAAATCAGCGCGGTGGCGCGGCCGATGCCGCTGGCGGCGCCGGTGATGACGATGGTCTTGCCGGCGAAATAATCCGGTGTCTTCGGCATGGCGCAAGTCTCCCGTTTGTCGGGCAGTGTGCCCTGCCGGTCCGCCAGCGACAATCCCGGGCTAGGCTGAAGCGGCGGCAAGAATTTTCCACGGGGTGACGGGAAACGCTAAAATGCCGCCGCAAACAACAGAGGGGATTGCGCCATGCCGCATTGGACCGCGCTCGTCAGCGTGCTTGCCGTTCTGTTTTATTTCTACACCGGGCTTCGCGTGCCGCGGGCGCGCCGGAAATATGGCATCGCGGCGCCCGCCATTGCCGGCCATGCGGATTTCGAGCGTGTGTTCCGGGTGCAGATGAACACGCTGGAATGGATGCCGATTTTCCTGCCGCTGTTGTGGCTGTTCGCGTTTTACGTCACCGATCGGGGCGCCGCTGCGCTCGGCCTGGTCTGGATTGCCGGCCGCATCGTCTACATGATCGGCTACAGTAAAGCTGCCGCGAGCCGGGGCCCGGGCTTCGCCATTCAGGCGATCGTTTGTGGCATCCTGCTCATCGGCGCGCTCGCCGGGATCGTCTCGGCGTTGGCGCACAGCGCATAAGGGTAAGCTATGCCAAGCACTCCCATCGAGTATCGCGATGCGTCGGCGGAAGTTCGTGCAGTGTTCGACGATATCAAGCGCACGCGGCAGGTCGCGGACGTCAACAATTTTTGGAAATATTTGGCCCACGATCCGCCGACGCTCAAACGCACCTGGGCGAGCATCAAGGAGATCATGACGCCGGGCGCGCTCGATGCGCTGACCAAGGAGATGATCTATGTCGCGGTGAGCGTCACCAACGGTTGCGGTTATTGCATTGCCAGTCACACCGCGGCGGCGCGCAAGGCGGGCATGAGCGAAGCGATGTTCGGCGAGCTCCTGGCCGTAGTCGGCATGGCGAACGAAACCAACCGCTTGGCCAACGGCTATCGCGTGCCGATCGACCCGGCGTTCGAATAGGGCGCAAAACGCAAACGGCCCCGGCATAAACCGGGGCCGTTTTATTTCTTCTTGCTTTAGCGCGCTGCGCTAATGAGTAGCGCCCGGCGCTGCCGGCGTAGTGGGAGCAGGCGTGCTCGGAGCCGCGGTCATCGGCGGCGTCGGGGTGCCCGGCGCGGGTGCGGTGCTCGGCGTCGGAACCGTTGCCGGCGGGACCATACGGGTGGCCGCTGGCGGGTTTATGTCATTCGACGCCGTGTTCGTGCCGAGCTGGCCAGGTTTGTGGCCGAAGCCGAAAGCAACTGCCAGTACCACCACCAGGAACACTGCGGCGGCAGTCCAACCCCATGCGGCATTTGGGGCACGTACATTGGTGTCCAGCTTGGCATCGTTCCGGAATGGATCCTCCGGGTTCTGGTAACCGTAATTCGCATTGCGGTAGTCGGACATGATGGGGTCTCCGTCCATCGTTGCGTCTGGCAGATAACCTTGGCCGGCGCCGCGGCGTTCCCCAGCGCCAGCGGAATACCGCCCCAGCCGTTCCGACATGGCCGCGGAACTTCCACAAGGTTCCGTGACCGATAATCCCTTCAATAGGCCGGTCTGCGAGGCGCCGCGGGCGCCGTGACTTTTGCATCGAAGCGATTAGCGATTATGGTGCTTCGCGTCGCGCTCGTAGCTCAGCTGGATAGAGCATCAGACTTCGAATCTGAGGGTCGGGAGTTCGAATCTCTCCGAGCGCGCCAACATCCAGCACGATCTGGTGAAAGGTGCCCGGCGGCGGGGCTGCGGCGAGGTAATTTCAGGCAACATTAGGTTGAATGCGACATAGCGTCGAAGGCCGATTTCAGATTGGACCGCTCGAACGCGGCTGGTGCACCATACGAAACACTCGATTGCAAACCAGTTCGCGCCGTCATAGACCGCTCACAACGGGGATGGGCCCCGCGACGTCGATGGCGCGGTCGGGGGATGGACGATCTAACCGGTAAACAGCACGCGGAGGTTTCCAGCGTATCGGTTGCCGGGAACGCCAATGTTGTGCAGCCGCGAGGTCGGACCGAAGACGTGCCGCGCGCCATCATTCTGATGGTCATCGCGACGGTGCTGTTTTCCGGCGCGTCGGCGGCCAGCAAATGGCTCGTCGGCATCTATCCGATCGGCGAGGTGCTGTTCCTGCGCTCGCTGTCCTCGTTGATTTCCTGCGCCGCCGTCATGCTGCCGGTCTCCGGCTTGGCGGTCTTCGCGACGCGCCGTCCGCTCGACCATTTGGCGCGCGGCCTGTCGCAATCGATTTCCCAGGCGGCCTTGCTTATCGCCTTCAGTTTGATGCCGCTCGCCGGCGCCGTCGCCATCAATTTCTCCGCTCCGCTGTTCGCGGCTCTGGTCTCGATCGTCTGGCTCAAGGAGCGGGCCGGTTATGTGCGCGGCACGGCGCTGGTGATCGGCTTCCTAGGCGTGCTGATCGTGACCGATCCCGGTGCGAATTCGCTGACGCTCGGCGCGCTGTTCGCGCTCATCAACGCAGTCATGTACGGCACCGTCACCGTCGCCGTGCGCGGCATGACCAGAACGGAATCGGCCAATACGCTGGTGATCTGGCAACTGACGGTGCTGACGTTCTTTCATAGTTTTCTGCTGATCTTCGGCTGGCGATGGCCGTCGGCGATCGATGCCGCGATGCTGTTCGGTACCGGCTTCATCAATGCGGTCGGACAATGGTTCTGGACCAGAGCGCTGCACCTCGCGCCGGCGGCGGCGGTGACGCCGTTTTACTATCTCATGCTGGTCTGGGCGCTGGTCATTGGCTTCGTGGTATGGGGCGACGTCCCCTCGCTAAGCCTGCTCGTTGGTTCTTCCGTCGTCGTCGCAACCGGGCTGTTCCTGTTTCTGCGCGAGGCTCGGCTGCAACGGGCGATATCGTTTCATACGCCGCCGCGCCGGGAGACGAGATAAAGATCATTGAATGAGCTCGCCGATCCGGTCGATGACCGGCTTCGGCGTGGCGTAAGCTTTCTTGACCAAAGCTTCGAGCTCGCCGCCGTCTTCCGCGTCGATGGTGAGCCTGCGCAACTTCGCTTCGGCGGTGAATTCCGGGTCCGTCATCGTCGCGTTGAACGCGTCACGCAGCATTTTGAGCCGATCCGCCGACAGATCGGGCGGCGCCACATAGGGGCGGCCGATGCCTTGGCCGGTATAGAGGAATTCGATCGCCTGCTTGTCCTCGGGCCGTTGCGCGAGATCGACGACAAACGGCGCGCCTTTCAATTTGGGATTGGGCTTGCTGCCGCCCTGAAACAGGACTGCGACCGTGCCATTCGCAATCCAATCCGGCCTGCGCACCATGACGCTGTCATAGCTCTCGCAGATGCCCTGCACCTCGCCGCGTTCCATCGCAAGGAACACATCGGCCGAGGACGAGTAACCGCCGACGATGCGGAATTTAAAGCCGAGGATGTCGTCGAGCGCTTTCGGATAGGAGTGGGTGCCGGTGCCGACGCCGGTATCGCCGACGACGAGTTCCTTTTTCTTGAGGTCTTGCACGTTCTTTACCGCCGCGGTGCGATAGGCGATGCAGACATTGGTTTCGATCGCGGGAGTGCCGAGCCAGGAGAATTTGGTCGCATCGAATTGCGCGCCCGAAGCGCCGGTGAGCGGTCCGAGCACGGCATCTCGTGAAATCGCGCCGATTGTCGTGCCGTCCTTCGGCGCCACATTGTAGATGAAATTGGCGGCGCGGTAGCTGCCGGCGCCTTCCAGGTTCTGCGGTACGACCGCCGGATTGCCCGGCAGATGCTTGCCGAGGTGGCGGGCGATGACGCGCGCCCACAGGTCGTAGCCCCCGCCGGGTCCGAAGCCGATGAGCATGGTCACTGTTTTGCCGGCAAACGCGGCGTCCGGCGCCTGCGCCATCGCGGCGCCGAAAACCAGGCAGGCGATTGATCCCGCTAGCAGGCAGAGCGGCAATAGGACGCGCCAGAAACGCTCGCTCATCGTAATCCTCCCGGTTCGCCGCCGCCCGGCATTTGTTAACAAATGTCGGACCGCCTACAAAGTGGTAAACTGAGCCGGTCCGGTGGGCGATCCTCAAAGCCGCCTGTCGGCTTCGGGGGCCAGCGACGACGCCAATCATGTAAGGAGTTGCGTATGATGTTACCGCGCCGACAATTTCTGCAGATCGCATCGAGTCTCTGCGCGCTGCCGGCAATGCCGCGCAATGCGGCGGCGCTCGACTATCCGACGCGGCCGGTGCAGGTGATTGTCGGCCAGGCCGCCGCGAGCTCCTCCGACATCACCGCGCGCTTGATCTCACAATACCTTTCGCAACACCTTGGCCAGCAATTTGTCGTGCAAGTGCGGCCCGGTGCCACCGGAAATATCGCGACCGAGCAGGTGGCGCAGGCGGCGCCGGACGGTTACACGCTGCTTCTGGTAAATTCGCAAAACACCATCAACCAAGCGCTCGTTCCCAATCTGCCGTTCGATTTCGTGCGCGACATTGTTCCCATCGCTATCGTCTTCCGCGTGCCGCTTGTCATGGAAGTGCTGCCGGGGTTTCCCGCCAAAACGGTGTCGGACTTCATCGCATATGCTAAAGCCAATCCGGGCAAGATCAACATGGCTTCGGCCGGTGTCGGCGGACCGCAACATGTCGCCGGCGAATTGTTCAAATACATGGCCGGTGTCGACCTGGTGCATGTGCCGTATCACGGCTCCACGCCGGCGATCACCGATTTGTTGGCGGGGCAGGTGCAGGTGATGTTCGATGTCACGCCGACTGCGCTGCCGCAAATAAGGGCCGGCAAGCTGCGGGCGCTTGCGGTCACGACGCCGGAGCGGCTGGATATATTGCCCGGCGTTCCGGCGATGGCCGAGTTTCTGCCCGGCTATGAAGCGTTCGGCTGGATCGGCTTCGGTGCGCCCAAGGGGACACCGGCAGACGTCATCGCAACGCTGAATAAGCAAATAAATGCGGCAATCGCAGATCCGACCATCAAGGCGCGGCTCGCCGATCTCGGCGGCTTGGTGATGCCGCCGAATACGCCGGCGGACTTCGCGAAATTCATCGCCGCCGACACTGACAAGTGGCGCAAGGTGGTGCAATTTGCCCACCTCAAGCCGGAATGAAGGCCATCGATAGTGGCCGGGATTAAACTGGGGGAATACACGATGTTACTGTCACGCCGAAAACTTCTTCATCTCGCTGCCGGGACTGGCGCCGCCGGCGCTTATCCGAGCTTCGCCTTCGCGGCCGATTATCCGACCCGGCCGGTCACGATCATCGTGCCATTCGCCGCCGGCGGCGCAACCGACGTGCTGGCGCGGATGATCGCCGATCCGATGGGCAAGGCACTCGGGCAAACGGTTATTGTCGAAGATCTCACCGGCGCCGCCGGTGCGATTGGCGTCGGCAAGGTCGCGCACTCGTCTCCCGATGGCTACACGCTGTGCGTCGGCACGCTGACGACCAATGTGCTGATCGGCGGCCTTTACAAATTGGATTTCGACCTGCTGAACGATCTGACGCCGATCGCCGAGCTCGCCTACGAGCCGCTGTTGATTTGCGTCAAGAACAGCCTGCCGGTGCACAACCTCAAAGAGCTGATTGCTTGGTTGAAGGATAATCCCGGCAAGGCCAGCGTCGGTATTCCCGGTGTCGGCTCGACTGGGAACCTTGCCGGCCTGTCATTCCAGAAAGCCACCGGCACCACATTCCAATTCGTGCCCTATCGCGGCGACAATCCGGCGGTGCAAGACATGATGGCCGGGCAGATCGACATGATGATCGAGCCATCGTCCAATTTCACCGCGCAGGTCAAGGCCGGCACCATCCGGGCTATCGCGGTCCCGGCCAAGACGCGCATGACGAGCTTGCCGGAAGTGCCGACGACGGACGAGGCCGGTCTGCCGGGATTTTACGCATCGATCTGGTTCGGCATGTGGGCGCCGAAAGGCACACCGCGGGATGTTCTCGACAAAATCCACGCCGCGACCGTCGTGGCGCTGAAAAACGAAAGCGTGAAAGAAAAGCTCAATGGACTCGGCCAGCAGATTTCCTCGCCCGATCTGCAGTCGGTCGCGGCATTTGCCGCGTTTCAGAAGGCGGAGGCCGACAAATGGTGGCCGATCATGAAAGAGGCCGGCATCAAGGCGCAATGAGCTCGCCGGCGGCGTAACCTATTCAGCCGGCGTAATCCGCCGGCTTGGTCTTCGCTACAAAAGGTCCAGATCAACGCGGCCGCCGCGCCGGCCACCGCCGCGATAGCGATAAAGCCACCGGTCGGACCTATGCCTTGGCACGGAAATCCGGTGAACAATGCGCCGGGCGGCGCGGCGCGCCTTGTCAGGCGTAATTGAGCATCGCCATGAAGCCGAAATCCATGTGCAATTGCTGATGGCAGTGGAAGAGTGTCGGTCCCGGATTGTCGGCGATGAAGTCGAATTCGGTCTCCTGAAATCCGCCGAGCATGACCACATCCTTAATCACGCCCGCCGTCGGCTTGCCGCCGATGCGCACAAGTTCGAAACTGTGCCGGTGCAAATGCAGCGGGTGGATGTCGTCGCTGGCATTGCGGACCTTGAATCGGTAGCGTCGTCCTTCATGTAGCGTGTAAGCAGGCCTCATCGTCTCCATCGAAAAAGCCACCCCATTGAGAAGCCATTGATTGAAGCCGTTGAGCGCGCCGTTGTGCTTGACCACAGTGATATCGATGGTCTCATCCGGCGCCGCCGGCGTGGCGGCCGGTTTGCCGAATACCGTGTAATCCCATTTGAACGGCTTCGGCCTGCTCCATTGCGGCTTGGCGGTGGCGCCGGCATATTCGACGACGATCCCCATGCCGTGGCCGCGATCGCCGTCATCGAGATCGCCCATGATCCAAACGCCCGGATGCTTCATCTCGACAATGGCCGAGATGCGCTCGGCGGTGCCGAGCCACAAGACCGGCACGTCCGCTTGCGTCGGTACCGGGTTGCCGTCGAGCGCGACAATCCTGAAAACGTGACCGGGCAATGCCAGACTGCGAATTTCGCCGGCGCTCGCATTGAGCACGTGGAACAGCACCCGGTCGCCCTGTTTGACGCGGATCGGCTCGCCGTGACCGAGCATTTTGCCGTTGATGCCGAACAAGTCGTAACTGACTTCGTATCCCTTCGGTCCCTTGAATTGATCGTCGGCCGTTTTGCCGATGTCCTGCAACTGCTTGATCGGCGCGCCGGCGAGAAAGTCCATCGCCATATCGCCGCCCTGGCTGAATGACGGCAGGAATTCCTTGAGCACCAGGAAAACCTCGCGATCGTAAGCGCCCGGATTGTTGACCGGCTCGATATAGACCGGTCCCGCTTGACCCGTATAGGTACTGCGATTGAGATCGCCGCCTCCTGCGACATGCGTGTGATAGAACCGGAATCCGGAAGGCTTTGGCACGAAGGCAATGCGGCGCATGCCGTGCGGCGGGATGAACGGCGTGCCTTCCTCCGCGGCGCCATCGACTTCGCTCGGGATCATCTGACCGTGCCAGTGCAGCAGTTCCGGCGTGTCAGTATCGTTGTGCGCGTCGACGACGACCCGCTTGCCTTCGGTGAGGCGAATCAGCGGTCCGGGGAACTGGCCGTTGTAGAGCGTCGTCGAGGCGATACGGTCGGGTGCGAGCTCGACCAGGCCGTTGGCGATGCGGAGCGTATAGTCGGCCTTTTCCGGAGGTTTTTCCGCCGGCTGATCGTCTGCGGCCTGGGCCAGATACGGCGTTGCGCCGACGGCCGGCAGTGTCGCGGCATATTTGAGCAACGAGCGGCGGTCGATGGTCATGCGTTAGTCCCTTTCGTTGCTCGCCGCGTAGCCATGGGTTTGGTAGCCATGGGGTTGGCTGCCAAAAGAGCCGGATGGGAATCACATGCTAACGTGTCGGTGGCGCCGCGAAGAGGCTCCACACGAAAAATTCATCGAAAACACAGCCGCTGGGTTGCGCCGGCGCTCCTGCCCGCTCGGTGCGCCACTGCACAACGACGCTGCGGATGCTGAGCATGGCCGCTTTGACCGGATGGTGTGGCACATTATTGTGGGCGTCGTGCAAGTAGGCCGGCCGGCGTGCAGCCGCTATTCATCAAAGTGCTGTGAAAGGTTTTCCGGTGTTGAATCCAACCGCATCCATGCATGACCGCATTGCCATGCATAGCGATAATGCCTTTAAAATCGGCTTTTTCGGCGCCAACTGCTCGTCCGCGCGCACCGCCACCTTGGTGCCGGAGCGCTGGCTTGCAACCTGGCCCGATTGCCTAGCGCTGGCAAAACTGGCCGATGCGGCGGGCATCGATTTCCTGTTGCCGATCGGGCGCTGGAAGGGCTACGGCGGCTCGAGCGATTTTCACGGCACGACGCTGGAAACCGTGACCTGGGCCTGCGGCCTCCTCGCCGCGACGCAGCGCATCACGATTTTCGGCACCGTGCATGCGCCGCTGTTCCATCCGCTCATCGCCGCCAAGGAGTTCGTCACTGCCGATCACATCGGCGCCGGCCGCTTTGCGCTCAACATCGTCGCCGGCTGGAATGAGGGCGAATTCGAAATGTTCGGCGTTGAACAGCGCGGTCACGAGGACCGCTATGAATTCGCGCAGGAATGGATCGACATTGTCATGCGCGCGTGGTCCGAGGAGGACTTCGATTTCGATGGAAAATATTTCAAGCTCGCCGGTGTGCGGGTGAAGCCGCGGCCCTACGGCGGCACGCGGCCCATCATCATGAATGCCGGATCGTCGGCAACCGGCCGGGCCTTCGCGCTGCGCAATTGCGATGCCTTTTTCACGTCGACACGCGAGGCGCGCCTGACTGCCGCCGGCACTGAGACGCAACAAACGAGTGTGTTCGAGTGGACATTGAAGATGGTCGCCGATGTCAAAGCCGCAGCACAAAAATTCGGGCGCGACATCGATCTCTACACTCAGGGTCAGGTGATTTGCCGGCCCACCCAGGCGGAGGCCGAAGCCTACCATCGCCACGCCAATGTCGAGAATGCCGACTGGCCGGCGATCGAGCGCATGCTCGCGCTCAAGAATATCACGCCGCAAAACACCGACGCCGGCGAATATGCCGCCAAACGCGCCTTGCAGGCCGCAAGCGGCGTCGGCGGCTATCCGTTCGTCGGCACGCCCGACAAGATTGCGGACGAATTCGCCAATATCGCGCGAGCCGGCATCCGCGGCATTGCCGTTTCGTTCGTGAATTATCTCGAAGAAGCGCCGTATTTCTGCGCGGAGGTGCTGCCACGGCTGGCGCGGATGGGACTGCGAGCGGCAAATTAGCGCGCCCGCGCGACAGCCGGAATTCGTGCAGTCGTGCCTGTTACGACTTCTCCGGCAGCATAACGATCTGCGTCTGGATCACCAATGCGCATAGCCGGCCGTCGTTGCGGGTGATGCGTGTCTGCCACACCATGGTAGTGCGGCCGCGGTGCAACGGCGTGCATTCGGCGTGCGCCGTGTCGCCAACGGGAATGCCGGCGAAAAAATTTGTCTTGCTTTCGATGGTCGCGGTGCGGCCGCCCTCGGGGAGGTTCGCCATCGTTGCGGTGCCGCCGAGATTGTCGGCGAGCGCCATGACGGCGCCGCCATGAAGCGCACCAAAGCGGTTGTTGAGCTCCTCACGCACGGGCATCTCGGCCACGACCTTGTCCGGCGCAACATGCGTGATCTTCATGCCCATGAATGCGGCGAACGGCGGTTGATTATTGGCGTCGGAATTCATGATGGCCCTCAAAAGGAGGGCGCGGCAACCGCCGCGCCCCGACAATCAAACCAGGGACTTGGGTGACTTGCTACCGCGGTTGCGGCACGACGCGCATATAGGGCTTTACCGTCTTCCAGCCACCGGGATAAAGCTTCTTGGCTTCTTCGTCGCTCACCGCGCCGGTGAGGATGACGTCTTCGCCCTGTTTCCAGTTGGCTGGCGTTGCCACGCGGTGCTTGGCGTTGAGCTGCAATGAATCGATCACGCGCAGCACCTCGTCGAAATTCCGGCCCGTCGTCATCGGATAGACGAGGACAAGCTTGATCTTCTTGTCGGGGCCGATGACGAACACGTTGCGCACCGTTTGGTTGTCGGCAGGCGTGCGGCCCTCCGAAGTGCCGCTCGTGCTTGCCGGCAACATGCCGTAGGCTTTCGAGACCTTCAGGTCGGTGTCGCCGATCATCGGATAGTTCGGGGCGAAGCCGACAACGTCCTTGATGTCGCCGGCCCACTTTTTGTGGTTGTCCACGGGGTCGACCGACAAGCCGATGATTTTGACCCCGCGCTTGTCGAATTCCGGCTTGAGCCGCGCCATGGTGCCGAGCTCGGTGGTGCAAACCGGCGTAAAATCCTTGGGGTGCGAGAACAGCACCACCCAGTTGCTGCCGATCCAGTCGTGGAAGCGGATTTTGCCTTCGGTGGTTTCGGCTTCGAAATCCGGGGCGGTGTCGCCAATCTGAAGAGCCATGCAAATCCTCCGTCGCGTAGACTGACCGTTATTTGGGCTGATGAAGTTTATTTGGGCTGATGAAGTTCGGGAAGATACCTCACGATGTTATGTACGGCTCGGACGGCGCAATTGCCAGCCCAGCAACGGATAATATTCCCTTGAGGCAAAAGCATTATTTGCTCGGATCCGCGGCCGGATCGGTAAAAAATCGTTGGCGCGGACGCTAATCCGGAAGGTTCTTTTTCGGAGGCTTTTTGGCGGTCTTTCCCGCGCCCCGCCGCGGCTAGGGCGGCGGCGGCCGCTAAAACATTGCGCGGGAGTGCCGCGAGTTTGCCGCACTGCCGCCCTGCGCGGGCCACCCTGGCATTGAAATATCAACGGGTGGCGCGCGCGGCGCGACGCAATGGAACATCCCCGAATAGCGCGCGTTTGTATTCGACGGTTGGCCGGAGGCGGCAGTGGCAATTCCGATGGTGCACGATACCGATCTCGCGACGCTCGCCGCCCTGATTGCGCGTTCGCCGATCGTTGTCGCTCATCGAACACGGTGCCGGCGCCTGCCCGCCGGCTTCGATGACGTGGATGTTGCCATTCTCGACTGGATCGCGGCGGAGGCCCGGCGCGCGGGCCGTTCCTTGATCCGAATGTAGCGCCGGTAGCGGCGCGACTACTGCGTCGCGCTTGGCAGAAAAGTGCTGGACAGACCGACCGTACGTCCGGGAAATCCCGCGGCGTCGAAATAGCGGGTCGCTCCGACCAACTGCATGTCGATGACCGTGACCAAGCCGTTGGGCGCCGGGTCCGAAGTCAAAACGCGGCTGGTCACGTCGGGCAGTGCGCCATTCGGCAGCGCTTCGGCGAGGACGCGGCCGACAAGCTTGCCCTTGTCGCTCGGAGCGAGCTGCATCAGCTGCGCGACCGTGCGGCCCAGATCGGCGTTGCTGGCCGGGGCCGGATCGATGAACTGCGATTTGAAATCGGGTCCCTGCATGGTCATGAAATTCCAGGTATCGGCGCGGCTGAACGAGCCGTGCATGCCCTGGCCTTGCTGCAGTACGGTATCGGCGACTTCGACCGTGCAGCGCACCGATTCTCCGCGTATCGTATCGAAGGAACGGAAGCTGATCGCAATCGCCGGATGCGGCGTAATCGCGGAGCCTTCGAGCGCGATGTCGTCGAGGGTCAAAGTGCCGGGAAATTTGCCGAGTTTTGAATCGACGAACAGACCGCTGACATAGTCTTGCGTCAAGAGCGTTTCGACGATCCGTTTCGCCAGGACCTTATCGCCGTCGGGTATGTAGACCAGGTCCGACCCGCCGTTGGCGGCAACCACGACCTTCGGTTTGTTACGATCACCGCCGATGAGGCCGTTGCCGTTTTTGGTGTGTTGGCCCTCGCCGATTGTTTTGTAACCGTCGTCCGGGTCGATCAACGGCATGTTCAATGCGTGCGCAAGATCGAGTGCGACAAAGCCTAGCGGCAAGTGGCCGGTCAGCGTATCGGGGAATTTGGTCTTCACGGTCGAGCTGGTCTGGCTCTCTTTCGATATCGTCGAGAAGCCGTGGTCGGACGTCACGATGATGTCGGTCGTATTGAGCAGCCCAAGCTCACTCAGCGTCGAGCGGATACGCGCCAAATCGTCGTCGGCATTGCGGATCGCGGCAAGCGAGGTCGGGCCGTTGATGCCCGGAACGAGGGCGTTCAAGCTGTCGCCCTGATTGTGCTGGGTTCCGTCGGGATCGCGCGACCAGAACACCAGAACAAACGGTTTGTGGCGCTCCTTGAACAGCGGCAGGACCACCCTTGTCGTCACGGCGGCGAAATAATCCTGCTGCACGACATTGGCGGTGAGCGTGCCGGGCGTTGTCACGTTGCCCGGACTACCGTTAGCGCCGCGCGTCGGAGCGGCGAGCGCAAGTGCCGCGGTCTTCAGCCGCGCGGTCACTTCATCCGACAGCGGAATGCCCTTGGCAGTGCCGGTTGCGTCGTCGATGAGCACCGTCTGATTCCCGGAACGTTCGGTCGGGTCGAAAATCAAAGCCGGACCGATCTTGCCGATCGATGCCGTGCTGTAGCCCTTGTCGCGGGCGAGCTTGAGGATCGTCACTTCGTCGAGGTAATTGCCGGAGAAATGCTCATCGACGTCGCCGAGAACGGCATCGCTCTCCAGGAACGGCGTCAGGCTACTGCCGGCGCCCGGTACTTCGAAGCCGGCGTCGATCGTATTGGAAAAATCGCCGGTGTCGCCGAGCATGTGGCCTGTCGCCATGGCCGACGCGTTCGCGGTGGTGAAGGTTGGAAACAGCGCATGGCTGTTGTGCAGGCTGACCCCCGTGCGGGCAATCGCCGCCATGGTCGGGGCGGTGCTTTCATCCACCATGCGGGCACGCAAACCGTCGGCGACGAACAACACGACGTTATGCGGTTGCGACGCCGGCGTTTGCGCGAAAGCATGGCCCCCCAGGGCAAATTGTAGGACTGTCGTACCGAGCAGAAGCGGCAGACGCATGGCGAGGCTCCGTGCAAAACGGGAAAGCAGGCGTGTTTTGACGGCTGCAGATGACGACCGTGTGACTATCGTCGAGTTAATCGTAAAACCGCAACTGTGAAACCGCAGCGCTGCAATGCGCGAATAAAAAAGGGCGGCCCCGGCTGGGGCCGCCATGGGTCCGCGCAACTAGAGACGAAGCGCGGACCCTGACTTGCGAGCGGCCATCATGCTCGCAAGGGAAGTGAGACGGGGACTCTTATTCGCCCTCCGTACCGATCGCGTAAGCGGTTTCGCCGTGCACCGCGTCGTCGCCGACTTTCAAGGTCGCCTCATCCATCCGCAGGCTGACGAAGATCGAGATCACCTTGAGGATGATGAAGGTCGCGATCACGTTGTACACGATGATGAAGGCGGCGGCTTCCGCTTGCAGCAGGAGCTGAGTGGGGTTGCCGTAGAGCCAGCCGGTGATGCTCACGCCGGGCGCGTCTTTGTCGGTCCCGATGTATTGGAGCATCGCCGGGTTGGCCAGAACGCCGGTCAGCAAGCCGCCCATCAGACCAGCCACGCCGTGGGTCGAGAACACGCCAAGCGTGTCGTCGACTTTTTGCATGAAGCCGAGCTTCTGGAACTTGTTCATGCTGAGCCACGGAATGATGCCGGCGCAGATGCCGATGATGATCGCGCCCCAGCCGTCCACATAACCGGCGGCGGGAGTGATGCCGACGAGGCCGGCGATCATGCCGTTGACGGCGCCGAGCACTGACGGCTTGCCGTAGGCCATCTTGTCCATCAGCGTCCAAGTCAAAAGACCAACCGCGGTCGCCGTGTTGGTGTTGAGCACGGCAGCGCCGGCGTCAGCATTGGCGAAGTACGGGTCGCCGCCGTTGAACCCGTTCCAGCCGATCCACAGGATGCCGGCGCCGACTAAGGTAACCAGCAAGCTGTTCGGCGGGAAGTGGTCGCGGTCGGCTTGCAGGCGCGGTCCGAGAACCCAAGCGGCGGTGAACCCGGAGGCGCCGGCCGCGAGATGGATCACGTATCCGCCCGAGAAGTCCGCTGCACCCAAGGTTGCGAGCCAGCCGCCACCCCAGAGGCTGAACGCGCCCACGGTGTAAACCAGCGTCATCCAGATCGGGCAGAAGATCATCCAGGCCGTGAAATTCATGCGGCCCAAGACCGAGCCGGCAAGAATGATCACGGTGATCGCCGCGAATACGAACTGGAAGTACATCAGCGTCGCCATTGGAAAGGCGAGGGCCGGCATGCCGGCTGCAGCAGCTGGGACGGTCGCCTGACCTAACGTGAACGCGGCCGACACTGCCAATGCTGGCTTACCGATGAACGGAAACCACTGCTCTCCGAACGCCATGTTGTAGTCGAAGAGAACCCAGACCACGAGAACCGATGCAAAAGCGTACATCGACATAAAAGCGGAGTTGATCGCCCACTTCTTCTTGACGATGCCGCCATAGAGAACCGTCAGCCCCGGAATACTTTGCAGGCCGACGAAAGTAGCAGCAGCCATCTGCCACGCATTATCGCCTTCATTGAGCCAAGCCGGTGATGGAACGAGTGCCATGTCCTGTCCTTTCCCCCAGTATCTGCCGCCCTAAGCACCAATGATGACTAGGCGAGCGGGGAAGGAAGTGGCAAAATTTATGCCAGTCATTAAGACGTTGACTGGATACGATTTCCATGGAGGATTTGGCGAGAGGTAGAAGGCGATGATTAAAAATACTGCATTTTGAACAGAAAGTAGGCAGGGGCCTATGTGGGGATCAGTTTTGGCTAGGTCATTGGCTGCATCAGTGGGGGCGTTGGCCGTGCTGGGATTAGCGATTGCCTTGTCCGCAACCGCGGGGGCAGCGCCAACCGGCGAAAAAGCAATCACATGCACAAACCCGTCGAGCGGCGCCAATTGGCAGATTAAGGTCGACTACGACCACAATACGGTCGACTCGCTTCCGGCCGAGATCAGCGACACTCAAATTTCCTGGCACACCGCCGGCGGCGAAAACTACAAGCTTGATCGCAAGTCTGGAAATCTTACCGTGGTCGTCGCTTCAAGCACCGGCGGCTACTTCCTCTATGACACCTGCAATCTCGATAAATAGTGCGGCAAGCGGAATGCTGCCGTTTGCCCCAGGCACGCCCCTTCGGCGGCGGCGCCGGCTCTCTGTGAAGCCGGGACGACGCTGATGGCCGACCGGGTGTCCGGCGTTAAGGCCAGTGCGGGCTTCGCCTCGGAAACCGGACCGCGCGAACGCAACGAAGATTTTGGCGGCGTGGTGTTCGGCCCGGAACTGCCGCAGCCGCGCCGCGACGTCGTTGCAGCAATCGCCGATGGCATCGGCGGCGCCAGAGGTGGCCGTATCGCTGCCGAGACGGCGGTGCGCGGTTTCCTCGACGGATTTTGCGACCTGCCCGAGACCATGGAAGTGCGCCGCGCCGCCGCGCGCGTCCTTAATTCGCTTAATCGCTGGATTTATTCGGAGGGTCATCGCAACGCCGAATCGGCCGGCATGGGATGCACCTTCACCACACTGGTGCTGCGCGGGCGGATCGCGCATGTGCTGCACGTCGGCGATACGCGCGCCTATCGCCTGCGCGGTGAGCGCTTGGCGTGCCTGACCACGGATCACGTGCGCGAGGAGCGCGGCGCCGGACGCTCGAATATTCTTTCGCGCGCGCTCGGCGTCGAGACAGAGGTCCGGCTCGATTACGCCGCGCAACCGGTGGCGCTCCATGACCGTTTTCTCCTGTGCAGCGACGGTGTGCACGGCTACCTGACGCCGGAGGTTATCGCCGACATCCTGCGCGAACGCTCAGGTTCGGAGGATTCCGCCCGTGCGCTGGTCAAGGCCGCGCTCGACGCCGGCAGTACGGACAATTGCACGGCCTTGGTGCTCGACGTCGTCGATTTGCCAACGGTGGGATCCGCAGACATCGGCGTCGAGATCATGGAGCTGCCGCTGATCCCGGTGCCGATCGACGGCGAGACGGTCGACGGCTTCGTGCTCAAAGTCCTGATGTCGGACGGCCGCTATACGCGCCTGTTCGGCGCGGCCGACGAGGTCGAGGGCGGCGAGGTGGCGTTGAAATTTCCCAAGCCCCAGGTCGCGGCGGTCGCCACCTATCGCGCCGCTTTCGCTCGCGAAGCATGGGTCGGCGCGCGGGTGCACAGCCCATGGGTCGGCCGCACCATCGTGCTGCCGCCGGGACGGCAGACCTGCCTGTACACGGTCATGCCGCTCTACCAAGGCGAACTCCTGGAAACGCGGCTCACCCGCCGGCCGTCGGTGGGGCTGGAAGAAGGCCGCAATATCGCGATCAAATTGGCGCGCGGGGTGGCGGCGCTGCATCGCGCCGGCATCATCCATCGCGACATCAAGCCGGACAATGTGATCCTTGAGGGCGAAGGATCGCTCAAACTGATCGATCTCGGCGTGGTGCGCGTCCCCGGCCTGGAGGATTTTCCTCCCGACGACATTCCGGGGACGCCGGCTTATATGGCGCCCGAAATGTTTGCCGGAGAACCCGGCAATGAAGCGACCGACATTTATGCGCTCGGCGTCACCATGTTCCGCGCCTATACCGGCGAGTACCCCTACGGCAACATCGACGCTACCGGCCGGCCGCGCCGCGATCGGCCGAAGGCGTTGGCTGATCTGCGCCCGGATCTTCCGGCTTGGCTCCAGGCCGCGCTGGCGCGCGCCATCGCCAACGATCCGTCCAACCGCTTTCGCGACATGATGGAATTTGCCATCGAGATGGAGGAGGGCCCGGCGCGCGCCCCGCATGGGACTGGCGGCTCGCGGACGCTCTATCAGCGATACCCGCTGCAATTCTGGCAGGGTCTCGCCGCGCTTCTCGTACTCGCGCTCATTGCGTCGCTGCTGCTACGGCATTGATGTCGGATGGGTAGCGTCATTGACATTTCCATGGCGCCGCCGCAAAGCGAACGGGCCGGTTCGCGGGATCGTGAGCTGAGATGTTCAAGCGCATCCTGATTGCCAATCGCGGCGAGATCGCCTGCCGGATCATCAAGACCGCGCGTCGGATGGGAATTGAAACCGTCGCGGTTTATTCCGAAGCCGACCGTGATGCGCTCCATGTCGAGATGGCCGATGACGCCGTGCCCATCGGACCGCCGCCGGCCGCACAAAGCTATCTGGTCATCGACAACATTATTGCCGCCTGCAAGGGAAGCGGCGCCGAGGCCGTGCATCCGGGCTACGGCTTTCTCTCCGAGCGCGCGGCTTTCGCCGGCGCGCTTGCCGAAGCCGGCATCGTCTTCATCGGGCCGAATCCCAAAGCCATCGCCGCGATGGGGGACAAGATCGAGTCGAAGAAAGCCGCCGCCCGCGCCAACGTCTCGACCGTTCCCGGTCATCTCGGCGTCATCGAGGATGACAATCAGGCGATCGCCATCGCCGAAGAGATCGGCTATCCGGTGATGATCAAGGCGTCCGCCGGCGGCGGCGGCAAGGGCATGCGGATTGCGTTTGCCAAGGCGGAGGTGGCGGAGAACTTCGCCCGCGCCCGCTCCGAGGCAAAATCGAGTTTCGGCGACGACCGCGTCTTCATCGAGAAATTCATCACCGATCCGCGTCACATCGAAATCCAGGTTTTGGGCGACAAGCACGGTCACGTCGTCCATCTCGGCGAACGCGAGTGCTCGATCCAACGCCGCAATCAAAAAGTCATCGAGGAATCGCCAAGCCCGCTCCTTGACGAAAAGACGCGCAAGCAAATGGGCGAGCAGGCGATCGCGCTGGCGACAGCGGTCGGCTACGACAGCGCCGGCACGGTCGAGTTCGTCGCCGGCCAGGACAAGAGCTTCTACTTCTTGGAGATGAACACGCGGTTGCAAGTCGAGCATCCGGTGACCGAGCTCGTCACCGGCATCGATCTCGTCGAACAGATGATCCGCGTTGCCGCGGGCGAGCCGCTTAAATTCAAACAAAGCGACGTAAAACTTTCCGGCTGGGCGGTGGAAAGCCGTATCTATGCCGAAGATCCATATCGCAATTTCGCGCCGTCGATCGGGCGACTGGTGCGTTATCGGCCCCCCGCCGCGGGCGTGCGCGACGGCGTCACCGTCCGCACTGACACCGGCGTTACCGAAGGCGGCGAGATTTCGCTCTACTACGATCCGATGATCGCCAAGCTCGTCACTCACGCTACGACGCGGCTCGATGCGATCGAGGCGCAGGCCGGGGCGCTCGATGCCTTTACCATCGAAGGCATTCGCCACAACATTCCGTTCCTCGCCGCGATCATGCAGCATCCGCGCTGGCGCTCAGGCCGGCTCTCCACGGCCTTTATCGGCGAAGAATTCCGCGGCGGTTTCGAGCGCGTCGCTCCCGCTGGCGCGATGGCCCGCAGCATCGCTGGCGTTGCCGCGGCGATCGACCACGTGCTCGGCGAGCGCAAGCGGAAAATCTCCGGACAATTGAACACGGCGCTGACGCGCGAACGGCGGCGCGCGATCTGGCTCGGTCCCGACGAATTCCAAGCCGACGTCGAGCACGACGGGCAAGCGATCGCGGTGACATTCGAAGACGGCGCGCGGCACGTCTTGTCGTCGAACTGGATTCCCGGCCTGCCGGTCTGGGCGGGCACGATCGACGGCACGCCCGTTGCCATGCATGTGCGTACCATCCCGAACGGGTTCGAGCTGGCTTATCGCGGCATTGAGGTGAAAGCTTTCGTCTATACCGAACGCGAAGCCCGCTACGCGCGCCTGATGCCGGTGAAAAAACTGTCCGATAGCGAGAAAGCGGTGCGCTGCCCGATGCCGGGCCTCGTCGTTGCGCTCGGGGTGAGCGAAGGCCAAGAGGTCAAGACCGGCGAGACACTGGCCGTGGTCGAGGCCATGAAGATGGAAAACATCTTGCGCGCCGAACGCGACGGCACCATCAAAAAAATCCGCGTCAAACCCGGCGACAGCGTTGCCGTCGACGCGGTTATCATGGAATTCGCCTGAAGGCGGCACCTTGCCGAATCGGGCATGATGCCGGCTTCGCCGGGGCAGCCGAGATGCAGGCAGTACAGTTTCTCTTCTCGCCGAGCGGGCGGCTTAAGCCGCAGCCATTCATCTATGGCGCGGCCGCGGTTTATCTGTTTGGCGCGGCCTCGCACGTGCTGACGACCCCCGATGTGATGCGGCACGGCGGGCTGTGGCCTTTCGTGGCCGTGCAAATTCTGCTGATTTGGATATGGTTTGTGTTGCACGCGAAGCGGCTGCACGATGCCGGCCGAGGCAGCGGCTTCGTCGTGGCCGTCGGCTTGCTTTATGTGCTGTCCATCGTGCTGCTGTTGATCGTGGCCGACAGCTTCTTCAATACCTCCGACGGCCTGATGGATAATGCGGGCGCGACCGGCGCGCTCGAACTTATTCTACTGCTTTACGTCATTGTGACGCTGGTCGGTTCGCCGCATTACGATCTCGCCTGGCTCATGGTCGTCCTTTTGATGCTGATCGGCTTTGCCCCCATCGTCGTGGCCGTTGGTTTTTCCGTGTGGACGGCGCGGCGGCCGAGCCTGGAACGGAGTTGATGCTCCACTTCGCTTACGGCTCGAACATGCACCGCGGCGTCATGTGCAAGCATGCGCCGACGGCTGTGCCGATCGGCCTGGCGCGGCTGGCGAATTACCGCTTCGTCATAACGTCGGACGGTTATGCATCGGTCGAGCCCGCGCAGGCGCAATTTGTGGACGGCGTCATGTGGCGGCTCACGCCTCGCGACCGCGTCATCCTTGACCTTTGGGAGAACGTCGCCGCTGGGCAATATCGCGGCGAAATCCTGCCAGTACTCCAGGGCTGGCGACGTCGTCCGTCGCTCGTGTATGTCGCGCGGCGGCGGCCGGTCGGCAAGCCGAAGTCGGGCTATATGGAGATCATCGTCAAGGCGGCGCGCGAGTGGGAAATGCCGGCCGATTACATAGCTTCTCTGGAGAAGTGGTTGCCGACGCGAAAGTTTGGGGCAGGTTACCGCAAACTTGGAGAATTCGGTTGACCGTCCAACGCTATGTCCTGATCCGCGGCCGGGTGCAGGGTGTCGGTTTTCGCGCCTGGACCGAAGTGACGGCGCTTAAGCGCCGTCTGCAAGGCTGGGTTCGCAATCGCCGCGACGGCGCGGTGGAGGCGTTGTTCATTGGCCTGGAAGCCGACGTGCTGGCGATGATCGAGGAGTGCCGCTACGGTCCCCCCGGCGCGCGCATCGACTTCGTCGATCACCGTGAAGCCGGACCGGACGAGGTGGCGTTGCGCCGGCGCGACGAATTATTTTCGGTGCTCGGCAACATTTGAGCGTCGGCGGTTGCGCCGACCAGCGGCTCGAACGCGGCGCGCAACGCATCGTCCATTTCCGGCATCGATAAAGGCAATCCGAGATCGGCAAGCGAGGTGACGCCGTAGCGAAGATCGCTGACGCCGCACGGCACGATGCCGGAAAAGTGCGACAGGTCCGGCTCGATATTGAGCGCGAAGCCGTGCAGCGTCACCCAGTGCCGCACGCGGACGCCGATGGCCGCGATCTTATCCTCAAAACCGTCGCCCTTGTCCGGGCGCCGGACCCAGACGCCAACGCGGTCGTCGCGCCGCTCGCCGCAGACATTGAATGCGGCCAGCGCCTCGATGATCCATTGCTCGATGGTGGCGACGAAGCGGCGCACGTCAGGCGCGCGGCGCTTGAGATCGAGCATGACGTAACCGACTCGCTGACCGGGCCCGTGATAGGTGAATTGCCCGCCGCGTCCGGTCGTATGGACGGGAAATCGCGCCTCGATCAGCTCGGCCGGCCGCGCCGAAGTGCCGGCGGTGTAGAGGGCAGGGTGCTCGAGCAGCCAGACCAATTCGCCCGCTTCCCCGCGCGCGATCGCCTCGGCGCGCGCCGTCATGGCCGCAATCGCAGCGTCATAGGCTACCGGCCGATCGCTGACGAGCCATTCGACCGGCGGCGCGCCGGGGCCAGACCTAAGCCCGATTGTCAGGTCGCCGCGCGTGTTAACCACCTCGTAACCATAGCGGGGTCAACACTATGGACTGCCAACGGCAAAACTGAAACGGGGGGCTTCCGTGCCGACACTCGATAACGTCTCGATCGACATTGCGGTCGTCTTGGGGACGAGCTCCATGCCGATCCACCAAGTGCTCCGCCTCGGCCGCGGAGCCATCATCGAGCTCGATGCCTCGGAGGAAGACGAGGTGAGCATCCTCGCCAATAACCTGCCGGTGGCCAAAGGCACCGTCATCGTCAGCGGCAACAAGATCGCGGTCGAGGTCAAGCAGCTCTTGCCGCGAACGCCTGTAGGCGCCTGACCGCGTCCCTCCGATCGCGGGTCCGCTCCGGCCTTGTCCCCAAATGGGCTAGCTGTTACATCCGCGCCTCGCGTGCCGTTGCGCGCGCGCCTACCCCACATGCGGCCGTGGCGGAATTGGTAGACGCACTAGCTTGAGGTGCTAGCGGGGCAACCCGTGGAGGTTCGAGTCCTCTCGGCCGCACCATCCCGCCGCGCCAAAGCTTTGCTAAGGCGGGCCTGCGCACAGCAAGCCTCGGCTTGGCGAGCCACCTTTTGCTCGGCGAGCTTCACGCGGTCGGGTCAGCGCGTGGTCTGCGCCGGCGAGAACTGCGCGGCGAAGGTCTGGATCCGGGTCATGAGATCGGCGTGGTGGCCTTCGGCGCCGGCCCGGGCGCGCGCCCGCGGATGCTCGGCGCGCCGGCCCCGCTCCGCCCGTTCGTGATCGACCGAGCGCGCGACATGGACCTTTTGGAGCTTTTGGAGCTTTCGGCGCTCCGCACGCTCCGCCAGTCTGGTGCGCTTGGTTTTCGCTGTCGCGGCATCGGGAGCGGATGGAACCGACGTCGATTGGGGAATATTGGGCCATTGCACCGCACCGCCGTCATCGGCCAATCCGGCATCGGGTTCGAAAGCCGCGGCATCGGGGACCGGCAGCACGGCCGCATCGGGCGTCAGATCGTCAGCGGCGTGCGGCCAAGCCGGCCGTGTAGTGTCCCTGGCGTCGATCATAAGCTCGCCTGGGATCGCCGAAGCGAGCATCCGGGCGGCGGGCTTGCGCGCCATGGCGATCTCATAGGCGGCAGACGGCACGACCTGCACGACCTGGAAGCCTTGCTGTTTCAGTTGATCGAGCAAGCCGGGCAACGCCGCAACCGTTTTCGGGTGAATATCGTGGAGGAGCAATATGCCTTTGCCGCGCTTTTCGAGGCGGCCCATGGCCAGCGAAATGATCTTGGCCGGCGTGATGTCGCGATGCCAGTCGTCGGCGACCGCGTCGGCGGAGAAGACGATCAGCTCGCGCTCGGCAAGCTCGCTCTCGAGGAAGTCGGAGCGTTCGAGGCCGGGAATGCGGAAGAATGGCGCCAGGTATCGGGAATCCCCGCCGAACGCCGCACTGACATCGGCAATTCCGCCGTCGATTTCCCGGTGCATTCTTTCGATCGGCAATTTGCCAAAGCCGACAGGATGATGGTCGCTGTGAGTGCCGATGGTGTGACCTTTCTCATAAACGCGACGCACGGTCGCGGGAAATGAATGCGCCATCTCGCCCACCATGAAGAACGTCGCCTTGACGCATTGCGCGGCGAGAATGTCGAGGATTTGGTCGGTATAGGGCGGCAGCGGACCGTCGTCGAAGGTAATAACCACCTCCTTGTCGTTGAGCGGCAGCGAGTCCGGATACTGCATGCGGCCGAGCTGTTGGTATGCGCTGAAATCGATGGGCAGCACGCGGCTTGTTCCCAGCGCGTCAGGTCTTCCGGGACACCTTTGACCGGCGTTTTCGGCCTGGACTTGAGCTGGGCTCGGAGTTTGGGCGGAAGCTTGCGGTTTTGTCAGGTCTTTGGCCGGTTCAGACGCTTGGTCCGATGTCCCACTCTGCGCGCGCGCCGGAACCGCGGCGAGCGCTAATCCCACTGCCGCCGCAAGAGCCGCGGCCATCAAGCCTGCTCTGAAGCTTCCCATCCCCAGCTCTCAATGGGCAGGCGTCCTGCCTGCCACGAACTGCCGTCCACCCTGAGAAAAGACTACAAGTCCCGTTGGTTAATGTCATGTTAATGCTGCGATTCGCGGCCCCCACGCTGTTGATAACCGCGTTACAATTCGTCGCGCCGGCGCCGCCGGGGCCTTTCCTCGCCGTTAATCACGCCCGTTTAGCTTCCGGCTTTGGTATTGGTGAGGGGCGTGGGGAATGAGGGTCGCTGCGGAAGCCCGAAGACACTGGGCGCGGCGGCGATCGGGCGGGCCGCCGGGTTTGCCCATGCCCGGTGGGGCGATTGCTCGCATCGGCACGGTGCTGTCGTTGATCCTGGCGCTCGCCATGCTCGCTTGCGCCGCAATCGGGCTTACGGAAACTCAGCGCTATGGCGGTCGCATCGCCGTCGAACAACATGCGGCATTGCAGGCGGCGCTTGATGAGTTGCATATCGGCGCCGCCGCTGCCGCTCGCTTCGATGCCGGCGAGCTCAGCCTGATCGCCCGACAAGCCGGCCTCCACGATCTGAGATTCGACAGCGAATTGACAGCCGACCATGGCCGCGAAGTGCAGTCGCTGCATAACGCGCAGGGCCGCATCGTCGGCTGGTTCAGTTGGGCGCCCGACCGCGCCTTTATTGACGCGATGAATTGGCTGTGGGGCCTGCTCGGCATTGTCGGAATCGCGCTCGCTTTCGGCGCATATTTTACGATGCGGGCCACGCGCCGGCTCGCCGCCGCCTTGGAGCGCAGCCTCGACGCGATCCGCAAGCTCACGACCCAGGACATGCTGACCGGGCTGCCGAACCGGCGCGTCATGCTCGAACGCCTGGACGAGGCGATTGCGACGCGCCGCTCGCGCTTTGTCATTTTCGCCTTGATCGACATCGATGGCTATCACGACATCAACGACACGCTGGGCCGTGCCGGCGGCGACACCATGCTTTGCAGCATCGCGGAGCGGCTCAAGGCGGCACTGCCGCCCGGGGCGATATTCGGACGTTTCGAGGACGACGAGTTTGCGGTCGTCGTCGCGGGCGATGACGCGCGGATACCGGCGGAACTCGCCGATAGCTTGACGGCATCGCTCGCCGCGCCGATCTACATGGATCAGATGTGGCAGATCAGCGCCAGTATCGGTGTCGCGACGGCGCCACAGGACGGCACCACCGGCGACGAATTGCACCGGCACGCGGCCTTGGCGCTGCGCACCGCCAAGCGCGGCGGTCGCGGATCGGTGCGCCATTTCGTGCCGCAGATCCACGAGGAGCATTCCGAGCGGCGGTTTTTCCTGCGCGAACTGGAAACGGCGATCGCGCAAAGGGCGTTCGAGGTGCATTACCAGCCGGTCGTCGCCGCCGAGGGCGGCGGCATGGTCGGCGTCGAAGCGCTGTTGCGCTGGACCCATCCGACGCGCGGCGCGATCGCGCCGGCGATGTTCATTCCGCTTGCCGAGGAAAGCGGTCTGATGATCAAGCTCGGCGAAATCGTGTTGCGGCGAGCGCTGGCCGACGGCGCGCGGTGGCCGAACCTGTTCGTTTCGGTCAACCTGTCGCCGGTGCAGATGCGCAGCCGCGGCCTTATCGATGTGATGGAAGCGGTGCTTGCCGAAACCGGCATGCAGGCGTCGCGGCTGGTGCTCGAAGTCACCGAAGGCGTTCTCATCGAGGATCCGGAGGATACTCTGACCAAGCTCGAAGCCTTGCGCGCGCTTGGCGCCTCGACCGCGCTCGACGATTTCGGCACCGGCTATTCGAGCTTGAACTATCTGCAAAAATTCCACTTCGACCGGGTGAAAATCGATCGCAGTTTTGTCGCGTCGCTCGGCACCACCGGCAATGCCGGCGCCATCATCCACGCGGTCGTCAATCTCGGTCATGCGCTGGGCATGAAGGTCTTGGCCGAGGGCGTCGAGACCAACGAGCAGCGGGTGCTGCTGCGGCTTGCCGGCTGCGACGAGCTGCAGGGCTTTCTGTTCGCCAAAGCTGTTCCGGCCGAGGCCATCGACAAGATCCTGACACGGCCGGCGGGGGCGCGCGGCACGCGCCGCAACGGTCATGCGGCATCCTGACAGGCACCGGACGAGCCGCTATCTATAAAGAGTAGTTTTCGCCCGGCCGCGGAAGGAAGCGCGCGATGCTTGCGAACAGTCTGCCCGGACTCGATTTCGGCCTCGGCAGCGAGGTCGAAATGCTGCGCGACACCGTGCGCGAATTCGCCCAGGACAAGATCGCGCCGCATGCCGAAGCGATCGACCGTTCCAATAGCTTTCCACGCGAAATTTGGCCGCAGCTCGGCGCTCTGGGCCTCCACGGCATCACGGTCGAAGAGGAATGGGGCGGATCGGGCCTGGGCTACCTCGCCCATTGCGTGGCGATGGAGGAGATTTCGCGCGCTTCCGCCGCGATCGGCTTGTCCTATGGGGCGCATTCGAACCTGTGCGTCAATCAGCTCCGCCGCAACGGCAGCGACGAGCAGAAGAAGCGCTATCTGCCAAAACTCATATCCGGCGAGCATGTCGGCGCGCTGGCGATGTCGGAGCCCGGCGCCGGATCGGACGTGGTCTCCATGCGCACGCGCGCCGAGCTCAAGGGCGACCGTTACATTCTCAACGGCTCGAAAATGTGGATCACCAACGGTCCCGTTGCCGATACGCTCGTGGTCTATGCCAAGACCGACCGCACCGCGGGCGCGCGCGGCATCACCGCCTTTATCGTCGAAAAGACTTTCAAAGGGTTTGCCGCCGGCAAGAAGCTCGACAAGCTCGGCATGCGCGGCTCCGACACCAGCGAGATCGTGTTTGCCGACTGCGAAGTGCCGCGCGACAACGTGCTCGGCGTCGTCGGCAACGGCGTCAATGTGCTGATGTCGGGGCTGGACTACGAGCGCGCGGTGCTGGCGGCGGGACCGATCGGGGTGATGCAGGCCTGTCTCGACCTGGTCATTCCCTACGTCCACCAGCGCACCCAATTCGGCCAGCCGATCGGCCGCTTCCAGCTGATGCAGGCCAAGCTCGCCGACATGTACGTGACGCATAATGCCGCCAAGGCCTATGTCTATGCCGTGGCGCGGGCCTGCGATCGCGGCGAGACCACGCGCGAGGACGCCGCCGGCGCCATCCTCTACGCCGCCGAGCGCGCCACCTGGATGGCGCTCGAAACCATCCAATGCCTGGGCGGCAACGGCTATATCAACGACTATCCGGCCGGGCGGCTTCTGCGCGACGCCAAGCTTTACGAAATCGGCGCCGGCACCAGTGAAATCCGCCGCATGCTGATCGGGCGCGAGATTTTCGAGAAGACGCGGTGACGTTCTTTCCGCCCCCGCGAAGCGGGGGAGGGGGACCACGCAGCGCAGCTGCGTGGTGGAAGGGGCCTGGGCCGTAACGCTCGCGCGCTCGTCAAACATTTTTCTCCTCCCATCCCGGTCGCACTGACTTTCACCTCCCCCTGGAGGGGGGAGGTCGCGAGCGAAGCGAGCGGGTAGGGGTGAGAGCGCGCAACGCGCGCTGCGACTCCCTGCGTCGCCGTTCACCCCACCCCGCGCACCTTTGGTGCGCGACCCTCCCCCTGCAGGGGAGGGTGAAGCCAAGCGATCCCGTTCTCGCGACGCATCCGCGCCCGAGTTTTGCCTACGCCACTGCCAAAATCGTCCCTCGGAGCCCGATCGCGTCATGCCTGAACCGATGGTGGGACCGGTTTTCGGCTCGATCGCGCTCCGATAAGCAAAGAAAAGAAAAAAGGAAGCAGAACGCCGGCAGGCGCAGTCTTCCATGTTGCCGTGCCAGCGGGCACGGCAGCGCGCGAAGCGTCGCGCGCTCGCCTGTCGGCGTTCCACCACGGCACTTACGGCAG
>Ga0207416_1001162_pt1 | contig 37383 bp, 43 predicted proteins | sample PaiPotPPM11metaG_FD_184107 | JGI IMG/M metagenome (GOLD analysis project Ga0207416, IMG submission 184107) | Iron sulfur acid spring bacterial and archeal communities from Banff, Canada, to study Microbial Dark Matter (Phase II) - Paint Pots PPM... ...
GCTGCTGCCGGTCGTCTCCGCGCGCCATGGGGAACCTCCGAAGGGGTGGTGCAACTGATGCTACGGTGCGACGGAGTATCATTCTATCTGCCCCTCACAACACCTGCTTTTTCAACATCCTGCTAGATCAAGTGTGTCGCCCTGCCACACCGTGTGGGGCGCCGGGGCGTCCCACCCGGCCAGGTTGATCTGGGCTCCGACGGTGCTGCAGACCAACTTCGCCGCCGGCGCCTCTGCAAGAAAACGATCCATACCGCCGCACTCGTCCGACTCGAAGTGGGGGATGACGATGTAGCGCAGCGTCGCCGGGTCCAACACTTCGCGGATCTTGGCCCGGATGCCCTCGTATTTGGGATACGTGCCGGTGTGAATAAGCGTGGGCGCCTCGTCGACAATGAGGAACTGGTTGAAGCCGATCCGGTAGCCGTCGAAGTTGCCGATCCGAAAGATATCCTTCTGCACCTCATCGATCCGAAACATCGTCCCCTCCTCACCGCTGAAGTTCTGGTCCGACCTCCCGAGGACAGTCCGGCCCGGTTAGACCGGTAATCCGGCCGATCGCCTCGGCCACACCCTTGATCGTTTCCCCTTGTGTGAGATGCAGGTCCCGGCGCAAAGTACGCCACGCCCAGTAGTCTGTGAGCGCTGTTACTGAAGCTACCGTGAGCCGGTCTGCTCCAGTTTGAATCAGCGCCGCACGAACAAAGGCGTCCCGGAGTACCGAAAGACGTTCCATCACCGGGCGGAGCTCAGGGATAAACCGCTCTTCGGTCCGCCCGGCATACATCCACGGTTCACGAGCCCCATAGAAATCGAAAAGCATCTGTACCGCCACGGGGATCCGAACGGCTGGGTCCACGGGAAGGGCCGCGACAATCGCAGCGTCCGGGGGAGGCATCAGCTCGCGGCCCCGCGCGGTGCAAGCCGTGACCAGCGTCCCGACGGACGGGAAGTATTTGTAATAGGTCGGCAGGGCCACGTTGGCCCGTGCCGCGATTTCCGCCGGTTTTGCCATAAGCGCGCCCTTTTCACGATGGACGGCAACAGCGGCGTCCACGATACGCTGTCTCGTCTCTGCCACCATGGCGCTGCGTCGGCGCATCGAGTATTTTCTTGGCATAATATATGAAATAATGTACTGTCTGTTCAATTTAATGTCAAGCAAGCAAGGGCATCGGCTACCCCTGCTCACACAGATCGCAGCGCGGTACCAAGACCCGGCCGCGGCGAACGTCCCACACGCCCCGGTAGGTTACGCGGACATCGGGAAGCGAGTCGAGGGGCAGGAACAGCAGCGTGTAGTGTGGATCGGTGTGCGGGTAGCCGCGGTCGCGGAGAAACGCGTACAGCGCCGCGGCCCGCTCCGCGATGACCGGGAATCGGTCCGCCGCCATGATGCCTCCGATCGGCAGCGGGACTTCCAGCACGGTCCGGCCGTCCTCGACGGCCACAATGCCGCCGCCGAGTTCCAGCACGCGCCGCGCGGCGCGTGCCATGTCCCCGGTGTGCTGTCCTAGCACGGTGAGATGCGCGGTCACGTTGAACGTAGACGCGAGCCCGCCGAGGCGGTCCACGAAGTTGCCGAGCACGCCGCGCACGATCCAGCGGCCGCCGGGGTCGAGCAGCGCGAGCCGCACGACCGACGGCGGCACCTCGAGGCGTCCGCCGCGCACCGTCATCGGCACGTCCCGGCGCCGCGTGATCACGCTGTTCTCGAGGACGATCGCCGGAAAGGACACCGTCGCGCCGCCGGACGGTTCCGCCGGCATCTCGAACAGCTCCGGGGCCGGATCCCATGCGGGGGCAAAGCGGCGGGGAATGAACTCGGACCAGGCGATCTCCGGGAACGCCGCGGTACACACACCGTCCCGCGCCGCGATCCGGCCGTCGGCGAACACGGTGGACGGACGGGGCTCGCGGAGGTCGTCGAGGACCACGACGTTGGCCCGCCGGCCCGGCGCGATGCCGCCGAGGTCCTCGTCGAGCCCCACGTAGGTGGCCGGGGCGAGCGTCGCCATCTGGTAGGCGAGCACCGGCTCGATGCCGGCGGCGATCGCCCGGCGGATCACGTGGTCGAGATAGCCTTCGCGGGCGATCGTCGCGGCCTCCGGGCCGTCCGCGGTGAGCATGAGCCGCCCGGACCGGGCACGCTCGGGCGTGACCGCCTCCGCGAGCGCCAGAACGTCCGGACGCAGCGACGAGTGCCGCAGCATCGTGTACATGCCGGCGCGCAGACGGTTCGTGACCTCCGCGGCGGTAATCGCCTCGTGGTCGGAGGACCATCCGGCCGCGGCGAGCGCGCTCAGGCGGTCGTATGACGCGCCCGGCGCGTGGCCGTCGACGCGGCGCCCCGCGGCAAGCGCCACGGCGATCTTCTGAATGAGGTCGTCGTCGCCGTAGTAGACCGCGGGCCACCGCGTGACTTCGCCCACGGTCCGCACGACGTCGAGCCCGAGAAGCGCCTGCACGCGCTCGAGCGAGAACGCGGCCTCGTCCGGCAGGTGCGAGGAGCCGTGCAGACGGATCGCCCACAGGATCCGGACCGGCATCGCCGCCAGCGTCTCGAGGAGCGGGGCGAGGCGGCCGGGCGGCGTCTGCAGCATCAACTGCATCGCGTCGGCGACGAGGGTGGTCGTGCCGGTCCGCAGCACCTCGCGCGCGAACTCGACCGGCGTGGCCATGCCGGTGACGTGCGTGTGCGGGTCGATGTATCCGGGCGCCAGGATCTTCCCGGGATACGTGTGGACCTCAGTCTCCGGGCCCACCATCCCGCGGCTGGGCCCGGCGTAGGCGATGCGACCGCCCGCGATCGCGACGTTCGCGGGATACAGTTCGCCGCTGTAGACGTTGAGGACGGCCGCGCCCTCCAGGTAGACGTCGGCCGGACGGCGCCCGGCAGCGACCTCGAGCAACGTCCGCAGCTCGTCGGGCGTGCGCGTCGTGTGTCTCACGCGCGGCGCCCGATGGGGCACAACATGGCCCCAGTCTAGCACGCGCATGTCCCCCACGGCCCGGCCGCGGTGAGAGGATGCGGCGCCGTGCGGCGCGGAACAAAGATGCCGCGAACGTAGGGGAGGTGGGTATGGCGGAGGCACAGCCGGCCTGGAAGCCGTTGCTCGCTGAGATGATCGGGACGTTTACGCTGATCTTTGCCGGTGCGGGCGCCATCATCATGAACCAGATGACGCACGGCGGCGTCGGGCTGCTCGGCATCGCGCTGGCACATGGGCTGGCGATCGCGGTGATGGTGTCCGCGCTCGGCGCGATCTCGGGAGGCCACTTCAATCCCGCGGTGACGTGCGGCTTTCTCGTTGCCGGGCGCATCCCGGCGGCCCGGGCGGCGGCCTACGTGATCGCGCAGCTCGCGGGCGCCACCCTCGGGGGCCTCGCGCTGTGGACGGCGTATCCCCACGGCCCGGCCGTCGCGGTGAGTCTCGGCACGCCGTCGCTCGCGCCCGACCTGCCGGCGGCGGCCGGCATCCTGCTCGAGGCGATCGGCACGTTCTTCCTCGTGACGGTCATCTTCGGCACCGCGGTGCATCCCGCGGCGCCGCGCATCGGCGGTCTCGCGATCGGCCTCACGATCACCATGGACATCCTGGCGTTCGGGCCGCTGACCGGCGCGGCGATGAACCCGGCCCGCGCGTTTGGACCGGCGCTCGTGTCAGGCGCGTGGAGCAACCAGTTGGTCTACTGGATCGGCCCGTTGATCGGCGGGGCGGTGGCCGGCGGGTTGTACAGCGGCGTCTACTTGCCGGGCACCGGCTCCAAGTAGCGCAGCAGCGTCCGCACGCCGTAGCCGGTGCCGCCGAGCGGCACATAGGGCGGGCCTTTGCGGTCCTCTGAGAACGCGGGCCCCGCGATGTCGAGGTGCGCCCAGGGGGTCGTGCCGGCAAACGTGCCGATGAACGCGGCGCCGCGCTCGGCGCCGGCTTCCCGGCCCGCGGAGTTCTTGAGGTCGGTGATCTCGCCGCGCATGGCCTCGGCGAACTCGTCGTACATCGGCAGCTGCCACAGCTGCTCGCCGGAGGCCTTCGCCGCGCCGAGCAGGCGGTCCGCGAGCGGCTGATCGTTGCTCATCAGTCCCGCGGTGTGGTCGCCGAGCGCGATCACGGCGGCGCCGGTGAGCGTTGCCAGATCGATGATCTCGTCGACCCCTTCGCGGACGGCGAAGGCGACCGCGTCCCCGAGCACGAGGCGGCCCTCCGCATCGGTGTTGTTGATCTCGACCGTCTTCCCGCCGAGTCCGCGAACCACGTCGCCCGGCCGTGTCGCCCGGCCGTTGATCATGTTTTCGGTGGCCGCGACGATGCCGAGCACCCGCACCGGCACCGCGAGCTCCTTGAGCGCGCCCATCGCCGCGAGCACGGCGGCCGCGCCGGCCATGTCGCTCTTCATCGTGGCCATCCCGCTGGCGGTCTTGATCGAATAGCCGCCGCTGTCGAACGTGATGCCCTTGCCGGCCAGGGCGACGGTCCGTGAGGCGCCCGCGCCGGACGCCGGCCGGTAGTCCAGCACGATAAATTTCGGCGGCTGCTCGCTGCCGGCGGCGACGGCGGCGAACAGGCCCATGCCCATCTGCCGCGCTTCGTCAAGGTCGATCACACGGCACGCCATCCCGTCGCGCGCGGCGATCTCCCGCGCCAGGTCCGCGAGCGCGGTCGGGGTGGCCACGTTGGCGGGCTCGTTCACGAGGTCGCGGGCGCGGCACGTCGCGGCGACCGTGATCTCCGCAAGATGGACCGCCCGTGTCAGAGCGGCGCGGTCGCCGCGCGCGAGTACGACGGTCTCGTCCGGTTCGGGGTCTTCGTCGGTGCGGTACCGGTCAAACCGGTACGCCGCGAGTCCGGCGCCCTCCGCCGCGGCACGGACACGGTCGGCCGCACCGCCCGCTCCGCCGGCCTCGTCGAGGGGCACGGTGACCGCCACCCGCTTGGCATGGATGTCGCGGGCCTGCCGCGCCGCGACGGCCGCGAACCGCCGCACCGTCTCCGGGTCGGCGCCGCGGCCGATGCCGACGAGGAGCACGCGGCGGAACGGCGCGTCGAGCGCGTGCAGGAGCAGCGTGCGGCCGCGCTTCCCCGTGAAGCCGTCCGCGCCCACCGCCCCCGCCAGCCGGCCGCCGAGATGCTTGTCGACCGCGGAGGCATTGCGGTCGAGCGTGCCGGATTCGGGCACGGCGAGTGCGAGGAGATCGCAGACGGTGTCGTGGGGAAGTGTGTCGGCAAAGGTCGCGCGCATGATCGCCTCCAAAGGGCGCGAATGCGCCTAGGTATTCACTTAGCGTATTCTAACAAACGGGATCAGCGGACGAGGGCCGACACCGGGACGAAGCGGATACCGGCTTCATCGAACTCCGGCAGCATTTCCCGGAGGACGCGCGCCGTGACCTTGCCGACGTGGCCGATCGCGATCGCCTGCCCGCGGGTCTGCGCCACGCGGATCAGCGCGTGGAACTGGGCGCGGACGTAGGTGTCGTCATCCTGGTTGTCGAGAAAGACGGCGCGCACGGCCGTGGGCACGCCCATCGCGCGCGCGGTGTCCGCCGCGACGGACCGCGGCGAGGTCAGGCTGTCGACGAAGAACAGGCGGCGCGCCTTGACGACCCCGAGGACCGCGCGCATCACGCGCGGATCGGCGGTGCCGCGCGAGCCCATGTGGTTGTTCGTGCCGACGGCTCCGGGCACCGACGCGAAGTCGGACGCCACGGTCCGCGCGATCGCGCCGTCGGTCATGTCGACCGTGATGCCGCCGGGACCCAGATCGAGCGCGGGGTTGTCCGGCTGGACGGGCAGATGGAGGATGACCTGGACGCCGCGGCTCGCGGCCTCCTCGGCCACCGGCGTCGAGAACGGCAGGCCGGGCAGCACCGAGATCGTGACCGGCCGGGGGAGCGCCATCACCTCGCGCGCGGTGCGCAGGCTGTACCCCGCGTCGTCGAAGATGACGGCGACCCGCGGATGGTCGGACGGTTCCGGCGCCGCGGTCCCGTCTTGCCCCGGGCGAGCGGCGGGCGCGACCGCGGGACTCTGGGAGCCCTCGGGGTTGTCGTGCGGCAGCTGCGGCCCGGCCGGGCGAATCGGCGGCGAGGCGGGCGGGGCGGGCGCGGGACGATGACGCGCGGTCGCGGGCGGCGCGGCGTGCGACGCGCGGGACGCGGCGGGCGGAGCCGGCGGCGCGGAATGGTTGTGCCCCCCCGCGAGCAGCGCGAGCACGATCCCGGCGCCAGCCAGCATCCCCAGGACGAAGAGGGGGAATCCGCGGCGCGGCGGTCCTCCGCCGCGGGTGCTGCTGCTACGTGTGCGTCTGGGGGCCACGAGATCCTCCGATCTGATCGTGCCCAGGGAACCGGGTCTCGGACACGGCGCTAGGGTTGCACGGCGGCCGGGGACACGACGTACCGCTGCAGTCCCTGGAGAATGCCCTGCGCGAACGTCTGCTGGCCCGCCGGGTCGCGCAGCAGCTGCTCCTCGCGCGGGTTCGTGACGAACGCGGTTTCCACGAGCACGGCCGGAATGTGCGGGTTGCCGACGAGCACGGCGAAGCGCGCGACCGCGACGCCCCGCGAGCCGACGCCCGCGGCGTGGCTCGTCTCGTCGGCGATCGCCGCGGCGAGCGGCGCGCTCTGCGGCGTGAGGTAGAACACCTGCGTGCCGTTGGCGTCCGGGTTGACCGCGGCGTTGGCGTGGATGCTGACGAAGACGGTCGCGCCGCCGCGCGCCGCGATGCGCGCGCGGTCTTCCAGCGGGACGAAGACGTCCGCGTCGCGCACCATCACGACGTCGATGCGCAGCCGGATGAGCAGGGCCCGGAGGTCCTGCGCGATCGCCAGCGCGACGTCCTTCTCGCGCACGCCGGACGGACCGATGGCACCTGGGTCGCTGCCGCCGTGGCCGGGGTCGATGGCGACCACGAGCGGCCCACGCTGGCCGGCGGGCGGCGGGACAAGGCGCGCCGCGTCGCCGAGATCGATGACGAGCTGGGACGGGTCGGCGCCCGGGTGCACCATGAACTGCGCAGGGCGGCTCAGCTCGACGACGATGCGGACGATGTTGGGATTCTTGTGGAACTGCGCGGCGCGGACCTGTACGACGAGACCGTCGTTGACGTCGAGGGCTTTCTTCACGGGGACGAAGACGGCGTCCGCGACGTCGAGCACGATGCGGTCAGGGGCGCGGAGCACGTGTTCCACGGCCCGGATGGGCTGCGTCGCGGTGATGACGACGCGGCCGCCGCCGTCGGCCGGCTCGTACGCGACGTCCAGCAGTCTGCGTCCGAATCCGGTCGCGGGCCCGTCCCCTCCCGGCGGGGCGGCGCCGGCGCCGAGGGCGATCACGACGTGCCGGTCCGCCGGCGCGGAGAGGACCCGGTAGCGCGCCGGACCGGTGAGATCAAAGACGATGCGCGCGCCCGTGGCCGACTGGCCCATCCGGATCGTCTGGAGCGCGCCTTCATGCACGTCCGTCAGCGGTTGCGGCGTTCGGGCGACCGCGCCGGGAATATCGACGACCAGGCGCTCGGGCGCGTGGAGCGTCCCGATGCGCGGATGCAGCGGCGCGGTCGCCTCGAGCGTCACTTCGAGGCCCGCGTCCGTCGCGCGCCACGAGACCGCCGTGATCTGCCCGTTGATGAACAACGTCCGCTGCGCCGCGTCGTAGAGCGTCACGTCGCCCAGGACGTCGAACACCCACTGCGCCGGCACGAGGACGCGGCCGAGGACGGCCACGAGCGGCACCGGAATCGGGCGGCGTTCGCCGTTGACGGTGGCGTACGGATCGTCGGCGCGCAGCTGCATCTCGTCGCCGGCGGGGCTCACGAGCGCCAGGACGCGCGCGCGGGCGTCCCACGTCGCGCGGATGCCGAGAGGCTCGAAGAGGCCGGGAACCGGCGCCATCACGACGCCGTCCTGCACGATCGGGTCGCCCGCGAGGACGACGTCCTCGCCGTTTGCGATCACGTGCAGGCGTGCCGTCTGCGCCGGGGTGGGAGACGCGCCGATGCCGAGCCCGAGGACGGCGAGACAGAGGAGGGCGGAGAAGAACACCCCGCGCCGCCGGCGCTGTTGTACGATGACCTGCCTCCGATGATGCGGCGTCGAATGCTGCAACGAGTACGGCGTTAAAGTCGACCGTGTTCGCCGAGACGGCCGGACGAACTCGCGATGCTACTACGCCGGACGGGCCATAACTCCTCCAGCCCGCACCCCGCCTGTCCCACGGCCGGCGCCGCCGCGGTTCAGATCCAGGGCTCTGCGATCGGCGCCTCGCGCGACGCCTGGCCGAGCGGGGGCAGTCCCCAGTTGTCGCTCACGGTGCGGCAGAATCCGTAGTGGGTGTGCCGGACCGCGGAGGCGGCGCCCCGGCGGACACCACGCCCACAGAACGCGGCGAAGACGTGGTTGTCCGCGTTGAAGTCGTCTTCGTCGTAGCAGAAGAAGAAGGCGGGATACCGGCCGCCCGCGTCAGGCGTCGTGAACCATGAGGACGCCGCCAGCGCGTCCAGTAGGGCGTTCAGATTGGCGTCGGCCCGTTCCGGGTGGCCGTTGTGCATGTCGTTGTCGTCGTCCCATCCGGCGTAGACGAGGCAGCGATCCGGGAGGCCCGTGGGCCCTCCGCCGAGGTCGGCGCGCAGCGCGTCGAGACCGCTGCGCGTTGCGGCGATGGGAGCGTGGAGGTCAACGAGCGGGTTGTGCTTGCGCGCGATCGTCCCGGCCAGATGGTACACGTACGCCGGGATCGGCGGCGCCGCGGCCGCGCCGACGCTCGCCACCGTGGGATGGAAGGTGTCGATGACTTCGGCCGCGCCCCACCGCTCGCCCGACGCCATCGCGCGGTAGTTGGGCCCGGACGGGTGCCCAACGGCGAAGTAGCGGGTGAGCACGGTGCCTTCCTGGGCCAGACGCCGGTGCGACGATAGGGCGGATACTTCGGTGAACGTGTGGTTTTCGAACACCGCCCACACGAGGCTGCTCCACCACCGCACCACGGACGCCCCCTCCGCGCGCGGTCCCGCGGCGGCCGCGGCCAGCACGGACCGCAGCACGGTCCGCCGGCGGAGGAGCGTCCGGCCCGCGCGCCCTGAGGTGTTATAATCCGGCCGTGCCATCGACCTTCGCCTCCGATTCGTCCCACGCGACCGGGAGATCCCGTCCCGCGGCCGGCGCGTCCGCCGGCCGCGGACGCCGCATCGCGATCCGAGGCGTCTCGCCGTTCGCGGTCGCCGCGTCCCTCGTGCCGGTGCTGATCGGCGCCGCCGCGGCGGCCGCGCAGGGCTCGTTGGCGCCCGTGCCGTTCGCCGCGACGCTCGTCGCCGCCGGCGCGATCGGGAGCGCCGTCCCGATCCGGACGCTGCCGGCCTCGGTCGTGGCCGTCGTCTTCGGTCCGCTTATAGTCCTCGGTGCCTATTACGTGCAGACGGGGACGTTCGATCTCGTGCCGCTGCTCTACGCGGTCCCGGCCGGCTGCCTGGCGGCGGCGCTCCGCGGTGCTCCGCGCCGCGGGTTCGCCATCGCGGCGTACCTGTTGATCGCGGCCGGGGTCGCCGCCGGGACATTCGTGCGGTGGGCGGCGCTTCCGCTGCTGACGGCGCCGCTCGCGTGGGCGCTGGTTCGGCGCAGCGCGGCGCCGGGGGTGCCTGAGGCGTTGGTTCCGGAGGCCGCCGGCGCCCGCCTGCACATCGTGTTCGGACTCCTGCTGGCCGCGGGCATCCTGCTATAGCGGCCCCATTACACCGTCACGGCGTCGACGAACGCGGCGAGCCGCCGCGGGGCAGGCAGCGGCCCCGAGAAAAACGCGAGCCACGTCTCCGCCGCGCGGGAGGTGGTTTCGAGCGGCAGTGCCGCCCGGGGCACGCCGGGGAGGTCTTCCCACGCTGGGCCGTCGAGACGCAGCCCGATTTGGTCCACGTAATCCATCGCGGCGTCAGCTTCGCTCTGGATCGCGGCGCCGCCCTCGAGCGCGTGTCCCGCGCTGTCCTCGTACACGGCGATCAGCACCTTCGTGAGCGCGGCGAGGCCCGCGACCGCCCGCAGCGTCCCCCACTGCTCCTGGATGCTCGCGCGCGAGTCCCAGAGTCCCGCGGGTGCCGCGCCGTCCTGCCCCGCGACAGACGGGGCGGACGCGACGGCGGCGTTCTCGCCGGCGGCGATCCTCCCGACCCACCGGTCGAGCAGCGAGGCGCATCGCGTGGTGGCGCGCAGCAGGCCGGCGGCTCCGCCGGCCTGCTGCGTGAGGCCCGAGAGACGCGCCGCCGCCGTGATGACTTTGGAGCCGAGGTCACGCGGGGCCAGCCGCGGGGCGCGCACGTCCCGCGCGAGAAACAGTTCCACCATGAGGGTGATGTCTTCCGGCGACGTGTACCGGTCCGGGCGCGCGAGCAGCCGCTGCTGCAGCGAGGATTTCCACCGCGGCCCGACCGTCTGCAGCGTCTCGACGGCGATCCGGACCGGCGCAAAGACGCACACGATCCACGCGACCAGCACGAGAAAGAAGTCGCGGCCGCCTTCCGCCGCCAGTGTCACGGCCGCGCCGGCGAGACAGATCCACAGCCAGGTGCGGCCAAACGCGCGGCGTGCGTCCGGCCGTTCGAGGCGGCTGAGGGCATAGCGAAGCGTCATCGGCGCTCCTATGGTACCATACAACTTGTGCCGACCATCGCCGACACGCGCTTTCAGATGGTCCAACTCGTCTTTCCGGAGCACGCGAACCCATACGGTACCCTGTACGGCGGACGCATGATGTCCTGGATCGCGACGGCCGGTACCTTGGCCGCGTCCCGCTTCGCGCACGGACTCGTCGTGCTGGGGGCGATGGACGATCTGGATTTCCTCACGCCGGTGCGCGTGGGTGAGATCGTGACGATCGACGCCCAGGTGGAGTACGTCGGCCGGTCCTCGATGGAGGTTGGCGTGGCCGTACAGTCCGAGGCGCCCGGGCGATCCGCGCCGGGGCGGACGACCTCGTCGCACCTGGCATTCATCGCGCTCGACGACCACGAACGGCCGCGGCCGGTGGGGGTCGCGGTCACCCCGGCGTCCAGCGCGGAGGCGGCCGTCCACGAGGCGGCCGCCGCACGCAAGGCGGCGCGCCTGGCGCGCGTGGAGGCGTACGGCGCCGAGCCACCGATGGTGCCACCCGCGGCGGGGACGCACCTGGCCCACCTCGTGACGCCCGAGGACGCCTTCAGCGGGACCCTCATGTTCGCGGGGAAATTGCTGGCGCTGTTGGACGAGGCCGCCGCGATCACCGCGACGCGGTACGCGCGGGGCCCGGTCGTCACGGCCTCGCTCGACACCGTGTACTTCTACAATCCCCTCCGCGTCGGCGAGATCGCGGACATTGCGGCCGCGGTCACCTTTGTGTCCCGCACCTCCGCCGAGATCGGCGTGCGCGTGGACGGCGAACGGGTCGGTGGGGATCGCCATCACACCTGCACGGCGTATCTCACGATGGTGCACCTCGACGACGCGGGCCGTCCCACCCCGATGCCGCCGCTGGCGGCGACCCCTGGCGAGGGCAGGCCGGAGGGCGACGCGCGGCGCTACTGGCTCGCCGGGGCCATGCGGACGCGGGCGCGGAAAGAGCGGGTGGCCGCGCTGCGTGCCGGGCACGATGCTCACTAAGTTCATCCACGTGATGCTCCTCTCCATCGTCCCGTGGGTCGAGTTGCGGCTGGCGATCCCGTATGGGATCACGAAGGGGCTGTCCCCCGCGGCCGCCTTTGCCGCCGCCGTGCTGGCGAGCTGGGCGCTGATCATCCCGGTGTTCCTCGGGCTGGACCTGTTCTACGAGCGGTTTCTGTCGCGATACGCCGTCGTGCGGCGGCTCATCCAGGAAGTCCGGCGGCGCGGACGAAAATACGTGGAGCGGTGGGGGGTCGTCGGCGTCGGGATCTACGTGAGCCTGCCGCTGCCCGGTCCCGGGATGTACTCCGGCGCCGTGCTCGCCTGGACGTTCGAGCTCCCGCGGCGTCAGGCGATCGCCGCGCTGGCGGTGGGCGTGCTGGTAAGCGCATTCCTCGTGACGCTGATCAGCACGGGCCTGATCGCGGTCATCAGACGGTTCGTGTGAGCCCGCGCACGGGGGACGCGCGCGCACATCGCTGCCCGGGAGGGGATGGCCGGTGGACACGGTCGGGCACCACTACATCGTCGAGGGCTCGGGCTGTAATCCCGATGTGATCAGCCGGGTCGAGCAGGTCGAGCAGGCCCTGGTCCGCGCCGCGGAGGAAGCCGACGTGCAGATCTGGGCCATCTCCTTCCACCGCTTCCGGCCCATGGGCGTCAGCGGCGTCGTCGTGATCTCGGAGTCGCACCTGTCGGTGCACACCTGGCCGGAGGTCGGCTACGTCGCCCTCGACATCTTCACCTGCGGCGACCGGGCCAAGCCCGAAGCCGCCGTCCAGCATGCGCTCAAAGCGTTCGGCGCGACCAACATGCACATCACCGAGGTGACCCGCGGCCTCGAGGAAGGCGACAAAGTCTTCTTCCACAGCATGATCACGTGGGAGGAGAACCTGCCGGAGAACATGATGAACCACCGGCCCCGCCGCCGCCGGCCCGTGCGGCGCCGGCGCGCCAAGGTGACGTCGGGTTCGTAGAGGGACTCAGGCGCCGCCGAAGGCGGCGACGACGACCCTGACCAGCAGATTGCGCGCGATCTCGATCAGAATGAGCGCGACGATCGGCGTCACGTCGATCCCGCTGAGCGGCGGGACGAGACGGCGGATCGGCAGCAGCACGGGATCCGTGACCCGCACGATCGCGCGGACCACCGGGTGCCCGTAGTCGACCGACGGGATCCACGTCAGCAAGGCCCGCACGATGATCAGCAGCGCGAGCACCTGCGCGACGTCCGAGATGAGCGTGACGAGGAACAGCACGCATGCATTCTAGCACAGGTCGGGAATCGCCGGTTCCGCCCGGAACGTCGGCCACGGAGCGTCTGTACTACACCGACGCCTACCGGCGGACGTTTCTCGCCGGCGTCCTCGCGGTCGTGCCGGCCGCCGGCGGCCGGACGGGCGTCGTGCTCGACAGGACGGTGTTCTACCCGACGTCCGGCGGCCAGCCCCACGATACCGGCACGCTGGCCGGCATTCCGGTCGCCGACGTCGTCGATGCCGACGAGCACGTGATTCACGTGCTCGAGCCCGGCAGCGCGCCGCCCGGGATCGGGGTGGAGGTCGAGGCCGAGATCGACTGGGACCGGCGGTACGACCACATGCAGCAGCACACCGCGCAGCACCTCGTCTCGGCCGCCTTTCTCCAGCAGTTTCGCGCGGAGACCGTCTCGGTCCATCTCGGCGACTCCTCGACGATCGACTTCGACCGGGAGGCGCTGTCGCCGGACGAGGCGCTCGCCGTCGAGGACGCCGTGGCCGCGGCGGTCTACGATAATCGTCCCGTCACCGTGCGCTTCGTCGATGCCGACGAGATGGACAAGCTGGGGCTCCGGCGTCCGGCGAAACGATCGGGGACGCTTCGCGTCGTAGAGATCGAAGGCCTCGACCGGTCGGCCTGCGGGGGCACGCACGTCCGCACGACGGCGGAGATCGGCCCCATGCTGCTGCGCCGGTGGGAGCGCGCGAAGGGGCACCTGCGCGTCGAGTTTCTGGCCGGATGGCGCGCCCTTCGCGACTATCGCTGGAAGCACGCGCTGGTCTCGGAGTGGAGCGGACGTCTGACCGTCCGCGATCGCGAACTGTCGGACGCGCTGGGGCGGCTGGCCGCGCGCGTCGAAGACCGCGAGCGCGCGCTCGCCGCGGCCGTCCGGCGCCTGGTCGCCTACGAGGCGGCGGAGCGCCTCGCCGCGGCGCCGACCACGGACGGGCCGAAGGTCCTGCGGCTCGAGTTTCCGGAGCGCGATCCGGACGAGGTCCGCCTGCTGCTGCGGGAACTGACGGCGCGCGAACCCTGCGTGGTGCTGGCCGGCGTCGTCGAGACCGGGCGGCTGTATTTCGTGCGGTCCCCGGGCGTGGAGGCCGACATGGCCGCGATCCTGACCCAGGCGGCGCGGTCCGTCGGCGGACGGGGCGGCGGCACCGCGGAGGCCGCCCAGGGGACGGCGCCACCGGCGGAGGTGTCCCGCGCGCTGGATCTGGCCGGCGAGCAGGTGCGGCGTGCCTGAGCTGCCGGAAGTCGAAACCGCGCGGCGCTCGCTCGCGCGGAGGGTCGCCGGCAAGACGATCGGCCGCGTCATCGTCGGCCGGCCGACGGTGCTCCGGACGCACTCGCCCCAGGGGTTCGCCCGCGCGCTCCGGGGCCGCACCATCCGGGGGATCGCGAGACAGGGCAAGGCGCTGCGCTTTTCGGCCGACCCGTGGGTGCTCGTCTTTCACTATATGCTGTGGGGTGTCATGCGCTTCCACCGCGACGGATCCGCGCCCGATGCCGGGACGGCGATGCTCTTCGTCTTCGCCGGCGGCGCCACGCTCGAGTTTCGTGAGCTCCAGCTGAGCACGTTCCATCTGCTGACGCCGGCCCAGGCCGGCGAGGCCGCGGAGCCGGGGATCGACCCGCTCGACCGCGCGTGCACGCTTGACGCCTTCGTCGCCGCGCTCGGGACGCGGGGCAGTCTCAAGGACGCCCTCTGCAATCAGGCGCGGATCGCCGGCATCGGCAACCTGTGGGCGCACGAGATCTTGTTTCGCGCGCGCCTTCGTCCCGATCGCGTGATCGAGGGACTGGCGCGTCCGGAGGCGCTTGGGCTCTATCAGGCCACGCGCCGTACGCTGCGCGCGGCGGTCGCCGCGGGCGGGGAGCCGGGCTTTCACGACGCGCTCGGCCGTGAAGGGCGCGCGCGGCTCGCGGTGTACGGCCGCGCCGGCCAGCGTTGTCCGGGCTGCGGCGGCACGGTCCGCGACGGGCGGTTCCACGGCCGTCCGACATTCTACTGTCCGCGCTGCCAGCGCTAGCGTGAGCGCGCCCGCGGTCCCTCGAGTGCGTCCGGAGGCGGTGATCGGCCTCCTCGAGCGGCTCGTCGCCGTTCCTTCTGTCAACCCGGTGCTCGTGCCGGGCGGCGCCGGTGAGGCGGAGATCGCCGGCGTCCTCGCCGAGGCGTGCCGGGCGCTGGGCCTCGAGGTCACGGTCGAGGACGCGCTGCCCGGCCGTCCCAACGTGGTCGCGATGCTGCGCGGGCGCGACCCCCGCCGGGGCCGGTCTCTTCTATTGAACGGTCACACCGACACGGTCGGCGCGGCGGGCATGGACGCGCCGTTCTCGCCCGCGCGGCGAGGCGAGCGCTTGTACGGCCGCGGCGCGTACGACATGAAGGCGAGCCTCGCGGCGATGGCCGGCGCGGTCGCGGCGCTTCGCGATGCCCGGCTCGACCCGCTCGGCGACGTCATCCTGACCTTCGTCGTTGACGAAGAGTACCTGAGCGCCGGGACCGAGGCCGTCGCGCGGCGGCACCGCGCCGACGCGGCGATCGTGACCGAGCCCACCGGGCTGCGCCTCTGTCTGGCGCACAAGGGGTTCGTGTGGGCGCGCATCCGTACGGAGGGACGCGCGGCGCACGGCAGCGATCCCGTGACGGGTGTCGATGCCATCGCGCACATGGGCCGCGTGCTGGCCGCGATCGACAGGCTCGACCGCGAGGTGCTGCCCCGGTCGGCACACCCGCTCGTCGGGCGCCCGTCCGTTCATGCGTCGCTGATCGAGGGCGGCGAGGGGCTCAGCACCTACCCGCCCAGCTGCACGCTGGACCTGGAGCGCCGGACGCTGCCCGAAGAAACCGTGGACGGCGTCCACCGCGAACTGACCGGACTCATGGACGGACTGCGTGCCACGGATCCGGCGTTTCGGGCGACGCTCGAGATCACGGGCAGCCGGCCGGGACTCGAAGTGGACGGCGACGCGCCGATCGTGCAGGCGCTCGACCGCGCCTGCCGGCGGGTCACCGGGCAGACTCCGGCCCGGATCGGCGTGGCGTACTGGTGCGACGCCGCCCTCCTCGCGCAGCACGGGACGCCGACGGTCGTCTTTGGACCGTCGGGCGAGGGGGCCCACGCCGCGGTCGAGTACGCCGATCTCCCCTCCGCCGTGGCCTGCGCGCAGGTGCTTGCCGAGACGATCGTGGCGTTCTGCGGAACGGGCGATGCGTCTTCTGACGTTTCTCTCTGATTTCGGTCTCGACTCTCCGTACCCGGCCGCGATGAAAGCGGTGGCCGCCGCCATCTGCGACGCCCGGTTCCTCGATATTTCGCACGCGGTCCCGCGCCACGGGATTCGCACCGGCGCCTACCTGTTGTGGTCCGTAGCGCCACTGTGCCCGGAGGGGACGGTCCACTGCGCCGTGGTCGATCCGGGTGTCGGCACGGCGCGCGCCCCGCTGGCCGTGCGGGCCGGGGGGCATATCTTCGTCGGGCCCGACAACGGGCTGCTGCTGCCGGCCGCGAGGCGGTTGGGCCGTCCGGAGGTGTACCGGCTGACGGACCCTGCCTATTGGCGCCACCCGGTCTCGGCCACCTTTCATGGGCGCGACATCTTCGCCCCGGTGGCGGCGCACCTCTCTGCGGGGGTGGCGCTGGAGGCGGTGGGCGCGCCGGCGCCGGACTTCGTCGACGCGGCACTCGAGGAGGGAGGGTGGGACGGACCGGCCCTGCGCGGCACCGTTCTGTGGGTCGACCCGTTCGGCAATCTGGTGACGACGATCCCTGGGGGGTTGCTCTCGGGTTGGGGGGCCGGCCCTCAGGTGGTGGTCGAGGTTGGGGTCAGAACCCTCCCGGCCGCCCTCGGACGTACGTTCGGGGATGTCCCGGCCGGTCGCGCGGTGATTTTGGAGGGCAGCGACGGTTTCGTGGAGATTGCCCTCAATCGCGGCCGCGCGGCGGACGAACTGGGCGCCTCGCCCGGCAATCCGGTCCGGATTCGGAGGGCAGATATCGGTTCCTGACACGATATGTACGGCGGGGGGGCCATGATACTATGACGAATACTTTGAGGGCACCTCTCGCAACTTCTGGTTCTTGGGGGGAGAACACGTGATGGCTCCACGCGTCCGCCTTACGTCGCTCGCACTCGCCGCAGTTCTGGTCGCCGTCCTCGCGGCGCCGGTCATGCCCCGCGCAGACGCGGCATCCGCCCCGTTTGTCCTCTCGGCGCTCCGTACGCTGCAGAAGAACTACGTCGATCAGCTGACCGCGGCGCCCCTGCTCAATGTCGCCCTCACGGCCGCGGCCAAGAAGGCGCAAAGCGAGGCCTTCGGCGGTCCGATCCCGGCGACGGCCACGGACGACCAGGCCGCGGCGCTGTTCAACCAGCGGTTCGCCGAGATCACGACCCAGGCGGCCGGCCGGGCCAGCGAAACGGATCTGGCCTATGCGGCCGTGGAGGGAATGCTCCAGAGCCTTCACGATTCGCACACCGGGTTCGTGCCTCCGTCGCTCTACCAGGAGATCAAGCGCCGGGAGAGCGGGCAGGCCGCGTTCAGCGGGGTGGGGATCGTCCTCCTCCACCGTGACGGTCAATACTATATCAACGAGATCTATCCGGGCGGTCCCGCCGAGCAGGCCGGGATCCGCGTGTTCGACCGGATCGTGGCGGTGGATGGCCACGCCACGACCAGCCTGGCCGACGACGAAGTGTCCAAGATGATCCGCGGCACGGCAGGGAGCCGGGTGACCCTGACGCTGCTCCGCACGGGCTCGGCGGACCCGATCGACGTCCCGATCGTCCGGGGAGCGATCCACGTGCCGACCGTGACGGACCGCATGCTGCCCGGCCAAATCGGATACGTGCGCCTCTACGAGTTCGTGCCCGGCGTGGGCAGCAGCATCCGCAACGCGGTGCAGGATCTGCGCGGGGGCGGGATGCGGGCGCTGGTGCTGGATCTCCGGGGCAACCCCGGCGGCCTGGTGAGCGAACTGCGCGACGTCTCGGCGGCGCTGCTGCCGCAGGGCTCGCCGGTGCTGCAAATGCGCACCCGCGCCGGACGCAGCATCGTCATGCAGACGCCCAGCCAGCCGATCGTGCCGGCCACCGTGCCGATCGTCGTGCTGGTGGATGAGGGCACCGCGTCCGCGGCCGAATTGCTCTCCGCGGCCATCCAGGAGCAGGGGCGCGGCGTGGTCGAGGGCACCAAGACGGCCGGCGCGGTCGAGATCGGGATCACGATCGATCTGCCGGAAGGCGCCGGCATGAGCGTGACCGTGGCGCGCGTCACGACCGGGAAGGGCGCACGGCTTGAGGGGCAGGGCGTCACGCCGGACACCGCGGAGTCCCTGACGTCGCAGGCGATGGACCAGGGCCACGACAGCCAGCTCGACCGCGCGATCGAGATTCTCGATACGCAGCTGGGGATTAAGCCGACGAACGGATTTGTGATGCCGGCCGTCCAAGCGGCCTGACGCGAAAAGCAACCCTGCCGCCGGCCGCTGAGCCGGCGATCGACGAAATCGAGCGGCTCCTCGTCGGGGCCGCTCGACGTTTGTCCCCACCCCTTGATCGTGCCCGTATACTGATGATGGTTCGCGCGCCGTCGTTGCGAAGGCGCGGGCCGTGGGGGGACTCGTCATGCGTGCCGCGCTGATCGCGGTGCTCGTCGTCGTGCTGATCGGCCTCGCGGCCGTCTCGTCCGTTGCCGGCACGTACAACCATCTCGTCCAGCTGCGCCAGCAGGTGGATGCGGCGCAGGCCAACGTCGAGACGCAGCTGCAGCGCCGCTTCGACCTCATCCCCAACCTTGTCGAATCGACACGCGCCGTGCTCGCCCAGGAGCGCACCGTGTTCGAGGCGCTGGCCCGCGCGCGGACGCAGTACGCCGGAACGCAGGCCGGGACGCCGCAGCGGATCGAGGCGGCCAACAACCTTCAAAGCGCGCTCGCGCGTCTCCTCGTCATCGTCGAGAATTACCCGGTGCTCCGCAGCAACGAGACGGTCCAGTCGCTGATGCGGGAATTGGCGGGGACGGAGAACCAGCTCGCGTTTGCACGGCGGCAGTACAATATCGCGGTGCAGGCGTACGACACCGCGCTGCAAACGTTTCCGACGAATCTCGTCGCGTCGAGCTTTGGGTTCCAGCCGCGCCCATACTTCCAGGCCCAGCCCGGCGCCGGGCAGGCCCCGCGCGTGAACCTCGGAGTGCCCACGCCCTGACGGCCCGGAGCCGGCGGCATCTCCCGCCGCGGATCTGGGCCGGGGCAGCGCTGCTTGCCGCGGCATTCCTCGCGGCCGCGGTTCAGGCCGCCGTGGCCGCGCCGGCGGGGGGGCCCGCGTTCCCGCCTCCGCAGGGATACGTCTCCGACTTCGCCCACGTGCTCGACGCGGGGGCCAAGGCGTCGCTCGAGGCGCGCCTTGCCGCGTATGACCGCGCCACGTCCAATCAGATCGCGATCGCCGTGTTTCCGGATCTCGGCGGCGTGCCGATCAACGACTTCGCCGTGCGCCTCGAAGAGGCATGGAAGGTCGGCCGGCGCGGGCGCGACAACGGGATCCTGCTCCTGGTCGCGCTCAAAGAGCGTCAGGTCCGGATCGAGGTCGGGTACGGGCTGGAAGGCAAGGTGACCGATGCGGACGCCGGCCGCATCATCCGCGACGACCTCGCGCCGGCGTTTCGGGCGGGACGCTACGCCGACGGTCTGTCGGCCGCAGTCGATGCGCTCACGAACCTGATCGGCTCCGCGGGGACCGCCGGCGGCACGACAGGGCCGGGCGCGTCCGGTCCCGGACCGTCCGGCTCCGTCGGGGGGATGCATCCCCGATCCGGCGGGGGCGGCGGGCTGGCGGTGCTCTTCTTCCTTATATTTGTCGCGCTGACGTTGTTCGCGGCCCGGCGGGGGGCGCGGCGCTGCCCCCGGTGCGGCGCGTCGCTGCGGCTCACATCGCAGAGCGGGACCGCGGGCGTCGGTTCGGTCGAGGCCTGGACGTGCCCCAAGTGCGGCTATCAAGACAAGCGGATTGTCCGGCGGTCCGCCCTGATGCCGGTGCCGTACTTCGTCGGCGGGGGATGGGGCAGCGGCGGGTTCGGTGGTGGCGGCGGCGGGTTCGGCGGGTTTGGCGGCGGGGCGTCCGGTGGCGGCGGCGCCTCGGGCGGATGGTAGCGGCGTGATCGCGGGCATGCACAGCGTGCTGAGCGCGCGTGACAAGGCGCGCCTCCGGCACCTCGCCGAGACGATCGAGCGCGAGACCGGTGTGGAGATCGCGACGCTGATCGTGCGGCGCGCGGACGACGTGCCGGGCCTGGCCCGCGCGTACTTTGACCACGTCGGCATCGGCAAGCGGGGACACGACAACGGCGTGCTTGTGTTCGTGGCGATGGACAATCGCACGATCCACATCGAGCTCGGCCGGGGCCTCGCCGCCGCGATCCGTCCCGAGGATGCCCAGCGGGTCATCGACTTCGTCATCGCTCCTCAGTTCCGCCACGGGCGGTTCGGGGAGGGGCTCATCCGCGGCGTCGAGGCGATCGGCCACTTGGTGCGCCGCGCCGGGACCCAGGAGACACGTCCGGGGCACCCTACTCCCGACGGTAGACCCGCAACGCCGTGATGAGCTCGTCCGCCCGCTCGGGGACCGTCCGTTCCGGGACGTGGGCCGTGGCCGCGCTCCTCGGGCTCGCCGTGGTGTTGGGTGTGGCCGGCTGGTGGATCACGACGTACAACCGCCTGGTGCAGGCGCGCACCGCGGTCGACACGCAATGGGCGCAGGTCGAGGCCCAGTACCAGCGCCGCGTCGACCTCGTCCCGGCGCTCGTGGCGGCGGCGTCCGGCGCGCTCGCGCAGGAGCGGCAGATCTTCGGAGCGATCGCCGCGGCCCGTGCGGCGTATCTCGGCGCCCCGGCGGGGTCACCCGAACGCGTGCGCGCGGCGTCGGCACTCGAGGCGCCGATGGGGCGGTTGATCGCCATCGTGGAGGCGTCGCCCGATCTGCGCAGCCGCGCGCCCGTCGCCGCGCTCATGGACGAGCTCGCGGGCACTGAAAACCGCATCGCCGTCGAGCGGCGGCGTTACAATGATCGCGTGCGCGTCTACAACACGCTGGTCCAGCAGATTCCGTCGGCGCTGGTCGCCTCGGTGGGGGGATTGCGGCCGCGGTCGTACTTTGAGGCGGCGGGCCCGGCGGCCGTCCCACCCACGGTCAGGCTGTCGCCGTGACCTCGGGAACCGGAGACGCTGCGTCCTACGTTTCACAAGGCGGGGCCGTCCGACGCGTCATCTATTGACAGACTTCTGCGGTTCGGCTAGCCTAACCCGCGGGCGGAATTGTTGACCAGACAAGTGAACAATATGACTCGAACCGACGACGCACGGATCATGCCGCGGAGCCCCTGGACCGCGGGCCGCCCGGCATGATCAGCGCGTTTCTGATCACGCTCAGGGAAGGCTTGGAGATGTCCCTGATCGTGGGCATTCTCCTCGCGTATCTCGCCCGCACCGGACACCGCCGCGAGTTTCCCGCCGTTTGGGCCGGCGTCGCGTTTGCCGCGCTGGTCAGCCTGGCCGCGGGCGGCATCATCTTCGCGACGGCCGGGGAGTTCAGCGGGCGCGGCGAGCAGTTGTTCGAGGCGACCGCGTTCCTCATGGCCGTCGCGATCCTGACCTACATGATCTTCTGGATGCGGCGGGAGGCCGTGACGATTCGCTCCTCGCTGCAGGCCAGGATGAGCGAAGCGCTCCAGGCGGGGTCGCGGGCGACCCTGGTGATGCTCGCCTGGGTGTCCGTTGGGCGTGAAGGTGTCGAGACGGCGCTGTTTTTCTTTGCGACGGTGCGGGCATCGTCCCCGCTCGACGCGGGGCTCGGCGGCGTGCTCGGCCTGAGCACCGCCGTACTGCTGGGGTGGCTGCTCTACCGCGGCACGTACCGCCTCGACCTCCGGATGTTCTTCAACGTCACGAGCGCGCTGCTGCTGGTGGTGGGCGCGGGCCTGCTGACGCGCGGGATCGGCGAACTGCAGGAAGCCGGGCTCGTGCCGCCGCTCGTCGAGCATCTCTGGAACTCGAACCATCTGGTGAACCAGACGTCGACGCTCGGCAACCTGCTCGAGGCGATGTTCGGTTACACCAGCACGCCGTCGCTTACGCAGGTGATCGCCTACGTCGTCTACTTGACCGCCGTCGGATGGGCGTATCTGCGTCCCGTGCGCCTGCCGGCCGGCGCGCGGCCGACCGGGGGCCCGTCCCGGATCGCCGATCAGGCGACGCAGCCGGAACGTCCGCGCGCGTGATCGCGCTGGCCGCGGTTATTCGCACGCTCGCCGTCGCCCTCTGGGTCGGCGGCATGGCGGCGCTCGATTTCATCGACGCGCCGCTGCGGTTCGCGACGCCCGCGCTGTCGCGCAACCAGGCCGTCGCCCTGGGACAGGCGGTCTTCGCGCGGTTCAACCGGATCGAAGTTGCCTGCGGCATCGTGGCGCTTGCGGCCGCGGTCGCCGCCCGGTCGGCGCGCTGGACGGTCGTGGTGACGGCGCTCGCGCTGGCGCTCGTGCTCGTGCAGACGTTCTACCTCACCCCTGAAATCACGCGCCTCGCGGCCGGGCTGGACTTCGTCAATCGAACGCCCGGCGATCCGCGGTACGCCGCGATCCGCCCGCTGCACGGCATGTACGCGGCCGTGGAGCTCGCGGTCTTCGCGGGCGGCATCGCCGTGTTGGCCTGCTGGGCCGCGGCCGGCCGGCCGTAGGCCCTCAGTCCAGGGATCGTTCCGCTCCGTCGTCGAACCACGCCCCCGGGGAACGTGGGAGGAGCGGGATGCGGACGGGGTGGTTCGTTCCGTGCGGGCGCCTCGCCTACGGCGCCGCGTGGGCGCTTCAGAAATCACTGCTCGCGGCGCGTCAGGCGGGCGCGGTGCCGGATGCGGTGCTCTTCGTCGAGCACCCGCCGGTGATCACGCTGGGCCGGGCCGCGCGCGCGTCCAACGTGCTGGCCGCGCCGGGGATGCTCGCCGCGCGCGGCATCGACGTGTTTCAGATCGAGCGGGGCGGGGACGTGACCTACCACGGCCCGGGTCAGCTCGTCGGCTATCCCATCGTCGATCTCCGCGCCTTCGATGAGGACATCGGACGGTACGTGCGGGCGCTCGAGACGGCGTTGATCGACGCGCTCGCGGCATGGGGGATTACCGCGGCGCGCCTCCGGGGTTTCCCAGGCGTCTGGGCCGGCGATGCGAAGGTCGCGGCGATCGGCGTCGCCGTGAAGCGCAAGGTCACGATGCACGGTTTTGCGCTCAACGTCGATCCGGACCTCGCGGCGTTCGATCTCATCAACCCCTGCGGGCTCGGACGGCCCGTCACCTCGATCTCCCGCCTGCTCGGACGGTCCGTCACCCTCGACGAGGCGGCGCCCGTCGTCGCGGGCACGCTCGCGGCGGCGCTCGACCTACGGTGGGCCACGCGCACCATTGGGGACGTCCGGGCCGATCTTGCCGCGGCGGCCGTGGGGAACGGCGCCGAGGGCCCGACGCGGATGCCAGAACCGGTGCGGACCAGGCCGAACGCCTGAGAGGAGCACGGATGGGACAGGACCTCGTCACGGTTGGACCGCTGCGGGCCTCGCCGGGCACGAAGGTGACCGGCCTCGTGCCGGTTCCTGGCACGCCCATCGAGATGCCGGTGACCATCGTCAACGGGAGCGCCGCCGGACCTCGTCTTGCGATCACCGCGGGCGTCCACGGCGGCGAGTATCCCGGCATCGAGGCCGCGATTCGCACCGCGGCGGGCCTCGAGGCGCGGGACGTCCGGGGTACCGTGGTCATCGTGCACATCGTGGACGTGCCGGCGTTCGCGGCGCGCAGCATCTACGTCTGCCCGCTCGACGGCAAGAATCCCAACCGGCTGTTCCCGGGCAAGGCGGACGGCACGGCAAGCGAGCGGCTCGCACACACGCTGTTTACGGAAGTCGTCGCGCCGAGCGACGCGTACGTTGATCTCCACGGCGGCGATATCAACGAGGCGCTGGTCCCGTTCACGATCATCGTCGAGACGGGGAACGCCGGCGTGGACGCGCAGGCCCGCGACCTCGCGCGCGTCTACGGCATCCGGTACGTCGTTCGCGGCCGCGTCGGCGGCGGCACATATGCGGCGGCGGCGCAGCGCGGCATCCCGGCCATTCTCACCGAGGCCGGAGGGCAGGGCCTCCTGGACGAGCCGTCGCTGCAGGCGCATCTGCGGGGGCTCCGCAACGTGCTGCGCCACCTGCGGCTCGTCGACGGCGCGCCCGACCCCGTCGATCCCGTGACGACGCTCGGGCGGCTGCATTGGGTAACGTCGCAGCACACGGGGCTGTTCTACGTCGAGGTAACGCCGGGCGACCGCGTGGAGCAGGGCCGGCGGATCGGCGAGATTCGCGATTACTTCGGCCGCCGTCTCGCCGAGATCAGCGCACCCGCGTCCGGTATCGTGCTCTTTACGGTGACGACGCCGGCGACGAATCCGAACGACCCGCTGTTTGCGGTCGGGGAGCCGGAGTAGCGGATCAGCGGGCCCGCCGGTGCCGCCCGAGCGGCCGGCGGACGACAATGCGTCCGAGCGCCAGCGTACGCCCCCCATCGCGGCACCGGCCGTCTCTCGCGTAGAGGACGTCCCAGTCTCCTAGCGCCCGCCGGAGTTCCCCCGGCCGAAGCCGGCGCCTCCGGCCCGGAGGGCCCCCGTCGTCTGTCGGGGTGGCGAGATGGGTCTCGAAAATGAGGACCCCGCCGGGCCGCACCGCGGCCCGCAGCGCGGGGAACAGCCGCCGGTCCAGGAAGAACGAATTGACGACGACATCGTACCGTCCGCGCGGCGGCCGCCACCGATCCAGATCCGCGACAATCCAGCGGATGCCGCGCAGCCCCTCGCGCCGGGCTCGCCGAGCCGCCTCCCGCAGCGCGGTGGGTGAGATGTCCACCGCGTCGACCTGATAGCCGGCCCGCGCCAGGTGAAGTGCGTTGCGGCCGAGGCCGGTCGCCACGTCGAGCGCGCGGCGCGGCGCGTCCGGCTTCGGCAGCCAGCGGTGCAGTAGCCCGGAGGGCGGGCCGTCGTGGGGACGGTCGCCGGCACGATACCGCGCTTCCCACTTCGTCCGGTCGGTCTTCACGGCGAGATAATACTAGAACAGACCGAGGGCGCGGGCGAGGGGCCCGCGCCCTCGACACACATCGATTCGATGACCCGCCTACATCGGCTCTTCGTCTTCGTCGCTCTCCGCCTCGTTCTCGCGGTCCTCCGTGCCCCATATCGGGCGGGCCGGCGCCGGACTGATCGGTGCGGGCGCGATCGGCGGAAGGCTGGGCGTCATGGTGCCGAGCGTCGTCTGTTCCGGGGGGGCCGCGGCCCGGCTGCGCCGGGGCGCCGCTCTGCGCGCCGGCCGCCGCGCGCCGCCTCGTTTCGCCCGCGCGCCGGTCCGTGCCCGGCCTCCGGACCGCTTCGCCGCGCCTGCACGCCGGCGGGTGGATCCCGCACGCCGCGTGCGGGTGGATCCCGCGCGCCGTTTGCGGGTCGAACGGGCCGATGTCCCTGCCCCGGCGCGCTTGCGGCGCGACCGCGTGGCTGCGCGGCTCTTCCGGGAAGATGTCTTGGCCCGCTTCTTCCGCCGGGTCCTGCTCGCCATAAACGTGACCTCCCTTGTCGGGACGGACCCTAAGTCACAGCACGGTCGTCCCGATGCGCGCGGTCCTTCGACGGACCCCGAGCGTTTCCTTTTACGATTCCGCGCCGCCGGCGGCCGGGCGCCGCCAGGACGTTCCAGCGGGCGGCTCCGGCACGTCTGGCACGGGACCGAGGTGGGCAGTAAGGTAGGGCAGCGCGCCGGGGGGGCGCGCGCGGGAGGAGTTTCAAGGGCTGCGACGAATAGGGGGCCCCGCGTTTAGTGGGGCCGCATTCGCCCCTCGATACCGATTCGTCGCACCTTCATCATAGCACCGGCCGAGGCAGCGGATGCGGAGCGGTCTCCGGGTCTCCATAGGTTCGGTCGCGCTCGTTTGTACCCTCGTCACGTGGGACGCTTCCGCGTGGCCTTCCGCGGCGTCTACACGTCCGCTTCCCGCCCGTACCGCAGCACCGTCCCGCGCCGCCAACCCGCATGCGCAGCTTCAGCAAGTCCAGCAGCAGCTCGCCGACCGGCAGCGGCAGCTGGCCAAGACCAAGCACGAGGAACACCGCGTCCTCGGCGAGTTGTCGCGGACCGAGGAACGCCTCCACGCGGCGGAGACGCGCCTCCGGACGACGACGGTCGCCCTGACCGGGACGAAGCGCGCGGTCTCCGACGCGAGCGATGTCCTGCGCGTCGTGTCCGCCCGGCTGGCCGCCCACGAGCAGCTGATGGGGGAGCGCCTGCAGGCGTTCTACAAGGACGGCCCGCTCGGCTACCTCGACGTGCTCCTCGGCGCCGCGGATTTCCGTGACTTTGTCGCCCGGTCGTACGTCATCGGCATGATCGTGTCGCGGGACCTCCGGCTCTACCAGCAGGTGGCGGAGGAGCGCGACCGGCGGGACGCGGTCCAGACGACGCTCAAGCAGCGCGAAGCCGATCTGACCACGCAGAAGCAGCAGTGGATCGTGAGCCGCCAGGAAACGGCAGCCCTCGCGGCGCAGCGCCGCCAGATCCTGGCGCAGATTCGCGTGCAGCGGCAGACGCAGGAAGCGGCGATCCGCGAATTGGAGGCCGAATCGTTCCGGATCGCGGACATCATCCGGCGGCAGCAGCGCGGTCAAAATCGCGGCGGCCGGCTCAGCCTCGCGGCCGGCTCGATCATCTGGCCGGCATCCGGTCCGATCAGCTCCGGATTCGGCTGGCGCATCGATCCGATCTTCCACCGCCGCGCGCTCCACACCGGCATCGACATCGCCGCGTCCTGGGGCGCGCCCGTCGAAGCCGCGGAGACCGGAACCGTCCTGTACGTCGGTTGGATGACGGGGTATGGCAACGTTGTCGTGCTGGACCACGGCAACGGCGTGTCCACGGTCTACGCGCACCTGTCGTCGTACGCGGTGCGCGCCGGCGAGCCGGTCCGTCGCGGACAGGTGATCGCCCGGGTCGGCAGCACCGGCTGGAGCACCGGGCCGCATCTGCATTTCGAAGTGCGTCAGGACGGGCAGCCCGTCGATCCGCTCGCTCCGTAGGTCACACCCGCCGTTCGCTTGAACTCCCGGTAGGGGCGTGCTAGACTCCTCCCTGACTCGGAATACGGCGTGTCCTTGCGCCGTTAGTCGAAGTGACGTGAGGAGCGGGACAACACAGCGTATGATCCGGATGCTCCGCTGCATCTGTACGAGCGCGAACCGCCCGGCGGCGGAGGTGGACCGCCGGGGTTAAACGCGGGCGTCCGAATTCCCGTTTCGCAGATCTTCATTCGGCCGCGGCGCCCGTGCTGCGGCTGTACTGTTTTCGGGAGAGTCTTGAGGGAGGTGGAACCACAATGGCGCAGGTGTATCTGCCGACGCCGCTGCGCCGGCTGACGAACGGCCGGGCGCGCGTGGTCACGGCCGGCGGGAACGTCGAAGAGGTGCTCACCGGTTTGGAGCGAGAGTTCCCCGGACTGCGGGAGCAGCTTCGCGATCCGAACGGCGAGGTCCGCGGTTTCATCAATGTGTTCGTGAACGGGACGGAGATCCGGCGGCTGCAGGGTGCGGCGACACCGCTTCGCGAGACCGACGAAGTCTCGATCGTCCCCGCGATGGCCGGGGGATAGCGTGGTGGAGGTGTCGGTTCGCGGTCTGCGGCGCGAGCCGGGACGCTCTCCGGCCGTGGCGATGCCCCGGTTGCGCGTGTGGCCGACGGAGCGTCTGCTGCTCCACGAGGAGGCGGACCCCGCCCGGGTCCGGCGCCTGGCGGATGCACTGCGGCGCGACGGCGTGCTGCGCAACCCGCCGATCGTCGCGCCGCTCCTCCCGGCTGACCCCGGCTCCGCGGGGCGGGACGGCGCGGGACGGACGGCCCCGTCCGGCGCAGAGCGCGCGGTTGTCCTCGACGGTGCGAACCGCGTCACCGCACTTCGCACCCTCGGGCTTGCGCACACCGTTGTGCAGCCCGTGTTCTACGACGACCCGCGGGTGGGCTTGTCGGTATGGCGTCACTATGCGGCGGAGGGTACCCCGGGAACGCTCCGGGCCGCCGCGGCGGACTTGGGAGCCGTCACGCCGGTCGAAGACGAGACCGAGGCTGAAGCACGGATCGCCGCCGGTGAGGGGATTGCGGCGGTGATCGACGCCCGGGGCGGCGTTCTCTTCCATCAGGCCGGCGGGGCCGCGGCCGCCGCGGACGCGCTGTGCCGGCTCGCGGCGCTCTACCGGGACGGCCGCGCGGTGCACCGCATCGACGCCGGAACACTCGACGACCTGCGCATCGCGTACGGCGCCGGGGCGCTGGTGCTCTTCCGGCGCTTCGAGAAATCGGAGATCCTCGACCTTGCTGTCGAAGGCGGACGGCTGCCCGCCGGCATCACGCGGCACGTCATTCCGGGGCGCGCGCTCCGGCTCAACACCCCGCTCGCGTGGCTCGGCGATGGCATCGACACGGCCGCCAAACAGGCTGCGCTCGACGCGCAGCTGGAGCAGCGGTGGCAGGCGCACGGGGTGCGCTACTACGCCGAGCCGACCTTTCTCTTCGACGAGTAGGCGATGATCGGACCGTCCGGCCCGGTTGGGGTGAGGGCGGGGACATCCCTGCTCGATCGGATCGGCAACACCCCGCTGCTGCGGCTCGAGCGGCTGACGAAGCACCTTCCGGCGGCCGTCGAACTCTACGTGAAGGCGGAATGGTTCAATCCGGGCGGGTCCGTCAAGGACCGGCCGGTTCTCCGGATGCTCGCGGACGCGGAGCGCGACGGGCGGCTGCGTCCCGGCGTCACCATCCTCGATTCCACGTCCGGCAACGCGGGCATCGCCTACGCGATGATCGGTGCCGTGAAGGGCTATCCGGTGGAACTCGTGATGCCGGCGAGCGCGAGCGAGGAGCGCAAGCGGATCATCGCCGCGTACGGCGCGCGCATCGTCCTCTCCGATCCGCTCGAAGGCAGCGACGGCGCGATCCTGCTGGCGCGCACGATTCACGGCCGTTCCCCGGACCGGTACTTCAAGCCGGACCAGTACAACAATCCCTCCAACCCGCGCGCCCATTACGATACAACCGCCGTCGAGATCCTCGAGCAGACCGCCGGCCGCGTGACGCATTTCGTCGCCGGCCTCGGCACGACCGGCACGGTCGTCGGCGCGGGGCGCCGGCTGCACGAGGCGAATCCCGGCATTCGCGTCGTTGCCGTCGAGCCCGACGCACCGCTGCACGGACTCGAGGGGCTCAAGCACATCGCGTCGTCGATCGTGCCCGGCATCTACGATCCCGCCGTGCACGACGAGAAGATCAGCGTCACAACGGAGGCCGGGTACGAGATGGCGCGGCGTCTCGCGCGGGAAGAAGGCATGCTCGTGGGGGAATCCGCCGGCGCGGCGGTGGAGGCGGCGCTGCGGGTCGCCGCGGGCCTTCGCGCGGGGGTGATCGTGGTCATCGCACCGGACGCCGGTGACCGCTATTTCAGCACCGCGCTCTGGCGGGACCTGATCTGACATGGCAAATCGTGTTACAATCGTGGCGGGAAGGGATCCGAGGCGGTGGCGGTCCGGCTGACCCGTTCGCAGCTCGAGCAGATCCTGACTCAGGCGCGCGCCGAGGCGCCGCACGAGTGCTGCGGGCTGCTGTTGGGCCGGGGCGACACCGTGGAGGAGGTCTTCCCGGGCCGGAACGTGGACGAAACGCCGCGGACGCGCTACGTGATGGACCCACGCGATCAGCTGCGGGCGTTCCGTCTGATGGACGAACGCGGATGGGATCTCGTCGGGATCTACCATTCTCATCCGCAGACGGCCGCGTACCCGAGCGCGACCGACAAGAGCCGGGCCCTCTATCCGGACGCGCGCTACGTGATCGTGTCGCTGAAGGAGCCGGAGGCGCCTAACGTACGTGCGTTCCGGCTGCTCGATGGGGCGGACGGCGAAAAAATCGTCGCCGAAGAGGATGTGATGGTGACGTGAAGGTCAGTACTCGGGCGGAGTACGGGATTCGCGCACTGATCGATCTCGCCCAGCACATCGGGGAAGGGCCGGTGCAGAGCCACGAGATCGCCCGCCGCCAGGGCCTCCCCGAGCCGTACCTCAACCAACTGCTCACCACGCTCAGGCGCGCCGGCCTCGTACAGAGCAAGCGCGGCCCGAGCGGGGGCCACATGCTCGCCCGGGCGCCGGAAGGCGTCACGATCGGCGAGGCGTTTCTTGTGCTCGAGGGCAGCGTCGCTCCATGGATGTGCGTCGAGGAAGAGGACGCCCACTGCATTTACGCTCCGGGCTGCGGGCTGCGGCCGGTCTGGCAGGCCGTCAAGACCGCGACAGAAGACGTGCTCAACCGCACCACCCTCGCCGACATCGTCGGGCGCCCGCTCGCGCCGCTGACGAAGGCGTGACGGCCGGTCCCCGCGGCGGCTGCCGGCCCCTCGAGGCGCTGTCCCCTGTGCGTGAGCCGGCGCCCTCCGGCGACGCGCAAAGTTCTCGCGACACGTACGAACATCTCATCACCGCGCACCTCGACGGACTCTACAGCACCGCCCGGCGTCTCACGCGCCACGCCGCCTCCGCCGAGGATCTCGTCCAAGAGACGATGCTCAAGGCGTGGCGGTCCTTCCACACGTTTCAGCCGGGCACCAACGTCCGCGCGTGGCTCTACCGCATCCTCATGAACACCTACTTCGACGCGCAGCGCAAGCAGTCGCGCGAGCCCGAGGTCGTCGCGGCCGACGACGTCGGCGACCTCTACCTGTACGGGAAAGCCCGGGACGGGATCGCGCTCAGCGAGTCCGGCAACCCGGAGCGCCTGGTCCTCGAGCACATCATGGACACGGAGGTGCGCGAGGGCCTCGAGGCGCTGCCGCCGTCGTTCCTCGCCGCGGTGCTCCTCGTCGACGTCGACGGGTTCGCCTACAAAGAGGCGGCCGACGTGCTCGGGATTCCGGTCGGCACCGTCATGTCGCGGCTGTACCGCGGCCGCCACGCGCTCCGCCGCCGCCTCGTCGAGTATGTGCGGCGCCGGCGGCTCATCCGTCAGGAGGCGCATCTTTCGCCCGCGCCGCAGGCCCAGGAGCGGCCGGCAGGAGGCTGCGGAGCGGCCGGAGGTCCCGCGCCAGACGGGGAGGCCCTGCGGAAGACAGGGCAGGAGCTCCCGCGCACGACGGGAGGGGCCGGCGCATGAACTGTCAGGAGTGCCTCGATCAGATGTGGCAGTACATCGACGGCGAGCTGGACGTCGCCTCGACCGACGAGCTGCAGCGCCACCTCACGCAATGCCGCGAATGTTTCTCGCATGCCGAGTTCGAGCGCCGGCTCAAAGAGATGGTGCGCCGGGCCTGCGGCGCCGAGCAGGCGCCCGCTCACCTGCGCGAGCGGCTGACGAAAATTCTCTCGATGTTTTGACGCCGGTGACCCGCCGCATCCGCCCCTGACGAAGCCCTCCAACACTCCGCGCCGCGTTCCATGACGCGACGCGCGGCCATCGACATCGGCACCAACTCCGTCCGCCTTCTGGTGGCCGACATCGACGGGGACGCCGTGGTGCGTCCGGTCGACCGGCGGCTCACGATCACGCGCCTGGGCGAGGCGCTGCACGCCGGTGGCCTCCTCACGTCCGACGCGGCGGGCCGCACCGCCGCGGTGGTCGAGGACTACGTCGCCCGCGCGAGGCGGCTCGGAGTCTCGCAGCCGGTCGTCGCCGCCACGTACGCCGTTCGCGCGGCCCGCAATCCCGAGCTGCTCCTCGACCGCCTGGGCGTCCCGGTGCGCGTGCTGGACGGCGAAGAGGAAGCGGCGCTCGGCTTCCGCGGCGCGGTCGCAGGCCTCCGCGACCTGGATCCGGCCGCGCCGGTGCTGGTCCTCGACGTCGGCGGCGGGAGCGTCGAACTGAGCTGGGGGACCGCGCGCCAGGGGATCGAGGGGAGCCGCAGCCTGCCGGTCGGATGCGTCGTGATGACGCACCGCATGTTCGCGCACGACCCGCCCGACGCCGGGGAGGTCGCCGCCCTTGAGGGCGTCCTTGCCGCGTCGCTGGACCCGGTGCTGCGGCCGCTCCGGGCGGCGCCGCGTCTCGTCGGGGTGGGCGGCACGGTGACGACCCTCGCGGCGATGGCGCAGCGGCTCGTGCCGTACGATCCGGATCGGGTGCATGGGTTCGGCGTGACGGCCGCGGAGGTGGACCGGCTCCTTGCCGAGATGCGCGCGATGCCGCTCGCCGAGCGCCGGCAAGTGCCCGGGCTGCAGCCCGAGCGCGCCGACGTGATCATCGCGGGAACGCTCGTCGTCCGGTACGTCCTCGCGTCGCTCGGCCGCGACGTGATCACCGCGAGCGAGACGGACCTGCTCTGGGCACTGGTCGCCGGCGCGCCCGCGCGGTAGCGTGGTGTCGTGGCCTACGTGCTGGTGGTCGAGGACGATGAGGCGCTCGGCGAGATGGTCCGCCGGGGACTCGAGGCGAGCGGATACAGCGTGCGCTGGGAGCTGGACGGGGACGCGGCGTACGATGCCGCGTCGGGCGGCGCCTACGACGCGGTGATCCTCGACCTCATGCTCCCGGGCACGGACGGACTCACGGTGCTGCGCGCCCTGCGCGAAGCCGGCGTCCGCACCCCGGTGCTGTGCCTGACGTCGCGCGGCGAGACCGGCGACCGTGTGGCGGGGCTCGACGCCGGGGCCGACGATTATCTCGTCAAGCCCTTTGCGTTTGAAGAGCTCCTCGCGCGGCTGCGGGCCCTGCTGCGGAGACCTGGGGAGGCGCTGGTCTCCGACGTCCTGCGGCTCGGTGCGCTCGCCGTCTGGCCGAGGGAGCGCCGGGCGGCCGTCTCCGGCCGGGCGATCGAGATCCCGGCACGGGAGTTCGACCTGCTGGAGTACCTGCTGCGGCACGCCGGCCGGACGCTGGGGCGCGATCTCATCACCGAACGGATCTGGGGGAACGAGCGGCCGCCGCGGGCCAACGTCGTCGACGCGACGATCTCGCGCCTGCGGCGCCGCCTGGCGGCCGCCGGATGGGACGGGCAGATCATCGCGGTGCCGACGCTTGGGTATCGTTTGGAGGGTCGCGCGGCGCCGGCCGCGCGGAGCGCGCGCTCGTGAAGTGGACCGCCGGCCGTCCGCCGGCGCATGCCGAACTGCTGTGGCGCAGCCGCTGGTACATCGCCGTGCCCTCCGCGCTCATCGTGGCCGCGCTGGTCGTCCTGATTGCCGCCGGGATGTATCTCGCGGCGGAGCGCGATGCGTATGGCGGCCTCAAGAACCGTCTCGAACGCGTCGCGTTCGAGGCGAGACATCTCGGCGAGCCGGGCGGGTATCTCGTCTTCGACGAGAGCGATCACCTGCTCTCGAGCGGCCCGCCGCAGTACGACGACTCCCGCGAAGGGTTGCGGGTGGTGCGCGACCCGCGATTCGGCCCGCTCGCGGTGTTGACCCTGCCCGTGACGGCCGAGGGCCCGCATGTGGTCGCCGTGCCCGCCGCGTCCGAGCTGCGCGCCCTCGACCGGCTGCGGCGAGCGCTTGCGGGGATGACGCTGGCCGCCGCGGTTGCGGCGCTGTTTGCCGGCTATGCGCTGGCCGGCGTCGCCGTGCGGCCGCTCGATCACGCGGTCCGCGACCGCAGCGAGTTCGTGGCCTTGGCGTCGCACCAGCTGCGCACGCCGCTCTCCGTCATTCGGACCTCCGCCGAACTGGCCCGCGCGGGTCTCGATGTCTCTCCGGCGGAGGCGCTCGGCGTGATCCTCGAACAGGCGCGGCGCATCGAGGCGCTCGCGGACCGGTTGACGCGGCTCGCTCGCGCCGGCGCCGGCGCGCGGCGTCCGCGCGGCACCGTGGATCTCGGCGCGTCCGTGCGTGACCTGTTGGAGCCGCTCCGTCCCGCCGCCGCGCAGGCCCGCGTGGCCCTCGCGTTCGAGGCCGCGGGCCCCGTGTGGGCGCGCGCGGATCACCAGACGCTCGACGAGGCGATCTCACCCGTGGTGGAAAACGCGATCAAGTTCAGCCCCGGCGGCGGCGACGTCACGGTGCGGGTGCACCGCGAACGCCGGCGGGCGATCGTCGAGGTGGCAGACGCCGGCCCGGGCATCCCCGCGGCGGATCTCCCCCATGTGACAAGGCCGTTTTTTCAGGGCGGGCGCAGACGTGGCGGCTACGGCCTCGGGCTCGCCATCGCCCAGGCGGCCGCCGTCCGATGCGGCGGCCGGGTCATCGTCACGCCGCGGACCGGCTCCGGCACCGTCGTCAGCATTGTGCTACCGTCCGCGCCTCCTCCGCGCAGTCCCCATCCCGCAGCGGCGCGCCGGCCGGATGCACCGCCCGAGACGGGCGTCATCGCGCCGTCATCTCCGCCGCCTATACTGCACGATTAAGCGGACGCCCAGGTGCGTCCGCGGCAGGCCGTGCGGGACCGCGAGTTCCCGGGGGGCTTTTCGTGGCGGTGGTACAGAGCCAGGCGGCGATAGAGCTCCGCGACGTCACGAAGCGCTTTTGGACGCCCCGCGGCACGTATTACACCGCGGTCCGTGACCTCACGTTCGATATTCCGCAAGGCGAGTTCTGCGCGATCGTCGGCCCGACCGGGTCGGGCAAGTCCACCACGCTCAGTCTCGTTGCCGGCCTCGATGTGCCCAGCCGCGGCGAGGTCACCGTCCTCGGCGAGCCCGTGAACGGCGTCAGCCGGTCCGCCGGCTACATGTTCCAGACGGACGCGGTCTTTCCGTGGAAGAACGTCGTCGATAACGTCGCCACCGGGCCGATCTATCGGGGGGTGTCGCGGGCCGAGGCCCAGCGCCGGGCGAGGGATTGGGTCGCGCGGGTCGGCCTCGCCGGCTTTGAGGACCGGTACCCCTATCAGTTGAGCGGCGGCATGCGCAAGCGTGTGGCGCTCGCGCAAAGCCTGATCAACGAGCCCCGCATTCTCCTCATGGACGAGCCGTTCGCGGCGCTGGACGTGCAGACGCGGACGCTCATGGAAAACGAGCTGCTCGAGCTGTGGTCGCAGACGTCGGCATCCGTCGTCTTCGTGACGCACGACCTCGAGGAAGCGATCGCCTTGGCCGATCGCGTGCTCGTGTTTACCGCCGCGCCGGCGACGTTGAAGCACGCGTACCACATCGACCTGCCGCGCCCACGCAGCGTGACGGAAGTCCGGTTCGACCGGCGGTTTACCTCGCTCTACGCGCAGATCTGGGAAGACCTCCGCGACGAGGTCGTGGAAGCCTACGAGCGCTCCAAGCGAGGGAGCGCGGCGTGACGACCCGTGTGACGCCCGCGGCACCACCCGCGGCCGTGACGGTCCCCCCCGGCGCCCCAGGGGGGCAGGGAGGCAGGCCGGCGGCCGCCGCCGCGCCGTCCACAGTCGAGTTCGAAGAACAGGTCGTCCTTACCCGCGAGCGCTCGCGCCGCCGCTGGGAACGCGTGTTGCAGATCGGCGTCGCTGTCGCGATCATCGGCGGCTGGGAAACGGCCGCACGGACCGGCCTCGCCGACCCCTTCTTCTTTGGTCAGCCGTCCGGCGTCGCCTGGACCATCTGGCGCTGGACGACGCGCGGGACGCCGCAGGGACCGCTCTGGGCGCACGTCGTCGTGACGCTCGAGGAGACGATCCTCGCGTTTTTGATCGGCGTCGCCCTCGGCGTCATCGCCGGTTTCGCCCTCGGCCGCAACCGCACGCTGGCCGCCATCTTCGGGCCGTACGTGCGCATGGGCAACGCGATTCCGCGGGTGATCCTCGGCTCGATCTTCGTGATCTGGCTCGGTCTCGGGATGGCGAGCAAGGTCGCCCTCGGCGTGACGCTCACGTTCTTCGTGGTGTTTTTCAACGCGTTCCAGGGCGTGCGCGAAGTAGACCCCAATCTCGTCAACAACGCCCGCGTGTTGGGCGCAAACAATCGGCAGTTGTCGTTCGACGTGATGCTCCCGTCCGCCCTGAGCTGGATCACGAGCAGCCTGCACACGAGCTTCGGATTTGCGCTGGTCGGGGCCGTTGTCGGAGAGTTCCTCGGCGCCAACCAGGGTCTCGGCTACCTCGTGGCCGCGGCCCAAGGCGCGTTCAATTCCAACGGCGTCTTCGCGGCGATGGTGATCCTTTCCGTGGTCGCGTTGATTGCCGACGCGCTCATGACGCGGTTGGAGCACCGGCTGACGCCCTGGCGCCCGCCGGGGCAGCGAGCCGGTCCGTGAACCGCACGTCCGGGAAGTCGATCGGCAGCACCGCTCCAAGACAAGGGACGGCCAAACTGAGGAGGGGAACGATGAGAATCGCGATGCGATGGATTGCTGTGCTCGTCTGCGCGACGCTTGCTGGGATCGGCGGCACCGGCCTGGCCGGCGCGCAGACGCCGCCACGGGTCAGCATCATGGTCGGCGGCCTGGAGAAGATCATTTACCTGCCGGCGATGCTGACCCAGCAGCTCGGCTACTTCAAAGAAGCCGGCGTGAACGTGACGCTGCTCAACGAAGGGGCCGGCGTCGAAGCGGAAGACGAGATGCTCGCCGGGCGGGTCGACGCCGTCGGCGGCTTCTACGACCACTCCATCGACCTGCAGTCGAAAGGCAAGTACATCGAGTCGGTGGTCATCTGGGATCGCGTGCCCGGCGAGGCCATCGTCGTGACCAATCGCTCGGGCATCAAGTCCATCGCCGATCTCAAGGGCAAGCACATCGGTGTGACCGGCCTGGGCTCGTCGACCAACTTCCTCGCCGCCTATATGGTCACGAAGGGCGGCGGCGGGCCCGGACAGTACACGGCCGTGCCCGTCGGCGCCGGCAACACGCTGATCGCCGCGATGCAGCAGGGCCGCATCGAGGCCGCGGTCACAACCGAGCCGACCGTCTCGCGGCTCCAGAAGATGGGGATCGCGCACGTACTGGTCGACATGCGGACGGCCGCGGGGACCCGCGGGGCGCTCGGCGGCACCTACCCGGCGGCCTGCCTCTACATGCAGACCAGTTGGGCGAACGGCCACCGTGACGCGGTCCAGAGGACGGTCGGGGCGATCGTCAAGACCCTGAAGTTCCTCCAGACGCACTCCCCGAGTCAGGTGGCCGAGAAGATGCCGGAAGACTACTATGTGGGTGACAAGCCGCTCTACCTCAATGCGCTCGGGTCGAGCATGAACATGTTCAATCCGACCGGCGTGATGCCGCCCGACGGCCCGGCCACCGTCTTGAAAGTCCTCGCCTCTTTCAACAAGGAGCTCGATCCGAAGAAGATCGATCTCAGCAAGACGTACACCGACGAATTCGTGAAGGCGGCGCTGGCGAAGTAGGGGTTTTCTCTTTGACAGCCGCGGCCCAGGTGATATAATCTCTAGTGAGCCGCGGCAACGCGGCCGTCATACTCAAAAGGTAGCGGCGCGGGGTGGAGCAGTCCGGTAGCTCGTCGGGCTCATAACCCGAAGGTCGCAGGTTCAAATCCTGCCCCCGCTACCAA
>Ga0207416_1001164_pt1 | contig 37311 bp, 42 predicted proteins | sample PaiPotPPM11metaG_FD_184107 | JGI IMG/M metagenome (GOLD analysis project Ga0207416, IMG submission 184107) | Iron sulfur acid spring bacterial and archeal communities from Banff, Canada, to study Microbial Dark Matter (Phase II) - Paint Pots PPM... ...
CCTCGAATAGCTCCACCTTCGTTCTCCTCTCCATCAAAGCCCCCTGCCTCCATTAGCAGGATGCTTCGATTCCGAGGGTGGGCCAAATCAGAGTATCGAAGTGAGCCAAATCACAGTATCGAAATCAAACGTCTGACATTATTGCTTCCTTGACCTACCGCAAAGAATGGAGGAAGTCGCTGGAAAAGGCTATAAAGGCTTGCGCTTAGCGAACCGTTCTGAGCGCTAGCGCAGTCCGGCGGCCCGGCCGTCAATTGTTCGATCTCCAGCCAGGCGATATCTTTTAGGGGCGGCTATCGAGCCGCCCCTCGTGCTGGCCAGGGCGCAATCTCACGCATTCTCGACACGGGCCTAGCACAACGAGCTAAGGCGCCGGCTTCGCGTAATATCACTGGTAAGTTTGGAGTAGCAACTCTGTCGTAGCATCCGCCGGATAGAAGACTTCAACGTGGAGTTCCTGGAGCGTCACGTCGTGCGGTGTTGCTACCGTGGTGACAGTGCTGAACATTCGCGCGATCCGGCCATTCAGATTCAGCTCCATCGGCAGGATCAGATCGTGCGGTGCCTCGAGGTCGGGTTCTCGCCAGCGGGCCGGGACACCTGGATAGCTTAAGATATCCTTGATTAGCTTCCTAAGTATATCGTCGCGCGCCCACGCCAGCCGCCGATAAGCCTCGTTCAGCAAGGATTTGGCGATCAGCTCCCAGTTCATAATGATGCCGCGTACTTGATTGGGGTCGAAGACCAGATGCAGCACGTTCAGGCGCGGTGGCTTTGATATTTGCAAGGGCAACAGACCGTTCGGCACTTTACCTAGAGCGATGGTCAGGAATCGAACGAAGGCATCGTTGGCCATCACGATATTCCAGTGACGGTCGTGAGCGATTGCGCTGCGGGGCTCGTTTGACTTCAGGATTATCTCGACCGCGGCCCGTACCTGGGTCATGCGCGGACTATCTAAACTGGTTTCGCCGTAAATCGGCGCGTATCCCGCGGCAAGTAACAGAAAATTGCGTTCGCGCAGCGGCACATCAAGCACGTTCGCAAGAGTCAGCAGCATCTCCCGGCTGGGCTCTGCTCGGCCGGTTTCGAGAAAGCTGATGTGGCGGGCCGAGACTTCGGCTGCCAGCGCCAGGTCGAGTTGGCTCAGATGCCGCGATTCGCGCCAACGGCGAAGCAACGGTCCAACGCCGCCAGGCTCTACCGCTGTCCCATTACGATCGTTATCCATTGAAAAACCCTAGCAGCCGGCCGATACCCGCGTCGATTTGTGCACAGCTAATTACTCCAAGCGCCCAGTCTTCGGTAAGTAGAAAATCTTTCTGTCAGTTCGACAAGAGTGGAAAACGTGGCTCGGCTGCGGACGCCCGCACAGGTTTATAAGCGCGCACGCCAGACCTAATCTTTCGCCGGCGAAACGTCACTCGCCGTGCCACTCAGCTTTTCACGAGCTCTTTACGTAACCCATTGCCTCGATAATGCGGCCTTCCTGGACACGCATTAGATTGACCCCGCGCACCGAATTGGACTCGCCCTCGCCCCACCAGTAGCGCCATCGGATGATCGCGCGGTCGCCCGCCACCACGACGTCTTCGAGGTCAAAATGCGTTCCTGGCGTGGTCGCGATCTCTATCCAGGTAGCGATGCAGGCCTCGCGCCCTACCTGCCGGGCGCCATTCGGCGCCGGTTGGGTATTTTCGATCACACATTCATCTCCGACCAGGTCCTCCAGAGCCGACGGATCGTGAAGGTAAAACACGTCATTAAATCGGCGGATGATCTCCCCAGTCTCATTGGATTACATCGCAGTACAATTATTCATGAACCGCTCCTTGCTTGTTGGTCAGCGCTGGAACACGAGCAACTATCCACTGGTACTCACTCCTGAGGCAGTGGAGAAAAATGCGCACTCACGATCTTCCAGTCCTTCCCTTTTCTTGCATAAACCCACGTGGCGCGGCCGCACTGGATTTTAACTGGACCGCCGCCTTTGGAAATGGAGGAAAGGCGGTCGTAGGTGTTTACTATTACGGCCGTATCGGTTACTGCGCGATACGAGGATTGATGAAAAGTGTAGGTAGTTGATTCCGCACCCGCCACGGCAGCTTGTAGATATTCGACGAAAGTGGCCTTGTCCTCGAACAGATATGCGAGATGGTCGAAAACCTCCACGTCATCATCAAGGATGTTCACGAAGGGACCGAAGTCTCCCTTGGCGGCTGCAGAGAGAACCTGGTGGTTAATCTGGCGAACTTCTTCTGTGGACGACATTTAGACTCATCTCCTTTGTGGTCTGGTTGCCTGTCGCATCACACTTTCGAGCCGGGACGCGGCGGAGTCGCGTGATCGCAGCGAATGTCGCCGATTGCTTTTCGAGTGGCAATTACCTGGGAGGTAAAGAGAAAAGTTTCGATGGCTGCCCGTGCTTTGGGGCAAGTGAGCTTGCCGCCCTCACAGTCACGACGGCGGCCAGGTATTTGGTCAAAGCATGCTGCCGCCACCGGGCGCGCCTGCCATTGAGCGGGACCGTGGATTTCAATTTATTGCCCGGTGCTTTTTTGCACCGGAGAGTGGCATAGATGCTGCTCGTTCCGACGATTCGAACGCTCCGCGCGGCCGGTTTTCATGGAGGCATCGTTCGCGAAGGGCGAAGTGCTTCGCATTTTGAACAGTGCTGTCGGAAGCCGCGAAAGCGGCGCGGCGATGGTCTAATTAAAAAGAGGATAAAGCTATGAAGGGCAAGATCTTGTTTCTGCCTGTATTGGCCCTCGCGGCGATTCAACTGTCAAGCTGCCAGAGGAAAACCTTCGACCCCGCCCTCGCAGGTGCATTCTTTCCGTTGCGCCCAGGTTTGAGCTGGACCTATAGGATTATCGACAAAGGCCGCGGTACGGCGGATACCTTAACGGACCGGGTACTCGGACGAACGCGCCTCGGCGCAGGCGAGGGCGCGAATGAAGTCGAATCAGAATATTCCGGACCCACCGGCATACTCAACTCGTCGATTGTCTACTTCCCGGAGGGTGGCTACCTTACAAGGCAATCGAGAATTAGCAAAACTGCGGGGATTGCTTTGGCCGAGAGAGCATTCTTGCCGCAACTGCTGAGGCCGGATTTAACCTGGTCCAGCTCTCTAGTGCTGTTCGATCAGCAGCCGGATCTGTTTCATGTCACACAAACCCATCGCACATTTTTTGACACCAAAACAGTAGAGGTTCCCGCAGGACACTTTTCCGGCTGCATACGAATCGAAACCACGGCGCTTTATCAACATTCTTCCGGAGATAATCTCGCTCTCAGGCTCAAATACATCGACTGGTACGCGCCCCATATCGGCCTCGTCAAAACTCTAGTCGAGCAGAGCGGGTTGTTCGGCTCCGAGCTGGCGCGGATCGAGCTGCTCAGCTTCGGATATTCTCAACCCAAGAGTGTGCCGGCTTTGACCATATCCGCATCGAGTGCCCCCGTGCAGAGAAGTTCCAATCGTGGCGCGGTGCGCTAATATTTGTAGGCTGCTCAGGACCGAGGAGAATACGCTATGGGAATTCTGGTCGATGGCCAATGGAGTGAAGAAGAGCTGGCCACTGAAACAGACACGACGGGTGCATTCCAACGCTCCGACAGCCGCCTCCGCGACTGGATTACCGTCGATGGTTCGTCGGGATTCAAGGCCGAACCCGGACGCTATCATCTCTACGTGGCATATAACTGTCCGTGGGCTCATCGCACGCTGATTTTTCGCACGCTTAAAAAACTGGAAGGCGCTATCACCGTAAGCTGCGCACTTCCGAGTATTCGCGAGCAAGGATGGTTGTTCGAGAGCGACGCGCGTTACCCCGAATGCACGCCGGACACGCTCAACGGCTTCCGCCATCTCCATCAGGCATACACTGCGAGCGATCCGCATTATACCGGGAAAGTCACGGTGCCCGCACTATGGGATAAGAAAAAGCAGCGAATCGTCAACAACGAGTCTTCGGAAATCATCCGGATGTTGAATAGTGAATTCCTGGGCATTGCCGGCTGCGATACGGATTTCTATCCGGCGCCTCTGCGTGCTGAGATCGATCGCATTAACGAACTCGTCTACACCAATGTCAATAACGGCGTATATCGCTGCGGCTTCGCACGCTCGCAAGCGGCGTACGAAGCTGCCTATGACGGCCTGTTCGGGGCCCTCGATGAACTCGAAGCGCACTTATCGCGCCAGCGTTACCTGGCCGGCCGGCAGATTACCGAGGCTGATTGGCGGCTGTTCCCCACTTTAGTCCGCTTCGACGTTGCCTATTTTTCTTTATTCAAGTGCAACAAGAAGCGGATCGCCGATTACCCGAACCTCTCGAACTATATGCGGGAACTTTATAGCGTGCCGGGCATCGCGGCGACCGTAAAACCGCGTCAGTATGTAGCTGGCTATTGGTCGATCCGGCGGCTCAACCCGGCGGGCATTATACCGAAAGGTACGCCGGTCGATTACGAGGCGCCAAACGATCGCGCCCGCTTTGCAATGTAGTGGGACACTTCCGATGGCGTCGATGTTGGCCTGGGCCGGTCTGCTTGAGTGCAACCAAACGCCTTACAGAAGAGGTACTCGACCCGCCGCCGGTAGGATTGTGTGAACCTTCGCGCGTAGCCGTATTTCATTGAATGGCCTTTTCTGTCGTGGCGTTGTGGCTATCGCAGTTGGGGCAGTTCTCGGCATGGTCCAGGCACGCGTCCCATGAATGAACCACGCCGCAATCGAGACACCTTAAAAAGCGGCTCGCGGTCTGTCTCGCCGCCGGTGATAATCAGGCCGTCTCTACAGTTCGATCAACGGAAAGCGCCGCCACCGATGCCGCAAGCGGGGCACGTGTATTTCATGCCCTCCATTTTGGACTAAACATTTTGCAACATGGGAAGCCCTTTATTTACAGGCATCAGGCGGCGTTACAGCACTTATCCATTTTGAAACAAGGGGGGTCGAATCGCTTGGACCGCCGGCGCGCGGACCGGGGCATGTGGCGAAGAAGGGTAAGACTTCCGAGTGCACCGTGATGAACCAGGAGTTCACCCTTTCGCGGGTTTTTAGGCGGTCGATCGCGGATGAGCTAATGCTGAATTAATTTTAATTTAACGGAGCGGCCGGATTCGACGGTTATGGTTTCCGCTTGGTCTCCGATGCCGAGCACGATGTAACTTCCGGCGGGAACGTCGAACACGAGAATACCGGAAGCGTCGGTGGTTTTCTCGGCAATCAGGCGGTGATCTTTGGCACTCTGCAGCGTCACTGTGTGCCCGGGTAAACCCGCGTCAGGTTCGGCCCATTTCTTGACAAGAGGCCAGGACACCACCTGCACAACGATCTGTCCTTTCGGTTGCGGAGTGAAAAGCCCGCAGCCGGTGACGAGAGAAATCAACGTCATCGCACCTACAATCGAAAGCAGGCCGTGTGGGCTTGGACTGTTCAGCACGATCTAATGCCGCTTGATTGTATGCGATAGAGATCCATAGGGAAAGCATACGAGCGTCTGGCCGCGAGACGGATTATGATATGCGGCATGCTAGCCCAGCCTAACTAATAGGGAAGGCCGGGCGGTTCTGCATTTTAGGGCGTTGCCCAGCTTCCGAATTTGAAACAGCGCGTTCACTGGCACGTTGTTGTCGTGCTGTTTCGCGCGCTCGCAAGCGGCGTACGAAGCTGCCTATGACGCCCTGTTCGGGGTCCTCGATGAACTCGAAGGGCGTTTATCGCGTCAGCGTTACCTGGCCGGCCGGCGGATTACCGAGGCTGATTGGCGGCTTTTCCCCACTTTAGTGCGCTTCGACATTGCCTTTTTTTATTCAAATGCAACAAGAAGCGGATCGCCGATTACGCGAATCTCTCGAACTATATGCGGGAACTTCATAGCGTGCCGGGCATCGCGGCTATCGTGAGACCGCGTCAGTATGTAGCTGGCTCAGCCCGGCGGGCATTATACGGAAAGGTCCGCCAATAGATCATGAGGCGTCAAACGATCGCGCCCGCTTTGAAACGTAATGAGACAGGCTTTCCAGCAGGGCAGGTGTCAGCAATGTTCCAGTAACTCTGGAAAGCCTGTCGTAACTCACAAAAAACCCTAAGTGCTTACATCAAGTCTCCGCGCATCTACTAAGCAGTGTGAGGCAGCGGCGAGAAGTGAGCACTGACAATCTTCCATTGCCCCTTCTGTTTGACGAAAACCAGCGTGGTGCGGCCGTGAATCGTCTGCACCTTGCCATCCTTGGTCACGCCAGTGAAGGTGTCATAGGCATTGACGATACCAGCGTCATCGTTGAAAACGCGGCAGGAAGGTTGCCTGAAGCCAAAGTTCATCGAGGAAATACTCTCGATCGCGCCGCTCATAAATTGGGCAAACTGCTCTTTGCTATCGAATCGGTAGGGCACGTGATCGAAGACCTCGAGGTCATCGGATAGCATGTCCAGTGCTTTTCTCAGGTCCTTTTTGTTGAAGGCGTCACAAAACTGCTGAGTCAAAGATTGAATTTCCTGTACGCTCATTGCCCGTCCTTCGTTGTGGAATAAAGCAGCCGAATAACTGCTATCTAACGTCAATAGCCGGCCAGAAATTTTTCATGAGCCGCCGACCAATGTGCAGCGTTGGCAGGCGGATAGTCCTCACTGAGCCGGCTCTAAACTGTCGATATTAATCCGCCGAGATTTGAACTTCCATTCGCCGCGTTCCTTGGCGTACTCATCATCATACCAGCCAGCCATATAATGCTTCTTGCCGTCGCGCAGTAATCGCACCTCTACGTAGCAGGTCCCCTTGGCGCGATCGGGGCCGAGCAACTCGACTACATGATTATGAATGAAAGGCCGCGGCTGCGCGGTGTTGAGGCCGCTGGCAATCATTTTGCGCAATGCTTCGCGCCCTTGCGCCCGCGGCATAGAGGTGTCGGTGGCTGATATCTCACCGTCGTCGGTAAAAAGATTCGCCCAACTGTCGGGGTCTTTTTGCCATACGCAGTGGCAATAACGCACCGGCAAAGTACGAATCGCCTCGCGATCGATTACTTCCTGAATTAACGCATCGCTGCTCTTGCTTGCCATAGAATGAATCCTCCTTGCTGCAGTGTGATCAAAAGATCGCAAACGGGTTGACGGGAGAGCCGGTGCCTCGCTTTAAAACCAGCGGCCCCATCGCAAATTGAAACTCATAACGCTCCAGACGCCCACACGCCGAAGCAAGCGCCTCAAGGTCAGCATTGTCGATAAGGTGTATTCCCATTACGACCAGAGTACCAACGTGTATCGGTAAAAGTATGTCATCATACCCACTGGGGAACACGTCGCTCACGCCGTCGCAGCCGAGGACCGCAACCCTCCGCTCGTGGAGCCATGGCAAACATGAGGCGTCGAGTCCCGGCATCGAAAGTAACCCACCAGCCTGCGGAGGTTCCCATCCGCGCTTCGCGCTCCGGCGTTTGGCACGCCCGGTGCGGACCAGCAAAACATCGCCTTCTTCCACACTGACGTGATGATCTTTTTCGGCCGCATCCAAATCGGCGGGCAGAATGTGATCGCCGGGTTCGAGCCATTCAGCCTTTCTTATCTTTGGGATATCGAGCAGCACACCGCGGCTGGAAATCCCCTGGCTGGCAACGTCGATTGAGCACTTTTTCGCTCCTTGCGAGCCTACCTCGGCAGCATCAAAGCCGTTATACATCTTGCCTTGCCAAAACACGTGACAGAGGGCATCGATGTGGGTCGTCGAGAAGCCATGAAACGAGATCGCAAAATAGTCTGCGACACCAGCCAGAGAACTGCGCGAGGCATCGACGCCGGTCTGGATCATTAGATGAGTGACTGGGTTGGGATTGTCGATGGCCGGCGCGGTGGCGAGTGGAAGCGACATCGAGACCACCTCGCCGCTTTGTACCAAACGGGCGGCGGCGACCCGCTTCTGGTTGCTGATGAAATTCAGCGCGCCGCATTGGTCTTCTTTGCCCCATCTTCCCCAATTGCTGAGTTTATCGAACAGCCCCTTGACTTCAGCGGAAGTTAAACGCGTTGCCATTTTTTGTTCCCCGTTGTTCGTAACGCACGTCGCGCATCTCTTTTTGCTCAACACGCAGCCCGCGAATAGGACACACCGGCAGCCTTCGAATCCTGGTCAGGCAACATAGCGCAACTGCAAGCGCCGGGCTTCATGTTTCTGGCAAGGCGGGAGATCGATCGCCCACCGCCTTTTCCGCTGTCTAGTTCACCGCCTGAAGAGGTGTCAAGCGAGCGTGAACGATCAGAGATCTAAGTTTTGTAAGCGGTCAATCGGCCGCTCGCCCGCCACATCACAACTCCGAACAGTCGTGACCGTTTACCGCGCTTCTCATTTACGCCGGTTTTCAGTTTCAAGCAGCCGGTGGATCTCCGGTCGCAGCGCGGGCAATATCTCCGCCGCCATCGCGTGCGATCTCGGCCAGCGTGCGGTTGGAGACTGCCGAACGCGGCGCCTCCAGTGTGATATCTCGCTTACTCGCGAAAGGGTCGCGATGTTTGATCAACAGCCAGTAGGGTCGGTCGCTGCGCCCGAAGCCGCGCGTGCGGACCAGCACCCACGAGCCCTTCAACTTGGTGCCGTTCAAGGTGAACTTGAGTTCTCCCTTGTTCAGCGCCTCGCCAACATCAGTAATCTCGGGAGACCAGGCGCCCTTATCCCAAACCATCACCGTACCACCCCCATACTCGCCGGGCGGAATCACGCCTTCGAAATCCGCGTATTCGATCGGGTGGTCTTCGACCTGCGTTGCCAGGCGCTTGACCGGTGGATCAAGCGAAGGTCCTTTGGGAACCGCCCACGATAAGAGTACGCCGTTCCACTCGAGCCGAAAATCGTAGTGCAGATGAGACGCGCGATGTTTTTGGATTACGTAACGCAGCGCCGTTGCTTTTTTTCGAGACCGGAGTTGCTCTCCCGATGGCTCGGACGTGACCTCGAACCGCCGTTTTTGGCGATATTCAGTGAGAGGCATAGTCGAGCGCTCACCCCCCGCTCTTTCAAGTCCCCGCATCGCTGACACCTTAAAAAAATCATACCAAAAGCGTTGGCAAACGGTCATGCAGGAGGCTCACAGCAGAGGGATCCGGGACCTTGTGTATTGCAGACTAAAAGCTGTATTTGAGTGCATGAAAGACCTGCTCTTTGACGCGAACCGTTACGATGGGCCGAGGAAGAAATTCACTGAATGCGAGGCGAATGCTATTAGTGGTGGCGGATAGAGACCCAGGAGGATCGTTGCAACTGCTAACGCTCCCATTAGACCGTAATTCCAATATTCTGCCGTCACCGGAATGGCCTCGCCGACGGGCTGTTCCAGGAACATCTCCTTGACGGGTCGCATATAATAATAGAGTGAGACTACTGAATTGAGGATCCCGATTACGGCAAGAATATAGAACTGTTCTCGAATTGCCGCAGCGAAGACGTAGAACTTGCCGATAAACCCTATAGTGGCAGGAATACCGGTAAGCGACAGCAGGAAAATGGTAAGCGCGATCGCGGGTACTGCTCCGCCGCGCCATGCAAGTCCCTTGTACGCCTCGATATCTTCGCGGCCGGTCATGTTCGCCACGATCATCACGACCAGGAAGGCGCCGGCGTCCATTAAATAATAGGCAAACAAGTACACCAGCATCGCTTCGAGACCGTCATTCGACAGCAGCACGAACCCCATCAATGCGTAGCCCGCCTGGGCGATACTGGAATAGGCCAGCATCCGCTTCATGTTCTCCTGCTGCAGCGCTGCGAGATTGCCGAGCGTCATGGTAATGACGCAGATCACCAGGAGTAATTGCGGCCAAGCGACTCCGCTGAGCGCCTGCCAGTTTCCGCCTGAGGTCAGATGCGAGATGGCCGGATAAAAAAAACGCGTCAGCAAGGCAAATCCGGCTGCTTTGGAACCGACTGCCAGAAATGTGGTTATGGGAATGGGCGCGCCTTCATAAACATCGGGCGCCCACATATGAAATGGCACCGAGGCAACCTTGTAACCCATGCCGCTCAGGATCAGCACAAGCGCGATAAACAGTGCCAGTGCGGGCACCTGGCTAGTGGCGAACAGCGCCCGGTTGATGACCGCGAAGTCGAACGAGCCGGCCAACCCAAAAATCCAGCTCATTCCATAAATCATCGCGCCCGAAGCGACTCCGCCATAAATCAGGTACTTTAATGCGGCTTCCTGCGATCGCCGGTTATGCTTGAGTATGCCGGTCAGGATGTACGAGGTAAGGCTCACGAATTCCAACGCGAGATATGCCATCAGCAGGTTGGTTGATTCCGCCATCAGGAACATCCCGAGCGTGCTCGCCAACAGCACGGCGTAGTATTCGCCCTGCTCGCATTCGTGAACTTCGTCCGAGCCGATCGACATCCAGACCGCGACCAGCGCGGCCAAAGCAATTAGTGCGCGGAAAAAGATCGCGAACGAGTCATAGACCAGCATACGGCTGAACAACCAGGCGCCGCCAGTCATCGGCTCTATGCCGATCAGCAGCAATGACAAAGCAGTCGTGACTAGCGCGATCTCGCCGAGCCATGACTTGTCCCGCGATACAAGATCGGTAATGACTACCGCGAGCGTTACCGCAGTGAGCAGCAGTTCCGGATAGAACAGGCGCAGGCTGGCAATATTTCCGAGGTCCATGAAGGCGGAAGCCGTAAGCACTCAGTAGTCAGCGTGCTCTCTGAAGGGCGCGACCCGATTTCGTTTTTGCGAGATATCCCATTAGTGAAGGGCGACCGCCTGCCCCGGAATTGCGGTGATTACTACCTGGTTGAGATGGTTCAAGGACGTCTGCAGCAACCCAAGCACCGCATGCGGATACCATCCTAGTACTGCGACGATGATCGCGAGGGGCACCAGTGTGAATCCTTCCCGAACGCTTAGGTCAGGAAACATCCGATACCGCTCGTTTAGCGGGCCAAGGTAGATCCGCTGGAAACACCAGAGCAGATAAGCCGCAGTCAGTATAGCAGTCCCCGCACCGAGGATTGTCATTATCGGGTGAGGCTGCCATGCGCCGATTAGCACCAACACTTCCGAGATAAAGGCGGAGAGTCCTGGTAAGCCGAGCGCGGCGAAAAAGGCGAAACCGGTTATTCCCGCGTAAACCGGCATTTGTTGCGCGAGTCCGCCGAAGTTGTTGATTTCGCGATGGTGCGCGCGATCGTAAATGACGCCCACCAGGATAAACAACATCGCGGTGATTGTGCCGTGATTGAACATCTGGAGCACCGCACCGTTAATTCCGGCTGCGGTGAACGATGCCATTCCGAGCATCACGTAGCCCATGTGGCTGATGGACGAATACGCAACCAGTTTCTTGTAATCGGTCTGCGCCATCGCGACCATCGCGCCGTAGACGATGTTAACAGTTCCTATCACGCCGAGGAAAATCCACGCCAATTCATGGCTGGCGGCAGGCAGGATCGCGAAATTGACTCGCAGGATGCCATAGGTCCCCATCTTTAACAGAACCCCGGCGAGAATTACGCTAATCGCCGTCGGCGCTTCAACGTGGGCGTCAGGCAGCCAGGTATGGAACGGGAAAGCGGGAATCTTGATCGCGAAGCCAATGAATAGTGCGATCCAGCAGATACGCTGGAACGTCATCGTATAGCTGCCTGATTGTCCAGCGAGCTGAGTCATGTCGAAGGTTGGCGCCGCGCCATAATAGTACAGACCCAGCATCACCAGCAGGATAAGCACCGACCCGAGCAACGTATACAGGAAGAACTTGATGGCTGCATATTCACGGCGCGGCCCACCCCAGATGCCGATGAGAAAATACATCGGCAATAACATCACTTCCCAGAAAATATAGAAGAGGAAGAAATCCAGCGCGACAAATACACCCATCATTCCAGTATCGAGCAGCATTAGCAGCGCATAGTAACCTTTCTCGCCGCGGTCGATACCGAAGCTGGCAAACACCGAGATGAAACATATTATCGCTGTCAGCAGCACCATCGAGATGCTGATGCCGTCGATGCCCATGAAGTAAAAGACGTGATAGGCGCGAATCCAAGGCCAGCGTTCGATGAATTGGATTGCCGCCGTATTAGTGTTGAAGTTGGCATAGAGCCATCCCGCAATTACTAATTGCGGAGCGGTAGCTGCGGCCGCGATCCACTTGTAAGCGCTCTTCAGCGCGGGCGGGCAGAGCAGGATTAGGACCATCCCGATCAGCGGGACAAAGGTAATCAGTGTAAGCGGATGCGTCATTTATCTCAGTGTCTAAAGTCTGGTCCTCGGGATAATCATGCGCGGAGACAAGAGTGCGAACGTCTTTTCGCTGCTTGGCTCTTGCTGATCCTTGAATACTGACGGCTCTCCTCAAGGATCGTCGTCCTTGCCTGCTCGGTCCGGATTCATCAGTTTGTGGTCACTGTCTCTATAGCAACGCGGTACCGCATTCGGATTTTTAGGATCCGGTTCGCATTCGATAGTATGGCTGGGATCTCCTGGCGGCCCTGGGTCACTCAAGGTCCAGGCACGCATCGCCTGGTTGATGGAATCGTAACCAGCCGGGCTTATAGGGTCTACGATGCCGGAGCTGCAGTCGTGAGTGCGGCAGTATTCCTTGGTGGCCTCGGCTTCCTGTTTAAGGTGTTCCGGCGTCACAAGCTTAGGGCCCAGAACGGGGCCACCGACCTGCCCGGGCGGCAGCGTCCCGTATGAGGGTGCACCTTTAATGGTCAAAGCTGGGTCCAGCGGCGCCGACGCTTGCGCCCGCGCGCCAAGTGGCCAGCCGCCAACGATTGCGAGCGCCAATGCCAGTACCAGTAAGCTGTTGTTCATGCAGCAGAGCTATTAGCCATCAGCGGTCAGCTTTCAGCTTTGGACAAGAGTGCGAACGTTTCGCTGCTTGGCTCTTGCTGATCCTTGAATACTGACGGCTCTCCTCAAGGATCGTCGTCCTTGCCTGCTCGGTCCGGATTCATCAGTTTGTGGTCACTGTCTCTATAGCAAGACGGCACCGCTTTCGGATTTTTCGGATCAGGTTCGCAATCGATCGTATGGCTGGGATCTCCTGGCGGCCCTGGGTGACTCAAGGTCCAGGCACGCATCGCCTGCTCGATGGAAGCGCCGTAATCGCGGCCGCGTGGATCTACCACGGCCGAGCTGCAGTCGTGAGTGCGGCAGTATTCCTTAACGGCCTCGGCCTCTTTCGCACGCTCCTCGGGTGTCTCGGGCTTGGCGCGACTCAGAACGGGGCCGCCGACCTGCCCGGGCGGTGGCGCCCCGTATGAGGGCGCAGATTTAATGGTCAAAGCTGGGTCCAGGGGCGCCGACGCTTGTGCCCGCGCGCCAAGTGGCCAGCCGCCAACGATTGCGACAGCCAACGTCGCGATCAGTATGCTTTTGTTCATCCGCGTATTCATGGTCGACCCTCCCCTGTGGCAGCCACCTCACCTAGCCTAAACCGTGTTGCCGCACCCTAACAGTTCACAGTCTGTCGGAGCAATATTCGCGGTGCCGACCGCGGCCCATAACTGCGCGGGGAAGAGCCAGCGCAGGACATTAGCTGGGATTTCCCCTTTCACTCAGCGGATTGGGTCGGCATAGTCTCTTCTGCGCCCTATAGCCTAGTCTTCGAGGGTCATGTGCGGAGAACAGCCTGGAGCAGCAGGATCACCATCACGGCGGCGAGCAGACCGTACAAGTAGCCATTTATGGAGCCGGTCTGCAGGCGGCGCAGCCGGCCGCCGGCGGCGAGAGTCGAATTCGCGGCGAGATTGACGAGCCCATCAACGACATAGTTGTCGAACAACCCTGAAAGCCACGAACCAAACACAGTAATGACTGCCGCGAGGTTCACCAGCCCGTCGATTATATGCAAGTCAAACCAAGCTGCTGCGCGCGTCGCCATCATGTACGGGCGAACCACGGCGACGTCATACGCTTCGTCAACGTAGTATTTGCCGAATGACAACCGATAGGGCAGGCCCGCCGCGAACTCGCTCATACGTTCAGCGCTGAGTTTGCTACTGCGATAAGTCAGGTCGGCGAATAGCCATCCGGCGGCCACCAATGCAAGAGAGAGTACCGCGAAATATCCTTCGAGACCGCGCTGAGTACCATGAGCCGCCATCGCCAGCGTCTGTGGAGAGTCGAATACGGGGTCCAGGAAATCTTCTAATGGGGCAAAGTGGGCGATGAACTTAGGCAACATCACAGCTCCGCCTGCCAGCGACAGAACCCCGAGCACAGTGAGCACCGATGACATCGAGACCGGCGATTCGTGCAAATGATGCTCCTGCTCATGCGTGCCGCGGAACTCGCCGAAAAAGGTCAGGTAGACCTGGCGGAACATGTAGAAAGCCGTGATGCCGGCACCCAGCCATAGCACCAGCCAAATCCACGGATGCCCATGCTCGAAGGCGTCCCAGATGATTTCGTCTTTTGACATGAAGCCGGCGAACGGTGGAATTCCACAGATCGCCAGAGTCGCCGCCATAAACGTCCAGAAGGTGATTGGCAGTTTGTGGCGCAGACCGCCCATGTTGCGCATGTCCTGCTCGCCACCCATTGCATGGATTACCGAGCCGGCGCCTAAGAACAGGCAAGCCTTGAAGAACGCGTGGGTCATCAGATGGAAAATACCGGCGGCATACGCACCCACACCAACACCCACAAACATGTAGCCGAGCTGACTGATGGTCGAGTAGGCCAGCACCCGTTTGATATCGTTCTGGGTGACGCCGATGGTCGCTGCGAACAGCGCCGTTATGGCGCCCACCGCCGCTACCACGAGCATCGTGGCGGGCGCCAACGAAAAAAGAAAATTCAACCGGGCGACCATGTAGACGCCGGCGGTAACCATCGTCGCGGCGTGAATCAACGCGCTGACCGGAGTAGGCCCTGCCATCGCGTCCGGCAACCACACGAATAGCGGGATTTGTGCTGATTTGCCCGTTGCGCCGAGGAACATCATCAAGGTTACGAACGTTATCACGGACATTCCGGCATAGCCCGGCCGTCCCACCAGCATCGGCGTGTAATGGGCGACTTCGCGAATCACCAGGGTAGGATGACCCACGGCTCCAAGTGCGGCGAACAATGAATAGAGTGCAACCACGAAGGCCCAATCGCCCACCCGGTTGTAGATAAACGCTTTGTTACCAGCCGAAGTGTTATTGTGCTCGCTGTACCAGAAACCGATTAAGGCGAACGAGCACAGCCCCACGCCTTCCCATCCGACGAACATCAGCCACAGATTGTCGCCGAGCACGAGCGTGAGCATCGCGAAAGTAAACAGGTTGAGCCAGGCAAAGAACCTCCAGTAGGACGGGTCTTCGTGCATGTAACCGGTCGAATAGATATGGATCGATCCGCCAACACCGATCACGATCAGCACCATCACTATCGATAGCGGATCGAGCCAGAACGCTACGTCGAGTTTAAGGCCGCCAATATCGAACCATCGCCAGAGATCATCGAGCATGAAGCGATGGTCAGGCGGAGCCGCAAGCATCTGGAAAAATGCGCGCAGCCCGAGGACAAAACTGGCTATGACCGCGCCGCAGCCGACGATGCTGACGGCGCGGCGGCCGAACGATTTCTGAATTGTCGCGCCGAAGAGGAAATTAATTGCCGCACCGATTAGCGGCAGCAACACTATCCAACGGACAAACTCGACCGGTTGCGGATTATCCATTTCCCCACCCGTACCCGCTATCCGCTCAGGGTCTCGGTCGCACTGACATCGATCGTGCGCAGATTCTGGTAAATCGCCAGTATGATGGCGAGGCCAATCACCGCTTCAGCAGCAGCCAGCATAATCACAAAAATTGCGAAAACCTGGCCGTCATACTTCATTCCACCACTGCCATAGAAGGAAAACGCAATATAGTTGATATTCGCGGCATTGAGAATCAGCTCAATGCCTAAAAGGATGCCGATTGCGTTACGGCGAGAAAGAACGCAGTAGCTACCGAGCAGAAACAGTATTAGACTCAGCACCAGGAAATGATTCAGCGTCAACCCCGCAGCCATCGCCCTAGTCCCGCACCTCCTGGCGCGAAATTACGATTGCGCCAATCAATGCGGCCAATAGCACAATGGAAGCGATCTCGAAAGGCAGAACGTACGGCCCCAGGAACGCGTTTCCGATTCCATAAGTAGTCGGCGCAACCGGACCCGGTTTAGCGCGATACCAGGATGTGCGGACAATCGCGTACAACATCACGGCTCCGGCGAGTGCTACCGTAATCAAGGCTGGCAGCACGCCAACCGCGCGATTCGACACGTTCACCTCCGCAATTCCCTGCGTCAGCATTACCGCGAAAATCGTTACTACCAGGATGCCGCCTATATAGATGAAGATCTGAATGATGAAAAGGAAATCAGCGGCAAGTAAGGCATAAATTCCGGCTACTCCGGCGAGCGCGCCGAATAAAGCAAAAGCGGAATGGACGATGTTTCGCGAAAATGCGGTGATGAGGGCGGACGCGACGGTAATAAGCGCCAGACCGTAGAAGATTACCAGGAGGGCCATCTGGAGCGGTCACGATGAAGGGGGATTTTTGCGCTCCGGAGGTGCGGTGCCTTCATTCGACTCATCACCGGTTTTCCCGGTAGCGTCTTTCGGAGCGCCAGACGAGGCCTCGGGTGCACCGTGCTCGCCAACAGACGTAGGTCTGGCGGGGGGCTTCGCCAAGGTTGCATCGGCGATATTGTCTGCCGTATCCCGCATTCCTGCGGCGGATGAAGAATCGGCCGGTTTCGGCGTTGCCACTGCAGGTTTCACCGGCGCGCGATTTGCCGTTGGGATTCGAGCAGGCGTTCCAGGCTTGGGCGGTACGGCCGGCTGGGCTGCCGGTGGCTTATCTGCACCGGGTTGCGCCCATTCGTCCACGTACTTCATGCCCCGTTCGAGCAGGCCGGCGACGTCCGGGTCGGGTTCGGCCCCCTTTTTCGGTTTGTACGCCACTACGGGCTCAACGATAAATCGGCGAATCAGACTCTCGAGCGAATAGTCGGCACCCTCGAATTCGGTCGTATGATGGATCGCACCGGTGGGGCAAGGCTCACTGCAAAGCCCGCAATACATGCATTTGGCCATATCGATATCGAACTGGGAGATGATGATCTCGCGCGTTTGCGCATTCTTCTCAATGGCCATCGCAATGCAATCGATCGGGCAGGCGCGATCGCAGGCCAAACAACCAGTGCAAATTTCCAGGTCGACGTCGAGGATACCGCGATAGCGGAACGGCAGCGTATCCTGCACCCGCACCGGGATACGATCGGGATACTGGATCGTATAGGGCTTGCGGATCATGTGGGAGGCGGTGACCGCCATCCCATCAAAAATGGTAGCCAAGGCCTCTTTGATATGCTGGAAGTACGCTACTGCGGCCATCTTTGTGAAATCCTAAATCGTCGGATGGAAATACAACTCCATCCTCGCTCGCCTGGTGAAGTAGGCTACGCGCCAGGCAAATGCGGCGACGATCGCAATTCCGAGCGCAAACATCGCCAATTCCATAAGCCGATTGCCATCCGGGAAAAACGCCACCCAAATGGCCGTGCCGATCATATCGATAAATCCGATCGGAACGAAGTATTTCCAGCAGATCGACATCATCTGGTCGATGCGAACGCGGGGCAGTGTACCGCGAATCCACATCGAGACAAACACCAGCGCCAGGACCTTGATCAAGAAAGCGATAAACTGCAGCAGATTCATCACGGCGCGGCTGCCACCGAGCCGAGGCACCTGCCATCCGCCGAGGTAGAGCGTCACGATAATTGCTGCTGCGATGAACATATTGCCCCATTCGGCCATGAAGAAGAACAAATAGCGCATGCTCGAATACTCAGTGGCGAATCCGGCGACAAGTTCAGACTCCGCCTCCGGCAGATCAAATGGAGTACGGTTGTTTTCGGCCAGGCTGGAGACGAACAGGATCACTGCCGCAGCGAAGCAGAACGGATTGGCGAAGATAAACCAGTGATACGGCTCCCATGCCTGCGCCCGGATAATACCCTGCATCGAGAGGGTTCCAGTCATGAGCACCGCCGGGAAAATCGACAGGCCGGCGGGAATCTCATAACTGATGATCTGTGCGGCCGAGCGGATTCCCCCGATAAGCGACCATTTGTTATTCGATGACCAGCCCGCCATCAACACGCCGACTACCGTCAGCGCTGTTATCGCGGTCATGTACAGAATTCCGATGTTGAGGTCGGCGAGAATCAGGTCGGACGAAAACGGCATTACTGCCCACGGCAGGATGAACGCCAAGACCACCAGGTATGGTGCGAACTTGAACAGCGGCGCATCAGCTTCGTCCGGGATAATGTCCTCCTTGCAGACGTGCTTGATACCGTCGGCCAGCCACTGCAGGAAACCGTTTGGACCTACACGGTTGGGACCCACCCGCGACTGGATCCGCGCCCATACTCGCCGCTCTACCCAAGTCACGATTGAGGCGAACGGCACTGCGATGACAAACAACACCAGCACGCATGCGACAACAATCGCGGCGGCTACGGCCCATTCATGCGAAGCATTGGCTCCGAACATCGCCCGCCCGATTAATGTGACTAACGAATCGTTCATGTGCCAATCGGAGATTTAGGCTTTCAACGGTCGATTTCCGGTGCGATTACGTCCAGGCTGGCAATCAGCACGACCAAATCGGCAATCATCAGTCCTTTACTCAACTTCTGGATCATACCCATTGCGGCGAACGAACCCGTGCGCACGTGAACGCGCCACGGATAACTGCTGCCATCGCTGACAACATACCATCCCTGGTCGCCGCGCGCGCTTTCGACCCGGATCTGGCATTCGCCAGCCGGCGGTTTGAAATTGCGCACGACTTTGGCGAGCACCGGCCCTTCGGGCATTTGCGCCAAAGCCTGGCGCAGGATGTGCGACGATTGCACCATTTCACGAATCCGCATCATGTAGCGGTCCATCGCGTCGCCAGTCGTGCCCCATTCACCGCTGCCGATTGGAATTTCGAAATCGAAATCGGGATAGACCGAATAGGGCATATCTTTTCGCACATCCCACTTGACACCGGAGGCGCGCAAATTAGGACCGACCAGATTGTAGTCGATGGCTTCTTCGGCCGTGATACTCGCCACGTTTGCCAGCCGCTGGACACAAATCTTGTTGTAGGAAAAGAGCGCGTTGAATTCGTCCAGAATCGGATCGAGGTGATCCAGGTAGGCGAGGGCTTTGTCACGCCATCCAGGCGGCAAATCCCAGGCGACCCCACCGATTCGCATGTAATTGAAAGTCAGGCGCGCGCCGCACAGTTCCTCGATCAAGTCATTGATCATCTCCCGTTCGCGCAGCGCATGCAGAAAAGGCGTCATCGCGCCGATATCCATCCCCATCAGGCCGACGGTCAGCAGATGGGAGGCGATGCGGTTGAACTCCGCCGCGATCACACGGCAATATTCGCCCCGGCGCGGCACCTTGATGCCGGCCAACTTCTCGCACGCCATCCCCCAACCCTGGTTGGTGAACATCGCACACACATAGTCGACGCGATCGGTGTAAGGCATAAAGCCGTGGTATCCGACTTTCTCAGCGATCTTTTCAATCGAGCGATGGAGATAACCGACGTCCGGAATAGCCTCGCGCATCACCTCGCCATCTGCCTTGATCACGAAACGTAGCACCCCATGAGTCGAAGGATGCTGAGGGCCCATGTTGAGTGTCATCTCTTCAGTTCGCAGTGTGGTCATCTTTTATGCGCACCTCGCAGACTCGTTTGCTCGGCTTCGCTCAGCTCCGCCTGGTGTTTATGCGCACCTCGCAGACTCGTTTGCTCGGCTTCGCTCAGCTCCGCCTGGTGTTTATGCGCACCTCGCAGACTCGTTCCCCTTCGACTTCGCTCAGATCTTCGGCCGGCTTCGGCTCACCGGCTGCGTTGCGTGCCGCCGAATGTTCCTGCGCCTCGCGCGGGCTCGCAATTCTTCGGCTTCGCTCGTGACTGCGGCTCACCGTTCTCCGTTTTAGTGTTTCTGATCGAGGCGGATTATGGGGCTTTCACGCACAGTCGAAATCCCGTGGTATTCCTGCGGCTCAACAAAATCCTTGCGAAGCGGATAGCCCGGCCAATCCTCCGGCATCAGGATCCGCCGCATATCGCTATGGCCTTGGAATGTGACCCCGAGCAAATCGAAAATCTCGCGCTCCATCCAATTAGCAGCGCTCCAAATGATCTCTACGGTCGCGACGGCCGGGTTATCGCGGGGCAGTTTTACCTTCAGCACACAACCGTGGCGATGCTTATACGAGAAAAGATGGTAGACAACTTCGATGTGATCCTTGTAATCCACGCCGGTTTCGTTGCTAAGGCAGTCAATCGCAGTCTCGGGATCGTCACGGAGGAAACGGCAAACATCGACGATTGCAGCAGCATCAACTACGGCAAACCCGTCAAGTTTACCGCCGGTTTCGAGAATCTGTTCCGGGAATCGCTGCTTGAGACGTTCGTATACCTGGAACGCTTCCATCTCAGGCCTGAACGGCTGGGCCGGTTCGCCGCTCACGGGCGAGCCACCGCTCGCTCATAATCCTGTCCTGGAGTTTCAATAATCCTTCGGTCAAGGCTTCCGGACGCGGCGGGCAACCTGGTACGTAAACGTCTACCGGCAAGACTTTGTCAACTCCATCGCAGACCGAGTAGGCGAGCTGGAACAGTCCACCGCAATTTGAGCAGCTGCCCATCGAGATGATGTATTTGGGGTCGGGCATCTGATCGTAGAGTAGACGTGTCCTCAACGCCATCTTTAGAGTCAGGGTGCCGGCGATAATCATAAGATCTGACTGCCGCGCCGAGGCTCGTGGAGTTGCGCCGAAGCGTTCGATATCAGAGCGCGGGCCGCCTGTGTGCATCAGTTCTATCGCGCAGCAGGCGAGCCCAAACAACATGTACCAAAGACTCGATTTGCGCATCCAGTTGATTAGCTCGTCGGTCTTGGTGGTTAGAACATAGTCCGGCAATGTATTGAGCAGAGACATTACATCACACTATCCTGGCCGGGAACTTTCTTGATCCACTCGAGGTCGCGTTTGACCCAGACATAGACCAGTCCAACAAACAAAATGAGCAGGAAAATCAATATCTCACTGAGTGCAAACCAGCGTTGACCGCGCCGGATCCAATCCAGGTAAACGGTGGCGACCGGGTAGATAAACGCAACTTCGACTTCGAACACTACAAACACCAGCGCAATCAGGTAAAAGCGAACATTAAAGTTGATCCACGCGCTGCCGGTCGGCGGTTCGCCGCATTCATACGGCATCAGTTTTCGCCCAAATGGATTGCTCGGCGCGAGCAGCTTCTGCAGCCCGACCATTGCAGCCATGAACAACAACCCGATGATCGTCAGCGCCAGGAGAACGCCGTAATTAGAGTACATACTGAGATTATTGCCTTCGCTCAGCGAAATCCTTCGCTGCGCACGCCTGGCGGATTCGTTTGCCCGGCTCCAGTACGCTTCGTTTAATGCATTCCGTGCAGGAATGATAGTCCCACACTTGCGCTCCTGTCACTTCCTTGACTCAGTCAATCGCTCCAGACCAGCTCCCTCCAGCCATGCGCCATGACCATTAGGGCATGCCATGATCGTCAATTCGCCACCAGACTGCGACACCAATTGCGCCTCGCATCGCGGGCAGTGGATCGCGGGATGCTGCCGAGCGCGCATTTTTTCGAGCAATGCTCGATCCTGCTCGCGAGCCCACTGATCCTCGCGCACCTTCTCGAGGTCGTGAATCTTGTCGCCAAAGCGGTCCTTTTGATCGTCCATGCTGTCCTTAACGCCAACTGGCGCGGCCTATGTCATATCTTTGACCAGTTTGCCGGTGCGTGCCTGCTCCACGCTTTCGTCAAATTTCGAGCCGAGATCGACTCCCATTTCCAGGGCACGTTTCTTGGCCCAGAGGCCAACATTACGCGAGTCACGGTAAAAGGATTCGTCACGCGGCTTGCTTGCATCAAACTTGTTCAAGCGGGCCGCCTCGCTCTCCATCACTGCGAATGACGACATCACGCGCCGGGTCTGCGATGAGCCGCAATCAGGGCAATTGGGATGCGAAAGCTGCTCAGAGCCGAGTACGACGTGTGACGCGGTACGCCCGCAGGCGGCACATTCGTATTCGTAAATCGGCATTCGATCTCTAGAATAGTCGAGTCATGTCCGAGGGGCAATTCGGGCTCTTCCCGGCGCGGTCGAATATAAAAGGCGAATCGGACGGATTAGCGCGCGCAGGCCCAACCGAATTCTCGACCTCCCGGCAAAAAGGGCGTGATTAGCGAACTGCCGGCAAAGAAAATGGCACCAATCAGCAGCACCACGACGCCGGTGGCCGGCCGCCGAGCGCGCTCCCAGCACGATCATGGCTAATCCCCATGCAGGCAGGATCAACGAGACGAGCAACCGCATGACGAAACTGAACGTCCGCTGCGCGAGCCCTCCTCGTCCGTTTACCATGCGGGTAGTCTCCGTCGGGCCTGGTCTTTTTCTCACCAGTCTTCCTCCCGCCCGTTGATAATGATGGCTGTCTAGTTTGAGGATTGGAACAGATACAATGCGGGTGGTCCGCCGCCACCTAGAATATGCGACTGAATAATCACGTGCATATGCGATCGTACCGAGGGAGCAATTACGGCGAGGTCCCTCGGCCGCCCGACGAAGTAAGCTCTGACGCCGTGCGATGGACCCGACAACGCCATGGTGGGCGGCAGCATCGGCAGGCCGCGCCCGCAGTACCACGCCATTTCGGGATCAGGGCGGGCGGCATAGATCGACGCGTTGCCGACCTGTGCTCGCACCTTTGCCGCAAATCCAGCCACGCTACGGGTCGACGCTTCAATCGGTTTCACTGTTCCGATCCAGAGTGTCGTTCCGGCCACGCAGAGCAACCCAAAACCGGCCCCACTTACCAAGGTACGCGCGTACCGAACGCCGGCGAGCGCTAAGCTCGCGCCGGCTATTACCAAAATAAGGAAGACCACGAACGGCGGGATTAAGCGCGCTATTCCGTAAGCAAAAATTGCCGCGTACGACTCGTCGCTGGAAGCGAGGTGACCACCCAGCACGCCAAGGGCGCCGCCGCTTCTGATAAAAATCAAAATGGCGATCGTCCCTAGCAGTATCGCTGCTGCGGTGACGGTTACGGCAGCACCACGAAGTCTTGCGGCTAACCGCCCGGAAGTCCTATCTGCTCCATCAGGGCGAACGAACTGAGCTGCGAACAGGATTGCGAGCGGCGGCAGAGCCGGCAGAATATAGTCATCGCGCTTCGCACTCGCTAGCGAGAACAACAGCAGCACTGCCAATGCCATGGCGAGTTGATACAGCAGATCACGCCGGAGATGCGCCGGAAAATCACGGAAATTCAACGCCACCGCGGGAATTAGCAGACTCAACGGGAGCGATCCCCCGACTATCCGCAATCCGATATAATAGAACGGCCGCGCGGCCTCGCCCGTTCCGCCCGCGCTCGCCGGCAGAAAATGGCCGAGATTCTCCTGGAAAAAAACTCCACCCAGATTACTGGCGCGGCCCGCAATGAAAACCGGTACGTACCAGATACAGGCGACGGCGAAGCCAAGCGCCAGCACCGCCCAAGGCCATGAATGCATCAGCGCATGGAACGGATTTGCGCGGAGCAACAATAAATAAATAAGAACCGCGAGCGCGAGTAGCACTGCTGCCAACGGGCCTTTGGTCAAAATTGCGAGTCCGAGCAGCACTCCTGAGGTCACGGTGCGCCACCCCAGATAAGCGTCTTCTATCTGCCGCATCAGCACGACGTAGGTGCTGAACAGCAGGAAAGTCAGCAACATGTCGGTCAACGCGGCTGTGGCGCGCGAGGCGAAGCCGTACGTTCCGAGCAGGAAAACGAATGCCAGCCAGCCACCGCACGTGCCGAGCCGCGCGGCGCTCCACGTCATCACTTCTGCCGCGAGCGCCGCGCCCGCGGCGAGCGAGACCGCCCGGGCCCGCGCCTCGTCAACCCGGCCGCCGGTTGTTTTCGCCACGACTGCGGAAAGCCAATAGAACAGGGGCGGCTTGCGATTTATCAGGTGATAGTAATCGTGAGGCAGCAGCCAATTTCCGTTATCAACAGTGTCAGCTATCCATTGGGCCGATTGCGGCTCCGCATCCTTGATGAACGGCGCATCGATACCGTGGCCGAGCACCGCCAAGCCGATTGCGAGCGCCAGCGCAGCCTGCGCGATTCGGCCTGTTGAACTCCCATGCGCGGGCGACGGGACACTGGTTCCCGCCGAAGAGTTCGCGGCCATTGATGGCACCGTTGGCGACGGGACAGCAGCCTTCACCCTGGCATTCCCGAGGCAGGCTAATTTTGGTTGGGACCCTTAGCTACGGGATCGAGTACCAGGTGGCGGATCTCTCCAGGCGGCGCGCACAGAGCAATTTCCATTGCTTGTGCGTTATGTGCATAACCAAAGCGCCCGCTTGAATCGACCATTACCAGTCCCGCCTCACCGCCGGTTGCGGCATAAAGGTCCTCTATCGCTCGCACCGCGGCTCTCTGCACGCCGATGCGAGCGAGGAGTGCGATAGCTTCTCGGCATAGGCAGCCCTTCATTATAGCTTCCCCGGTACCGGTGGCCGAGGCTGCCCCAGTTTCGGCGGCGTACAATCCTGCGCCAACTATCGCCGAATCCCCGATGCGTCCCGGCATTTTTCCAGAAACACCACCGGTAGAGGTGGCCGCCGCCAGATTGCCATCTTGATCGAGCGCCGCAGCGCCCACCGTTCCGTGATGTTCCGAGGCTCTGCTGGGCTTCGCTTGTAGCACGGCCAGCCATCGGCTACGCGCGCGTTCAGTGACGAGTTGCTCCGGCCGGCACATCCGGACTCCCGCCTGGCGTGCCAAGCGCTCGGCGGCTACGCCTCCAATGAGTACATGCGGGGATCTTTCCATCACCAATCGAGCCAGCAGGATCGGGTTGCGCACCCGGCTGACGAGGACCACGCCGCCGGCCCGCAGATTGGCTGTGTCTTCCTTCCGTGGTTTTGCATTTGAATTCGGCTTTCCGGCATGCCGCTCAGCCACCATTATACCTGCGTCCATCTCGACCCGGCCTTCAAGCGTCAGCACCGAGCCATAGCCGGCATTGAAGAGGCCATTGTCTTCCAACAGTGCAATTGTCGTGGTCACCGCATCAATCGCATTACCGCCCTCTCGCAGGATTGTCGAGCCGCGCTCGACCGCTTCGATCAAACCTTGCCGGCGTTCGAGCCGTTCAGAAAGTGGCACGCGCCCGCCCGCTCCGCCATGCGCGACGAGCGCTGGCCTGATGACTGTCTTCGGCACGGTGAAGGGGTCTCCCTGTAGGCTGGGTTTGAACCAAACTCTTGCTGAGCCGAAGCGCTTAGCAAAGCCGAGGAGCTGTCGCTATTCTCCGGTGACCGGTCGAATTTTAGATCACATCACCTGAGGTGCCTCTCGGCGCCCGGCCCCATAAGAATAGCCGCCGGAAATTGAACGTGAGCGGACCGCGCGTGCCGTAAGCGGTTTCGAGGCGCCGCGTTAATTCGGCCACAAACTCGGAATGCTGTACAGCCGGAAGCCGGGCGAGAAAGCGGCGCAGAGACGTGCTCCGGCAAAACTCCACGACCTCACCAGGGTTGTGCATTGGATAGTGAAAAGTATGGTAGAAGCAATCCACCTCGCCGAATCCAATCTGGGCCAGAAGCCGGCGATATTCATCAGCGGGCAATACGTTTTCATCGGAAGGAGTCCGAACCTCTCTAAGCGTGGCATTCCACGGCGGCTCGGTTGCCATCCGTCGCATCGTCGACTGCGCTGGTTCATTTTCGTTGGCCGGGATTTGTACCGCCAGCCGCCCATTGTCGCGCAGCGCGCGATATGCGGCGGCGAGGATACTGCGATGGTCGCTCGCCCATTGTAGCGCCGCGTTGGAAAATACCACTGTATATTCGCGATGGGCCTCGAAGTCGCGAAAATCGGCAAGTTTGAATTGCAGCCGCTGCTGAACCTCGGGGCCCAGCGTTCCGTGCAACATCAAGGCGCGTTCGATCATCGCCGGCGACGAGTCGAGCCCGACAACAGAGCCCTGAGAGCTGCGGCGGGCCAGTTCGAGCGTGTGCTCGCCCGTACCGCAACCCAAATCGACGATTCGTTCGCGCGGCCGCAGCTCTAAGCGCGCGAGCATCATCGTCACCGGTTCGGCGCGGTATTCGCGAAAGCGGTTATACAGTTCCGGGTCCCAGTCAGATAAGGCTTGCGTCATTATTGGTTCCCACAGGCAACTATACTGGGGGCAGGACGTTAATCCTCACCTGAATCGTGCTCGGGCGCGGCCAATTCCGGTCTGGGCGGTACGCGACCGGAGCGGGGCGCGAGCCGGCCGGGTCCGCTGCGCGACTTCCTTGCCCGGCGGAAATCGATGCGAAGTGGCGTGCCGCTAGCTTCTAAATCAAGTGCCGCACGAAAGCGGCCTTCGAGAAAACGGGCGTAGTGCGACGGAATGTCGCGTTCGAGATTGCAGAAGACTGCGAGCCGCGGCGGCGCTTTGCCAACCTGAGTTACGTACATTGGCTTGAGCCGCCGCTCGCCCACCGATGGCGGATCGAGGGCCGCGGCCGCCTCGGCTAGAATACGATTAAGGGCAACGGTGCGGAACTCAGAGCGCCATGCCTCGCCGGCTTTGCTCGCCACCGGAATTACCTGATTGACGCCGTCACCGGTGCGAGCTGATGTAATTACTATCGGTGCAAAATCCAGGAACGGGTACCGCTGCCGGGTGTCGCGGATGAAAGCTGGAACACGCCGGCCGGTTTTCGCTGCCGCGTCCCATTTGTTACATACGACCACCAGCGCACGGCCGTTGCTGTCGACCAAACGCGCCAATCGCGCGTCCTGATCGGTAAATCCCTCAGCCGCATCGATTACCAGGGCGAGTACCTCGGCACGGCGAATGGTTGCAATTGCGCGTCCGACTGAGTGATGTTCAAGTTCGCCTTCAACTTTGGCCGGACGCCGGATCCCGGCCGTGTCGATCAGGAGGAGAGCATGGCCATCGAATTGGACCGGTACCTCGACCGGGTCGCGCGTGGTGCCCGGATGCTCATCAACGATTGAACGCGCAAAACCGGACAGGCGATTGAGCAGCGACGATTTGCCGACGTTGGGGCGGCCGATGAGTGCAAGCCGCAGGGTGGGGCGGTGTTCCGGCTGCGCTTCGCGTTCAGGCAGGTGCGCGCTGATTTGATCCAGCAACTCTCCAACGCCGCGCCCATGAGCGGCAGAAATGAAGCTTACCGATTCCGCACCCAGCGACCAAGCCTCGGACGCCATCGCCTCCTGCTGCGGATTATCGACCTTGTTTGCTGCAACAATCAGCGGACGGCCAGTTTCGCGCAAAAGCGCCATCGCGTTCTCGTCGCCGCTTGAAACTCCTGCGCGTCCATCCATCACCAACACGATCAGATCGGCGGTGCCGAGCGCGCGCAGCGCCTCTTCCATCGCCTTCTCAGCCGCCGGGTCGCGCGCATAAAGCTCGAGGCCGCCGCTGTCGACCAGCATAAACTCGCGGCCATTGTGCGAGGTGGTTGCAACGTTAAGGTCGCGGGTGGTTCCCGCAATCGGGCTAACGATCGCGCGGCCGCGGCCAACAATTCGGTTGAAGAGGGTGGATTTGCCCACATTCGCACGTCCGGCGAGTATGACGACCGGGCGATTGCGCGCCAATGCTGCCAAATCAATCGCCTCATTGGCTTTGCGATTCATCACAGTCCCAATTCTTTGAGCTTACGCGGGTCGCGGGTCCATCCTTTCTCGACTTTTGCATGAAGCTCGAGAAAGATGCGCCGTCGGAGGATTTGTTCGAGTTCGAGGCGCGCCTGGGTACCGATTTGCTTGAGCATACGGCCGCCTGCGCCAATTACCATTCCTTTGTGAGCGTCGCGCTCGACGATAACTACTGCGGAGATACGCGTCAGGTTGCGTCCCGGCTCGTCGCTGAACTGCTCGATGGCGACCGCGGTGGAAAACGGAATCTCCTGCCGCATCGCGATGAAGAGTTTCTCACGAATAATCTCTTCGCTGAGCATGCGCTCACTCTGATCAGTATATTCCTCCGAGGGCATCAGCCGCGCGCTTTTCGGCAAGAGCGGCTTGATCACGCGCAGCAGTTCATCGACGTTCTCGCCGGTGCATGCACTGACCGGCACGATCTCACCGCCGGGGATGACCTGATGCGCCTGTTCCGCGATTTGCAGGAGCGAGTCGCGCCTGACGCGATCGATCTTATTGATTGCCACGACTACTGGACGTTGGAACCTGGGCACCTGGGTCAAAAAACGACGGTCGGCGTCAGACAGGCCGTCTCCAGCTTCAACCACGGCGACAATCACTTCCCCTTCGGCCAGACATCGCCGCGCAGTGTCGACCATTCGGCGGTTCAGCGGGCGACGTGGCTCATGAAGGCCTGGCGTGTCGATCAGGATAAGTTGGGCATCGGCATCAGTACGCACGCCGATAATCCGCCGGCGAGTGGTCTGCGGCTTGGCCGTGACGATCGCGACCTTTTGGCCGACGATTTGGTTCACCAGGGTCGATTTGCCAACGTTGGTGCGACCCCCAATCGTAACGAAGCCGGCACGGTATGGACTAGCGTGGGTCATAATGGAATTGGCCAGCCTGCGCGGCGTTCAGCCTCCTATTGCTGCTCCTGCTCGATTTGATGCAGTGCTGCCCTGGCGGCCGCTTGTTCACTCTGTTTTTTGCTGCCGCCCTCGCCGATCCCCAGCTCCCGTCCGGCAATTCGAATTCGAGTCGTGAATCGTTTGGCATGATCGGGTCCGCGCGCCGCCAATAGTTCGTAGATCGGCTGCGTCCGGAATCGGCGATAAGAGATTTCCTGCAATTCCGTCTTGTAATCCCGTTCGGCTGAGGGGCCGCCAATCTCGGTGACAAACAGCGACTCCACCACACGTTGCGCCGCTTGTAGACCACCATCGGTGTAGATGGCGCCGATTACCGCTTCGAATGAGGCGGCCAAAATCGAGGTCTTGTCGCGTCCGCCGTTCTTCTCTTCGCCCCGGCCCAGCCGGAGCTTGCCGCTCAAGCCGACCTCGAGCGCTTTGACTGCAAGTGTCCGCCCATTGACGATTGAAGCACGTTCCTTCGAAAGAGTTCCTTCCTTGGCCGCGGGCAGCCACCGCATCAACAGGTCCGCGATAGCCAAATCGAGCACCGCATCGCCCAGGAACTCCAGCCGTTCGTAATGCGGCTCGCCGGGCAGCGCGGCACTCGGATGGGTTAGCGCAATCTGCAGCAGGTTCGCCTGCGCAAAATGATAGCCGAGCGTACGCTCCAGCTCGGCGTGGCTACTATCGCGCGTTAATTCGGACGGGGCCTCGCTCGTCCGCGGCGGGCGTCGCGTGAATAAGCTGGCCAACCAACTGAGCCTTCTGAGCAAACGCGCCTTCGACCTCCACTTCACAATTTGCTAGTTCAGAACTACCACTGGTCAATACGGAGATGTAATTCCGGCTGTAACCCTGCAGCTGGCCCGCTGGCAGCTCTTTTTCAACTAATACTTTAAGCTTTCTGCCTACGAAACGGAGGGCGAAATGATGCCGCTTATACTCGCCCAGTTCGCGCATAATCGCCACCCGCTGGTTAACCTCAGACGCTGCCACTCTTCCGTCGAACTTTGCCGCCGTGGTGCCGCTGCGCGGCGAGTAGGGAAACACGTGAAAATAGGCCAAAGGCAGCGGTTCGACAAACTTAAAGTACCGCTCGAATTGTTGAGTGGTTTCACCCGGAAAACCGACTATAAGATCTGTGCCGATTGCGGCGTCAGGCATTGCCTCGAGGACTCGTTTGACGCGCTCGCCAAAATAATCAGCCGTATAACGCCGGCGCATTCGGGAGAGGGTAAGGTCTTCGCCGGCTTGCAGCGGCAGATGGAGATGCGGGCAAAAGCGCGGGCTCTGAGCCACAATTGCGATGATTCTGTCAGTTAGCTCCTCAGGATCAAGTGAGCTGACCCGCACACGCCCGATCGGGCACCGCTCGGCGATCATTTCGAGCAATTGCTCAAGCTCGACCGGCGGATCGAGGTCGCGGCCGTATCCTCCCAGGTGAACTCCCGAGATTACCACTTCCTTGAAGCCGCGCGCGGCAAGTCCGTCGAGCGCCTCGAAAATCCGCCGCGGCGAGATGCTGCGCGACCGGCCGCGCGCGATCGGCACGATACAAAACGAGCAGAACTGGTCGCATCCCTCCTGCACCTTGAGGAATGCCCGCGTATGGCCGTCGAGCGCGACCGCGCCGAGTTCGATCGGCGCAACCTGCTTGCGCAGGTTTGAAACCATTACGCGCTCACCGCCGCCGCTGGTCGCGGCCCGTTCCAGATCGTCGGCGCGGCCAAGACCGACGACCGCGTCTACTTCATTTGCTTTAGCGAGAAGCTGGGGATTCGCCTGGGCCAGACATCCGGTCATGATCACGCGGGCAGCGGGGTTTAGTTTGCGCGCGCGGCGCGCGAGCCTTAGGCTCTCGGCGTCGGCCCGGTGAGTAACGGTACAGGTGTTTACGACATAAACTTCTGCCGGGCGGTCGAACTCCGTTCGTTCCATTCCTGCTGCAACGAGTCGGGCTTCGATGATCGCGGAGTCGTATTGATTGACCTTGCAGCCCAGGGTCGCGATGGCAAAGCGCATGCTAACTTTCCAAAGCGGTTTCGATGATCCCGCCGCCGAGGACCTCATCGCCGCGGTAGAAAACACAAGCTTGCCCAGGGGTTACCGCCGGACCCCCGTTCTGGAATCGCACGTGCGCCCGATCCTGATCGAGAATCCGCAAGCTCGCGGGCAGCGGGGGATGCCGGTAGCGGATTTTCACCTCGACCTTGACTTCGCTTCGGCTTGAGATCTCCGGATCTGCCAACCGCACCATCCCGGCGATCAATCCGGCGGAGACCAAATCGCCGCGTTGCCCCACCGTGATATCACCCGTTTCAGCATCAATCGCGCGAACGTAAAGCGGCGCCGTGCTGGCGATTCCAAGACCGCGGCGCTGTCCGACAGTGAACTGATGGATGCCGCGGTGGCGAGCCAATTTCAGGCCGCTGGCATTGCGAATATTACCGGAGCGAATACGTTCCGGCGGCGCGTTATGCGTGACGAACGCGGCGTAATCATTTTGCGGTACGAAGCAGATTTCCTGGCTTTCCGGCTTATCGGCGTTAGCCAATCCGAGCGCCCGCGCCAACGCCCGCACCCGCGTCTTGCTCAGGCTGCCGAGCGGAAATAATGTCCGCGCCATTTCGCACTGTCCCAGCGTGAACAGGAAATACGACTGGTCTTTCGATTCGTCGCGGGCACGCAGTAAGTGGAATCTGCCCGCTTCGTCGCGTTCGATCCGCGCATAATGGCCAGTGGCGACGAAATCAGCCTCAAGCGCGGCGGCGCGCTGCCACAGCCGATCGAACTTGATTTCACGATTGCACATCACGCACGGATTGGGAGTGCGGCCTGTCAAATACTCCGAGACAAAGTTATCGACTACCCGCGTTTCGAATTCGGCGCGCAGGTCGATGACATAGAACGGAAAATCCAACTTTTCCGCAACCCGGCGCGCATCCTCGAAATCGTCGTGCGAGCAGCACGTACCCCGCCGCCGCGCCATGGCCGTCGGCGGCCGCTCCGGAGCCAGGCGCATCGCAATGCCGATGACCTCGTAGCCCTGTTCACGCAAAAGCGCCGCCGCGACCGAACTGTCGACCCCGCCCGACATTGCGACTAGCACCCGCTCACTCACGAGCACGGCTCCGCTTCGCGCGGTCCAGAAAGGGGCTCGGCTGCAGCCACGCGCCGCCATACCGATGGGATAATCTCCGCGGCGCGCTCGATCTCCTCCAGCGTCGTACTCCAGCCCAGACTGAGACGAACCGAACTTCGTGCTTCCATCGCACGGCGGCCCATCGCCAGCAGTACATGTGATGGTTCTACCGCGCCCGCCGCGCATGCCGACCCCATCGAAATTTCGATGCCCTCGAGGTCGAGTGCAATTAAGAGGGTTTCGCCGAGTACCGCTGGAAAAGTCAAGTTAAGAGTATTTTGGATTCGCCCCTCGCGCGGGCCGTTGAGGTGCAGGCCATTTACTAACCCTTCCAAGCGGCGCAGTAGCAGGCGCGCGAGCATCGCGATGCGCTCCTGCTCGTCCGCCATGCACGCCATTGTCTCGCGCGCAGCCGCACCGAAGCCGGTTACTCCACAAAGGTTCGGTGTCCCGGCGCGCATTCCTGTTTCCTGCGGTCCTCCAAGCAACTGCGGCGCGAGCGTGCAACCTGGCCGTACGTACAACCCGCCAATTCCCGCCGGCCCGCCAAGCTTATGCGCACTGAGCGTCATCAGATCGCAACCGCTGTCTTCCACCGCGACGTGAATCCGGCCAACAGCCTGCGCCGCGTCCACGTGAAAAATCGCTCCTGCGCGGTGTGCCGCTTGCGAAAATGGGCGGAGATCCTGAATGGTCCCCACTTCCGCATTGGCAAGTCCCACACTCACGAGCGCGGTATTTTGATCGATGGTGTCAAGATTCCCGTCGGCCAGGAGTTTGCCATCACGGTCGACCGAAAGTCGTATCACCTCGAAACCCCGGCGCTCCAATTCGGTGATTGGGACGATTATCGACGAATGCTCAATGGTAGAGGTCACGATGCGGCGGCGCGCTGGATTATGTAGCGCTCCGAAAATCGCTAGATTGTTCGATTCCGTTCCGCCGCTGGTAAAGACGATGCTGCGCGCCGGCGCTTCGATCAGCGATGCGACCTCGGCGCGTGCCTGTTCCAGCAATCTGCGCGCGCGCTGGCCGGAACAATGCACCGACGAGGGATTACCTTCAGCGTTCCCCGCGATAAATCGCGCCATCGCGTCGCGTGCGGCCGGCCGCAGCGGCCCGCCGGCATTATGGTCCAAGTAAATTCGCATTCTGATGCGCTAGTAAAACTCGCGAATCCTAGGTTACCGTACTCTCTTGTATTGCAAAAGGCGGGCGTTTGTTCGGGCCGCGCGGCCTCACCCTTATATGGCAATTTCATCAAATCCTGAGGTAATCGTGGTCGGTGCTGGTGTGGTCGGATGCAGCCTGGCCTTCCATCTGGCAAGCGCCCATGCCCGGGTGGTGGTTTTAGAAAAAGGCGATATCTGTGCGGGCATGTCAGCACGCTCGGGCGCACTTATCAGAATGCATTATACTTTTCCGCCCGAAGTCGAACTCGCTCGGAAGAGCCTTAGCTATTTCTCTAAATGGCGCGAAATTGTAGGTGGCGACTGCGGTTTCACGCGAACCGGCTTTGCGCTGGTGGCCGGCGACGACAACGCTGCGCGTCTCCGGCGAAACGTTGCGATGATGAAAAATCTGGGCGTGGAAGTCGAACTCTGCGATGCCGCGCAACTGCGCAAAATCGACCCATCAGTCAATAGCAACGATATCGCGCTTGCCGCCTACGAGCCGCAGAGCGGCTATGCCGATCCGGTCGCTACTACCATAAGCCTCGCCACGGGGGCGGAGCGGCGCGGTGCGGTCTTTGTCCTGAACTCGCCGGTGAGTGAGATCCTGGTCGAGGGCGAACGCGCGATCGGGGTCCGGAACGCCGATGGGCAGAGGTTTACAGCAGACGCCGTGTGCATTGCGGCTGGCCCGTGGACCGACGGCCTGCTCGCGCCGCTTGGTGCGCGAATCGGAATTAAGGCCGAGCGCGCGCAAATCGGCTTCTTCCGCCGCGAGTCCACCGCCAGCCATCTCGCCTATATTGATTGTATCGCAGGCAGCTATCTGCGCCCCCATGGCTCCGACCTGACGCTCGCCGGACTGGGAGAATGGCGGCCGGAGCCAGAGTCGAACCCTGACGATTTTCGCGAGACGAATGATCCTGAATTCGTCACCGAGGTGCGGCGCCGTCTCGCCCATCGCCTGCCCGCGATGAAGGACGCCAGGTGCGTGCGAGGGCATGCCGGGATATACGACGTGAGTCCCGACTCACGTGCGGTGCTGGGCAAAGCACCCGGAGTTGACGGCTTGTTTGTGGCAGCGGGGTTCAGCGGCACCGGCTTCAAGACCTCACCGGCGGTCGGTCTCGCGATGGCGGAACTGATCCTCAACGGCTGCAGCACCACGGTCGATATCAGCCCGTTCGAATTCGAACGAATTCTTGGCGGCCGCTTGATTCGAACCGAGGACGAATACGTGATGGGCGCCGGTTTCGGACACTCGTTGTGATTTCGCGGATTCGAGGGTTCGATTAGCAAGAGGCAATTATGGAACGGGTGAATCTCGCAGAGAAATTTGACAAGGTCCGCGACTACATCGTGAGGTCCATTTCGCCAAATGTAAATAAATCTTAAAAGGTTGCTTGCTCTTACGTTCCACCGCACCATATGACCGGGTGATATGGGTATACAAGTCGTCAATCTCGGCCGCCCCCGCTCCTTCAGGCTCGTATTCGTGCACGCTGCGGCCGTCTATCACCGCATGGCTGTAGGCCACGCGCTGATGCAAGACGGTCTCGAGCACGGCAGCGCCTTGACGGGTTAGTGCTGCCCGCGCTTCGTCGGCCAGGGGACCACGAATTCCTGCAGAATTGATAACGACGGCCGCCGGCGTGTTGGCTGCTTTGGCGATTTCGAGCGTTGAGGCGATGGCGTCGAGGTCAAAGCCGGCAGGACGGCAAGGTATCAGAACATAATCGGCAAGTTTGGCCGCGATTGCCGAGTCGCCGGTCGAATGAGGCGCGGTGTCGATAATGGTAAGCTCAACCCCAATGGTAAGCTCAACCCCGCCCGCCTGCGCCTGCTGAAGTAGAAAGCAAGCTGGCTAGCGTCGGCTGCAACGGCGTCCCAGCTTTCGCTCTTCTGGACGGCTCTCGTTCCAACTGAACGCGCTATGCTGGGGATCAATATCGATGAGAGCGGTTTTGATTTTCCGCTGTGCCGCGCATACGGCTATGTGAACCGCAATCGTGGTTTTTCCGCTGCCGCCCTTCTGGGAGATAATCGCGAGTGTTTTCATCAGCCTCCACCGCCACTTCACCCTCTCAATAACCATATAGCCGGGCGAGATGGTAATTTCGAGCCGGTCAAGGGTCAATCTAGCGAAATGCGGGAAGGGTAGGGCCAGCTAGGTCTAAATGCATATGGGCGTGAACGGGCTCTGTACGCGTTTAACGGCGATATCCGCCCTCACGCCGGAGTATCTTGTCATTCTGGCGTCCATTAAGGACTGGAGTGATCGGAGGTGAATCAACCGTATAACCGGGTTAAGGATACAACCCGGTTGTATGGTTAGAGGTTCTTTTTACGCTGCGCCTGGCATACCGGAGGGATTGCGGGCCTGATGGCGCACGGCGTGAATGACGATCTCGTTTCCGTCGGCTCATAAAAAACGACGTAGGGGTAGGGCGGTGCCGCCAAGCGGCGGATGACTGGATTGTCGGTGCGTGTGCCGATGTAAGGATGAATCAAGAGAAGATCGATAATGGCCTGAATGCGAGCTTGAACGCGCTTCGCTCCCTGCGGTGAATGCGCGGCGATATAGTCAAGGATTGCGCTTAAGTCGGCAAGTGCGGGAAGGGTATAGCTAAGCCTCACAACCCGTGTTTGCCCCACACGGCGCGAACCTGTTCGTCAGTCGCAAATTCACCGCGCGCGGCCGCGGCTTGTGAGTTAGCTATGGCCGTACGTTCCTCGGGTGAGAGCGTGACAGGCGGCTCTTCATCTGTTCCGGCAAGCCTGAGAACGACACGAGCGATATCGTCCTGAGCGTCCGGCGAAAGACTGCGCGCGGCTTCAAGGGCTTGCTCAAGAAGTTTTGTCATCGTTCGATTGTAAACCCGCCGTGGTCAAAAACAACAGAAAAATGCAAGCTTTTAGCGTCGGTGGTCATCACCTCAAATAAATTGTGCACTCCGAAACCAGTGAAATAACAGGAGAGGGGAGGGCCCGCATTTTGTCCTTTGATGCTGGAAGACCCTTGCCGTATTCATAAGCGGGCAAACGATGATTTGTAACCATACAACCCGGTTGTATGGTTATGACTCGTCGCAAAAAGGCATCGTCACTACTCATGAAACGAAAGCGAGCGCACGCATCTGAGCCAGTCCGCCGAATCCTGTAAAGGACGTGAAAGCAGGCGCAGCAAGCTTGCTTTGATAAACACCATTTTTCTCATGTACTATTTTTGCTTATTCGTGGCTTGGATGGTGTTTTGGCGACTCGCGATTTCATTCCCGACAGCACAATTGTTGAGGCAGTTTCCAGAGTTCGCGGAACGCCGTTCCCTGCGAGTCTAAGGGCTAAATCATTGGCTCAAGTCTGCGAGCAAGCCTGTGGGTGTCTAAATCCTCAAGGAAGAGGACTACCGCGCCCCAGAGGACTTATCCGCTTTCCGTCCGGAAGATGGCACCGAGGGATAGTGAGTTTTTCGGGACCGTACTGACGGCCGCATTTCACCCCTTCTCTGCTTCTATTGATCGTCGCCACCTTGGGAGCATTCATCGTTGGCGTATGCTTACCTCTTCTTGCTCTCGCAAAATCTCGCGCACCGTTGTGGTGGAGACCATTCATTGCGGCGGGTTGATATACTCCCTCGCCACTTTAGGCTCTTACATCGTGGACGAACTGGTTCATTATCGAATCCTTTTTCCGGGCGAATCGACCCTTGACGAATCGAAGATAGGATAGGCGGACTTTTGCAAAAAGCCCGCGATGCTTACTCAAAGGCAGACTGGAACACCGCTGAAATGGACTACCGCGAAGCAAATGCCCCTTGCGCCACTAAAACTCAGAGCACAGAAGCGCGGAACGGATTATGTATGTCGGACTATCAGATAGCTTTGTACTACAACGGTTCGGTCTGCCGAGGCTGCGCCGGCATTGCGCTCTGGAGAGAAGCTGATGAAGCTTGCCGGGCCACTCCTGACGGACAGGCTCTTTTGGCCTCTATCAACGCGCATCAGCAGCAACTTGAGAAGCAGCTTGAAGCACAAGAGAACCTTCCACCGCCTCCACCGCAAACGCCGGAGCAAAGGCGGGCGCAACAACAAGCCAAGGTACTCCTATGCGCCGCAATGATGGAGTACCTAGCCTCAAAGCGAAAATAATTTAGGCCACAAGGCGGGCCGAGAACTTGATTATAAAGAAGCTGCGTCGCCGGGTTGTGGGAAAAGCGCAGGACTCGGCGGCCGTGGATTAGACCGAGGCGTGCGGCCCGATGGATGAGGGTGAAGCGCAGCGTTTTCATGC
>Ga0207416_1001165_pt1 | contig 37303 bp, 34 predicted proteins | sample PaiPotPPM11metaG_FD_184107 | JGI IMG/M metagenome (GOLD analysis project Ga0207416, IMG submission 184107) | Iron sulfur acid spring bacterial and archeal communities from Banff, Canada, to study Microbial Dark Matter (Phase II) - Paint Pots PPM... ...
GTCGATGACTTGCCGGCCGTGCAGTGGTTCGACCGCAGGTCGATGATCGGTTCGAGCGAAGCTCGAACCAGTGACTGTCATCGTCGCCGCGCTCGCCGGGCTCATTGTCGGCTCGTTTCTCAACGTCGTCATTTACCGTCTGCCGCGCGGCGAGTCGCTCGTCCAGCCGGGCTCGCACTGCCCTAGCTGCGGCGCAGCGCTCGGCTCGCTCGAAAACATCCCCGTCTTCTCGTGGCTCGCGTTGCGCGGCCGATGCAAGTCCTGCGGCGCCCCTATTTCGATCCGCTACCCGCTCGTCGAGCTATTGACAGCCGCCCTGTTCGCGCTCGCCATCCTCGAGTTCGGCGTGTCGGTCGCGTCGATCGCGATTGCGCTGCTCGCGGCATTCCTGGTTGCCATGACGTTCATCGACTTGGATCATCTGCTGATCCCCGACGGGCTAGCCTTTGCGGCGGGGGCGGTCGGCGTCGTCTTCGCGCTGCTCGAACGATCCATTGTCCCGGCGCTCGAGGGGCTGGCGGTGTTCGCCGGATTGCTCGGCGCCATCTATCTCGCGACGCACGGTGCCGGACTGGGTTTGGGGGACGTGAAAATGGGCGCCGCGATCGGTTTGTTCTTGGGCTTTCCGGCGGCGCTGGCGGCCGCCGTCGCATCGTTTGTCGTCGGCGCCGCGTTCGCCATTCCGGTCCTGGTTGCCCGAAAGAGGGGCAGAAAAGAAGCGTTGCCGTTCGGCCCATTCATGGTGCTCGCCACCCTCGTCGGCGCCTATGCGCCCGTACTCCTGTACGAGCCGGGCGCCCTATACCAGCAGTTTTTGGTCCGGCATTTTTTCGCGCGCTAATGCCGATATAGTAGTCATGCAGGGAACGTCGGAACAAGCGCGAGATGTCGCGATGCTCGCTCGCATCCCGCTTTTCGCGTCGTTCAACGACAAGGACCGCGCGGCGGTGGCCGCCCGAATGGGGACGCGGCATTTCGCGAAGCACGCGCTGCTCGTGCGCGAAAACGATCCGGGCGACGCGTTGTTCGTGGTGCTGCGCGGCAACGTCGCCGTCACCCGCGCGACGGGCGAGGGTAAAGAGAGCATCCTCTCGATCCTGAAGGAAGGCGATTTCTTCGGCGAGATGGCGGTGCTCGATGCTTCACCCCGTTCGGCGACGATCAAAGCGCTTGACGAGGTCGATGTCGCCATGCTGGCGCGCGAGGATTTTTTGGACGTGCTCGGCTCGAATCCGCGCATGGCCGTTGGCCTCGTGATGACGCTGTCGGCCCGGCTGCGCGCTACGAACGAAAACATTCAAGCGGCGGCATTCCTCGACGTGCCGACCCGGCTCGCCGCACTGCTTCTCAATCTGAGCAGCAATTTCGGCGAGCATACGGCGGACGGCATCCGCCTCACGCTGAGACTGACGAATCAGGAAATGGCGAACATGATCGGCACGACTCGCGAGAGCGTCAACCGAACGTTGAATCGCTTTTGGGATGAGCAGCTGATCGACATGCGCGACGCTAACCTCATCATCAAGAACCCGGCGGGTATCGGCGCAATCGCCGGCAAACCTCGCGCTTGACGGCAAGCGCAAGGCGTCCCGCCATATAAACTGGCGCGCGCACGAGCGAATGGACGTTCTAACATTCCCGTCCCACTTTGCCGATAGATGTCATGTGAGGTCAGCCCCTTGAGCCTCATTTTGTTGCGTGTATGGTCCCAGCCGGGAGGGAGCGTCGAAATTCATGGCTTTCGGTAAGATGTTTTCGCGCGGCTCCCAGCGCTATCTCGGCGTCGATTTTGGCTCGGCCGAACTGAAAGCCGTCCAACTCGCGCCGTCGGTACAGGGCCCGGTGCTCGAGCACGTCTACAAAGTAGCGACGCCGCAAAACGCCATCAAGGACGGCGTGATCGTCGATCCGCCGCTGGTCGGCGAGGCGCTCCGCCAGCTCATCACCGACGGCGCCTTCTCGGTGCGCCGAACGGTGACGGCGGTCGCCGGCCCGACAATCGTCGTGCGGCAGGTCACGATGCCGACGATGAGCGAGCGCGAGCTGCACAGCTCGATCACCTACGAAGCCGAGCGCTTTTTGCCGTATTCGGTCGAAGAAGCGCAGATGGACGCGAAGATCTTAGGCAAGGCGGACGACGGCCAGAACATGGACGTGCTCATCGTCGCGTCGCAAAAAGACTTGGTGCTGTCGCAGGTCAGCGCCCTGCAGTTCGCCGGCTTGACGCCGGCGGTCATTGAGGTCGAGCCGTTCGCAATGGTGCGCGCAATGCTGCAGCCCGACGACCCGCGTTACGAGAAAAACGTGGCGATCATCAACGTCGGCGCGGCCTCGACCAGCATCAACATCAGCAAATCGGGATTCGTGCCGTTCACGCGCAATGTGCCCATCGGCGGCGACGGGCTGACGAAAGCGATTGCGGCCGGGTTGAACGTTTCGACCGCCGAGGCCGAAAAAATGAAGCGCGAGCAGGGCGCGATTCTGTCGCAGCGCGACAGCGCGCCGGTGCCGCCCAACGTCACGCGAATCTTCAATGTGATCACGCCTCCGTTGACCGAGCTGGTGACCGAGATCCACAAGTCGCTTGACTACTTCCGCACCCGATTCCGGGGCGAAGTCATCGACTCGGTGATTCTCGGCGGAGGATCGGCCCATCTCAAGAACTTCGATACGTTTTTGAGCCATGAGATCGGATTGCCGGTAACGCTTGCAGATCCGTTGGCGCGGCTCAGCGCGAGCCAGGCGGACTTCCCGGCAGACTATCTCAAAGAGCTCGGGCCGTCGCTGATCGTGGCTGCCGGCCTGGCGCGACGGGACCTTACTCCCGAACCGGCGCGCGTGGCGACAAGCGCATGACGGCGCAAGCGATGACAACGATGGACACGAGGCAACTCCCACGTGATTAACATCAACCTCCTTCCATCCTCGCAACGACGGCAAGTCGTTGTCTTCGATTCGGGCTTGCGAGCGCTGCTGACGATCCTCGTTATCGTGGTCGTATTGGTCATTATCGGCCACATCTGGCAGACGCTGCTGATCGACCACTACAACAACCAGATCAGCATGTGGAACGACAAAATAGCGCAGGTCGAGCAGCAGGTGAAAGAAGTCGACGACCTACGCGACCAAGTCGACGCGCTGAAAGCGAAGGCGGAGCTGCTCGAGCGCATCAAGCAAAGTCCGCTGCAGATGGCGGAGATACTTTCGGACTTGAGCCACGTGACCCCGACCGGCGTTTGGTTCACGAGTGTGCAGCTCAGCCACGTCGCCGGTGCGGCGGTCATCCAAGGCAAGACGTCTACGCTGCGCGAGGTTGCGGATCTCATGCTGAACCTTGACGGCTCGCCGATCTTCGGCGATGCGACCTTGAATTCGACGACGCAGCCAGGCGGCGGCACAACGTCGCCCGGCTCCGTGACCTTCAACGTGACGGGGCACTTGAGCCCGGCGGTGAGCGGCCAATGATGCAAATGACGGCGACGCAGCGCGCCTGGATCATCGTGATCGCGACCGTTCTGATCGCGCTGCTTTACTACTTCATGGATTTCAAACCGAAATACGACGAGATCGCGGAGCAAAAAGCCACCATCGTCCAGCAGCAGCAGACGTACAACGACCTAGAAAGAGTCGCGAGCGAAAAGCCTCAGTATCTCGCGCTCATCAAGCAAATTCAGCAGCGGTTGCACGGCGTGGAGCTCACCGCAGATCCGCGAGCGTACATTCCCTCCTATCTGAAGCAAATCGAAGGGCTCGCCACGCGCGACGGTCTGACCGTCCTGTCGGTCGTTCCGGCGCCGCCAACGCCGGCGCCGGCCCCGGCAGCGTCTCCCGGCGCAACGCCGAACCCGTCGGCGCTTGAAAACGCACCGGTGGTGGGCGCGCCGCTCAAATCCGCCGCTCGCGCCGCGGGGGCAGAAAACGCGAATACGGCGCAGACAGCCGGCGTTGGCCAGGCGGTGGGCGTTGCCGGCGCCACGGCAATCCCCGGCTTCTCACCGGCGCCCGTAGGCCCGGCGGGCGTTGCGGGAGCAGCGCCGCCGCCGAACTCGGCGCGCGCCGCGGCCATTTCGTATCTCAGCCAGTCGTTCACGCCGGTAACCGTCAGCATGGACCTCGAGGGCACCTACTCCGACTTCGAGCGCTTCCTTCAAGATTTGAATAAGTTCCCGAAATTGATCGGCGTGGGGGACGTGACGATGACCCCGTCGGGAAACAACGGCGTAGGGCAAACGCCTCGCATTCACGTGTCGCTGCCGATCGTCGCATATCGGTTGGGACCGAACGGCCCGGCACCGGCAAGCTCGCCGGCGCCGGCTGCGGGCGCAAGGTAGGAGGGTAATGCCGTGAAGCACCGCATCGCGCTCGTTACCCTCATCGCGCTGCTCGTGGCAGCGGCAGGCTGCGGGCGGACGGTGACGACGCAAGCTACCGTCGTGTCGAGCCAAGAACAAGGGCTCATCTCGGCGACGCCGCCGGCGGTCGTGACGACTCCGGTGCCGATCGTGCACGCCAAGCCGGTCAGCGGCGCAGGACGGTCAGATCCGTTTGTGGCCCTGTACGGCCCGCCGCAAGCCCCGGCAGCGACGCCCGCCAAGAACGTCGCGGTTTCAACGTTCCCCAACATTCCCACGCTGCCCGGGTTCGAAGGCGCGCCGGGCGCAAGCAGCGGCCCGCACTCGATTTGGGATGACGTCCACGTCACAGGCATCATAAAGGCCGGCGGCTATCAAGCAATCATCGAAGCTAACGGCAGATCGTACATCGTTCGGCCCGGAGACATGGTGGCCGACACTTTCCGCGTCGTGGCCATTGGCCCCGACTACGTGGCGCTGGCAACGAACAAGGAACAGCGCCGCATCTCGCTAGGGGGTTAAGCAATGCATCGGCATTTTCGGTTGGCGACTGCGTGGCTCGTCGGCACGGCATTCGCGCTGCTCTCGCTGGCGGGTCCCCGGGCCGGCCAAGCGGCCGGCAACCGGGTAACGGACGTGAACTATAGCGCAAGCAGTGGCTCGTTCAAAGTCACGGTGGTCGCCGACGGTGCAGTAAAGACGCGCGTTGACCGTTATGCGGTCGATGTGAAGAACAACCTCCAGGACGTCGTCGTCGACGTCTCACCCGCCGCCTACGACGGGCGCACGCGCGTGATCGGCTTCACCGCCGGACCCGTCCGGCAAGTGCGCGTCGGTGAGCTTTCGCAATCGCCGGCGATTATGCGCATCGTTGTAGAATCCAAGGGCGCGCCGCAGGTGGACGTGCAGCGGCAAAACGGCGATCGCGAAGTCGCGCTGAACGTGCACACCTCGCAGACCGCATTTGGCCTCCCGGGCAATGCCACGGTGACAGCCGGCTCGCCGAAAGTTATCCGCATGACCGCGGTCGCAGCGGCGCCGAAAAAGCGCGCCGTTGCAAAACCGGTTGCGCCGAAGTCCGCGCCAAAGATGGTGGCGAAGGTCGAGATACAAGCAGCCCAGCCGATAACCGTCGCGCGGGCCACGCCGAATCCGTGGCTCCCCGGCGGCAAGTACTATTGCAAGATCCCAGGCATGCCTGGCTACCGTCCGCCGGGCGGCGCGAATGCCGCCTCTTACGCGCCGGGTAGCGGCGGCGCGTATGCGGGCGAGCGTACCATATCGATCGACGTCAAGAACGCGGACATTCTGGACGTTCTCCGCTTGCTGTCGCAGCAAAGCGGTCAAAACATCATCGCGACGCAGAACGTCAAGGGGACGACCTCGGTCAGCCTGCATGACGTGCCGCTGACGACGGCGCTCGACCTCATCGTGCGGACGAACGGACTCGAATACCGCAAGATCGGCAATGTCTATGTGGTCGGTACGCCCGACGATCTCGCCAAGCAGTTCGGTTCGCAGGGTGCCAGCGGGACGCAGACGGTTGCGTTTCCGATCAAGTATGCGAACCCGACCGATCTCGGCAAGTCGCTGGCCACCGTCGTTCCCGCGACTGCGTTCTCGGTCGACGCGCGCACCGACACGCTGCTGGTGACGGGCACGCCCGACATCATTCAATCGGTGCGCAACTACCTCGCGCTGGCGGACGTGCCCGCGCCGCAGATCTCCTTCGAAGTGAAAGTGCTCGACGTGACGCGCAGCGACAACGCGAACGCCGGCATTAACTGGGCGGGCTCGTCGGCGATCTGCTTGTTCGAGCTGCCGGTCGCGTCGACGACGTGTCCGCCGTCCACGCTCGGTCTCGTGAACGCCGGCGGCAACCCGAACAACGGCGGCATTGCGCCGAATCCGTTCGTTCGCACCTCGTTTGCAGTGAACGGCACGATCAACTACTTGATCACGCACAACGAGGCGCAGCTGCTGGCCGACCCGCGCGTTGCGGCACTGGACAATCAGCAGGCCAGCCTGCTGATCGGCCAGACCTACCCGATCGTGTATTTCAGCGCTCAGGCGGGCAACTATCAAGTGCAGTACATCGATATCGGCGTGAAGCTGATCATCACGCCGGTGATCAACACCGATGGCTACATCACGACCACGCTGCACGTCGAGCGCAGCGTCATCTCCGGATTCGTGCAGCAGTATCCAATCTTGGACAACCGGAAAGTCGACAGCATTCTGCGCGTCAAAGACGGCGAAACGATCGTGCTGGGCGGCCTCATCGACGACGAGACGACCAACACGATTAGCAAGGTGCCGCTGCTCGGCGACATTCCGATCTTTGGAGCGATCTTCAGAAATCGCCAGCAGGGAAAGATCCATAACGAGGTCATCTTTCTGATCACGCCGCACATGTTGGCGGGCAGTTGACGGCTGGTTCAATCACGGCGACGGTCGCCTAAAGGCGGCCGCTACTCAAAAGGGGCGGCGCTCGGCCGCCCCTCGATATTTTTGAGGAACAGTTCATGATTGGCTACCTCACCGCCGGCGAGTCGCACGGACCCGCATTGGTGGGGATCCTCGACGGTTTGCCGGCTGGGATGCGCATTGACGTCGAGGCGCTCCGTCGCCAGCTGCGGGCTCGCCAAGGCGGGCACGGGCGGGGAAGACGAATGAGCATTGAGGCCGACGAAGCCGAATTCGTCGCCGGCCTGCGCGGCGGCGTTACCCTTGGTTCGCCGGTCGCATTACTCATCCGCAACCGCGACTTCGAAAATGTCAGAGCGCTCATGGATCCCCTCACCGGGGGCGGAGATCCCATCACGCGACCGCGTCCCGGACACGCGGACTTCGCGGGGGCGCTGAAGTACCGCCAGCAGGACCTGCGCAACGTCCTGGAGCGCGCCAGCGCCAGAGAGACCGCCATGCGCGTCGCGCTGGGCGAGCTTGCGCGCCAGTACTTGGCGCTGTTCGGCGTTTCCGTGGCCGGCTTTGTTCGGCAAATCGGAGAGATCGCCGCAAAGGACCTTTCAGAATTTCCCGATATAAAGGATATAGAAGCCTCTCCGGTCCGCTGCCCGGACGCCCAGGCATCCGAGCGGATGGTGGAACGCATCGACCAAGCCAAGGAGCAGGGCGACACGTTGGGAGGGGTTTTCGAGCTGCGAGCCACGGGCATGCCCGTCGGCATCGGGAGCAACCGTCAGCCGGGGGATCGCCTCGATGCGGCGATCTGCGGTGCCTTAATGAGCGTGCAAACCGTAAAGGCGGTCGAGGTGGGCGAAGGGATCTCCACTGGAGGATATGTCGGCAGCAGCTCGCACGACACGTTTGAGCCGGACGCGAGCGGCGTGCGCCGCGGCAGCAATCTTGCGGGCGGTATCGAAGGCGGCATGTCCAACGGCGAAGACATCCTGGTGCGGGTGCGCGTGAAACCCATCGCGACGCTGATGAAGCCGCTCGCCTCGGTAGATCTCGCGACCGGCGCCGCGGCGCCTGCGGCGATCGTGCGCAGCGATGTCTGCGCCGTTCCAGCGGCCGGCGTCATCGGTGAAGCCATGCTCTGCCTTGCGCTTGCGGGCGCGTTTTCCGAGAAATATGGCGGCGATTCGGCAGACGAAGTTCGCGAGCATTTCGCGGCCTCGCAGCGCGGCGCCGCGAGCGTGTTCGGGCCGCGCAGTACGCCGCAATGAGCGAGCGTCAGGAGCCGTCCGCGCTGGTCGCGCGCGGCAAGGAGCTTCAGGTGCGGCGCGACGTGCCGGGGGCGGTGCGCGCGTTCATGGAAGCTGGCCTGGCCTACCTGTTCGATTATGCGGACATACCGAGCGCGCGACAAGCGTTGACTTCGGCCTACCAACTCGATCCGCAGAATCTCGACGTCATCTACAACATGGGACGAGTGGACGTCGTCGAGGGTCGCGTGCAGGAGGGATTAGGGAAATACATCGACGTGCTGCGCAAATCGAATGTCCAGCACTTGCCGGCGCTCTTCGAAGCCGGCTGCGTGTACCAGTCGATGAACCAGTACGATCAGGCCATGCTCGCGTTCAAGCGCATCATCGACCGGGACCCCAATCATCTCGACGCGATGGTCCATATGGCTCAGCTGCACGAGGCGCGAAGCATGCGTGCCGAGGCTATTGGATTCTTTTTGCGCGCGGCCGAGATGGCGTGGGACGGCAAGCAGCACGCCACGGCGCGGCAGCTCGCAAACCACGTGCTCGGCATGGATCCCCGCAACGCGAAGGCACGCTACCTCATCGCCGACCTCGATGAAAGAGGGACGACCGAGGACCACCACGTGGAGCCGGCTGCCACCGTTCCGCCGCCGGCTGCGCCCGGCGCGGGACCGCCGGCGCGCGAGGCGGCGGGGTTCCCGAGCGTGGCGCCAGCTGGATCCGCCACGTTCGGTTCTAGCGGCCCCGTCGACAGCGCGCAGTCGGACCTTCGCGCGGATATCGAGCGACTGACCGAGCAGCGGGCCGACATTCAGGCGCAGCTTGCGTCCGAGCGCGCGCTCATCGAGTCGGCGATACGGCGAAAATCAGAACTCCACACCGAGCTGGCCCAGGCACAGTCCGCGGTCGGCCGCGTGCAATCCGAAGCGCTGCGCGACCTCCAACGCGCGGTGGCTGAAGCTCAAGCCGCGCTTGAGGGGCTTCGCGCGGAGCACGATGCTCTCGAGCGCACGGTGATGCAGTTCCGAGACGAAGAACGCGAGGCGGCGGCGGGCCGCGACCAAGCGCGATCGGAAGTTGAAGCGCTTGAGCGCCGGTTGGAAGACATGAAAGCGCAGGTCGAGATGCACGAAGCCCTCGGCCGCCAAGCGGTGAGCAGCGCCGGGGTGTGGGAAGAGCGCGTCCGGCGGTTGCGCGATGAGGTGGACGAGCTCGAGGGCCGCGCCAAGTTCCTGCGGCCGCGAGGCAGCGAGCCGACGAGAGCAGAAAAAAAGAGCGAGCTCGCGTCGCGCCGGACCGCAGAGGGTCGCTGACAAGCAATATCATCCTCACGGGGTTCATGGGCGCCGGTAAAACGACGACCGGGCGCAAGCTCGCGCGCTTGCTTCGCCTGCCCTTCGTCGACGCAGACGCGGAGATCCAGCGGATGTACGGTTCGATCGTCGAAATCTTCGCGCGCGATGGCGAGGCGAAATTTCGCCAGATCGAATCGAACGTGATCGGGCAAGTCTGCATGGGCGGTCCGAAAGTCGTCGCGGTCGGCGGCGGTGCGGTCATGTCTGAGGAGAATCGCGCGATGCTGCGGCGCACCGGGTGGATCGTCCACTTGCAGATCTCGCCCGAAGCTGCGTACGCACGCGTCGCCCATCGGCGACACCGGCCGATGCTCGGCGAAAAGCCGGACCTCGACGCGATCCGCGCACTCTTGGCCTCCCGCCTGCCGGCGTATCAGGATAACGATTTTTCCGTCGCGGTGGGCACGCGCAACTCCAACACCGTAGCCGCTTGGATCGCTCGCTGGTACCGCGGAAAGCTGCGGCAGGAGGGGAAGCAGCGAGCCGATGCCCGATGAGACGGTCCGGCTGTCGGGCCTCGCCTATCCGGTCATCGTGGGGGAAGACGGCGCCGCTCAGGCGGCGCGCGCGCTGAACGAGCAAAGCTGCTCGCGTGCCTTTCTCGTCTACGACCGGCGCGTCAGGCGCCGCGCGGAGCGTTACGCGCGAGCCCTGCGCGCGGCGCAGATCGAGATCCTCGCCATGCTGGCGCTGACGGCGGGCGAAACGCTAAAAACATATACCGCCGTGGAGCGCATGCATCGCAGGATGGTGCGCTGCGGCGTGGATCGGCGCACCGCCGTTGTCGCGCTGGGCGGCGGCAGCGTGACCGACATGGCGGGCTTTGCGGCGTCCGTATATATGCGCGGCGTGCCGTGGCTGGCCGTCGCTACCACGCTGTTGGGGATGGTGGACGCGGCTATCGGCGGCAAGACGGCCATCAATCTAAAGGAAGGCAAAAACCTTGTCGGCGCATTTTGGGATCCGATCGCGGCCATAGCAGACCTTCCCTCCCTCGCTACGCTTGGCCATGCCGAGCGGCGCGCCGGCACGGCCGAGATGGTGAAAGCCGCGATCGTCGGCGACCGTGCGCTGTTTGAAGAGCTGCGCAGCCTGCCAAAGTCGGTGCGCGGCAGCCGCTGGCGGGCCGCCATCGCAGCTGCGGCACGCGTGAAGGTAGCGGTAGTGGCGCGCGATCCGAGAGAGTTGGGGCCTCGTGCCGTTCTCAACCTCGGACATACCGTGGCGCACGGCCTGGAGGCCGCAGCGCGGTTTCGGACGGCGCACGGTGACGCGGTGGCGCTCGGCCTGCGCGCGGAAGGTCTCATTTCGCTGTGGCGCGGCCTGTGGAGCGCCGCCGACCACGCCCGGATGATCGGAATTTTGCGCCGCCACGATCTGCCGGTCCGAACGGGCCGAATCGACGCGAACGTCGTGATCGCAGCCATGCGGAGCGACAAGAAACGCAGCGGCGGTATTCAGCGTCTCGCGCTGCCCGTGCGCGTCGGTGAAGTTCGCGCGGCTGTCGAAGTGTCTGAAAGCGAGATTCGCCGCGCCCTGCAGTGGTGCGCCCGGCCGCCTGCCGGCGACTGGTCGCGACCGTGAGCGGCGAGGTGCGGTGCGTCGACGTCGTCGTCGACGTGCCGACCACCCGGTTGGACGGCTCACTAACCTACGCGGTTGCCGGCGAAGCCCCGCCGATTGGCGCTCGCGTAAAGATTCAACTCGGCCGGCGCATGGTCGGTGGCTGGGTGATCAGCGAACCCGTCGCGGTGGTTGACACGGCGGCGCTAAAACCGATCGAAAGCGTTGAAGAAGGGCTGCCGCGGTTTGGCGCGCGCGAGGTCCGGCTGGCAGGTTGGCTGCGGCGCCGCTACGCCTGCACGTTTCGGGAAGCCCTCGCCGCGGTCGCGCCGCGGGGCGGTGCGGGCACGGCCTTAGCAAAGTATTCTTTTGGTGCACCGCCGCCGCCGGGAAACCGCATCGCTGACGCGCTCTACCGGCGGTTCGAAAGGACCGCCTTCGCTCCGTCCTCTGCGCGCCGCGCGCTGCGTGCGGGCGGTTTGTCGGTTCCGGCCTCGGCGCTGCAAAAGGAACTGGGCCGCCTGGTGCGCCTCGGGCTGCTGCGCTGCTTGGCCTCGCAGGCGCGCAAGCCGGTGCGCGCGCGCCCGGATCCGCTGCACGCGGTTCTGGCGAACGTGGGCGCCAAGGGCGCCGCGCAACGGCGGCTGGTCCGCGCACTCGCCGAGGCCGGCGGCGAACTGCCGCTGCCCGAAGCAAAGCGCCGGGCCCGCGTCGCCGCGCAGGTGATCCGGCGCGCCGTCGCCGGCGGGTCGATCGAGCTGGCAGGCCGAGGGCCCGGTGGGCGGGCGACGCTCGGAGCAGATGAGTCGTTCGTTGCGACCGCGGAGCAGCGCGCGGCGATCGAAACGCTTTCTAAGGCTATGACCGAGGCCAACGTCGCGCTGCTGCACGGGATCACCGGCTCGGGAAAGACCTTTGTGTACGCGCGCGTCATCGAGCGCGTCCGCTCGGCCGGTGGGCGCGCGATCGTTCTTGTTCCGGAGATATCGCTCACCCCGCAGACAGCCGCTCGGTTTGCAGCGGCGTTCGGCTCGAAGGTGAGTGTGCTGCACAGCGATCTTTCCGACGGCGAGCGCGCGCGCGTCTGGCAAGACGCCGAAAAGGGCAACCTCGACGTCGTCGTCGGCGCCCGTTCCGCGGTATTCGCTCCGCTGCCCAACCTCAAGCTGATCGTTATCGACGAAGAGCACGAGCCGTCTTACAAGCAGGATGTTGCTCCGCGCTACGACGCGGCCGCCGTCGCGCGTGAGCGCATGGCACGCGAGGGCGGCTCCGTGCTGCTCGGCAGCGCTACGCCGAGTCTTGAGTCGTACTGGGAAGCCAAAAGCGGCGCGATCCGCTACGTTCGGCTGGAAAAGCGCGCCACGGCGGCGCCGCTGCCGCCGGTGGAGGTCGTCGATATGACGGCCGAGCAAACCGCGCGTGGCCGCCGGCCGCTCGGCTCGAGCCTCGTTTCGGCAATCGACTCGGCGCTGGCGAACGGCGAAAAAATCATGCTCTTCGTCAACCGGCGCGGCTACGCGGGTTTGCTGTTGTGTCGAGCGTGCGGCTTTGTGCCGAAATGCCGGCGCTGCGCGGTCTCGCTCGTTCTCCATACCGCCGATCAGTCGATGCGCTGTCACGTTTGCGGCGCGGCGTTCCGCGCGCCGTCAAGCTGCCCGAAGTGCCGGTCGCTTGATCTGCGCCCGTTCGGATTCGGCACGCAGCGCGTGGAGCAAGAGGTTCGCGAGCTTTTTCCGGCGGCGCGAATCGTGCGCATGGATTCGGACACGACGGCGACCCGCGGCGCGCACGGCGCGCTGCTCGACAACTTTGCGAGCGCCGGGGACGTGCTCATCGGAACCCAAATGATCGCCAAGGGGCTCGACTTTCCGACGCTGACGGTCGTAGGCGTCGTCGCTGCCGACGTCGATCTGCATCGGCCGGACTTTCGCGCTGCCGAGCGGACCTTTCAGCTCTTAACGCAGGTCGCCGGCCGCGCCGGTCGCGCTAGCGCAGGCAGCCGCGTCGTGGTGCAGACGTATTCAGCCGGACACTACGCGATCGAGCTCGCCGCGCTGCACGATTACGAGGCGTTCGCTGAAAAAGAGCTCGCCTTGCGCCGAGAGCTCAAGTATCCGCCGTTCGGCCGGCTGGTGTCGCTGGAGTTCGCCGGCGCCGCGCTTCGCGAACTGTCGAGCGCGGCCGGAAAACTGGCCGAGCGGTTACGAGCCGATTTGAGCGATCTCCAGGTCTTAGGCCCGGCGCCCGATCCGCTGCCCAAAGCACGCGGCGAATTTCGCTTGCGCGTTGCGGTGAAGGCCGACTCGGAAGAGCGGTTGATGGCCGCGTGTGAGGTGGCCCAGGCGATGAAGCAGCCGGCGGGGGTTCGCCTAACGGTCGTCGTGGACCCGCGCTGACCGCATCGCCACCCGCTACGATTTTTTGGCCGTGGCTTTCGCGAGCCGTGATTTCTTTCGATTCGCCTTGTTCTTGTGAATGATGCCGCGGGCGGCGGCCTTGTCGAACGCCGACGAGACCAGGATCGAGTCCGGAGCTTTTGCTCCACCGGCGGTCGCCTTGCGATACAGCGTCTTCAATTTTGTCTTAACGCTGAGGTTACGCTCGCGGCGCTTCTCCGACGCCCGAACCCACTTCGCTGCGGACTTCATGTTGGGCACTCGATGTTTTCCTCCACGCGATGAGCGCGATGCAAATCGGAATCATGATAGCATGGCCTGCACTCGACCGGCAAGCGACTGCCGCTGCGGGACTTCGGGGCCGAATGGTGAAGCGATTGCCGTGCAGCATCAATACCTGCGACTTACCGCATGCCCCGCGCTGTCAGCGAAGGGAATGGACGACGTCGGCAGGCAGCTCAGCGCCTTCGGCACGATCGCGGCGGCCTTGAGCGATGCCGACCTCATGGTCTCATGCCTCACCGTCGATCTCGATGCGCCGAAGTGGTCGGATGCGCTCGGCGCGGCGGCCCGCTCGCTGGCTGCGTTTGCACCCGGCCGGCTGTTGCGCATCGAGGCGCTGACCTCCGAGACGGCCGCGCTGCCCGACGAAGGTCAAGCGAATGCGCTGGGAACCGCGCTCAAAAACGTGCTGCGCGTCCCGGTGATCACGTGTGTCCGATCGGCTCGCGGCGCTCAATGGGCGACGATTCGGCCTTTCACGTGGGGCCGGCGCGGCATCGCCGCAAATCAGCCGGGCAGTCAGGCCATAGCCGGCAGCGCTGACCCGCCGGGCGCGGCGCTCGTCATCGGTGCCCCGACATTGATTTACATGATTCGGCTCGAAGACGTGTCCGATGAGGGCGCCGTTCGCGCCTGTCGTGCCGTTGGCGGACCGCACGGCGGATTTGCAGACGTCGGCGCGTATCCGACGATGTCCGCCGTGGACGGCAATCCGATCGTTGTGCTTGAGCTCGAAGAAGACTCGCGCGCGCCGTTGCATCGCGTGCTTGACGTGCTCGAAGTCGAGTGCGCGCGCGACGGCGGCCGCCTGGGACGCGCCGCGCTGCTCTCGCATATCTCGCTGGAAACGCTCCTCGCAACGCTGCGCGCGCGAGCGACGCTTGCGATAACGCCGGCTCAAATCATCGAGACCCATCTGCCCGTGGGCGGCGGCGACGCAGCTGCGGCGGAACCAAGGCCGTGAACTTTCGCGAATTCCCGGTCACCTGGAGCGACCTTGTCGACATCATCATCACGGCCTACATCGTGTATGGCGTTCTGCTGCTTATTCGCGGAACGCGCGCCGTGCAGATCCTGCAAGGCCTGGCGCTGCTTGTGGGGTTGCGGCTGTTCGCTCAGGCGCTGCATTTGTGGACGGTTTTTTCAATCCTCAACGGTCTGCTGATCGCATCCGGCGTGGCAATCCCCGTGGTTTTTCAGCCCGAGATCCGGCGCGCGCTGGCGCAACTTGGGCGCACGGGATCGTTCGACCCGAAAGCGTTGCGCCCCGACGCGGGCGCGCTTGAATCCGTTTGCCGGCTCGTCGGCCAGACGGCGGTGGTTTTGGCGCGGAGCGCGATCGGTGCGATCGTGGTTTTCGAGCGCAACACCGGTTTGTTGGAATACGTCGAGAGCGGCACGCAGGTGGATGCCGCGGTATCGACGGAGCTGCTGCTCTCCATATTTTCGCCGCGCGCGCCGCTGCACGACGGCGCGGTGGTCATTCGGCGAGATCGCATCGTGGCGGCAGGCTGCTTTCTGCCGCTGTCGGAGGCCCCGCTTTTGGAACGACGCTTGGGGACGCGGCATCGCGCGGCGCTCGGCATCAGCGAGCAGACGGATGCGATCGCGCTCGTCGTATCGGAAGAGACGAGCGGCATCGTCGTCGCGCGCGACGGGCGGCTCTCGGAAAACCTGGATTCCGCCGAGGCGGTGGCAAAGACGCTTGCAAACGCGCTGGGCAGCGTGCGCGCGCAGCGCATCGGCGGCATGATCAATTTCGTTCGCGCCCTCTTCACGCGCCACAACGGTTCGAGTAATGGACTTCATACGACGGAACTTCGGTCTTAAAGTCTGGGCGGTAATCATCGCCGTCGTCCTCTGGTTCTCGTTCAACCACTTGGGCCGGGCGCAGCCCATCTATTCGAAGACGCTCGAATTGCCGCTCGGCGTGCACGGCGTGGCTGCGGGGTTCGTCCCGTCGACGCCGGCCAAAAAAGTAACGGTCGAGTTCGCGGGGCCGCAGTCGACGCTGGATCAGATTTCGTCTGACGAATTTTCCGCGTATGTGGATTGCAGGGGCAAGGCAGCGGGTCTGTACTCGCTGCCGGTGGCGGTCGTCGGCCCGAACGAAGATGCGGTTAGGTCGATCAACCCCGCGCAGGTCGTTGTGACGGTCGATCGATACGCCTATCGGTCGGTGCCGGTCGTTGCCGCCAGCTCGGGTGCCGGCGCGCCGCAATTGATTTTCGATCCGAAAGCGGTAACGGTGGCCGGAGCGCAATCGCTGGTCGTGCAGGTATTTGCGGCGGCGGTTTCCGCGCCGCCGCGCGGCGAATGGAAAAACGGTGCCGCCGATGCGAAAGCCACCGCGGTGGACGCGAAACTGGCGCCGATTGCGGGCGTGACCGTCGCGCCGCCGTACGTCCGCGTCGCGATCGCCGGGCGCCGGCAGCCGGGACGACGTTGAACGAGCTGTTCGGTACCGACGGCGTGCGCGGCGTCGCCAACGACTTTTTGACGCCGGAGCTTGCGTTTGCTTTGGGTCGAGCCGGCGCGTATGTACTGGCGCGCCACGGAGCGCGCCGGCCGCTGCTCGTGGGGCGAGATACGCGTCTGTCCGGCCCGATGCTCGAGGACGCGCTGTGTTCCGGCGTGGCTTCGGTGGGGCTCGATGTGTGGAAGGTCGGCATCGTCACGACGCCGGCGGTTGCCTTTCTCACCCGGCACGTTGCGGCCGCCGCGGGCGTGATGATTTCCGCGTCGCACAATCCCGTTGAGGACAACGGGATCAAATTCTTCGCCGCGGACGGCTGCAAGCTTGCTGACAGCCTGGAGGACGAGATCGCGGTACAGGTGAGCGCGCACCGCGAGCTGCCGCGTCCGACCGGCGCAGCGGTCGGAGAGATCCTCACGCGCCGGCGCTTGGTAACGGCATACCTTCGCCTTTGCGTCGGGCTCGGCGAGAGTCTGCGCGGCATGTCGGTCGTCGTCGACGGCGCGTACGGCGCGGCGTACGATATCGCACCGGCCGTGTTGCGAACGCTCGGCGCCCGCGTCATTGCGCTGCACTGCAAGCCGAACGGAAACAAGATCAACGTGGAATGCGGCTCGACGGATTTGAGCGCCTTGCAGCGAGCGGTGGCCGCGCATCCCGGCAGCATCGGCGTGGGGTTCGACGGCGATGCCGATCGCGCGCTGTTCGTCGACGAAGACGGCGAAGTGGTAGATGGAGATCGCGTGCTCGCAATGCTGGCGCGCGAGTTCAAACGCCGCGGCGAATTGCCGAAAGACACCGTCGTGGCGACGGTGATGAGCAACCTGGGCCTCGAGCTCGCGCTGCGCGACATGCAGGTCGAGCTGGTACGAACCGCCGTCGGCGATCGCCACGTCCTCGAAGCGTTGCGCGCCGGCGGCTATCGGTTGGGCGGCGAACAATCCGGCCACATTATCGATCTTGCGGCGAATTCGACGGGCGACGGCGTGATTACGGCGGTTCGCGTATGTGCGCTTGCCGCGCACACGGGTAGCCTGCGCGCCCTGCGCTGCGTGATGCGCACGTATCCTCAGGTGCTGGTTAACGTGCGGGTAGCGAATCGTGCGATCGTCGACGACCCAAGCGTCCGCGCGCTGGTAAAGGAAGCCGAAGAATCGTTGCATGGCAACGGCCGCGTTCTGGTGCGCGCATCGGGAACGGAGCCTGTGATTCGCATCATGATGGAAGGTGCAGTCGAATCCCAAATTCGCAGTTATGCCGATCACATTGCCGCTAAGGTCGCAGCCTTGAGCGCGCAAACCGAGCGCGCTTGACCGATGATGAGGAAGTAGCCGGCGGGGGAGGAATCGGGGCAACTCGTCCGAATCCCGCGTGAAAATCCGGGCATTGCAGCCCGCGGCCACGTTTATCGCATATAGCCAGTCGCCGAGTCCGAGGATCGGGCGAAGATCCTCGAAGCGGGGGAATCCTTAAGCTCTCTGGGGTGAATCTGCGGCCGACCGCAGAAGCGCTATCTTTCGGCGCTAACCCGTCAACTAACCCCGTAGGCGTTGAGAGAGGTAGCGTTTGCGTACTGTTGCTGTTCTATTTGCCGCCGCCGTCGCGGCGGTACTCCTTGCGTCCACGTCAGCCCTCGCGTCCACGTATACGGTCAGCTCCGGCGATAGTCTTTGGACCATCGCTCAAGCAAAGCACGTACCGGTGAGCGCACTTGAATCCGCAAATCATCTGACGGATTCCAGCGTGCTGCAAGTCGGTCAGGCGATTCGCATACCTGGCGTGCGGACCCGAGCGCATCGCACGGGAGTTCGACCGCACCGCGCCGGCGCGCGGCGTTTGAAGCGGTCGTCAGAAGTCCACCGTCAACCCAAGGTCGATCATCGCAGATCGAATGCGTCGCGCCGCCGCCGTTCCCGCGGCGTTCGCCCGATGTGGTCCAACATCAGATCTGCGACGGACGTCCAGGTCGCTCGCGTGCTCTGGGCGGCGACGCATGCGGGAAACCCCACGCCGATGATCCCCGGGGTCATGCCCTACGACATGGCGCGGCAGGCGTTCGCCTTGGGCGCGCGCATCACGGACACGGCGCTGCACTACCTGGGCGTGCCGTACGCATGGGGCGGCACGAGCTACGCCGGCGTGGATTGCTCCGGCTTCGTCTGGAGCGTCTTCCATCACAACGGTATCGACTTGCCGCGCATGGCGGACGAGCAATACGCCGCAACGCGGCGCGTCGGCTGGAGCGCGATGCGCCCCGGCGATCTGGTGTTCTTTCAGACGTATGAGCCCGGCGTCTCGCACGTAGGGATCTACCTCGGCAACGGCAGATTCATCCACGCTTCGTCGTCCGACGGCGTGCGGATCGACTCGCTGGGGATGGCCTATTACGCAGACCGCTTCGTGGGGGCCGGCCGGACGGTCAAATAGCCGAACCAGAGCATTTCACAAAATGAAAACCCGCGCGGCTACGGCGCGGGTTTTTTTGATTATGGCGCTATTCACATGCTTCGAAAGGAGAGTCGGCCGCCAGCGCTGCAATCGCAAAGCCTGGCGCTTCAATTCGAAAGGAATGGTGCGTATGTTGCGCGTCCTGATCGCTATTTCCATCGCTTTTCTCGTCATCGTTGCGTTCGTCGGGACCGCGACTCCCGGGGCAGCCGCTACACCGGGCAAGATCAGCGGCACGGTCATCAACGTCACGTCTGGCGCCGCCGTGCCTGGCGCGAAGGTCGAGCTATCGGGCGCCGGCACCACATTGACGGCGACATCGGATGCAAACGGCAAGTTCGCCTTCGACGAGGTGCAGCCAGGGACGTGGGCGCTGCGCACGACCGCGCTCCAATACGTCGCGCAAGACTCCGGCGCCATTCCGCTCGCCGCCGGGCAAGCCATCGATCTGACCGTTGCGCTGCAGCCGGTCACATCGACTGACATCACCTCGCTCGGCCGCGTCGTCGTCCGCGGGCAGCGCCAGCTGAACACCTCCTCTGCCGCCTCGATCACCGTGTCGCAAAGCCAATACATCGACACGGGCGCGCTGCAAGTGCAAAGCCTACTGGAAAGCCAACCCGGCATCACGATCGAGCACTTCGACAACGGCGCGCCGGGCAACGTGGCGACGTTTACGATTCGCGGCGCGGGGGGATTCGTCGGCGGCTCGAACACCGGCTACGAACTGCTCGTACTGCAGGACGGCGAGCCGATTCGCAACGGCCAGTACGGCGACGCAGATGTTTCCGCGCTGACGCCCGCTATCTATCAACGAGTCGAAGTCGTCAAAGGCGTTGGTGGTACGTCGCTGTTCGGAGCAAATACGATCGGCGGGACGCTGAACCTGGTCACCATAGATCCCAAAAAGTACGAGGGCGGCGAAGTGTCGCTGACCGAAGGCGGTTTCGGCACGAGCGACTACAATCTATCGGAAACAAACACGTTCGGCCGCTTCGGTTACGTCATCGACATCCATCGTTACGGTACCGACGGGTTTATCCCGCCGCAACTTGCCGTTGACGTGCCTCCATTCACCTTTTCATCAAGCGCAACCGTTCCGCCGACCGGTGCAATCGTTCATCCGACCCTGCAATTCAATTTGAAGTCCGGCCTTGGGAAACTGCGGTACGATTTTTCAAACAACACCTACGCGGTGTTCACGGCGACCGATGAAAGCGACTGGCGCGATCAATTCGGCTTGCTGTCGAATCCGGAAACCGTATTCCTGTTGGCGACCGGCCAGTCGTACAGCGCCGACCCCGGCGGCATTCCGTACTTCTTCGGATTTCCGGATAATTACGTCTGGAATACGAATCCGAAGTATTCACTTGACCTGCACACGACGCTTGCCGGTGGCTCGCTGGTCCTCCGCGCCTACAATAATTGGATCAACCGTTGGGTCGATGGTAACCAGGGGCCAACGTGCTGCTTCCTCCAGAAGTCGATCGATCACCTGACCGGCGATTTGGCAATCTGGGAAAAACCGTTCGGCAAGCACGACCTGACGCTGGCGATCGGCGGGAACGGCGACACCTTTCAGTATGGTTCGAAAGGCAGCGGCTCGCCGGTGCTCGCTGACTCGATTCCGGTGACCGTTGGCACGCAGATCGAGCGGACCGCCCTTGCTCGCGACGATTGGGACATAAGCTCCAGATTTAAGGGCACCGCGGCGTTATACTACAGTAACTACAACGACCTCAACGTAAAGCGCTTCGACCCGCGGCTGGCGATCGTCAACCGTCCCGATGAGAACACGACCATACGGCTTTCGTTGGGTACCGGATTCGCAGCACCGCGTCTGTCAGACATCGTAACCCCGCTCAATCTCAATCCGTTCCAGTCGTCGACGGGTCCCGATCCATGTCCGTCCAATCCCGATACTCCGTTTTGTTACGCAAGCGCCGGTAATCCGAAGATCCAGGCCGAGACCGCGACCGGGTTCGACATTGGTTACGAACGCGTTTGGGGAAGGCACGGCGACGCAAGCATTGACTTCTACCGGACCGACCTGAAGAACCACATCCTCACCGTCATCCTCCCGCCGACACCGGGCCTCACGTTTACCGATGGTGCCCCGGTGGTGGGCATTTATACGCCGGTGAACATCGCCGGCTCCGTCTATACCGGCATGGAATTTGCCGCCGGCATTCCGATCACGAACGATTTCACCTTCCGAGGCTATTACAACACGCAAGCGGCATATCCGACGGGATTGGATTTGGCGACCCAGGCCCTGTTCGGCAACGTCATCAACAACCAACAATTCATGGACGTACCGGTGCATAAGTACGGCTGGGCGTTGAATTTTGAGAACCGCTCCCGAGTCAACGCGTTCTTCGGCGGCGACTACTTCGCTCAGAACAACAGCTACAACGTGCCGCCGTTCTGGCTTTACAATGCGGGCTTCAACGCGCCGCTGGGCGACAACACGCTCCACATAACATGGCGCAACATCTTCAACAAGAACGCCACGATCTTTTCGAACTTCAACGGGGGCGTCCCCTACCCGTCGATCCCTGGTTTTGGTAGTGGATGCTCGACGGCGCCTTGCACGTATGCGACGACAGCGTTTTCTACGCAGCCGCACATCTTGAGCGTGGCGATCGATCATCGCTGGGGCTCGCTGAAGTAAGAAACGTAGGCTCGAGAGACAGCGCGCTATACTATACGCGCTGTCTCTCGGCCGTCGCGTCGTTCTGAAGCGCTTCGACCGTCTCGCTGAAGAAGACGGCCTGATAGCCGATCATATCCGGTACCGCGCGAAACTTAGGGTGGACGCACGACCGGGTTCGCCGGTATTTATTGGATTCGCGCGTCAGCCCGTCGAGCCGTGTGATCTTCGCTAACGCTGATGTAATAAGTCCCGCCGGATCTCTAAGCAGCTCGGGGACGACGAACGCGCCACTTGGCAACGCCTCGAGGCAGGAATTCACCCCGGCGAGCGCCTCGGCGGCCGTGAACGGCCGAGTGCGCTGTGCGAGCCACGCTGACAGCACCTGGCTGACGTTCACGGGGCGTGCGGCTTTGACGGAGAGCGCGAGATCATCTTGCCGCGCAGGTTTGGTGAGCCGCCACTGCATGGAAAGCCGGCTGCCGAGAAATACGTCATAGCTGATGCCGATGACGTAGAGCTCGGCGCCGGCCCGCAACCGATCGAGCGCACCGCGCAACCGTCCGAGCCGCCCATCCGTCGAAAGGCGGCCCTCGGGGGTGAGGTAGAGAGTTCCGCCGGTACGCAAAAGCTGTTCGAGCCGCATGGTATCGGCTGCCACGCTCTCGCGCATCTCCGCAATCACCTCGGATCGATACGGCTCGCGAAGCCGATGCAAAGAGATGGGCCGTTGACTTGCGACGAACATACGATTCGAGCGAAGGTATGATAGCGGCTGGCAGGCGACAGCACCACCGAGCTCTGTTACCGTGCGCTCGTCGAAGGTGGACTCAAAGGTGAGATCGCCGTGCCGGCGCTCGACCGCCAGCGCCAAGCTTGCGATTGAGCGTGCGAAGAGGTCGTCTTCAATGGGCAGAAGCGACAGGCGCCGGAAAAGACCCCCCCAATTGGCCTTTCGCAGCAACGCCGCTAGCCGCGGGGCGCGAGCGGCAACGAAACCGGGTTCAAACAGCCGACGCGAGGCGACCGCGTAGATCGGTTTGTTTTGCGGCCCATCGATTGCTAGGCTCACGACGACCGCGAGCGTATCGAGGTCGTGTACGTGGTTGGAGATGACGAGGCTAGGACCGCGCTGCTTCGGGAGACGGCCCCAGCGTCGAATGCGATAGAGGAAATTGATCGCCGGCTGGATGCACAGCGCGACGAAACACTGCAACGTCATCGCCGCGCTAGTACCGCAGGCAGCCGACGGCTTCCCGCTGCGTTCAACCTTCGGTTGCGGCGGTGGTCCGCGGGGCGGCCCTTGGCTACACTTGTATGGCGTCGAGCATGCGTCGTTCTTCGCGGGGATAATCACCCTCTGGATGCTGCTCGATCCATGCACTCGCGCGTGCCGCTAGGTACTCGAAGTTCTCGAAGAGGTGTGGTCGATTACTTCTCGTTATTGCAATGACGTCGGCCAGCAATCTCCAGTACAGGTTGACGTTGTACCAGTCCGTTTGGAGGTACGTGCGCTCATCGATCAGGCCGCTGCGGACAAACGAACCGATGTGGTTATACATGTCGCAGAGGTAGAGTTCCGGATGTTTGCGCCGATCGATCGGAAGTTCCAGCAGGCTTGTTCGGAAATCGGCATCCTTCAACCGATCGGATAGCTCGTGCCGTACGAAATTCACCAATTCGCGCACGCTTGGATCCTGCAGCATCCCGAACACCGTAACGAGTCCATTCAATTGATTGCCGGCACGAAGATGGCGCAGCTGCACGATCGCCGCAAGCGCCGACGCCGCGATAACGATGACCGTCAGGAACGTGGCAACGGTGTTGAGTTCATCGAGCGACATGGCAACCTCCAACCACTAAGATAGCCGACCGGAAGAGTATGGCGGCGCATCGTGATGACCGGCGAACGTGCATTCCACACCGCGGCCCTTCTTTGTCGGATCCGGAGAGCGTTCGGCTACCCATTTCTTGGTCGATTCGTAAAGGTACCCGAAGTTTTCCCACGACGAAGGTGACCGTTCTCTGTGGCTGGCGACCATCGGCCACAGGTTTGCCCACAATCGAAGGATGCCCGGACTCATGATGTCAACGAGGACAGTCTCGTCGAGCAAGCCGTTTTTTGCGTACGTGCCGATTTCTTCATAAGACTTGAGCACAGCGAGACACTTCCGGACGTCGGGATCAAGACTACGAAAACCGAGCGCCGCCTCGCGTCGGAACGCTTCGTCTTGCCAGCGCTCCGGCATTTCAGCGAACACAAACTCCTCCGCTGCCACGTAGGCGGGATCGCGCTCGCGCGAAAAGATGGTCATCGTCGCTTCAAGAAGCGTCGTCCGCCGCAGATGTTGGAGTTGTTCGTTGGCGTTGCGGAGCTGACGCATGCCGAGCACGACGGTGACAAGAATGATCAGCGCCGTCAGAAGCGTGCCAACGGCGGTGAGTGCTTCCCACACGGCAAAATTCCTTGAGCGAGGTTCCGCGGCTGAAAGTTAGGACGGACTCGACTTTGCGCCAATGTTACTGAACGGACTCGACGATTCCCTAGCGCTCCGCAGAACCGCGCCGGAAACGCGCAAAGGCTCGTAGAATAGACCTACGCGTACTCGGTGGGGCGTCGCCAAGTTGGTAAGGCACCAGACTTTGGATCTGGCATTCGTAGGTTCGAATCCTACCGCCCCAGTTTTGCGCTGGGTCGCGGACCCAGCTGAACCTTCGGGGCGCCGATAGGTACTCATAGAGCAGATGAGAGCCGAGCGGGACGCTAGCCCAGAGTTGGAGATGCAGCGGATTCGCGACATCGCGAAGGGCGATCGCGCCGCGTTCGAGACCTTCTATCAAGCCTATCAAAAGCGGCTTTTCCATTACCTGTACGTCATGGTGCGCGGCGTTGACGTAGCGGAAGAACTCACCAACGACGTCATGCTTGAAGTCTGGAAAGGCGCCGGCAGATTTCGCGGACAGTCGAAACCATCCACCTGGCTCTTCGGTATCGCGCATCACAAGGCGCTGAACGAGTTGCGGCGCAAGCGCCCGCGGCTCGAGCCGTTGCATATATCTCACAAAATGCCCGATCCCGCGCTTGGACCGGAAGCCGCAAGCGTCCGCGACAGCGAGCGCGCCGGCGTCTGGCGGGCTGTGTCGAGTTTATCGCCCGAACATCGCGAGGTCGTTGAACTGACGTTTTACCACCAGGCGACGTACCGGGAGATCGCCAGGATCGTAAGCTGCCCGGTGAACACGATCAAGACGAGGATGTTTTATGCGAAGCGGCACTTGCGAACGCTGCTCGCTACGGAACGGTCGATAAGTCAGCGTGAACGGAGCTCGTGAGAAACTAAAACATGAACCACCTACAGATTGCCGGATTGCTGCCGTGGTACGTGAACGGCACGCTCGAGCCCGAGGAACGCCGCGCGGTAGAAGAAGAGCTCGCGTCGTGCCGGGAATGCGCGGCGCAGGCGGATGAGCTGAAGGTCATGCGCGCGGCCGTCGCCGACTGCAACGAGCAGTTCCCGGAGCCGTCGCCGTTTCTGTTCAGCCGTGCGCTGTCTCGCGTCGCTGAGCACGAACGCGGCAAAGCGGCGGAAAAAGAGACGTTGCACGGCTGGTGGCGCCGGCAGATTCCGGTGGTTGCCTCCATCATTCTGGCGGTGCCGCTGGTCTTCATCACCGCGTTCGCCGCCGTCATCGCCGCCAGATCGTTTTACACGCAGGACGCGGTTGTCTCCAAAAACGCGGTCGAGCCGGTGTCGGTGGAGTATGTGAAATCGAGCGGACCGCGCGCGGCCCAACCGCAAACCGCGCCGGACGTGGTCGCCCAGCTGGCCCCTGCGTCGCGCACGGCTGCGCAAATTGCGCGCACCGGCCAGGTCGCGCTCTTCGTGCGCCACGTCGAACCGGCAATCCGCTCGCTCTATGCGATCGCCCAAAGGTCGGGCGGAGATGTCGTCGGCCTGCAGGACGACGTGCCGAGCGAGCCGGCGGCGCGACACACCGCGGAAGCCACCCTGAGCGTCCCCGCGCCACGCTTCAATTCGACGCTGCGCGCGGCCGCTGGCCTCGGCAAACTCATTTCCGAGACGGTCCAAGCGGAAAACGAAACCGGCCAGATCATCGACTACCGCGCGCGCCTCGACAACGCGCGGCGGACCGAAGCAGACATCCGGCAGATCATGGACCGTTCCGGCAACATCGATCAGGTGCTTGCCGCCGAGAGCGAGCTGTCGTCGGTACGTCAGCAGATCGAGCAGCTTAGCGCCGAGCTCAACGACGCGCAGCACGCGGTGTCGTATTCGACGATTTCAGTCGACCTGTCGAGCGAGGCGGCGGCGGCAGGTTCTCAGCCGCCGCTTTCGGCACAGCTCGGTGACGCGTGGGCCGCGGCGCGGCGCGCCGCCAGCGCCGTGTCGGTGGCGCTTGCCGCAGTCGTGCTGTGGCTTGTCGCGTTTGCGCCGTACATCGCGGCGCTGGGTCTCATCGCGGCCCTGGTATGGCTCGCCCGCCGGCGCCGAAACCTTACCGCCTAACGTCGTATTCTCGGTCGGCCCGGCGAAGCGCCGAACCAGAGTTCGGCGCAGCCGCAAGCCGCCGGCTCAAGGATAGCCGGAAAGCCGTGCAGTAACGTCGCACGTTTCACGATCGAGGAGCGTCATGCGAAAAAAAGTGACCATCGTCGGCGCAGGCAACGTCGGCGCGACGACAGCCCATTGGCTTGCTGCCAAAGAAATCGCCGACATCGTTTTGGTCGATATCGTCGAAGGCGTTCCGCAAGGCAAGGCCTTGGATCTGCTCGAGTCGCTGCCGGTTGAAAAATCGGACGTCAACGTCACGGGCAGCAACGACTATGAGCCGACTGCCGCATCCGACATCGCTGTGATCACGGCGGGCTTTCCGCGCAAGCCCGGCATGAGCCGGGATGATCTGGTGCGCGCGAATGCGGAAATCGTGGCCGCGGCGACCGAACAGGTAACGAGGCGTTCGCCGCACTGCATCTTGATCGTCGTCACGAATCCGCTCGACGCCATGTGCGAGGTCGCGCGCAGAAGCAGCGGCTTCCCGCGCGAGCGGGTGATCGGCATGGCCGGCGTGTTGGATGCCGCGCGTTTCTGCACGTTCATCGCGCTCGAACTCGGCGTGAGCGTGGACAATGTCCAGGCATTCGTGCTGGGCGGGCACGGCGACCAAATGGTGCCGCTGCCGCGCTATTCGACCGTGGCCGGCATCCCGATTACGGAATTGCTGGATGCAGGGAGCGTGGCCCGGCTGGTGGAGCGCACCGCCAAAGGCGGCGGCGAGATCGTCAACTTGCTGAAGACCGGCAGCGCCTATTACGCGCCCGCCCGAGCGATTGCCGAAATGGTGGATGCCATTTTGAACGACAAGCACAAGATTCTGCCCTGCGCCGCGCACTTGCAAGGCGAGTACGGCATCCGGGATCTTTTTATCGGCGTTCCGTGTCAGCTCGGCGCCAGCGGACTAGAAAAAGTGTTTGAAGTGAAGCTCACCCGCGAGGAGGATGCCGCGCTGAAAAAGAGTGCAGAAGCCGTAGCCCTCGTCGTAAAGGTCCTGCCGGAGCAAGTTCGGCCGGCCGGCGCCCAGCAGTAGGCCAGCCAGGTGCATTTCGCGGGACATCGAACATAGCAGCCGTACGGCGCGGCGCCCGCGCGACCGAAATAAGTGTATATGGCCCTGAGCCAGCCGGAGCCGGGCGGCTCTCCCGAAAGACGGGAAGGATACCCCTTTGTGAAGCGTGCCCTCGCGCCTGAGCGGACGCGTGCGGAGCGGCGTTTTCAGCGTCGCTACATTCGCTTGGCCGTCTCGATCCGGACGGACGACGGCAAAAAGTTGGCGCTCGGCGAGTCGACCGACATCAGCATCGGCGGCATGCGGATCAACACGCCAAGCGAGCTAGCCATCGGCGACGTCGGCACCGCTCAGATCACGATGCCCAGCGGCGAGACGGTCCGTGCCGCCATCGACATCGTTTGGGCGGACCACGGCGCAGACGGCTCGTCAACCTACGGCGTCAATTTCCGCGACCTAGGATCGAGCGAGCGCTTCGCCCTGCTCGAGGCGATTTATTCCCCCGCCGGCGGCGTGTTCGACGAAGACGCCGAGGCGATCGGCAGCGTCGGCCAGGCCACCGAGCCGGTGACGGTCGCCCATCACGCGTACTACATGCGGCTGATGCGGCGGGTTGAAAAGGTTCACCACCTCAGGGCTGACGTCACCGACCGGCTGCTGTACGCGCGCTTGCACCAGGGCCGTCCGCTGCGCGACGCGCTGCTCGATTTCAAGGTTGTCGATCCCAGCGAACTCACGTCGTTTCTCAGCGCGATCTACAAAGTTCCCTTCGTCGACCTGAGCCGCCAGCGTCCGGATCCGGTGGCGGCGGATGCGATCCCGGTCGGCGTTGCGACGAGTCAGATGATCGTGCCGATGAAGCGCACGTCGACGAAGCTCATCGTCGCGATGGCAGATCCAGAAGATCTCCCCACCCTCGACCTCCTGCAGCTGAAGAAGAAGCACGACACGGAAATCGTGTTCGCGCTGATCGAAGACATCGAAAAAGCGATCAACTCGATCTATCATTCGACGACGCTGCAGTCCGTCGACCGGCTGCTCGAAGCGATGCCGGACAGCGTCCAGACCGAAGCGTACACCGGCGCCCAGGAAGTCGAAGACCTCGAGACGCTGCGCCGGCTGTCGGACACGACGCCGATCGTCACGCTGGTGGATTCAATGCTCCGTTCGGCGGTCGACGATCGGGCCAGCGATGTGCACGTCGAACCGTTCGGCGAACGCGTCGTGGTGCGGTTCAGGCTGGACGGCGTGCTGCGCGAAATGCGCACCCTGCCGACACAGGTATACCCGGCCGTAACCTCGCGCATTAAGATTATGGCGCGCATGGACATCACCGTTCGTCACGTGCCGCAAGACGGCCGCGCGTCGATGCGCTACAACCGCAAAGACTTCGATTTACGCGTGTCTTCGCTGCCCACCGTTTTCGGCGAAAAAATCGTCATCCGATTGCTGGAGAAGAACCCGACCTTCAAACGGCTGAAAGCGGTCGGGTTTTCCGATAAGAACTACGAGCTGCTGGCGCCGCTCATCCGCATGCCGTACGGGATGCTGCTCGCGTGCGGCCCCACCGGCAGCGGTAAGTCGACCACCCTATTCGCCTGCCTTCAAGAGATCAACGACGGCGAGACGAACATCACGACCATCGAGGACCCGGTCGAGTATCGCGTGGCCGGCGTCAACCAGGTCGAGGTGAGCGTCAAGCGCGGCCTGACGTTTGCGTCGGTCCTGCGGTCGCTGCTGCGCCAGGACCCGGACGTGATCTACGTCGGCGAGATTCGCGACCGCGAAACCGCCGAGCTGGGGGTGCGCGCCGCGCTGACCGGTCACTTGCTGCTGTCAACGCTGCACACGAACTCCGCGATCCAGGCCATAGCCCGGTTGGCCGATATCGGCGTCGACCCGGCGCTCGTGGCTTCGTCGCTGCTCGGCATCGTGGGGCAGCGCCTGGTGCGCCGCAATTGTCCGCGTTGCTCGGAGGAATACGAAGTGCCGATCGAAGAGGCGCTCGTGCTCCAAGAGATGGTACCCGTCGCTCCGCCCCGCAAGCTGGTGCGCGGCCGCGGCTGCGAATATTGCCACGAGACCGGGTTTTATGGCCGCATGGCCGTCCACGAAGTCGTCGTCATCGATGAAGCGCTGCGCCGCTTGATCGCCAAGGGCGCCGATTCCGGCCAACTGCTCGAGTACGTGTCGGCCCAAGGCTTCACCGAGCTGCGCGACGATGCGATCGGCCGCATGCTCGCCGGCGAAACGACGCTGCGCGAGGTCATGCGCGTGACCGTTTAGGAAAATCGTGCGCAACCAAAGGATTGAAGAGGGCCAAGCGTTCGCTTGGCCCTCGTTTGCGCGCAGGGATGTTCGCGCCGCGACCCGAAATAGCACAAACCAATATTTGTGCTAGTTCATAAGGCAGAGCGGGGTTCGACGGGAGATGGCAAGGCAGCCAAGGCAAAGGGCGCTACGGGCACAGCCGCACGCTTTTATCAATCCGTTCACGGGCAAACCTGACGGACGATGCCGCGACTGGCGGCCGGTCGATCCGTTGGTGGAAGAATTCGCGCAAGAATTGATGGGGTTGAAGCTCAGCGCGCGGACGGCGCGAGAGTATGCTCGCGACATCGAAATTTACGGCTGCTATTTGCGGGGGCATGGCATCACGGCAGCGGACGGCAAGCCGTACCGGGGGCCGTTTGGCAGCGTCTTTCGTGACGCAACCGCTTCCACGGTGAGGCGATTCCTGCTGCACTTGAGCTCCGCGGGGTATGCTGAGGCGGCGATTCGCAGAAAGCTCGCCGTGCTGCGGCGTTTTTTTGGGCATATGAAACGTGAGCGATATCGGTCGGATAACCCGGCGCTGGACGTGCAGAATATCCGTCTGCCGAAGCGCTTGCCGAAGGCAATTCCTGTGGAAGATGTCATGAAACTCCTCGGCACCCGGCCGCCGGCAGGTCAACCCGAGCTGCGCTGGCGGCGGGATATCGCCATCCTCGAGCTTCTCTATGCGAGCGGCATGCGCCGGGCCGAGCTGGTTGGGATCAAAGTGAGCGACGTAGACTTTTCCACTCGCACGATCCGCGTGATCGGTAAGGGGAATAAACAACGGACCGTACTTTTCAATCACGCTACCGCAAACGCGCTGCAGGGATATCTCCAGGTTCGGCCTCGCTGCAAAGACGGTGCTCTTTTTGTGAGCCGCCAGGGTCGGCGCCTGAGCTATCAACAGGTGGGGCGTGTTTTTGCCGCTTACGTGGCGCTCAGCGGCCTGGAAGGCAAGATCACTCCGCACACGATGCGTCACTCCGTTGCGACGCATCTGCACAAGAGCGGAGTCGACCTGATGACGATAAAGGAGTTCTTGGGTCACGAGAGCATTCAAACCACTCAGATCTATGCGGAAATGACGCTAGAGCATGTGCGCCGCAGCTACGAGCGGCATCACCCGCGCGATCGTCTCCATACCGATAGATAGATCCTTGACAACGACGCGCAGGCGCATCGCGGTCGTCGGCGAGCAAAACGCTTCCCCCGGAGCTGAAGCTGCCGCCGAGGAGGTCGGGCGGCTCATCGCGCAGCGCGGCGGCATCGTCATATGCGGGGGGCTAAGCGGCGTCATGGAAGCCGCAGCGCGTGGGGCTTCTTCTGCCGGCGGGATCGTGGTCGGTCTTCTGCCGGATGAATCGGCGAGTGCCGCAAACCCGTACGTCACCGTCCCGATTCCAACCGGCATGGGCGAAGCTCGCAATGCCATCATCGTGCGCGCCGCGCACGCCCTGATAGCAATCGGCGGCGCTTACGGCACGCTCTCCGAGATCGCGCTGGCGCTGCGTGCCGGCATCCCGGTCATCGGGCTCGAGACGTGGCGGCTGGCCAAAACGGGCGATTTTGCAGACCCCCTCGTCAGAGTCGGTTCGGCGGCCGAGGCAGTCGAACGAGCATGGCACGCGGCGCGCGATCGTCCCGGATAGGCCGCTTGCACCGCATGCCTCTCGCCGCCTGACCGCGAAGCCGATACGAACATACCGTGAACCCCGATAACTCTTTAGATGCAGAGCGGTCTCTCTTGCTGTCCACGCTTGAGGCGACCGCGGACGGCATTTTGGTCGTCGACACTACCGGGAAAATCGTCCGCTATAATGGACGCTTCGTCCGCATGTGGCGGATTCCGGATCACGTGCTCGCATCGCGCGACGATGAGAAAGCGCTTGCGCACGTGTTGAGCCAGCTGCGCGAACCCGAAGCATTCCTCGCCAAGGTCCGCGAGCTATACGCGAATCCGGAAGCCGACAGCTTTGACGTCCTTCACTTCACCGACGGGCGCGTCTTCGAACGCTATTCGATCCCCCAGCGCGTCAACGACAAGGCGATTGGCCGGGTGTGGAGCTTTCGCGACGTCTCTGATCGCGTCGATGCCGTTCGCGCGCTGCGCCGCAGCGAAACCCTCCTTGCTGAGGCGCAAGAGCTGTCGCACCTCGGCAGCTGGGAGCGCGACGTCGCGACCGGCGACGTCGTGTGGTCGGCCGAAGTGTATCGGATGTTCGGGCTGGTTGACGGAACGGACAAGCCGACGCCGTTCGAAGAATTCGACCATCCGGACGACGCCGAGCTGGTTCAACGAAAGATTCAGGAGGCGCGAAGCGCGTGCGGCTCATACGACATCGACCATCGCATCGTTCGCCGCGACGGAACGATCCGCTGGGTCCAAGAGCGCGGAGATTTTCAGCCCGATCATTCGGGGAAGGCCCACCGGCTGCTCGGCACCGTCCAAGACATCACCGATCGCAAAGAAGCCGAGCAGCGGCTCGCGCATCTCGCCCATTACGATTCGCTGACCGGCTTGCCCAATCGCACCCTCTTGGCAGACCGGCTGCTGCAGGCGCTCGCCTATGCCGACCGGCACGAATTGCTCTCCGCCGTGCTGTTCTTAGACCTCGATCGTTTCAAAAACATCAACGACACCATGGGACACAGTGTCGGGGATGCGTTGTTGAAAGCCGTCGGCCAGCGGCTGCGAGCAACGGTGCGCGACACGGATTGCGTGGCGCGCTCGGGCGGCGATGAATTTGTCGTCGTGCTGACCGACGTCCAAAACGTCCGCGCGGTGGCCAAGATCGCTCAGACGCTTGTGCGGCGGCTCGCCGACGCCTACGTGATCGGCGGCCGGGAGATGTTTGCCACGGCAAGCATCGGCGTCAGCCTCTATCCCGACGACGGCCGCGACGTCGAAACTCTCGTGCGCAACGCCGACATCGCCATGTACCAAGCCAAAGAGCGCGGCGGCAACGGCTTCCACTTCTACACCGCGTCGATGCATGCCGAGGCCGTCAAGCGCCTGCTGCTCGAAAACGATTTGCGCGCCACCTTGAGCAACGGCGGGTTCGTCATGCACTATCAGCCCGTCGTTTCGATGCTGGACCGTTCGATCGTCGGCGCGGAGGCACTACTGCGCTGGCCTCACCCCACCGCGGGCCTTCTGCCGCCGAGCGATTTCATTCCGTTCGCCGAAGAAACCGGGCTCATTGTGCCTGTGGGGATGTGGGCGCTGCGGGCCGCCTGTAAACAATTGCAAGCCTGGCAAACGGCCGGCTGCGCGCCGGCGCGCATGACCGTCAACGTGTCGCCGAGGCAGATCTCGGAACCCGACTTCGTGGAATTGGTTTCCGGCGCGCTCGATGAAGCGCGAGTCCACCCGCGCGCGATCGAACTGGAGCTGACCGAAACCGCCGTTATGGCGGACGTAGAGCGAAGCGTTCGGGTCCTTGCGTGGCTGAAGGCAGCCGGCATCCGCACGTCGATCGACGACTTCGGCACGGGCTACAGCTCGCTCGGCGCGCTCAAGCGCTTTCCCATCGACACGCTCAAAATCGATCGCACGTTCGTTCGCGAAATACGCCGCGACTCGTTCGATGAGGCGATCGCTTCCGCGATCATCGGCATCGCCCGCAATCGCCGGCTGCGCGTCGTCGCCGAAGGTGTCGAGACCAGCGAGCAGTTCGAGCTCCTTCGGCGCCTCGGCTGCGATGCCGCCCAAGGCTACATCATCAGCCCGCCGTTGACGGCCGAACAGTTCGAGCGCTTCACCGCCAGCCATCGATCTGCCGAAGTGACCGGCTAAACCGGCGCCGCGCGGCGCACGACTTTTTTCGTCTTGAACAACCAGACCAGCAGCATGCCGGCCCCAAACCCGGCGACGTGTTCGAGATACCCGACCCCGCCGACGCTGCCGGTTTGGGAGCGCACCTGCCAGATCTGGAATACAATCCAAAGCCCGATAAACACCAGCGCCGGCACCTGCAGCAGGAGCGGAAAACACCCGATCGGCAAGATCGCGTCGATCGTGTCGCTTGCGAAAAAGAGGATAAACGCACCGAGCACGCCGGCGATCGCGCCTGAGGCGCCGATCGCGACGACGTGCGAGTCGGGATAAAACAGCACCTGCGCGTAGCTCGAAAGCACGCCGCACAGCAGATAGAAGATCAAAAACCGGATCGGACCGGTCAACCACTCGATCGCCGGCCCAAAGATGTACAGATACAGCATGTTGCCGCCGACGTGCAACAGCCCCTCGTGAACGAACAGGGCGGTGACGATCGTCAGCAGCGCCGGGTGCGGCGCGGGCGCGGGGAGGCTGACATGATGCGAAACATCGTATGGAGTGAGACCGTAAGCGTGCACGAACGCTGCGAGTGCGTGCTGGCCGTGACTCGCCAGCGCCAGCTCGCGCAGAAAAACGAGCAGGTTGGCGGCGATGATGACTGCCGTCATGTACGGAAAGCTGCCGGTCCGGCGGCTTTCGTCGCGGTACGGAATCAACGCCTAATACTGGGTCTCGAATCCAAACGCCGGCGTCGAGACGGATGGGCCGAAGCGGTTCGGCGCATTGAAGATATTGCGCTGACCGTAGAACAGCTGCAGCCGCTTGAAGAGCTTCACGTTGCCGTAGAGATCGAATTTCGGATGGCGGGGATCGTACAGGCGCGCGTCGACCCCTAAGGGCGCAATGGGCTGAACGATCGCGCGAACGCCCAGATTGGAGTACAGCACGCCGCCTGAGATTTGCAGCTTCGGGGACAGTCGACGATCGATCGTCAGGTTATACGATGTATTGTAGCCAAGATCGTTCGCACCCAACGTGACGTGCGTGCGCGCGCCTGGGAGCAGGACGAAATTCACGTCGCTTTGCGGGCCCGAACGCAGCCCGCCGTTATTCCACGTCTCGCGAACTTGCGTCTGCAGCAACGACGCAGCCGAAAAACCCCTGAAACCGAGGCGCGGCCGCGGGCTGCCGCCGGACGGGCTTGGTGCCGGGGTGCTGCCGGCCGGCGCCGGGCCGTGGGCCGCGGCGCCCGAGAACCCGCCGAGCACGTCGTTGGCTTTGGCGATGGCCGAGCTCAAATCGTACACCGCGCCTTTGAGATTTGCTTGCACTTGCGGGTCGCCGGTGATCGACTCGATATCGCCTGCGATCTTCTTCACCTTTTCGCTGGTGTCTTTGAGATTCGTCGTCGTTTGCAATAGGTTGGCCTTGAACTGCGGGTCCTTGGCAACGGAGGCAAGGCTGCCCATCGTCTGATTGAGGTTCGATGCCGCAGCGGCGAGGTTGGCCGTCAAGCGATCGATCTTGTCTCGGTTTTCAGCCAGCGTGGCGTTCATCGTACCGGTGAGCTGATCGATGCTGCGCCCGCTCGTCCCCAAGACGCTATCGAGCGAGGCGAGCGTCACACCCATCTGCGACGACAGGTTGCGCAGCGTGGCATCGGTATCGGTGATGAGCGTGTCGGTATGGCCGGCGAGCGTGTTGAAGCGCGTCGTAAGCCTCGGCAGCTGCCGGTCTACGAGTGCCAGGGTCTTATCGAGTTCCTTGATGCGTGGCTGGATCTCCGCGATCAAATCGTTGAAAGACGGCGGCAGGCCGCCCCACGGCTGCTGATCCTCCGGCGGCACGCCGGGCTGAAGCGGCGCTGCCAGCGCGAGATCGCGCGGCGGCGACACCGCGAGCGTGGCCGCGCCGGTCAGCGTCGAAGTGACGAGGAATTGCGATTCCCGGTAGATCTTAACATTCGGTTGGATGGAGCAAACAGCGGTCACCGTTTGATCCGGCAGCAATTTCAATTCGGTCACGAATCCGACGTTCACCCCGGCGACCTGGACGTTCGAGCCTTCCTGCAGCCCGCCCACGTTGCGGAAGTGCACCGCGATCGTGTAACCGTTGCGCCGCGCCACAACATTATTGAGGACCAAATAGACCGCGAAGATTGCGATCACGGCGAGAACGGCGAACACTCCGGCGCGCAGCTGCTGGCCCGGCGTGATCCTGCCGCGCTGCGCGGCGCGTCCGCTAGAGCGGAATTGGCCCAAGTGCGCTCCCCTGCAAGAATTGTTGGACGAGCGGATTGGACGATTGACGCAATTCTCGGCCGGTTCCAGCTTCGATGATCGAGCCTTCGAACAGCAGCGCGACGTAATCGGCAACTGCGAAAACGAACGGCAGGTCGTGCGTCACGACGATCGACGTGGCGCGGAGCCTGCTCTGAATGTCCAAAATCGTGCTCGTGATGACGTGGGTCATAATCGGATCCAACCCCGTCGTGGGCTCGTCGAACAACAAGATGCTCGGGTCATTCACGATTGCCCGAGCAAAACCCACCCGTTTCTGCATGCCGCCGGAAAGCTCGGCCGGCAGACGATTTTCCACGTCGTTCAAGCCGAGCGAGGCGAGCGTGTCGAGCACCTTCTTGTCGACCTCCGACTTCGAGAGCTTCGTATGCTCGTACAGCGGAAACGCAACGTTCTCGGCGACGGTGAGGGAGTCGAACAGCGCGGCGAATTGAAACGCAAACCCCATGTGGCGCCGCATCTCGATCAGATCGCGTTCGGGGCTGTCGGTGATGTCCTCACCGTCCACAAACACGCGGCCCGCATCCGGGCGGCGCAAGCCGCTGACGAGCCGCAGAATCGTGGACTTCCCCGCGCCGGACGGCCCGATCACCGCAGATACCTGGCCGCGGCGACATTCGAGCGAACAGCGCTCGAGGACGATCTTCGGGCCGTATCGCAGCGTGACGTCCTGCAGCTGCACGGCGACGTTGGGCGCCCCGGTTGCCACGCCGCTCGCTGCGGGCTGCTGCTGCATCATCCGAACAGCGCGTACGACAGCACGAAGTTGAAGACGAAGATTAAAATTATCGACACCACGACGGCCTTGGTGGTCGAGCGTCCGACGCCCTCGGCGCCGCCTTCAGTGCGCAGCCCTTCGTAGCTGGACACGAGCGCCACAATCATCCCGAACACCGCCGCCTTGATCAGCCCCTTGACGAAATCGCTCGTGACGACCGTCGTCTGAACCGAGTGCCAGTACACCGTGGGGGGCAGGTGCACGCGCCAGTAGGCCATGATGAACCCGCCATACACGCCGATGATGTCGGCGAAGACGGTGAGCAACGGCACCATCAGCACTGCGGCGAGCACGCGCGGAACGACCAGCGCTTTTACCGGGCTCACGCCCATCGCTTGGAGCGCCTCGACCTGTTCGGTAACCACCATCGATCCGATCTGGGCCGCGATCGCAGCGCCGCCGCGTCCGGCAAACACGATGCCGCCGGCCAGCATGGGACCCAGCTCACGCAGCGTGCCGAATGCCACGCTGCCGCCGATGAAGTCCTGCAACCCGTACTGCACCGCCTGCTCCACGGTTTCAAGCGAGATGACCATGCCGGTAAACGCGGCGGTCAATGCGACGATCAACCAGGACTCGACGCCGAGAAAATACGCCTGCTGCAGCACCTCGCGCGGCCGAAAGCGCAGCGTCACGGTATAGCGCAGCGTGTCACGCAGCAGGTACCACAGGCCGCCGGCGTACTCGAAGAAACGGACGACCACCCCGCGCGTCGCGCTTTCGGCCGCCTCGAGCGTGTCGAAGGGCACGGCCGCCTTCGAGCGCAGTGCGCTCACGTCGGTATGCCTTCGACCGACTCGAGCACTTCGCGCGCCGATTCGCGCCGCCGCTGCGTTACGCCACGCTCGGCCTCAAGATTGTATTGGCGTTGATACAGGTCGTCGAGCCTACGGTCGATTTCGACCAGCTGGCGCGCCGCTTCGCGCTCCATCGAGCCGAAATAGCGCCGGACAGCTTCGATCAGCGCCGCAGTCGTCGCACCGTCGCGCCGCTCGACGACTCGCGCGCGCGCGCGCAACAACGCCCGATCCGTGATATGAAAGGCGTCGACGAGGCCGATCAAACGTTCGACATCGCTCATTGTGCGGTGGAGCTCGTTGTCGCGGGGGCCTTGAGACGGCCCTCGTCTGATGGAGGTCGACGACCGAAGCTCGGCAGCTCTTCAGCTGCAAGCGCAGAGCGCATGCGCGCGAGCATCGTTTCGATGCCGCGCGCGGCGAGCGCCAGCAGCCGGTCGAGTTGGGATTTAGAAAATGGCGCGCCTTCGGCGGTACCTTGAATCTCTACGAACTTCCCGTCGCCCGTCATCGCGACGTTGAAATCTACCTCGGCGTGCGCGT
>Ga0207416_1001166_pt1 | contig 37256 bp, 31 predicted proteins | sample PaiPotPPM11metaG_FD_184107 | JGI IMG/M metagenome (GOLD analysis project Ga0207416, IMG submission 184107) | Iron sulfur acid spring bacterial and archeal communities from Banff, Canada, to study Microbial Dark Matter (Phase II) - Paint Pots PPM... ...
ACGGTGAACGCCGATCGCGGACACGGTACGATCTGCAGCTTCAGCCCCTTCGACCCGACGACGCACCTCTTCGCCGCGCCAGGACAGTGCACGCAGTTCTGAGGCGACGTGACGGCCGGCCGCGGGGATCCGGTTTCGTGGCCAACAGCAGCGCCCCGCCCTCGCAAGCCGAGGGCGGGGCGCCTAACCCTGCCTTCGCTGAAGCGAAGTCTGTCCCTTCCCGACACAGGAAGGGTTCGGATTCGAGGACCAGCGAGTGTCTGGCAGAGCAGCCCGCCGGGTGTCTCGCAAGGACATCCGGCCCCGTCGCCGTCGCACGGCGTATGGAGCGCTCCACAAGTCCCTGCCCGCCTCGGGCAGGGACAGACCTGGCTTCAGCCAGGTCAGGGTTAGGTGCCCCGGAACGCCTACAAACCCCGCATCGCGTCCAGCATGTGTTCCTGAAAGCGCAGGCGGCGGTGCGGGTCGCGGATCTCGCCGCTGATCCGCTCGACAAGGTGCGCCACCTGGTCGCGGGGAAAGGCGTCGCGGCTGCCGCCCAGGGCGTTGATCTCGTCGTCCACGATGATCGGGCCGATCGGGCCGAGCGCCTCCGTGACCTCGCGGATCAGCCGCTCGAAGAAGTCGGCGCGCACCGTGGCGCGTGTGGGCACCGGGCGGTTCTGGCGCACCGTCTCCAACAGCCCTTCGGAGGCGAGCCGGAAGAGCAGCCGCACGGTGCCGAACTCATCCTGACGCAGAATCGCGGCGATGTCAGCCACGCTGCGTTCGCCGTTGATCTGCGCCAGCGCCTGCCACTCCTGCGGCTGCAGCGTCACCGGGCCGGCGGGCGCGGCCGGCGAGACGGCCAGCACCACATCCACCGAGGGGATCACCTGGCGAATCGCGTCGCGTTCCGAGGTCTCGCGCGCACATTCCTGCAACAGCGTCTCGGTGGGGCGGGTGACGGAATCCTCGCGGGCGGCGACGCGCGGCTCGAAGCGGAACGCGGCCTGCACCCAGTCGAGCATGGTGTAGATCGCCGGCTCGCCCGTGCGCGGCCCGGCCACGGCGTGCACCACGGCACCGTCGCGCAGGTAGATACCGCCGACGTCGATGCCTTCGGCCAGCTCCAGCCGCCCGGTCTGGCGCCCGGCGGTAAGCATTTTCAGGATGTCCAGCAGCGGCAGTTGGGCCACGCTGCCCGTCAGTACGTCGGCCACGGTTCACCTCGGTGATTCCGGCAGCCGAACGCGGGGCGCGCCTCGCGCGGCGTGCACACAGAATACGGCAAGCGGCACGGGCGTGGCGCCGCGGCGGATGTCACGTTCCCTGATTCAGCAGACGCCACGAAACCTCATCCATGTTCTCGCGCTTCAGCAGGTCGCGGCGGGCGCGCGGCGCCAGCTTCTTCATCACGCCCTTATCCGCCTTCCAGCCGGCGATGACGATATCGGCCGTCAGCCGCACGATCGCGATATCGGCGCGCGGGTCGCAGAGAATGAAGAGCTGGCCGCTGCCCAGGTCGCGGGCCAGCAGTCGCCAGGAATCGAACACAAACTCCATGCGCGAGACGGGATAGCCGGCCGACTCAAGGGCAAGCTGGCTCTGCGCCACCTGCCGACCGATGGTATTCATCGTGCCGGTGGCCAGCGGCGCAGGATTGGAGCTTTCCACCACCTCGCCCGCGCTGTCGCACACGAAGCAGCCATCCACTCCGATCACCGCCCCGATCCGCGCCAGCCCCTTCTGCACGGCCCCGCTCCGCCAGGATAGCCACTCATACGAGCGATATGCTTACGACAAAAATTCCGCCAGGGTTGCCCGCAAACCGTAGCGCTCGATCGCCGCGGCGTTGCGTGCCACCGTTTCCACCAGCGCCGCGCGGATCTGCGTCTCCAGATCGCCGCGCCGTAGCTGCTGCACCAGTCCGGCGATCGTCTCGCGCAGGCAGGTGCCCACGCCGAGGCTCAGATCCGGTTCCAGCGGGCCGTGCAGCTCCAGCACGCCCTCTCTATATTCGAACTCTGCGGCGAATGGGTCGAGGAAGGGGAAGCGCGTCGCCTGCGCAACGAGCGCACGCCGGAAGGCGGTGGCGAAGGCGCCCTTGCCACCGACCTGGTCGGCCACCGTCTCGACGCGGCTCAGCAACTCCTGCCAGAGATCGATCAGCTCCTGGCGCTCGCCGGCAGATTCAACCACGGACAGGGCGGGCGCAGCCGGCGCCGCGCTTGCGGCGGGCGCCATGCCGTTCGTCGGTGCGGCGGGCGGCGCGTAGTGCGTCACCGCGGGTTCGGGCTCTGCGTCCGCCTCGGGCTGGTCTGCCGCCTCGGGCGCGACGGCGCGGTACACGTGGAACGTCGCTTCCATGTTGGCGACGGCGTCCACCAGCCGCGGCACGATCGCGGCGCCCGTCTGCGAGTGACCATTGGCGCAGAGCACGCCTTCGATCGGCTCCCCCTGGTTCAGAAAGATGAAGCCGAACTCCCCACCGTCCGGCCCCGCGATCTCGATGTAGCCGGTATGCGCCTCGGTGCGCAGCTTGGCGATCAGCCGATCGAGGCTGGTGAAGCTGGAGGAGAGATCTTTGTAGAGCACTTCGCTGTTGACGATCGCCGCCAGCATCGTCGCCACGCCCGGCGCCAGCGTGTAGACGTTGATGCCGCCGTTGCGCTCGGCCGCGCGCTCTTCGATGTTGCGCAGCGCGTCCACGCCGGTGATCACGCGTGCGCCTGGCCGTTCCACCGCATTCAGCACCACGCCGCGGTCGAGGAAGACCGTTCCCTCGTAGGCCGGGTACCGCAGTTGCACGTAGCCCGTGAGGCGCTGACTGAGCAGATCCGCAATCAGCTCCGGAAAGATCGTGAACGACGTGTTCAGGTTCTCGTAGACCGTGGTTTCTTTGGGGAAGATCATTGGTCTGCTCCTCGCGCCGGTGCGCCGCGCTCCCTTCTGGCCACCGCCATCAGCGGAACCGCTGCAACGACTGGTGAATCGTCGGGCTGAGCGCATCCGATGACGTGCCCGGCGCCAGCGACAGCCAGATGTAGTTTTGCTCGTAGCGCATGATCACGGCTTCGCGGCGATCGCCGGCGAGCACGATGCGGTCGAGCTGACCGTTGACGAGCCGGCCGCCGAAGCCGCGCAGATCGCCATCGCCGAAGCTCTCGGCGCGCCGCGCAACAAAGGCAGCCAGAAACGCCTCCCGGCCCGGTTCGACGCTCGACGCGCCCAGCAACACGCCTTCCCGCGAACAGATCTGCACCGCCTCCACCCCTGGGATCCGGCTCAGACTGCCGGCCAGGCGCTCGGCGGTGTCGTCGCGATCCGCGTCCACGCTTGTCCTCTCTCTGCCCGACGCCGCGCAGCTCGGCGGCGAAGGGACTGGCCGCTTTCGCTCAACAGCGTCGCATCATTTCATCATGTCATCATGGGGCACAGCGACAACATTCATGCCGTGCATTCCGTCAACGCTCTGGCGGGCGGCGCCGCGCTGTCCCGCGCGGCGCCGCCCCCGTCAGAGCGAAGCTCAGGCGTACGCCGCCCGTGCGTTTCCTACGATGCCCGGCGGGTGCGCAGCCGGTCGATCGCGGCCTGCAGGCTCGACTGCATGCGCTCGAAGGACTGCGCCAGCTCGCCCAGCTCGTCCCTGCCCTCGATGTTCACCTCCGCGTTCAGGTCGCCGAGGCTGATGCGGTCGGCCGCCGATACCAGCCTGGCGATGCGCTGCGTGATGTTGAGCACCACGAACAGGATCAGGATGCTCACGACGCTGATACCGCTCGCGGCGACGGCGAACGAGAACAGGCGCACGGTGTTGGTCTGGCTCACGCGGCTGTCCAGCAGCTTTTGCAGGATGCTGGACGAGGCCGTCGAAAGCTGGAAGGTCGAATTTACCGCCGATGTCGCCGGGTCCCAGAACGGCTGCGTGTCGGCGTTGAGGTTCGTGCCGTTGAGCAGCAGGCTCTGCGAGGCCGCGACGAACTGCTGCGTGGCATTGTCGGCGGACTGAATCAGCCCGGTGAGCGCGCTCTTCTGCGCCGGATCGGCGGCGACGGCGTGGTCCAGCTCGCGCGTGGTCAGCGTGGAGGTGGACTGCACCTGGCCCGTTTCATGGGTTAAGAAGTCACGCTCGCTGGCGGCCAGCGCCAGGGTGCGCTTGTGCGCGGCGGCACCCGCGAGGATGGCGGCGCCGTCGGCGCGGCTCTCGCTCAGCGCCTCGGTCGTCTGCGGCACGTTGTTCACGAGGGCGGCGGCGATGTGGCTGCTGGCAGCCTTCGGGTCGCGCAGCAGGCCGGAGGAGTCGCCGATTTCGTAGAGCAGCGGGACGATCTGCTCGGTGATCAGCGCGGTGTGCTGATCGAAGCTGTCTTTCTGCGTCAGGTTAGGCGTGCTGCCGCTGACGATCTCCCACGTCTGCTTGATCGCATTCACGCGATCGTGCGTGTGGAAGAGGGCGCCGTACTTCTTGTCGACGGCGGCGACGGCCTTCAAGTCCGTGTCCACGTCGGCGCTGCTCTGCTGCAGCTCCTGGTTGCGGGCCTGATCGCCGGCGAGAACGGCGGAAGCCGAATCACGGTGAAGTTGCACGTGCTGCAGCAGGTTCTGCACCGGCAGGATGAACTCGACGCCGTGCCGCTCCTGCTGCGCCGCGTTCAAGTCCGCCGTCTGGCCGGTGAGCACAACGTACAGAAGGATGGCCGTCGGCACGGCGGCGATCAACGCGATCAGAAACAGCTTGCGGCGAATCGTGAGATTGCCAAAGAGACCTCCCAGGGCACGAGAACCCATCGCCGTCCTCCCTCGGTTCAGACCTGCGGCGGCGGTTGCCGGACGGTAAACCGCGCGGCAAGCCGCTGGAGCCGGTTGCACAGCTCCCCACGCAGATCATCGGATGGGCGCGCCCCCGCGCAGCACGGCGCGAGCCGGTACATGCAGTAAAAGTCGATAAAGATCCGGGAAATCCCCTACACCGCCGCGAATCGTCTGGCCAGGGAGCGGCCCTCGCTCCCATTCCCCAAATCTCGTCAGATGACCGCGATCGGCGCGAGAAGACAGGGGGCCAGAGCGCAGGGCAACGGTTCCAGACCGGCGCGGAGCGCCCAGGTCAGGCAGAGGCTTCGGCTGAGGGCAACGTCTCTGCACTCGCTATACTGCCCGCAGCAACTTCTGCCTGGAGGCAGCGGCATGGGCGAAACGGCAGCAGTCGAGATCTGGACGAGCGGCGCGGGCGTGCCTGGCCAATCCGCCCGCCGCGCGGAAGAAACCGAACGCGCCGGCTTCGCTGGCCTCAGCTTCGTCGACTCGCAAAACCTCTCCGGCGACTGCTACGTCGCGCTGGCGCTGGCGGCGCGGGCGACGACGCGGCTGAAGCTCGGCACCGGCGTCACCAACCCTTTCACACGCCACCCGGCCGTCACCGCCGGCGCGATCGCCAGCGTCCACGCGGAATCGGGCGGACGCGCCGTACTCGGCATCGGCCGCGGCGACTCCGCCCTCGCCCACCTCGGCTACGCGCCCGCCTCTGTGCCGGCCTTTGAGCGTTACCTCCGCGCCCTGCAAGGCTACCTGCGCGGCGAGGAGGTGCCGTTTGCGCCGGAGGGCGACCTGGCAAAGCTGGGGCTCGCCGGCCAGCCCGAGGCGAGCCGCCTCGCCTGGCTGCGCCACGCCGCCGCCGGCCTGCCCAAAGTGCCGGTCGACGTCGCCGCGACCGGACCGAAAGTGATTGCGATGGCCGCCACCGTGGCTGACCGCATCAGCTTCGCGGTCGGCGCCGATCCGGAGCGGCTGCGCTGGGCGATCGGTGTCGCCCGCGAGGCGCGCCGCGCCGCCGGACTCGACCCGGAAGCGCTGCCGCTCGGCGCTTATGTCACGGTGGTGGCGCACCCCGATCCGGCAATGGCGCGGCAGCTCGGCGAGGGCAGTTTGGCCCTGTTCACACGCTTCTCCGCCATGCATGGCCATGTCGTCGGTCCGGCGTCTGATCGCGACCGCGCGGTGTTTGAGAACGTCCACGACGCCTACGACATGCGCCGCCACGCCCGCAGCGGCAGCCCGCAGGCCGCGCTGATCGACGCGGACTTCGCCGGGCGGTTTGCAATCTTCGGTCCCTCGGACTACTGTGCGGGCCGGCTGCGCGAGCTGATCGGCCTGGGCCTGGACCGGCTGGTGGTGAGCGGTCCCTCGCTCGGCGCCGACCGCGCCGAGGCGGAAGCCGCGCAGCAGCGCTTCGTGGAAGAGGTGCTGCCCGCCCTGCGCGCGCCCTGAGCTGCCGGAAGGAACCTGCCGTGGCGGAATCCCGGGGCAAGTCCGAGCCGAACGGCGGCGAGCCGGAGACGCGCCCTGTGGCGCTCACCGCGCGCTGGATCGCGGCGGCGCGGGCGAACGAGAGCGCCCGCCCCAACCGCCTCTTCGACGACCCATACGCGGAGGCGCTGGCGGGCATCGGCCAGGTCGGCGGCACGACCGGCGGCGCCCTGCGCGCCGGCGTCTCCGCCATCGACGACCTGATCGTGCAAACGAGCCGTGCCTTCGGTGCGCCCTTCCTCGCCATTCGCACGCGCTTCTTCGATGAGGTGCTGCTGCACGCCGTGCGCGCCGGCGGCGTGCGCCAGATCGTACTGCTTGCCGCCGGGCTGGACGCACGGGCCTACCGGCTGCCCTGGCCGCTGGGCACGCGGCTGTGGGAGCTGGACCAGCCGGCCGTGCTCGCCGCCAAAGACGCGGCGCTGGCCGCCGTCGGCGCCGAACCGAGCTGCGAGCGCCGTACGCTGGCCGTCGATCTCGCCGTTCCGGGCTGGACGGAGACGCTGACCGCGGCGGGATTTGACTCGCGGGCGCCTTCGGCCTGGCTGGTCGAAGGGCTGCTGATGTATTTGAACGAGGCGGCGGTGCGGGCGCTGCTGGCTGCGGCCGCGGCGCTGGCCGCGCCGGGGAGCTGGCTGGGCGCCGATCTGTTCAATACCGTCGTACTCAACTCGCCGCTGCTGCGCCCGCTGATCGGGCTGGTAGCGGCGCAGGGCGCGCCGTGGCGCTTCGCCAGCGACGACCCGGCTGCCCTGTTCGCCGATGCGGGCTGGACCGCAACCGTGACCGGGGCACGCGAGGCCGGCGCCGGCTACGGCCGCTGGCCGTTTCTCGTAGAACCGCGCCGGCTGCGCCGCATGCCGCGCTACTTCTTAGTCGCGGCGCAGCGCGCTTCGGGCTAATCGGATTCCTCGTGCAACGCGGTTGGGCGCCTCCAGTGGGGAGCCGGGCTCCAATCTCGCGCAAGCGGTGATCGGGCGAGTACGCCCTAATCGTCTCCGGCCAGCACGGCCAGCATGAACTTGACAACGGCCATGACCACGCGCCCCTCGCCGGGGTCTGGCGGGCGCAGGTGCAGCAACTGCTGGTCATTCAGCGGTTCGCCCCGCAGCAGGTCTCGCTCCAACACTGCGGGACGCGGTCGATCGGCGAGCCGGAGACCCGCCAGCCGCACGGCCGCCGCCTGCTGCAGCGCCGCGCCCTCGACGAGGCTCAACGCCTGCCGGCAGCCCGCGCAGGTGAACCCGCAGATGGCCGCCGTCTGCCCCATCTCTGCCAGACAGTCCCAGCGAGGGACGAGCACGGCGTGCGCACAGGACTGCGACGCCGGCGACGGTGCGGTTGTGGAGGATAGCTGACGGGGCTTGCTGCGGAACGGCATGGTTGGATCCTCATGATGCGAGGGCAGACACCCGCTGCGCCTATCCCCAGTATCACAAGCAGCTCGTCGGGCTACTGTACGGGCCTTCATACAAGAGGTGTGAAAGACGAAATCGCGCATCCGGCTAACACCGGGCGCAGCTCAGTCGGCGGCGGCAATCGCTGCCGGCTCGCCCGCGGCCGGCGCCGGTTGCGGCTGAGCCGTAGGGACGGGGTTCTTCCAGCGCAGCCAGACGATGCTGAACGCCACGACCGCGAAGGCCCAGCCGACGAGGATATCGACGACGTAGTGGTCGCCGGTGTAGAGCACTGTCGTCGCCATCGCCAGCGGATAGAGCAGCGCGATCCAGGCCCAGCGCGGCCGCAGCGAGAACAGCACCAGCCCGACCAGCATCGAGAAGGCGGCATGGATGCTCGGCATCGCCGCCACCGGGTCGGGCTGGAACGCGCCCGTGAGAATGCCGACCGGGTTGCCGATCCCCTTCCAGTGCACCAGGCTGAGCACCGGCGCCACGTGCGGCACGCGGCCCAGGTCGCTGGCCCACCAGGGCGGCGCCATCGGGTAGAGCAGATAGATCGTGAAGCCCGCATACATCAGCAGCAGATAGGCGCGCACGAAGCGCACGTACAGCGGCCGGCGCCAGTGCCAGAACAGATAGGCCAGCACCAACGGCACGACAAAGTGCAGCAGGTAGAGCGCCGAGGCGACGTAGTCGTACCACTGCAGCTGACCGCCGCGCCAGAGCGCGGCCTGCAGGCGGGTCGTCGGCAGCTCACCGTGCCCGATCCAGCGATCCACCGTAATCGGAAAGCCGACGTGGGCGCGCTGCTGCAAACCAGGCGTGAGGCCAGGCAGGGCGAGATAACCGATCGTCAGCATCAGGAACGGCGTCCAGTCGCACAGGAAGCGGATGCCACGCGCCGTGATCACGGCGAAGCCCAGCAGACCAACGGTGATCAGATCCGGCGCCGCCGGCCACTGGTCCGAGCCGAGGAAGAAGACCATCAAGAAGATCAGCACGTAGCCGACCTGCACGGCCAGCACGAGGCGGCTGTGCTGTTCCTGCGCGCCGACATAGCGCGCCATCAGCCGGCGCCAGCGCTGAGGCAGAGGGAAGCGGAAACGGCCGACGGTTGGGTTCAACGAGATGGAATCGCGGGCCATGTCAGGCATGGTCGCACACGCGGCGCGTTCTTGCACCCCTCCGGTCGGCCCTCACCCCCGTCCCCTCTCCCAATCCTGGGCGAGGGGCGACCGTGCGGAGCACGACTCGGAGGATGCCGGGTTAACCGCACCGGTTATGGAACGCACTACCCAGGATCGTCTCCTTCCCTCCAGGATTGGGGGAAGGAGACAGGAGAGGATGAGGGCCGGCCGCCGCATCATCGCGCTTTCCGTCACAAGCGGCCGCCTTCGTTGCGGATTGGTGACTGCAAGCTCCTTGTCATGGCGGAAGCGGCACTTGACAGCCCCACGATCTGCGCGTAAACCCCGTGGCAAGAGGCTGCGATCGGTTCCGCGCGCCGCTTGCCCTCTCCGCGCCGCTGCGCCGGATCGGGCAGCGTCACGTTCGGCAGTTCAGGCGCGCGGGGACGGCTCGGGCCGCCCGGACGCGCCGGAGGAAAGGGCAGAGACGATGAGTCAGGACGGCTACTCCGGATACTGGTCGCGCGTCACAGCCTCGCGCCGCGCGACGCTGGCGGGGATGGGGGCGCTGGGAGCAGGGGCGCTGCTCGCTGCCTGCGGCGGCAGCAGCAAGAACAACAACGCGAAGCCCGCGAACAGCGCGGCGCCATCGTCTTCCGGCGCGAGCGGCGCGGCGGCGACTTCGGCGCCCTCCAGCGCGAACCAGGCGCCGCCGAAAGACCCTTCCAAGCTGACGCTGGAGCAGATGCGCACGACCTATGCCGGCTCGCTGCTCAAGAACCTGCCCGGCCAGAAGAACGGGCCGGTGGCCGGCGGCACGCTGCACTTCGCCAGCCAGACGCCGCCCACCTGGGATCCGACCAGTCCGGCCGGCTCGCTGCTCTCCTCCTATATGTTCGCCAACAACCAGCTCATCCAGTTCGCGATCAACGACTTCGTGAAGAACCCGAACTTCATGGAGGTCGAGCCGGTGCTGGCCGAGGCGATGCCCGAGCAGCCCGACCCGCAGACCTTCGTCTTCCACCTGCGCAAGGGCGTCAAGTTCCAGAATGTGGCGCCGGTGCTGGGCCGCGAGTTCAAGGCCGACGACGTGATCTACTGCACACAGGCCTACCAGAAGGCGCCGGCGCAGACGCCGACCTTCCAGGATCTCGACAGTGTGCAGGCGATCGACGACTACACCGTCTCCTTCAAGATGAAGGCGCCCGCCGCCTACTTCGTCGGCACCTACGCGATCCCTTTCCACTGGGTCTTCTCGAAGGAGCAACACCAGTCCTCCGACGGCCTCGCCAAAATGCCGATCGGCACGGGCGGCTTCCTGTTCGATTCGGCGCAAAACCTCGGCGGTTACAAGTTTAAGAAGAACCCCGCCTACTTCCGCGTCGATCCGCGCACCAACAAGCAGTTGCCCTATCTCGATGCGCTCGACACGACCTATTACGCCGACCCGGCGCAGTCGATCGCGGCCTTCCGCTCGGGCCAGTTCGAGCATGTCTGGCCGCAGACCTTCAATGACTGGGTGAACGTGATCAAGTCGAACGCCGACTCGGTGACGCAGGTGACAACGCCGCCGCCCAGCTTCCAGCCGTTCATCGCCATGCGTATCGACAAGCCGCCGCTGAGCGACCCGCGCGTGCGCCGCGCCCTCTCGCTCTTGATCGACCGCAACCAGATCATCGCCAGTCTGGCCAACGGCATGGCCGGCCTGGGCTACGGCCAGGACTGGACCTACTTCGGCCAGGAGTGGCCCTGGGAGGCGAACCAGCTCGGCCAGTGGAGCAAGACCGACCCGCAGCAGGCGAAGCAGCTACTGGACGCGGCCGGCGCCAAGGACGTGCAGTTCGACTTTTTGCTGACGCAGTTCGCCGGCCTGAACTACGACGTCTGGAACGCGATCGCCGGTATGTGGACGGCGGCGGGGATCAAGACCAACATCAACGCCCCGCGCGACCCGGCGCAGTGGCAGAAAGAGTATTACAGCGGCAACTATAACCACCTGGCCGGCACCGGCCTGATCGGCCCCGGCTGGGATCCGGACGCCTTCGCCTACCACGCGCTCTATTCGAAGTCGCCACGCAACTACTTCCACGTCAACGACCCGCAGATTGACGACTGGGCGGTGAAGCAGCGGCAGACGATGGACATCGAGGCGCGCAAGAAGATCCTGATGGACATCATGAACTACGACCTGGACCAGGTCACGCGGCTGTGGACGATCACGCCCTACAAGATCAACCTGCGCAAGCCGAACCTGTTCAACCTGGTGGACACGGAGGCGGCGTGGAACCCGGTCGGCTGGGGCTCCTGCGGTATGGACCTCGCCTGGCGCTCGAGCTAGACTCGACTTCCGCCATTAGGCGGCCCTTCTTCGGTGGGATTGGATGGCTGCGCCGGATTTTTTGCGGCGCTCCTGATGGCGACGCTGCCACAGCAATAGCCGCCTGTCACCCAGCCTGTCGCAGCGCCGTGAGCATATCGAGGAAGGACGGCGCCATCTTGCGGCGATACCAGGGTCGAACTATCCAGGCCAGCTGCTGGCCGCTCACCTGTTGGGCAGCGAACCACAGCAGGACCAGATCGTAGAGGATGGGAGGCCTCGCATGCCGGTAACTGCCTGCCCCGTAACGATCATTGCTGCCCCCGTCGAGCGGGTGTGGTCCCTCGTGATCGATCCACGCAACTGGAGTGGCTGGTCGGGTGCCCGCTTCGAGGCAGCGGCGCCGGATGGGCCGGCCCACGTCGGTCAGCGCTGGCGCTTTTCGACGACCGCGGTTGGCAGGCAGTGGCCGGTGACCATGACCGTGACCAGCGTCGCGGCAGACCGCCAGGGGCTTGGCCTGGACATTGCGACGCCGCTTGGCATCCGCAATGAGGAGCACATTACGCTGGCCCGCCTTGCGGACGGCCACACGCGGGTCCAGTTCACCTGAAACTTTGTCCTCCCGCCCGGGTGGCGGGGCTGGGTGCTCGAGCGCTTGTTCGGCAGGTCCATGCAACGCGACCCGGAGGACGCCCTGGTCCGGCTGAAACGCACTGCCGAGTTGGGTGTGGTGTAGCGGAGACCGCCTCGCCACGAGGATAATGGCGGAACTCGAGGCTAGAGCGTGTCCGATAAATGGTCGAAGGCCGTTCCGTGGTCGACCAAGGGACTTCCTGCCCCACTCGCTACGCGTGGACGGATTGCCAAAACCAGCAACCTGGTGCGGGCGACGGCCGCCGATCGGTTTATTAGATACGCCCTGGCCGCTGCGGATCAGCGAGGGGCAAGCAGAAGGAACGGGTGATGCGCACCTACGCGCTGCGGCGGCTGGGCGCGGCCGCGATCGTGATCATGCTGGTCAGTGTGGCCGTGTTCATCATGATGCACCTGCTGCCCGGCGACGCCCTGATCGTCAAGCTGGGGGCTACCGGCCGCATCCCGCAGGACCGCATGGATGCGCTGCGCCACCAGATGGGCATTGACCAGCCGCTGCCGGTGCAGTACGCGCACTGGGTCGGGCACATCTTCGACGGCAGCATGGGCACCTCGCTGATCTTCGACGGGCAGAAAGTGAGCACCCGCATCGGCGATGCGCTGCCGATCACGCTGGAGCTGGGCGTGCTCGGCATGGCGGCGGCGCTCGCGATCGGCGTGCCGCTCGGCATCCTCAGCGCTGTCTATCAAGACAGGCCGCTCGACTATCTCGTGCGGGTGATCTCCTTCCTCGGCCTCTCGCTGCCGGGCTTCTGGATCGGGCTGGTGGTGATCGTCTACGGCACGCGCTACCTGGGCTACAGCCCGCCGCGCGGCTACGTCGGCGTGCTGCATGACCCGATCGCCAACCTGAAGCTGATCTGGATTCCGGTGCTGGTGCTAGGCTACGGCCTCTCGGCCAGCATCATGCGCATGACGCGATCGACCGTGCTAGAGGCGCAGCGTGAGGACTACACGCGCACGGCGCGGGCGAAGGGGCTTTCGGGGCATGTCGTCGTCAGCCGCCATGTGCTGCGCAACGCGCTGATTCCGGTGGTGACGCTGGTCGGCAACCAGGCGGCGTTCGTCTTCAGCGGGGCGCTGATTCTCGAAGTGCTGTTCGTGCTGCCGGGCATGGGCCAGCTCACCTATACCTCGATCTTGCAGCGCGACTACACGCAGGTGGAGGGCTGCGCCCTAGTAGCCGGCGCGATCGTCGTGTTGATCAACCTGCTGATCGACCTCTCCTACGGCGTGATCGATCCGCGCATCCGCTACGCGTGACGGCAGAAGGGACACAGCCGATGGCCGCCATCGCCGAAGAACTGGTTCTTGCGCCGCGGGCCGCGCCGCCGCGCCTCGTCGGCGGGCTGCTGGGCTTCGCGCGGCACAAGCCGGTGGCCGCGGGCGCGGCGCTCGTGCTGCTTGCGGTCTGCCTCGTGGCCGTGCTGGCGCCGGTGTTTGCGCCGTACGGGCCGAACACCGTCTTCCTGCGCGACCGCCTGGCGCACCCGAGCAGCCGCCACCTGTTCGGCGGCGACCAGCTCGGCCGCGACGTGCTGACGCGCGTGATCTACGGGGCGCGCGTCTCGCTGGCGGCGGGACTGGGCGCGACGGCACTGGGTGTGGGCTTCGGCGTGCTCTTCGGCGTGATCAGCGGCTACGCCGGCGGGCTGTTCGACCAGGTGATTCAGCGCTGCATGGACGCGATCATGGCCTTGCCGCCGATCATCCTGCTGATGGTGCTGGCGACGACGCTGAGCCCGAACCTGCGCAACGTGATCATCGCCATCGCCGTGTTCGTGACGCCCGGCTCGGCGCGGATCGTGCGCGGCGCCGTACTGAGCGTGAAGGCGATGACCTACGTCGAGGCGGCGCAGGCGCTGGGCGTACCCCCCTCGCGCGTGGTCTGGCGGCACGTGCTGCCCAACGTCGTCGCGCCGGTGATCGTGATCGCCTCGATCACGGTCGGCTCGGTGATCATCATCGAGGCGGCGCTGGGCTTTCTCGGCCTGAGCGTACACGAGCCGACCGCGACCTGGGGCAACATGCTGAACACGGGGGCGCAGTCGTACATGGAGCAGGCGCCCTGGCTGGCGCTGGCGCCCGGCATCGCCATCGCCGTCACGGTCTTCGCGATCAACCTGTTCGGCGACGGCCTGCGCGACGCCCTCGACCCGCGCCTGCGCGGGCGGTGATGCGTGACTTCAGCCATTGATATGCATTGCGGCAGGCGCCACGTAGCGCCATTCAGACCTGTACCTTCGCCCTAACTTTCGGCTGCTCGCGGCCGATGTGCGATGGCCACCTAACCTCCGAATCCTGCAGCTCAATCATTACAGTGCTCGTCTGCCGGAATACGATGATTGAGGGCTGTTGCACCGGCGCCGCGCTGCTCCGCATCCGGCGAACGAGCATGGTGTAAAGTTAATAGTAAAGTACACCGATTATCCAACCGGGCAGGGGAGGAAGTCAGTGGCGCTCGCCGACGAACTCGGTCTGCCATTACCCGAGCGCGTCGTGTTCGGCAATCCACCGCTGATCCTGACCGTCTGCCAACTGAAGTTCGCGTCCATCCTGAGCGTCACGATCCCGGCGTACGTTGCCCCGTTTCAGCAGGCGATTCGTGAGGAGTACCCGATCCTTTCGCGTACGCTGCAGGTGAGAGCAGAACTTGGCGCGGGATCTGAAAGCGGAGCCGCCGGCGGCTCTCTATCGCAATCGCAGGCATGGACGTTCGTGGACCGAAGCGGGCTATGGACGGTGACACTGGCAGAGGATGCCCTTGCCATCGAGGCTCGCAGGTATCTCCACTTCGAAAACTTCCTGGGGCGCCTGCGCCGGCTGCTTGACGCGCTGGTCCAACACATTCAGCCGTCCGCTGGCCTGCGCCTCGGTCTGCGATATATCAACGAGATCCGGCCCGACAGCATGGTGCCACTTGACGCCGTGAAGAACGAAATACGCGGTCCTCTAGCCGTGCCTTCACTTGCAAAGCGAGCACGCCTTTCGATTCAGGAGTTACAACTTCAGTTCTCTGAGAACCGGGCCGTGCATGTACGCCATGGCCTCTTGCAAGGCAGTACCGTCGAACCTGCGCGCGGTGAATCGGTTCCGCAGGGTGAGTTCTACCTCCTGGATATCGACGCCTTCCAGACGTTTGAGATCCCGGATACCTTACTGATGCAGCCGGAGGGCATTTGCAGTTCTGTCGTCGAGTTTCACGATGCGATCGAGGCGTTGTTTCGCTGGTCGCTCACCGATACCTATACGAAGTCTATGGGGGGGCGTGACGATGCCTAGCACCGCTGCTCTGCTGAGGGACGATGTCGGCACCGGAGGGAAGCAGCTTAGCCAGGTGTGGCCTTTCGGCGCACAGCCCGATATCGTGGCGCGCTACTTCAACGACCTGCCGACATCGCCTGCCGGGTATGCCGGTGGCCATCAGGGGTGGTGCTTCGTTCTGACGCCCGGCAGGCTCGCCTTCGCCATCGAGTGGGGCGGGGGGCAGGCGCGCGAAGCGCCATCACCGGCACGAGACGCATTGGCCTTTATGCAGGCGCGTACGGCGCTATCGAATGAGCAGATCGCCTACTTGCTCGGTGTTTCGCGACAGACGGTCCAAAACTGGCTACGAGGAGAGCCAATCAGCGATACCAATCTGAGCCGCCTCCTTGCTGTGCGCGATGTACTTGCGCGCGCCGCACGTCACCACCCAACGCCGGAGACGATGCGCCTCTGGCTTCTGACACCTCGGGGCGCCGACGGGAGAACACCGAAGGACGTACTTGCAGCTAGAGAGATCGACCGCGCGCGTTTGTTGGCGATGGCGCCCATGTCCCCGCGGGTTTCGTCGCTACCCACGGTGCTAAGGGAACCGACGCCGCCCTCGATGCAGATCGGTCGTGAGTCCCGGATCGAAGCGTATCCGACCGAGCGGGTGGGAAACTCGGAGGATCTGCACACACTCGACTGCAATGAACCCGCCGATGAAGGATGGGTGGAGTAACGCCCTCGTGGCTTCCGATGCTGAGGCAGCGAACCAGCCGGTCGGCGCCCGCCTGTGGGCCGTCGGCTGGCGACAGGGCAGCCTCTTCTCGGCTAGCACGCTTGCCTTCGCATCGAATCGCCTGCAACCCGGCACGGGTGAAGTAAGCGTCCATCGGCGAAATCTCAAGAGCAACGAGTCGTTGGTCATCATCACACAGGACTGCGACATCGTTTCGGTGGATGAGCAGTTTGTCGAAGCGATGATCTGCTCGCGGACAAGCGCCGAGCGGGCGCGGCGATTGGACCGCAACAGCGCACGGTGGTTCGTCGTCGATCCAGATGCGAATTTGGTCGCAGCAGCCAGGTACCGGCTGGCGATCGAGAAGGAAGCGCTGGCGCGACTTACTCCATCACCGTGGCCAGCGGATGGCATCCGCTTCCAGCGTTTTGTGCGCTGGCTTGGCCGCCGCTACGACCGGCCCGCCCTGCCCGATCCGCTCGTGGACCTCTGCCAGCGGCCGGTATCGGATGCGCTGGAGGCAATCGAGCGCAATGATCCGGGAACGATGGCGCTGTTCTCCAAGGCGATCCACGAGATACGCATCACCGAGCCGACCACCGAGTTGCCGCCGTTTCACCTGTATGTCTATCTCATGGCACGCAACGACGGCGCCGGCATCACCGAGCCTCAGACGCGGGCGATTGACCAGATCTCGCACACAATTCTCACTGCCGTTGACGCGAATGTCGTGCGTATCGAGGAACCGATCGTGCGTTTTGAGGCGGAGATGTCGGTCGCGGAGTACTTCCGCACTCGCCCGCTGTTCCTCGAATACCATACGTATTCGGGCGATGAAGTGATCGGCGCCGAGCCGTCGCCGTCGCCTTGATGATGCAGATCACCATCAACCGGACCGACGTACCGATCGGCGGAGTCGGGGCGGAGCTTACAGCAGCAGACCTGTTTCAGTAAGGTCTGACAAAGTCGCGCGTTCCGACACGGCGTGACCTCACCCCCGGTCTCCAGTCATTCCACACTTCCGATCAAGCAACCGACCGAGATCCAAAAGAGGTGCCACGAGAATGAGGACTCACCGTGCCATGCTGCCCTCGGCGACAAGAATCATGGTCCCGTCTGTCTTCTCGACCCAGGCGAAGACGCCTTCGCGTTCGGGCGCATCGACGCAGGGGCCGGTGGCGACGGCGCGGACGCGGATCGGCTCTTCGGGCCAGAGCACGTTGGTGAACTTCACCAGCAGCCGCCCGCCGCGCGCCCAGCGTTCGCCCAGCGCCCGGTCCAGCAGCTCGCCCGCGTAGCCCATCGTCATACGGCCGCCGACCACCACGTCACGGAAGCCCAGCGCGCGCGAGCGTTCGGCGTCGGAGTGGTAGTTCGCCGTGCCGTGGAAGAAGCGGCCGCACATCGCGAGCGTGACGGTCGTCTCGATCGCGCCCAGGTCGCGGCCCGCCGGCCGCTCGAAGCTGCGGGCGCCCTCTTTCTCCTGCGGATCGCGCAGGCGGACTTCGCCCGGCTCAGACAGCAGGAAGCTCTGGTGGTGGCGCTGCACCGAGACGACGCGGGCGCCGTCGGCCGTGCGCAGCACCGTTTCGGTCAGCAGAATCGTGCGCTCTCGGCGCGGGTAGATCTCGAGCACCCGGCCTTCCGCGCGATAAGTCGCCCCGCGCTCCAACGGCTCGAAAAACTCCCACTCCTGCCGCAGCCACAGGTGGCCGCGCTGCTGCGAGAAGAGCAGCCGGCCGCCGATATCGGCGCCGTTCGCCAGCATCAGCGGCAGCTCCGCCCGCGGCGCGATGCCAAGCCCGGCCAGATAGTCCGCGACCAGCGGCTCGGAAATGGTGAAGTCGCGCGGCGCCAGCACCTGCCCGACAAATGGCTCTGCCTGCGTAACCACGATCGCGTCCTCCTGCCGTCCGCGCCCGAGGCGAACCGTTTCAGCCCGGCGCCCGCGGAACAACTGTAGCCGATCGGCGCACACTCCGCTGCCGGCCCGCCGGCGGCCGCGGCTTGCCCGGAACTCGCTGCTGCCGGCCACGTCGCAACGCGCTATGCTGCGCCTTGCAGGCGAGGCACAGGAGGCAGCCGATGACCACGCAAACCACGACGATCGCGGATGTGCAACAGATCTTCGACCAGGTGAAGAACTGGGGGCGCTGGGGCGAAGACGACCAGCGCGGCGCCCTGAACTACATCACGGCCGATGTGCGCAAAGCGGCGGCGACCGTGCGCGACGGCATCGCCGTGAGCTGCGCACTGACGCTCAACACGACGCCGTCGGACGAGAACGCCAGCCCGGTACAGCACTTCATGGTGCGCGGCGGCGACATCGAGAACGCCACGGGCTCGGCCGACTACTTCGCCATCGCCACGCACGGCATGGCGCATACGCACCTCGACGCGCTCTGCCACATCTTCCACGACGGCAAGATGTACAACGGCTACCCGCAGGCGCAGGTTACCTCCGGCGGGGCACTGAAGAACGCGATCACCAGCGGTGAGCACGGCATCGTCTCGCGCGGCGTGCTGCTGGACGTGCCCGCGGCGCAGGGCGTGGACTTTCTGGAACCGGGCGACGCGATCTATCCGCAGGATCTGGAGGCGGCCGAGGCGAAATGCGGCGTGCAGGTACGTGAGGGCGACATCCTGCTCGTGCGCACCGGGCGGCACCTGCGCAAGCAGCGCGTGGGGCACTGGAACGGACGCGAGACGCTGGCGGGGCTGCACGTGACCTGCATGCCCTGGATCCACGAGCGGCGCGTGGCCGTGCTCGGCTGCGACGGCATCAGCGACGTGATGCCCAGCCGCGTCGAGGGCAGGGGCCGGCTGGCGGGGCTGCCGGTACACGTCTGCACGATCGTGGCGATGGGCGTGCACCTGATCGACAACGCCCAGCTCGAAGACGTGGCCCGCGCCTGCGCCGAGCGCCGCCGCTACGAGTTTCTGCTGACGCTCGCACCGCTGCGCCTGGAGCGCGGCACCGGCTGTCCGATCAACCCGATCGCCCTGTTCTAAGTTCTAAGCCGAGGGCTGCTCGCCCTCGAGCCGCCGCTCCAGCAGGCGCAGGATCGCGCAGACCGTTTCGCGCTCGGCGTCGGTCAGCTTGCCCATCATCTCGTAGGTTGCCGCCACGGCCGCCGTGGTTGCCGCGTCCACGACTTCAAGACCGCGCCCGGTCAGTTCGACGAGGATGCCGCGGCGATCGGACTCGTCGGGAGTGCGCGCGACCAGCGCGGCGCGCTCCAGGCGGTCGATACGCTTCGTCATCGCCCCCGAGGTGCAAAACGTGGTGCGCGAAAGCTCGGTGGGTGTGAGCCGGTACGGCGCCCCGGCGCGGCGCAGCGCGGCCAGCACGCCGTACTGACCCTCATCCAGACCGTTGGCGCGGCTGCAACGGTCGAGCGCCTGTTTCGCCAGGTGGTCGATGCGGGCGATGCGGAAGTAGGCCTCCTGGTGGGACCAGTCGAGGTCCCGCCGCTCCCGCTGCCAGGCGTGCATGATGGCGTCTACCTGATCACGATTCATGACCAAGATGGTAGCGGCTCCGCAAAAGTGCGTCGATCCCGCGCCGGCGCCGGTCGCGCGGGCCGCTTCGCCGGAAGTAGCTTAACAGGATGATATCCGCATGTTGCGTTTTCTGCGCGATTGGAGTATGACACAGGCATCGCGTGGTCCGGTTCCAGCCCGCGATCAGCAGACGGGTCTGTACGCCCGCCAAACCTTCGAGGACAGCCAATGGCCCAGCAGTATCGGGCGGACCAGGTCGGCAGCCTTCTCCCCTCGCCGGCGCTGCTGCGCGCCCGCGCGGCGTACCGCGCCCGCGAAACGACGCTCGCCGCGCTGCGCGCCGAGGAAGATCGTGCGATCGACGCGGCGCTGACGCTGCAACGCGCCGCCGGCATGGAGATCTTCACCGACGGCGAGCTGCGTCGCGCGTCGCTCTACTCCGTGCTCACGGACGCCGTGGACGGCTTCGTCACTGCCCCGCCACCGCGCGGTGGGGCAACTCTGAACAGCTCTTCGGATCAGTGGGATTCGCCCGGACAGGTGGTTGGCCATGCGTTGCACCGGCTCTACCGGCTGACCGCTGTCGAAGCGGCGTACCTCAAACAGCACGCGCCTGGCCCGATCAAGGTCACGCTGCCGAGCCCGGTGGCGGCGATGAATGCGCTCTACCGGCCCGGTGTGTCGGAACGCGCCTATCCCACGCCCGAGGATCTGCTTGACGACCTGGTGCCGATCATCCGCGCGGAGATGCGGGCGCTGGTCGACGACGGCGTCGCCTGCATTCAGCTCGACGAGGGCTTCTCCGGCTTCGTGGGTGAGAGCTGGCGCGGCCGGCTGCGCCTGATGGGACAGGAGCCAACGGGTGCGCTGGAGCGTGCAATCGCTGCGGAGAACGCCTGCTACGACGCCCTGCCGCGCGATCGGGTGACGCTGGCCATGCATCTCTGCCGGCGCAACGCGCGCAGCGCCTGGGGCGGGATCGCCGGCTACGAGAACATAGCCGAGCAGGTATTTGGGTCGCTGCACGTCGACCGCTTTCTGCTGGACTACGACTGCGAACGCTCCGGCAGCTTTTCGCCGCTGCGTTCCCTGCCGCCGGAGAAGACCGCCGTGCTCGGTCTGGTTTCCTCCCGCCAGAGCTGGCTTGAGACTGCGGAGAATCTGCGCAGCCGCATCGAAGAAGCGGCTCTGTACCTCCCGCTGGATCAACTCGCCGTCAGCACGCAGTGCGGCTTTGCCCGCGCCGCCGCCCGCGGTCTGCTCAGCGAGGAGGACCAGCGCAGGAAACTGCAATTGGTGGCCGATACCGCGCGCGATATCTGGAGCCAGCAGCCAGTTCACGCTGCGAAGGCGCGCTCCGGACCCGCACTGATGCGCACGATACCTTCCTGAGCCCCGTCGGGAAAGGGGCGTCCGGCCATGCGCAGACTTGCGCGCCGGGCGACGGGAGAAAGGGCGAGAACGTGGTGACCAATCTGGTACGTGAACGTTCGGCCGCTCTCAATGCCGCGACAGGGAACGGCCGCGAGGGCCGGCCAGGGACGACCGGCGCAGCCGGTCGAGCGGACGTGTCGCCGCGCCTGCACGCGATGCTGCGCGCCGTGCAGGCGGAGAATGCGCTGCTGCGGCTGGTGGTGGGCATCCACGATCGCCTCGACAGCCTGGTTCTCTGCGGGGAAGGGCTCGAGAGCATCACCGCGGAGCTGGCCAACCTGCTGAACCGCCCCGTGTTGCTGCTCGACCCGCTGCTGTGCACGATGGTGCAGCACGTGCCCGATGGCTCGACGGCCGCGGCACTGGCCGTAGTGGGCGCCTGCCTGTTCGATCTGCGCGATGCCTCGGTCGAGCGCATGCTGCGGATCATCGCGGCGGAGCGACGGCCGTTGCGCGTGCCGCCGGCGCCGGACTACGGCCTGCCGTTCGCCTGCGTGTTGGCGCCGATTCTCGGCAACGAGCTGCCGCTGGGCTACCTGGCGATCATCGACGCTGCCGGGGACAGCGCCGGCGAAGCGGGCGGCGACGAGGCTGCCTTGCTGCTCGCCGGCCATGCCGCCGGGGTCTGTGCACTGGCGCTGGCGCGCACTCAGCACGAAGTCGCGGTTTCCGCACAGCTGCGCGACGAGTTGCTCGATAGTTTGCTGCTCGGCGAGGTGGCGGGCGCGGAGGCGGCGCGCGAGCGGGCACACCGGCTTGGCTACGATGAGTCCCGGCCCTATCGCGCCGTGTTCGCCGCGTTAGACGAACCCGCGCTCACGCAGCAGAACGACGCGGGCGAGGCCGTCTGGGCCGCGGCGCGGCGCAAGCGGCTGCTCGCGAGCCTGGCAAGCCTGGCCGGCGAACGTGCGGCCGGCGCAATCGTGGCCGAGCGCGACGAGGGGCTGGTCGTGCTGCTGCCCGAGGACACGCAGCCAGGCGTGAGCGATCTTGCGCGGGCGCTCGTGCTGCACGCCGTTTCGATCGAGCCGGGCCGGCCTGTGACGGTGGGCATCGGCGGCATCTGCCAGTCTCCCGTAGAAGTCACCCGCAGCTACCGGCAGGCGCGCCGCGCGATTGAGATCGGCCAGCGCTTCGGCCGGCGCGGCGAAGTCGTCGAGTTCGGTGCGCTCGGCCTCTACCGGCTGCTGTTCCAGGTCACCGATCACGCCGAGCTGGATGCGTACGTCGAGCAGGTGCTCGGCTCACTGTTAACCTACGACCGCAAGCACCATACCGAGCTCGTGCGCACGTTGGCGACCTACCTGGCGCACAACAGCGCCGTACAGGCGACCGCTCGCGCCCTGACGATTCACGTCAACACCGCAAGCTACCGCCTGCAGCGCATCGAAGCGATCTCTGGGCTCGATCTCGCAGAGGCGGAGGACCGGCTGCAGGCGAGAGTCGCGCTGAAGATCCTCCACGGCTGCGACGCGGCCTGAGCCGGCCGGCCCTCATCCTCTCTTTTCTCCTTCCCCCAATCCTGGAGGGAAGGAGACGATCCGGCGTAGTGCGTTCCGTGGCCGGTACGGTTAACCCGACGCCGTCCGAGCCGTGCTCCGCACGATCGCCCCTCGCCCAGGATTGGGCAAGGGGACGGGGGTGAGGGCCGACGGCGCCGCGCTCAGCCATCGCCCGGCAGCTCGCGCCGCACCAACGCGGTGCCGACCGTCAGCGCCTGGAGCTTGGCCCGCGCCACGTCGGACGGGAGGTGGCGGAGCCCGCAGTCCGGGTTCACCATCAACCGCTGCGGCGGCAGCACCTGCAGCGCCCGCCGCACGCGCGCCGCGATCAGCTCCGGCGTCTCAACCTCGTGGCTCTTCACGTCGATCACGCCCAGACCGAGCGTGAAGGATGTGTCCGGGTACCGCCGGAACAGCTCCAGATCGTCGTAGCCCTTGCGCGCGAACTCCAGCACGACCTGGTCGACGTGCGCGTCCAGAATCGCCGGGAAGAGAAAGTCGTACTGTCCTTCCCAGAGCGGCCTGGCGTAGCGGTTGCCGTAGCAAACATGCACCGCGCGCAGTGTGGTACGCGGATCGACGCCCTCGAAGACGACGTTTAGCGCCTGCACGGCCAGGCCGGCGCGATCGCGATACCCCGCCAAAAACGGCTCATCGACCTGCAAGACCGCAACGCCCGCCGCGGCGAGGGCGCGGGCCTCGCGATTCAGCGTGCGGGCGAAGGCCAGCACCAGCTCGGCCTCGTCGCCGTAGCACTCGTTGCGCACGCGCCGCGAGAGCGAGAACGGCCCCGTCAGCGAGAACTTGATCGGCCGGTCGGTGTACTGCCTGGTGAACAAGAAGTCGTCGAGCAGTCCCAACGGCGGCGGGCCGGCCGGGTCCAGTTCGGGCAGCGGGTGCGTGACCCGCGCCTCGTAGTAGTCGTAGTAGAAGTCCTTCGCGCGGTGCGGAATCTCGACGCCGGGCATGCGCGCCAGGAAGTAGTCCACGTCGTTGTCGCGGCGCAGCTCGCCATCGGAGACCACGTCGATGCCTGCCCGCTCCTGATCCTTGAGCGCTGCCTTGATGGCCACGTCGTGGATCTCCGCGAGATAGGCGCCGCTGATGCGCCGCTGATAGTAGTCGGTCTTCAGGCGCTCCAGCCACTCCGGCACCGAGTACGAGCCGACCACGGACGTGGCGAGCGGCGTCATCAGCCGTGCAGCCGTGGCCGCACCGTTGCCGGCCCCGTCGGGAAGCGCTTGCAGTGGGAGATCGCGCGCCACGGCGGTCGATCGATTCTCGCTATTCGCGCACGCGCGCCGTCAGGGTCAGCACGTTCGAGCCCGCCCGGTGGGCGAAGCGGCGGAACTGCACGTCGAATCCGCGCCGCCGGCCGATCGCCGCGAGCACCGGCCCGTTGACCCAGTTCACCACCGAGCCGTCGTACTTTCCCGGTCCGCGGAAGCCGCTCTGATACTGGTCGATGTCGGTCACGAACAGATCGTGGCACTGCAAGACGCCGAAGGGATGCAGCAACGGCATCGAGTCGGCGAAACTGGCCGCGGCGCCGTTGCTGACGTGCATGCGCACGTCGCCGTTGGCCTCGACGATCGGGCGGAGGATCTCACCGCTGATACCGGGCGCCACCTCGTAGGTATCCAGCTCTTCGATCGGCACGTAGCGCTCTTCCAGCCGCAGCGCCTCCCACAGCGCCCGCCACAGCGCCACAGCGGCGAGCGGATCGCCGTGGAAGCGCTCGGCTGCTGCCTCGGCAAGCAGCGCCGGCCCAAGGTGCAGCAGACGGCCGACGAGATCACGCAGCTCAGCCGGAGTGATACCGACCTGGGCCGCCAGCCGCTCCGCCGTCGCGCCGGCGATGAATGTGCGCACCTCGACGCGGAAGAGATGGCCGCCCAGCCGCACGATCTCGTCCGTGGGCAGGTTGTCGTAAACGTTGGAGATATAGATAAGGAACGCCTTGTAGGAGAGGAAGCGCAGTGTCTGTGTCAGGGCGCGGGCATCCAGCACCAGGCTGCTGACATGCTCCGCGTGGCTGCTGACGTTGGCCCGCGCCCGTTCGAGCACGTGCGGTGAGTAGTCGCCCATCAGGTAGTGCAGCCGCCGGTAGTAGGCGCCGCCGTTGCGCTCGCGGTCCATGCGCACGAACTCGTCCAACCAGACGCGCGCCTGGTTGCCGTTGCCGACGCCCAGCTCCAGGATGTACAGGTCTTCCGGCAGCGCGTGCTGCGCCGCCAGGTCGTCCCACACCCGGAATAGCTCCAAGATCAGATCGCGCGCGGCGGCGACGTTGCGGGCGTCGCTCTCGCCTTTGGGCAGCGCCTGCTCGTATTCGTTGCCGGTCGCCTGCTCCCAGAGTCCGAGCGCAGACCAGTACAGGGCATTGAAGGCCCAGATGCAGCTCGCGCTTTCCGGCCCCCAGGCTTCGAGGTAGAGGCGGCAGCGGTCGTGCTCCTGCCCGTCGCCGCCGAGGCTCAGCGCCTGGCGGAACAAGTCAGGGAGGTCCGCGGCGTTTGCCCGGCGCAGATCGACGCCGAGCTCCAGGCCGCTGGCGCTAATGTCCGTCCCTGCTTCGGCCTCGGCATCCAGTCCGGCGCGGTAGGCGCGGGCCGAGGCCGTAGCGGTGGGGCAGATCAGGCGCGCGTCCACGGGCTCGCGGAAGTTCTGCTTGTACTGCACCCAGTCGCCCACCACCCGCAGCCGCGCCAGGTCCAGCGGGGATTCCTGAGCGGCAGCCAGCAGCGCGCCGAACACCGGCCCCAGATCGAGGGCTTTCGGCCCGCGCAACCTGTCCGTCGATCGAATCACGATCTGCATCGCGGCCCCGCGCACGCTGCCCCAGCGCACCTGCACGAGCGTCCGAGCGGAGCCCATGTCGAGCAGCGGCTTCGGCGTGCCGTCATTCTGGTGCAACGGCGCCGTCCGACGCATCGGTCGCCAGCGCCAAAGCGGTTGCCGGCCCGCTTGTGGAGCGCTCACAACCGCCGCAAACGCCTCGTGCGCGGCCGAGCGCGCCGCCGCGGCCGTCCTGTAGCCGCCGCACAAGCGCCCGCGCGCACAGTTCGTCGTGCAGCACCGATGATCGCGGCCGGCGCGGCAACCAAGAATGGTACAGCGACGCACGCGGCTGCGTGGCGGTCGGCTTCCGGCAGGAGGAGGACATTCCAGCATGGCGCAGTCAACGGCCCAGCCGGCGCTCGTGGCGGCAGCGGCGCGCCTGCGCGCGGCCTTCTCCTCCAGCCGCTTCGTGATTACCGCGGAGCTGGACTCGCCCAGCGACGCCTCCGCGGCACACCTCGAACGGCAGGCCCGCGCCTACGGCCCCTATGTGGACGCCGTCAACTGCACCGACAATTCCGCCGCGAAGGTGCGCATGAGCCCGATCGCGGCCGCGGCGCTGGTGGCCCGCGCCGGCCTCGTGCCGCTGGCGCAGCTCACCTGCCGCGATCGCAACCGCATCGCCCTGCAGTCGGACGCGCTCGGCGCCGCGGCGGTCGGCGCCGCCGGCATCGTCTGCATGACGGGCGATCCGCCTGGCGTGGGCAACCACCCCGAGGCGAAGGCCGTGCTCGACGTCAGTTCGACCGAGTTGATGGCAGCCGTACGCGGCCTCTGCCAGGGGCGCTTCATGTCCGGCGATCCGATCGCACGGCCGCCCGATCTGCTGGTGGGCGGGGTCGAGAATCCCGCGGACGGAGAGCGCTCGATCCCGCGCCTGAATGCCAAGATCGAGGCCGGCGCCGAGTTCGTGCAGACGCAGATCACCCTGGACGCGGGCGCCTTTGCGAACTGGATCGAGCTGCTGCGCGGCGCCGGCCTCGTGGAGCGCGTGCGCATCCTCGCGGGCGTCGCGGTGCTGCGCCGCCCGACGATGGCGCATTACCTGAACGATCACGTGCCCGGCGTCACGGTGCCAGACCGGGTCATGCAGCGTCTCGAAAGCGCCGCCGACCCGGCCGAGGCAGGCGTGCAGATCGCCGCCGAACTGTTACACGAACTGCGGGCGATCCCCGGCGTGGACGGCGTGCACCTGATGAGCTTCGGCTGGAGCGACGGCGTGCGCCGCGTGGTCGACGCGATCTGAACCGCGCACGCGAGCATGAATCGTCGAGAACGATGGCTGAACTGATTAAAGGTTCGCTGGTCGCCAGCCACCTGCGCCACCAGGTGCGCAAGGACGTGGCCGCGCTGCGTGCCGGCGGTGTTGAGCCCTGCCTGGCCGTGTGCCTCGTGGGCGACGACCCAGCCAGCCAGATCTACGTGCAGCGCAAGCAGCAGGCCTGCGCGGTGGTCGGCATCAAGAGCGTACGTGTCGATTTACCTGCCGGCGTGGCGCAGGCCGAGCTCGACCAGCTCATCTGTCGCTGGAACGCGAATCCCGCGATCCACGGCATCCTGGTCCAGTTGCCGTTACCCGCACAGATCGATCGCTTCGCGGTGCTCGACGGCATCGATCCCGGCAAAGACGTGGACGGCACAGGCAGCGTCAACATGGGCGGACTGATCCACGGATCGGCCAGATTTTGGCCGTGCACGCCCGCGGCGATCATCGAGCTGTTCAAATACCACGGCGTCGCTACCTGCGGTAAGCACGTCGTGATCGTGAACCGCAGCATCGTGGTCGGCCTGCCGCTGGCCGCGCTGCTCGTGCAGGACCATGAATTCGGCAACGCGACCGTGACGCTCTGCCACGAGCACACGCGCGAGATCGAGCGCATCTGCCGCGGTAGCGATATCGTCGTGGTCGCAGTGGGCAAGCCGGAGCAGTTCACGCTGCGCGGCAGCATGGTGAAGCGCGGCGCCGTGGTCGTGGACGTAGGGATCACGCGCAACGGCCGGCGCCTCACGGGCGACGTTGCGTTCGACGAGGTGGCGGCGAAGGCCTCGCTGATCACGCCGGTGCCGGGCGGTGTCGGCCCCTGCACGATCGCCATGCTGCTGAAGAACACGGTGCAGGCGGCACGGCCCGTCGGCCCTCATCCTCTCCTGTCTCCTTCTCCCAATCCTGGGGGAAGGAGACGATCCGGCGTAGTGCGTTCCGTAGCCGGACCGGTTAACCCTGCTGCTGCGTCACCATAAAGTGTTCCCCCGATCGGCCCGGGCAACCCGACGCCCATCGGAGCGCTCCACTCAGGATCGCCCCTTTCCCCCAGGATTGGGGGAAAGGGGAAGGGGGATAGAGGGCCGGCCGCCGCTATCCGCCCGCCTGCTGGATCGCCTGCCACACCTTCTGCGGGGTGAGCGGCAGATCGATGTGGCGCACGCCCAGCGGCGCCAGCGCATCCATCACCGCGTTGGCGATCGCCGGCACGCTGCCGATCGTGCCCGCCTCGCCCACGCCCTTCAGCCCCAGCGGGTTGATCGGCGAGGGCGTGACCGTATGACCGATGGTCAGCCGGGGCAGCGTTTCGGCCTGTGGCATGGCGTAGTCCATGAACGTGCCAGAGATCAACTGGCCCGTCTCGTCGTAGACGACTTCTTCCAGCAGCGCCTGGCCCACGCCCTGGGCGATGCCACCGTGCACCTGGCCGGCAACGATCAGCGGGTTGATCACCGGGCCGCAGTCGCCCACCCCATCGAAGCGCTGGATGCTGGTCGCGCCGGTGTCGCGGTCGATCTCGACCATCGCTAAATACGCGCCGAAGGGGAAGGTCGTACCCTCGCCCTGGTAAAACGTCTCCGCCGCGAGACCCGGCTCGCCCCCGGCCGACCCGCCGTACGCCCGCGCCGCGACCTGGGCGAAGCGCAACCCGCGGTCGGGCGCGTCCACCGGCTCGATGCGGCCGTTGACGAAGCGCAGATCCTCGGGGTTGGCATCGAGCGTGTCCGCGGCGATGCGGCGCATCTTCTCCTCGATCTGGCGCAGCGCCAGGTAGACCGCGGAGCCGCCCATCACCATGCTGCGGCTGCCCATCGTGCCCGTGCCCTCCGGCACCAGCGCCGTGTCGCCCTCGTAGATCGTGACGCTGTCCATCGGCAAGCCGAGCACTTCGGCCGCGATCTGCGAGAGCGTAGTCTCGTGCCCCTGGCCATGCGCCGAGATGCCCGTGGCGATCGCGACGGCGCCGGAGCGGTCGACCCGCACGGAGGCGTACTCCCAGCCGCCGACCTGCCCGCCCGTGCTCTCCACGTAGCTGGAAAGGCCGATGCCGACGAGCCGGCCCTCGGCCCGCGCCGCATCGCGCTCGCGCAGCAGCGCCTCGTAGTCGCACTGCGCCAGCAGCGTGTCGAGCGCCTTGCGGTAGTCGCCGCTGTCGTAGGTCAGCCCCGTTACGGTCGTGTACGGGAAGGCGTCGGCGGGGATGAAGTTCTTGCGGCGCAACTCGGCCGGGTCCATCGCCAGTTCGTGCGCGAGCAGATCGACCGCCCGCTCCATGAAATAGACCGCTTCTGGCCGGCCGGCGCCGCGGTAGGGGCCGGTCGGCGGCTTGTTGGTGAACACTTCCGTCAGCGTGACCTGCGCCGCCGCGAGACGGTAGACGTTATTGGCGAGACGCACGGTCTGGTGAGGCCAACCGGCGGTGATCATGTTACAGGTGTAGCCCAGGTCGGCGATCACGCGCAGCTTCAGGCCGAGCAGCGTGCCGTCGCGCTTCGCCGCCAGCTCGGCGTAGCCGATTTGACCCCGCCCGTGCTGCGTGGTGGAGAACGACTCGCCGCGCAGCTCGATCCACTTGATCGGCCGCCCGAAGCGCCGGCTCAGCAGACAGGCCAGCGTCTCTTCGTTGTAGGTATTGCCCTTCGCGCCGAAGCCGCCGCCCATCTCCGGCACGATCACGCGGATGCGACCCTCCGCCAGATCCGTCAGCCGCGCCAGCACGCCGCGCATGCGGTGCGGCGCCTGCGTCGTGCTCCAGACCGTCAGCGTGTTCTCCCACGGCTGGTAGGATACAACGACACCGCGGGTCTCGACCGCGGCGGGCGCCAGGCGCGGGCAGGTCATGCGCTGGCGCACGACCACGTCGGCCCGGGCGAAGGCGGCGTCGATGTCGCCGCTGCCGTGGGGCAGATCGCGCACGAGCGTGTTGCCGGGGAAGCCTTCCCAGAGCTGCGGCGCATCGGGAGCAAGCGCCGCCTCCGGGTCGACGACTGCGGGCAGTGGATCGTAGTCGGCCTCGACAGCCTCGGCCGCATCGACGGCCTGGGCGCGCGTTTCGGCCAGCACCACGGCCACCGGCTCGCCGACCATGCGCACCGTGTCGCGTGCCAGCAGGAAGCGCGGCGGCTGCTTCGGGCCGGCGTTCGGCGGGAAGAGCGGGATCGTCTCACGCGCCGGGTCAGAGTCATGGTCGGTGATCACGGCGACGACACCGGGCATCCGCCGGGCTTGCGCGGCGTCGATCGCGCGGATGTGCGCATGGGCGTAGGGCGAGCGTACGACGGCCATGTGCAGCATGCCCGGCAGCGTGATGTCGTCGACGAAGATGCCGTGGCCCGTGATCAGTTTGGGATCCTCGCGCCGCTTGATCGGCGTGCCGTACCAGCGGGCGTGCAGGAAGGGGCCGGCCGCATGCTCGGCAGTGGTCACGGTGGAAACCTCTCGGTCGTGTGTTGTACCTCGTTGACTGTTCGAGCACCGACGAAGCAGGAGCTAGAAAATAGAATCGAAAAATAGAAAATAGGAGCTAGAAGGGCACGCCCCGTCGCTCCTCGTTCCTATTTCCTATCTCCTGGCTCCTATTTCCTCTCCTTCGTCCACCGGCAGCGGCTCCAGCGCCTGATCGCCGGTGAGGAAGCGCAGTACGACGCGGTTGTGCTCGTTGGCGTGCTCGAACTGCGCCCAGTGGCCGGTATCGGCCGCGCAGTAGTACTGCGCTCCCGGGATCGCCGCCGCCAGCCGTTCGCCCATCGCCGGCGGCACCATGTTCTGCTCGCCCCAGTACACCAACGTCGGCGCCGCGATCCGCGCCAGCTCGGCCTCGGTCATCAGATGTCGCTGCGAGGGCAGCTCCGGGCCACCCATGTAGTGCTGCACGACCTGGCGCAGCGAGGCATTGGTGGCGGGATTGCTGTAAAGCTTCTGGCGCACGGCGATCAGCTCATCGGGCAGCCGCTCGGGCCGCGCGAGCAAGGGCAGCATGCGCCGGCGGATGTTCTCCCAGCTCGGATCCTCCAGGTACGCCATCTGCCGGGCGCCCGTGGCGCGCGAAGGCGTCGAGGCAGCCGGCTCGCTCCCCGGCGGCGGGGCGAGTTTGAAGCCCTGAGCCGTGGTGAGCACCAGTTTGCGCAGACGTTGCGGGTGGGCGAAGGCCAGACGCTGCGCCGTCCAGCCGCCCATCGACTGCCCTTCGACGTGCGCCGCGGCGATGCCCTGCCAGTCGAGAAAATCGACCACCTGCTCCACGTAGGCCGGAATCAACTCCGGGTTGAACGGCGGCTGCGGTCCCAGGCCGTGCCAGACGCAGTCCAGCGCGAAGACGTGGAAGTGCTGGGCGTAGGGCATGAGGTTGCGGCTGAAGTTCTCGACGTGGCCGCCGCTGCCGTGCAGCAGGATCAAGGGCTCCGCGTCGGGCGAGCCCGCCTCAAGATAGCGGCCGGGATACGTGCACCCGCCGAACCGCACCTGTGCGCCCAGCAGCTCGACCCAGATCGATGGCATCGCGTCCCCCATCATAACGCCGCCCCTGACGCCCGCGCATCGTAAAGCGACTCGGCGCGTTCGCCGCACCGCGGCTCTCAGCCTGCGCGACGCAGCGGCGGCGATGCATCGGCCCCGGTCGCCAAACTCGCTCCGCGGGCAATTGTGTGCCGCGCACAAGCGCGGCAGCGCGGGTGTGGCTTGTGTGGATGTTCCAACAGGCCGCCGGCGTTTCCTGTGGCCGATCGCCAAAGACGGGCCACGGCCGCTGAACTATACTCCACCCTCTCACAGGTCAGCCTGGGCAGCGCGAAGGATGCTCTGTTGCCCTCTCTGCTGGCCGGGTGTGCGACGCGTCGCGCTGTGGCTTGAGGGCGAGCGCTGCATGATTCGATCGCTGCCGGTCCGGACAGACAGCGGGCTCGATTTCCCGGCGCGCCTGCGCACGCGTGTGCTGGTGTGCGACGGGGCGATCGGCACGATGCTGCACGCCGCCGGCGTGTCGCTGGACCTCTCGTTGCCCGAGCTGAGCGTCTCCCGCCCGGAGCTGGTTCGCGCGGTGCATGGCGCCTATCTCGCCGCCGGGGCGGAGATCATCGAGACGAACAGCTTCGGCGCGTCGCGCCTGCGGCTGGCACGGCACGGACTTGAGGCGCGGGTGGCAGAGATCAACCTCGCAGCCGCTGAAGCCGCCAGGGCCGCCGTCGCCGCGAGTGCGCGCCCGGCGCTGGTCGCGGGCTCCGTCGGGCCGGTCACTCCGGCCGGATTCCATGGGCGCCTCCCTGCGGAAACGCTGTACGACGCCTTCCGGGAGCAGATCGCGGCGCTGCATGCCGGCGCGGTCGATCTGCTCATGCTCGAAACGTTCGGCGGCCTGGGCGAGTTACTTGAGGCGATCGCCGCAGCGGGCGCGGCTGCGCCGGGCACGCCGGTCGTCGCCGAGATGACCTTTCTGGAGGACGGACACACGCCCGGCGGCGAAACGCCCGCGGAGGTTGGCGCCCGCCTCGATGCCCTGGGGCTGGCGGCGATCGGCGCCAACTGCACGCTGGGGCCGCAGGGGCTGCTGGCGGTGCTGCGCGAGCTGGGCGCGCATACGAGTCTGCCGCTGGCGGCGCAGCCCAACGCCGGGGCGCCGACCTTCGCCGACGGCCGCTTCCACTACACCGCCGACCCACCGTACTTCGCCCGCCACGCGCGCCGCTACGTCGAGCTGGGCGCGGCGCTCGTGGGCGGCTGCTGCGGCACAACGCCCGCACATGTGGAGGCGGTCGCGGCCGCGGTCAAAGAACTGCGGCCCGCGGCCCGGCCGGCTGTGCGGCGTCCGCGTCCCCTGGCCGGCGATCAGCGATCGGACGTGCCACAGGCCGCACGCAGCCGCCTGCTGGAACGGTTCACGGCGGGGCGGTTTGTGCTGGTGGGCGAGCTGCCGCCGCCCACCGGAGGCACCGCTGACCAGGCCGTGCGCGACGCAGCCCTGCTCAAGCAGGCCGGCTGCGACGCGGTGCTGATCGGCCCGCCCAGCAGCGCCCGCGCCCAGGTGAGCCCCACCAGCCTCGCGGCGCTCGTGCAGCAGCGGGTGGAAGGGCTGGAGGCGATCCTCGGCGTCGCCCCCTGGGAACGCAGCCTGATCTCGCTGCAAGCCGACCTGCTGGGCGCGTCCGCCTTCGGCATCGGCCACGTGCTCTGCCGATCGGGCACACCACCGCTGCAGGGCGACTATCCCAACATCGGCGGCATCTGGGACGTGGACTCGCTCGGCTTGATCCAACTCGTGCGCGGTCTGAACAGCGGGCGCGACCACCACGGGATCCCGCTCGCCCGGCCGACGGCGTTCGTCGTCGGCGGTCAGATCAACCCAACCGCTGAGAATCCGGAGCGCGAGATCGAAGATGCCCGCCGCACGATCGACGCCGGCGTGGACTTTCTGATCACGCCCCCCGTCTATGACCTCGCGGCGCTCGACCGGCTGCTCGACGCCGTGGGCGTGTGCGACCAACTGCCCGTCCTGCTGGGCACGATGATCTTGCGCGACTTCACCCAGGCCGAATACCTGCGGCATGAAGTCCCCGGCATGCTGATCCCGAATCGGATCGTGAAACGGCTGCGGCTGGCGCGCGATGACGGGCCGCTGGTGGGCCGCCAGATCGCCCGCGAGCTGATCGCGGAGGCCCGCGCCGGCGGCCGCATCCGCGGCGCCGTGGTTTCCGCGGCGGACGGCGCGACAGCGGAGATCGTGCGGCTGCTGCGGGAGTTACCCGATTGGCGATCGCCGGTCGGTGCCGAGTACGCCTGAGCAGCGGAAGGGCCGGTCGGAGAGGCGAGAGAGGAACGATCGAGCGGTGCAAGGCTACATCCTGCGACGGCTGATTGGCATAGCGGTCAACATGGTGATCGTCAGCCTCGTGATCTTCCTCGCGTTGCGGCTGGTGCCGAACAACGTGGCGGCCGACGTGCTGGGGCAAACCGCGACGCCGGAGCAGTATCACGCCTTCAACGCAAAGTACGGCCTGGACGATCCCGCGCCGGTGCAGTTTGCGCGCTGGCTGGGCGGCGTGCTGCACGGCGACTTCGGCCGCTCGTTTCGCACCAACGCGCAGGTCGCCGTCGAGTTCCGCCGGCGCTTCCCGATCACGCTGGAAGTCGTGGTGCTCAGCTTCATCTTCACCGCCGTGATGGGCGTGCTGTTCGGCGCGATCTCCGCGCTCAGGCAGAACTCGCCGCTGGATTACGGCGTGCGCCTGTTCTCGATCTTCGGCCTCTCCGTGCCCAACTTCCTGCTGCTCACCTGCCTGCTGATCTTTCCCGCCCGCTGGTGGGGCTATGCGCCGCGCTTCGGCGCCACCGACTTCTTCAAGGATCCGTCGGGCAACATGCAGCTCTACCTGCCGGCCACGTTTACGCTGGCCGTCGGCGCCGCCGCCACGCTGATGCGGCTGACGCGCTCGGCCTTCCTCGAAGTTGTGCGGCAGGACTACGTGCGCACGGCCCGCGCCAAGGGGCTGCGCGAACGCGCGATCGTGCTGCGGCACGAGCTGCGCAACGCGATGCTGCCGGTGCTGACGCTGATGGGCATCCAGCTCGGCGCGCTGCTGGGCGGGTCGATCATTCTGGAACAGGTGATGGGTCTGCCTGGGCTGGGCACCTGGGCGCTGGCCGCGATCGGCGTCAACGACTACCCGGTCGTGATGGTCGTGGCGCTCTACGCCGCCATCACCGTGATGGTGATCAACTTGATCGTCGATCTGTCCTACGTTGCGCTCGATCCGCGCATCCGCCTGGCGCACTGACAGGTGGAGCGAAGCTGAGGGAGCTGGTGATGGCGAGCGCCACAGAGGCGGTTGTACTCGGCACGAGGGCGGAGTCATCCGACTCCCGACACCTCCGCCGTATCCTCGGCATCGTGCGCCGCCAGCCGCTGGGGGTGTTCGGTGCGATTGTCTGCGTGGCCTTCGTCGTCGTGGCCTTCGCCGCGCCGCTGATTACGCCGCACGACCCGCACATCTTCGTCGGGCCGCGGCTCGGCCGACCCAGCTACGCCTTCCCCTTCGGCACCAACAACCTGGGGCAGGACGTGCTGGCGCGCACGATTTACGGCGCCCAGGTGTCGCTGGTGGTCGGCGTCGCTTCGGTGCTGCTCGGCACCGTGGTGGGGTCGGCGCTGGGCCTAGTGGCGGCCTATTGCGGCGGCTGGGTGGACTCGGCCGTGCAGCGGGCGCTGGAAGTCGTGGCCTCGTTTCCAGGGCTGATGCTGATCTTGGTGGTGGTGGCGGCGCTGAGCCGGCCGCGCGTGGCGCGCGATGTGAACTTGCTGACGCTCACCTGGGAACTGCGCGTGGTGGTGATCGCGGTCGGCATCGGCTTCATCTTCGCCACCACGCGCATCGTGCGCTCCGTCGCGCTCACGGAACGCCACGCGCCCTACGTCGAGGCCGCGATCGCCTGCGGCGCCGGCTGGGCGCGGATCATGTGGAGGCATCTGCTGCCCAACGTGATGGCCTACATCATCGTCGGCGTCAGCGTGACGCTGGGCCTGGCGATCCTGGCGGAGGCGTCGCTCTCGTTCCTCGGTTACGGCGTGCCGCCGGGCACGCCCGCCTGGGGCACCGACCTGTCCGGCATCAACCGGCAGTTCTTCCTGCAGGCGCCCTGGCTGGTGCTGGCGCCCGGCGGCGCGATCAGCCTCACCCTGCTCGGCTTCAACTTCTTAGGCGACGCGCTGCGCGACGAGCTGGACCCGCGCCTGCGCGGCCGCTGAGGCCGAGACTCGGGCTAATCGCGGCGCCAGGTCTCCGGCGTACGAGGGAGTAGACGGCGACGGAAACGCGGGAAACCGTGGTGCGGGGCTGAAGCGCCGACCACGCGAGCGTTCGCGATGGGCAGGGCCGTACGTGTCGGTTCGGCGTTCTCCAGGGCCGGCCAGTGGGGCTGGCCGACGGAGACAGCGCCGAAAGGCACTGAGGAGGGATCGATGGGACCGTATCGTTCTCAGACAGGGGCACTGCGCCGGCCGAGCCGGCGGCAATTCCTGGTTGGCGGGGCGGGTTTGACGGGTTCGGCGGCCTTCCTGCTCGCCTGCGGCGGCAACAACAACAAGGCCGCCACCAACACCAGCAACAATGGCGCAGCTAAACCGGCCGCGTCCGCTGCCGGCGGCGCCAGCACGCCCGGCGCCGCGTCCGCAAGCACGCAAACGCCGAAAAAGGGCGGGCGCATCAGTCAGCTAGCCGCGATCACCACCCAGACGTTGAACCCGGTGACGAACTGGAACGAGGGCACCATCCTCTCGGGTGTGTCGATCTACGACCGACTGGTGTCCACACGGCTCAACAAGGACTCGGCTACCGAGTACGTGCCGGAGGCAGCGGCGAGTGTGGAGCAGCCCGACCCGCTCACCGTCGTGTTCAAGCTCAGGCCGGGCATGAAGTATCAGAATCACGACCCCGTCAACGGCCGGGCCGTGGTGGCCGACGACATCGTGCAGACCGAGGCCTACATCAAAGACAACCCGGCTTCTCAGGACAAGTCCTTCCAGACCCTCTCGATGGACAGCGTGACGGCGCCGGACGATCAGACCGTCACCTTCAAGCTCAAGGCGCCGAACGCTTATCTGTTCAGCGGCACGCAGCTCAGCTATCCCGCCGGGGGATCGATCATCATTCCCAAGGAGACGCTGAACAACCTTGACCAGAGCTGGCAGGTCGGCAGCGGCCCGTACCAGCTCTCCGACTTCCAGATGAACGTGCGCTACCTGTACAAGCGCTTCGACGGCTACCACGGCGCCAGTCAGGGGCTGCCCTTTGCCGACGAGCGTGAGTGGAAGATCATCGTCGATCCGGCGGCGCAGGAGTCCGCCTTCCGCAGCGAACAGGTCCAGATCTGGGGGGTGCCCATCCCGCAGACCGCGGACACGGTGCAGAAGGACCTGAGCGCCAGGATCAATATGCAGAACTACCTGTCGCTGTCGATGGTGACGCTCTCGTTCAACGTGGCCAAGCCGCCGTGGAACGATGCGCGGGTGCGGGAGGCGATGTACCGCTTCACCAACCGCCAGCAGTACCTCGACCTGATCGAGTCGGGCCGGGGCCAGGTGCCGCCGGGGCTGCTGTCCGTGGGCTTGAAGGACTATCAGCTCGACCCGTCGCAGACGGCGAAGTACTGGGCAAACGACCTCAAGCAGGCCAAGCAACTGCTGGATGCCGCCGGCTATGACTACAACCACCAGGTCGAGATGTCGACGATCGACGGCCCGCGCAACAACCAGGGCATGCAGATCTTCCAGCAACAGGCGGCGCAGGTCGGCATGAAGGTCCAGATCACGCCGATGCAGTTCGCCGAATGGCTGAACCAGAAGATCCTCACCGGCAACTGGGAGGCCTGGTACTCCCAGCACCCGACCTACGACTCGCCGCACATTTACCTGCGCTTGCAGGCGACGAACACCTACAGCGTGCACAAGTACAACGGCTTGAAGGACCCAACGATCGACGCCATGATCGAGAAGTCCGAGCAGACGCTCGATCACGCCGCGCGCGTGCAGCAGGTGAAGGACATCCAGCTCGCGCTGCTCGACAAGTACACGCCGTTCTTCATCACCCACAACTACACGGCGTATGTGGCGCTGTGGAAGTACGTGATGGACTACGAGGTCAACCCCGCGTCAACCGCAGAGCCGACCTACAACACCCAGATGTGGCTGAACAAGGCGTGACGAGCCGGCCCCCATCCCTTTCCCTTCCCCCAATAATAGGGGAAGGGCGATCTCGGGTTGGAGCGATCCGGAAGGGCGTCGGGTTAGTCGAGCGCCGTTGATCGCGCATTTGGCGCGAAGGGCGCACACCATGCGCCCCTGCAAGTGGCCAGAAAGCCCCGCCTTCAGCCGAATTCCTCCGTATAACAATCTCCCCTTCCCCTATTATTGGGGGAAGGGGAGATTGTTATACGGAGGAATTCGGCTGAAGGCG
>Ga0207416_1001167_pt1 | contig 37228 bp, 24 predicted proteins | sample PaiPotPPM11metaG_FD_184107 | JGI IMG/M metagenome (GOLD analysis project Ga0207416, IMG submission 184107) | Iron sulfur acid spring bacterial and archeal communities from Banff, Canada, to study Microbial Dark Matter (Phase II) - Paint Pots PPM... ...
CCAGTGCTCACCCCTGGCGTCGCTCTGCCAAAGCGGGCTAACGACGTGCCCCGCACGTTTCTGTGGCGCACCCCGACGCGTCGCAGGACCTCGCGGACGCGCAGAGTTGTATTAGACTTGGGAGGAGCGTCGTTGGGAACTGGGAAGGAGAACGATTGCCGTGCTAAGTTGGGTACGCCCGGGTTCGCTGGGTACGTTGTTGGGGTTTTTCGTTGCCGCCTGCAGCGGCGACAGTACGGCAGTGACCGAGCCCCAACAAACGGCAGGCCCGGTGACGGTGCCGCCGGTCGGCCGCCATGCATCGCCTTCGCCGGAGGTGGGCTGCGCCTCCACGCCGGTCCAAACGCAGCACAGGCAGGGCGGCATGCCAGGGCTGGACGCCGTACCGTGGATCCAGGCGGAGCCAGCTTTGGATGGTGTCATCGCCTATCTGTTCTCCGGGAACCGGCCGTTGCACACTGGCGGCAAGTTCCCAGACGGGGCGACCACGAAGGTGCTCTGGATTGTTGAGAACGCGGCTGTCGGACCGAACCTTGACATCGACGGACGTAACCTCACGGGACCGGGCACGCTCCACCTCAGCTATCCACACTGGGGAAGCCATGCGCCGGGTGACGCCGATCAGTTCCCGACGATCCTGAACATGTCAGCGCCTGGATGCTGGCAGGTAGAGTTGGCGAGCGGGAGTGTTCGCGCCCGTGTTACGTTGTTGGTGGTTGGATGACATTGATCAAAGCATCACGCCACCTAATCTGCGACGAACGGATGCGCATGACGCTGAATACGCGTGCCAACAGGTAGCACCTGGCATTCGCACGACCCTCCACCGGCACGTTAGCGAAGGGATACACAACGCGGCGGGCCACGGATAACATTGGCGCCTATGTCTATCACCCACCCGGCCTTATCCGGCCCTTGTCGCGTTTCGGCAGAGTTGAGGTCGCCTATTCGATATCCCGGCCGATCGCGGCCGTTACCAGTTGATATTGCTGAACCTGTTCTGGCTCTCGTGCGAGCAAAGGGGATGGCGGCGGCGAGTATGACGATGGCCAGGGGCCGGGATGCAGCCTTCGTCGCGCCAATCTTGGGCATTGTCGTGGTTCCCTTGATGCTCCTGATGGCGGGCTGCTCGTGGCCGGCCGCGGCGGAGACCACTGTGGGGCTGCCCTCATCCGCCCGTGGTCCAGTGGCAAGGAGCATTGCTTCGCCAGTGGGTGACGCGCTGGAGAGTGTGAATCGCGGTGGCGCCTCGGTAACGCCCGAGTCCGGGTCGGCCGTTACGGCACAAGATGCCACTGCCACGCCGACCCCTGCGACAACCACAACCAAGCGCGATTTACTATCAATGGCCACGCCCTCGCCCTCGTCGTCGGTCGGTCCTGCCGGCCGACCAACCGCGCCAGCGACTGGCGAGACGGAGGCTTGCACGCCGACCATTCCGACCACCGAGCGCCCGCCTGCGGACGCCAATACCGCATCCTTCGCCTCTCGCTGGTATCGCAGCGCAGACCGCAAGATCTGGGTTGGCTTGGCGGGAACGGGGATCTGGTACGCCGGAGCCGGTGCAAACAAGGCGCTCTGGGTGAAAGCGCCGGGGATGCAGTTACAGGTGGAGGGACACCGACTGGGCGATCCAGCGTCGGCATTGGTGGCTGAGATCGCTAGCGGGTATGAAGGGGCGGACTACCAGGCGAGTGGACTGCGTTTCCCGACGCCCGGTTGTTGGCACATCGCCCCGCGAACGGCGCAAAGTGTGCTTCAGGCAACCGTAAACATCTATCCCGAGAGCTACCGGCCCGTTGACGGGCGCTGTGTCACTCTCAAGGATGTCGTGCATACGAGCGACGCGATCCTGGTCGGCGCCAAGGAGGGCCAGATGCCAGACCTGCCCGGGTTCACACGTGTCTTCGTGTGCGTGACCCAAACTTGGAAGGGGGACGTATCGGCCGGGAGTCGTCTGGAGGTATTCGGACAGGTCGACGTGGATCCGCACCTGGAGGTCGACCACAGCTACGTCTTTTTCTTGCAGGCGCGTTCGCGGTCCCCGTGGCGCGCGGTCTGTCCGCAACGGAGCCTGGTTGAGGTGACAGACGGTCGCCTCATTGCCCTTCAGCGCGCCCAGGCCGCCGACCCGCTGTGGCCGAGCACTACCCTCGCATCGCTAGCAGTGCAGGTCCGGGCAGCGCTATAAGTCGAAACTCGGCGCTTCGGCGATCGCTCCAGCGCTCGGCCCCCGGAACCGATTCGGGCGGGCTGTTGTATATTCTGAAGCCGACGCCTTTCACCAGCGCATTTCGATCACGGGGAGACGGTGAGCGACGGTTCGACGGTCAGGTAGAGCGTCCTGGCCCTCGGATGCCGGCACGTGGTTGAGTATTCGCCGACAGGACAGGCGGACGGTGACCCAATCCGGCGAGACCGTAGCCAACGCACTTGTAGCATTGTGGCAATGCACCTGGCGGACGGGAAATCCATGCGAGCGGTGACCGCTTCGATGCTGCTAATGATCGCTCTGGCCGCCTGCACCACTGCCGCACCGCCCGCAGGGTCCCGCCCTCCCTCTGCTGGATCGCCGAGCGGTACACCCCAAGATACGAGCGTCCCGCATAGCGCGGACTCGAGCGGCAACGCGTCGGCGCTGGGGGTGTATCCTATCCCGGCTTCCTGCGCGTCGATCCCGCTCGGCCAGATGGCCAAAATTCCAGGAGATGGCCTCTCTGCCGAGGCTCCGCTGGGCGTCCTCTATGCCGGCAACAACAAGCTCTTGTGGCGGATGGACCACCTCGCGCCGCTCGAGCTCGGCGGGCGGCGTCTCGACGGACCGGCGCCGCCGCCTCGATTGGTCAGCGCCGCGTCGGCGATGCAGGGAGGAGCACTCATCGGTACTTCTTCGACGGTGAGTTTCCCCGCCGCTGGGTGCTGGCACGTTCATGCGACGGCCGGGGCGCAAACGCTAGATGCCATTCTGTACGTCTACCCGCAGGCCTGCCGGCCAGAGTATCGGCGAGATACCTGCGCTGCCGGAAATTGACCGCATAGCGGCTGTCGATAAGGAGGCCACCGGAGTACGCACCCAGTCCCTTGCCGCGCGGGTCTCGACCCTGATCTCGTCGGCCATCAGGGGACAGCGTGCAGGGTGACTCGGAACCGATTCTCGCTTCCAACTGTACCGAGAGGAGCGATGAGATGTCGGCTTGAGTACGGCCAGAGCTGCTGCTGCAACGCGGCGGCGAGCGCCGGCCGGCAACGGAGAGTTGCGTGGCACGGGAAGCCGGGCACAATAGCGGGCACAGACCTTCGCTTCGTAGTCGATGTGCGTCAGGGAGCCAATGCTTAGGAGATTTGTCGACCCCGCCTGCCAGGGGGCAGTGTTAGTGCTCCGCTGGAAGCTGATGTCAACTTGGCTCCCTGCTCGATCCGTACCTGCAAGTAGCGCCTACCGTCCAGCGATGCCAGAGTGCCCGGCGATCTCGCCAACCGGCTCGGCGCGGCCGCCGAGGTGCTTGGCCAGGAACGCCTCGGCCAGGGCGTAGAAGTGCAGACGGTTCTCCGGGCGGGCAAGGCCGTGGCCTTCGTCGCTGTAGAGGACGTACTCGACTGGCCGCCCCGCCCGACGCATGGCGTCGACGATCTGCTCGCTCTCGGCCTGGGGGACGCGCGGGTCGTTGGCGCCCTGGCCGATGAGTAGCGGCGCTGTGATGCGATCGGCCAGGAAGAGCGGCGAGCGCGACTCCAGGAAGGCCTGGTCCGCCTCGGGGTCGCCGACACGACGGAACATCATGGCGCGCATGGGCGCCCAATAGGGCGGCATCGACTTGAGCAATGTGACGATGTTGCTGGGACCGACCAGGTCCACGCCGGCGGCGAACACGTCCGGTGTGAAGGTCAGTCCGACCAGCGTGGCGAAGCCGCCGTAAGAGCCGCCAAAGATGGCGATCCGTTTGGGATCGGCGATGCCCTGCTGCACCAGCCAGTCGACGCCGTCGATGACGTCGTTGTGCATCGTACCGGCCCACTCGCGGTCGCCGGCGTGCAGGAACTGCTTGCCGTAGCCGGCGGAGCCGCGAAAGTTCATCTGCAGCACGGCATAGCCGCGGTTGGCCAGCCATTGCACTATGGGGTCGAATCCCCATGTGTCCCGGCCCCAGGGACCGCCGTGGACCAGGGTCACTGCCGGCAGATGGTCCGCGGGAACGCCGGCTGGAACGGTGAGATACCCGTGGATGGGCAGACCGTCGCGTGACCGGTAGACGATAGGCTGCATCGGAGCCAGCGGTAAGCCCTCCAGCTTGGGCTGGTGGCTGAAGAGCGGCGTGGACTGCTTGGATGCCCGGTCGTAGGTGTAGTAAAAGATCGGTCCAGCATCGATTCGGTAGGAGACCAGCCAGGTCTTGTCGGCCAGGTCGCGGCTGCTTACACTGTACTCGCCTGGTCGAACTTGGGCCAGGGCCTCAAAGTCGGCCTTGACGTCGGGGTCGAGCGCCTGCCACTCCAGCCTATCGCGATAGAACGCCACGGCCTCCACTGTCCGCCTGGTCGGGTGGACCATGACGCCGCCGACATCGTACTGTTCGTCAGCCGCGAGCGTGGTTTCCGTGTCTGTCGCCAAGTCGATCACCTGAAATCGCTGGGCGTTGGCGTCGTGGTCGCTGACTACGTGCAGGCGGCTGCCATCCGCTGAAAAGCCAACGGCGTGCCCTTCGTCGTCGGGTCCCCACTGGCGCAGCGTCGTCCAGGGTGCGCCGCTCGACTCGCGAAGGCGTAGCTCGCGCCCGCCATCGGGCGTCATGGCCACCGCGGCCCGCACCTGGAACTTGGCATCGGTGGTCCAGCCCAGGACGTTGCCCGGATTCTCCGTGTCCAGCTCGATGGCGCCGTTCGCCAGGTTGACGCGATAAACGTCGTGCTTGCGCCGGTCCAGGAGATTCATGCCGACCAGCAGCGTGTCTGGGAAGCTCGGATCCTTTGCCACCACCTGCGCTTGGATGCCCTGGAAGGGGGTGATGTCGCGGACGACCCTCGTGTCGATGCTTACGGCGTAGAGGTGCCAGTTCTCATCGCCGTCCGCGTCCTGCAGGTAGATCACCTGGTGACTATTGTAGGCCCAGAAGTACATGCGGATGCCGCGCTTCTTGTCGGCGGTGATCGCAACATCGTCCTCCTGTCCGATGGTGCGCAGCCAGACCTGCAAAACGTCCCTCTCGTCGGGAGCGAGATAGGTCAGGTATCTGCCGTCCGGCGACAGTTGCGGGCTGGTGCGCTCAGGGTTGCCGAACAGTACGTCGCGAGGGATGAGCGGCGGCAAGGCCGGCGCGTCTTGAGCCGTGGATTCGGGCATGGCGTACCTCTCTTCTAAGGAACCCCACTATTCAGGGTAGGGTACCTGGCGATGCTCGGAGATACGTGGCCGGGCGATCCACCAACCGCCCGGCCATGGCACGGCGTCGATCGGTGCAGTCTATCGAACGGGCTCGTCTGCGAGTGGTATGCCGGGGAACCTCACCCCCTGGCCCCCTCTCCGCGCCGGAGAGGGGGCCAGGGGGTGAGGTTCCCCTCCGCACCTCCATACGCAGCGTCTTGATCTGGAACGGCTTGAAATGGAATGTGACTGTCTCGCCGTCGACTGGTAGCGACGGGCCATCCAGCGTGAGGGCGTCGGTTTCCCGACAGCCAGTAAGACCAGCCAGCCAAATGCTCGCGTCACAAGCTACGCCGGCCGCTTCGTGCAAGCGCGCCGTCAGTTGATCGCCGTCCAGGTAGAGCGCCGTCAGCATGACGTGGCGGGGCTCGATGCGCAGGCGCGGCTCGTCGCCGGGGCGCACGTCCGCCGCGGTGATGGCCAGCGGCGGGCTGTTGAGCGCGTCCGCCTCCCACCAGGGTTCGGCCGGATGGGCGGCGTCGGCGGGAAGCACGCTGTAGGTGAAGGTGTGCCGCACGCCGTCTTCGTAGCCTTGCATGCTCGGCCCCTTGTATTCCATCGCGGCGGAGCGGAGGAGCGATAGCATGAGTACGCCGTCGGTCACGTTGGCGCCGGGCAGACCGCGACTGAGCATATACACGACGGCCGAATCCCCGGCGTAGCCGAACCAGCTTTGGGCGGGGTATTCCCCTTCGGGGCGCTCGACCTGGCCGAAGGGGACGGAGTGGACGATCTTCCCCCGCCGGATAGCTGTCGGGAAGGCGACGCGCACGCGGTAGCGCTTGCCGTGCCCGGTGAGCTCGGTGCGGAAGTCGATGCGGCGGAGCTGCCGGTAGATGATGACGTACTGGACGACATCCGCACTGTTTGCCCAACAGCGCAGCGTGAAACGGGATCGAATGACGCTGCGGACCGCCCCGTCCTCAATGAGCTCGACGGTTGGCGATCCGGTGTGGGAGGCGATCCCGGCGCGGAAGACCGGATCGTCGTCGCTCGCAGACGCCGGGTAAGGGTCGTGTAACGGCGTGGTCGTGCGCAGGCGTTCATTGAGCGGCGCGTCGTAGAGCAGCCAGAGGTCGCCGTTGTCGTTCTGGAGGACGAGGTCGTTCCAATAGGGACGCTCGGGATCGACGTACTCGAAGTCACTGGCACGGTCGACCAGGCTGGTGATGATCCCGCCATTCAATCGGATGCGGTAGTGGTCCGTTTCTACCGTGGCCGGCGCCGGCCCGTGCTCGCGACGCGGCGATTCCGGGGCCGTGCGCAGGGCGAAGGTGGCATAGCCCAGCGGAGGCAGTTGGGCCTGGAAGATGAGCTCGTCCGATCCGAGCTGGACCGGCAGCTCCTTGCCGGCCGAGTCGACCACGCGATAGGTCGACCAGCCGATCGCCATCGTGTTCAGGCGCAACACCTCGGTGCGCGGCCGGGGGAGCGGGTTGAAGGCGAAGATGCCGAGCCCGCTGTGGTGACCGACACGCCGGGCCATGGCGCGGTCGACCGCGTCCATCAGCAGCCGGGTGACGAGGCCGTCGGCCGACCGGTAGTCGGCAACGGCTTCCTGGTAGGCGGAGTCGACGATGGCCCCGGCGATGACGTCGTGGCGCTGGTTGGCCAGCGTGAGCCGCCAGGCTTCGTCGACCTGCGCCCGCGGATAGTCGCCGCCGTCCAGCCAGAGTAGCGTGTTGGCCTTCTCGGCAGCGGCCAGGGCCGACTCCAGGCGGCGGTTGAGCTGTTTGAGGGCGATACGGCTGCTATAGACTCCTTGGGCGACGGGGTTGAGCTCGCCTTCCAGCAGGGGCAGCGTCTGGCCGGCGGCTTCGACCGCGGCGAAAAAGCGATCGGGCGTGGAGTATTGGAATCGCAGCTCGGCCGTCGAAACCTGGTTGAGGCGCTCGACGCCGGCCAGTGTCAATTCTTGCGGCGTCAGGCTGTTATTGCCCGTGGGGAGGAACAACTCCGAAGTGACCGCATAGGTCGCCGCCTCGCCGGCGTGGCGGCGTAGCTCGTCCGGTGGCGGGGCGACTCGATCTGCCTGGCCGGCGCGAGCACCACCGGGGTAGCGGTCGGCGCCGACGCCGATAGAGGTCCAATGGCAGGTAAGCTCGCTGCCATCCAGGCCACGCCAGCGAAACTCGCTGACGGAGAGCCAGGGCGGCTTGCCGCGCCAGAAGATGAAATGGCGATATCCACAATGGCGGAGCAAACCCGGCAAGGTGCTTGGGTGTCCCCAGCAATCGGCCAGCCAGCATGTGGCAGCCTGGACGCCTAGGCGAGAGCCTAGCCAGCGCTGGCCGGTGACGGCCTGCCGCACCAACGACTCTCCGGATGGCATGTTGCTGTCTGGAGTCACGTACATGCCACACGCTGCCTCGAGCCGTCCGCTCTGGGCCAATGTGCGTAGCTCGGTCAGGGCATCGGGATAGCGCGTGACAAAGGCCTCTAAGAGCAGCACCTGTTCGATCACAAACGTGGCAGTGGGCTGCGTTCGCAACAAGAGGAGCGCCTCACGCACCAGGTCGACCGCTCCGGCCAGGTTGGCCTCGCGGATTTCCAGGAGACCGATGTCGTGGGGAAGGGATGGAACGATGTGGACGGTACGCAAGTTGCTACCCCTCTTGACGTCGCTGCGCTGAACATAGCACACTGGACTGTCGACAAGCGGGAGGGCGCTCCCCGCTGTCGTTCTCATGCGGCCGGATGCCGGTGGCCGGCGGTCGCTCGGCGACTTGAGTCAATGACAGGGCCGGCCAGCAGGAGGCATACGTGCACGGAACGACCCAGCCACGCGTACAAGCGCCGGGCGGCCCGCCCGGTGACGTTATGGATAGCGTATTCCCGGTGGAGCGCCTTGGCGTGGTCATGGAGCCCGATCCCCAGAATCCTTTGGAGGCGATGGGCGTCCTGAACCCGGCGGTGGCGCGCGATCCGAGTGGCGACCTCTACCTGTTTCCGCGCATCGTCGCCGAGGGCAACTTTTCCCGTATTGGGCGTGCCCGAGTCCGGTTCGACGAAGCGGGCGATCCGGTCGGAGTCGAGCGCCTTGGCTACGCGGTGCAGCCTTCGGCCGACTACGAGCGCAATCGGCTGACCGGCGGTGGCTGCGAGGACCCGCGAATTACCTACATCGACATCCTCAAGCGCTACGTCATGACCTATGTGGCCTACGGGGACACAGGTCCCAGAGTGGCGCTGGCGGTGTCGGACGACCTGGCTGCCTGGCGGCGGCTCGGCGAGCTGCACTTCTCTCGCGCCCGAGTCGACTTCGGCGGCTACGGCAACAAGGATGCCAGCTTCTTTCCCGAGCCGGTGCTCGATCCCAACGGTGAGCCGGCATTGGCGATCATCCACCGGCCCACCTACCGCCAGCACTTCGCCGACGGGTCCGACCGTGTCGTGCTGCCGGCACACGTGCGTGACTCCCGCGAGAGCATCTGGATCTCCTACGTCAATCTCAAGCGAGCCCGAGAACACGAGGCGGCGCTCCTGCACGTCCATGAGAACCATCTGCTGATGGCGCCGGAGGCGCCCTGGGAGCAGATCAAGCTGGGAGGCGGCGCGCCGCCCATCGCTATTCGCCAGGGCTGGCTCCTGATCTACCACGGCATCCGGCCGCTATATCTGTCCGATGGCGCCCTGGCTCCGCGCGGAGAGTACTGCGCCGGCGCCGCCGTGTTGGATCGACAGCGTCCATGGCATGTGCTCTACCGCTCGCCGGCTCCCATTCTCGCGCCCGCGCATTCGGCGGAGCGCGTCGGCGTCGTGAGCAACGTCGTCTTCCCCACCGGGCTCGATCCACGACCGGACCTGGGGAGTGGCATTGTCGATATGTATTACGGTATGGCCGACAGCCGCATCGGCGCTGGCCGCCTGCGCGTGCCGGACGAGATTCCCTTGCGGCTCCGCAACCAACATGCCGAGCATACGCACGCCCGGCCGGCGCCAGCCGACGCCGGACAGCCTAACCCGCCCAAGCTGGCACCGCCGCCCGGGGAATAGGTTGGTTCGTTTACGAAGTGAGGAGACCGCCGGGTCCCGCTAGCCTGCCAGCAAGCCCTCGATCTCGCCCATATCCGCCGCGGTGAGGAGCCAGCCCGCCGCCCGCACGTGGTCGTCGAGCTGGTCGGGATTCTTGGCGCCGACAATGCAAGAGGTGACGGCAGGATTGGCCAGGGTCCAGGCGGCGGCCAGCTCAACCAGGGTGTGACCGCGATCCTGGGCGAAGGCACGCAGTCGAGCGGCAGTGGCGAGGTGGCGCCGATAGTCCTCTCCCTGAAAGTCCGGCATCTGGGAGCGCTCGTCGTCCGCGGGGAAATGCGTATCTGGCCCGTGCTTTCCGGTCAGCAGACCTTTGGCCAGTGGGCTATGCACGATTACGCCAATACCTTGCTCGCGACAAAAGGGCAGAATGGCTGGCTCGGCGTCTCGGTAGAGCATGCTGTACCGCGGCTGCAAGGAGTCAATCGGCCTGACGGCCATGGCCTGTTGCATTTGGACAACGTCGAAATTGGAGACGCCAATGTAGCGCACTTTGCCTGCGCGTACCAGGTCGTCCAGCGCGCGCATGGCGTCCTCGATCGGGTGGCGCGCATCCCACCAGTGCGCCTGGTAGAGATCGACGTGATCCGTGCGCAACGCTCGCAGGCTGTTTTCGATCGCCTCGGCGATGTGCCGCCGACTGAGGTCGCTACCTTTGACCTTGGTGGCCAGAAAAACGCGGTCGCGCCGGCCCTGGAGGGCGCGACCGACCAAGTCTTCGGAGGTACGATAGGCCTCTGCGGTGTCGATAAAGGTAATGCCGAGATCGATTGCCCGCTGGACCGTGGCGATCGCGGCGGCATCATCCACGTGTCCCATCCCGCCGCCCAGCGGCCAGGCCCCGAAGCAGATAACGGGTACCCGCGGCCCTTGCTTGCCGAGTTGACGTTGTTCCATGTGCTGGCCCTTCCCTTGTTGGATTCGTATGGCGGCTGTGCTTGCACGCAAGCGATCGTGGCATCCGCTTGGGGCGCCTGGCCATGACTGACGCCGTTAGCGAATGCGGTGACCAACCCTCACTCCGGCTTCGCCACCTCTCCCCCGCAAGCGGGGGAAAGGCCCAAACTGGTATTCCGGCTCCCCTCGCCCGCCAGGCGGGCGAGGGGTTGGGGGTGAGGGTCCGTCCCAGCATACGCCGGTAGCGTCATGCATGGGCAGGTGGGTTGCCTTCAGATCCCAGTCCCTCCACCGCCGCCCGCAGCCGCCGGAACGCAACGGGCCACCCCAGCACTTCGCAGGACTGGTAAATCGGCGGCGAGGCGTTGGTGCCGGTAATGGCGACGCGCATTACCATGAAAAGGTCCCCGTGCTTCCAGCCCAGCTCATCGGCGAGAGAGCGAACGGCGTGGTCGTATTGCTCGCTGGTGGGATGGCCGAACGAGTCCAGGGCGCTCGTCAACCTGTCGAGGGCGGCGCCGATCTCGGCTCGCGACTGGCGCTTGATGGCCTGCTCCCAGGGCAGACGCCTTGGATCCGGATCGTGCCGTAGATAGTCGGCGAGCTGGTCCAGCGTCAGCTCGCGGATGTAGTGACGGTTCATCCAGTCCAGCTTGGCAAAGTCGAAGATGGGGCCGCTCTTGACGATGCGGTCCAGCGTCAGCAGGGCGGTGAACTCCTGGAAGGAGAAGATTTCCTTGCCTTCGGGATGAGACCAGCCTTGTAAGGCCAGGAAATTGATGAGCGCCTCCGGCAGGTAGCCCTGCGACCGGTACCAAGAGACCGAGGTGGGATTCTTGCGCTTGGACATCTTAGAGCGGTCGGCGTTGCGCAGGACCGACAGGTGCGCGAACTCCGGCAGCGGCCAGCCGGAGGCCTGGCAGACGAGGATGTAATAGGGAACGCTCGATAGCCACTCCTCGGCGCGGATGACGTGGCTGATATGCATCGCATGATCGTCCATCGGGATCGCCAGGTGTGACGTGGGGAAGCCATCGGACTTGAGGATGATCTGATCGGTGAGGAAACGGTTCTCGAAGCTGACGTCGCCGCGGACGGCGTCGGGGAAGCTCACACGGCCGCCGTCGGGGATGCGCAGGCGCACGACATGCGGCGCGCCATCGGCCAGCAACTGCTGCACCTCCTCCTTGGGACGGCGCAGGCAGCGGCGCGAGTAGAGGTAGGGAACCTTGCGACGCTCGGCGTCCTTGCGCTCGGCGTCCAGCTCCTCCGGCGTGCAGAAGCAATTGTAGGCGCCGCCGCGCTGGACCAGAGCTTCGGCCTGCTCCCGGTAGAGCGGCAGGCGCTCGCTCTGCACGTACGGTCCGTAGGGTCCGCCCCGGGCCGGACCCTCGTCCGGGTCCAGGCCGACCCAGTGGAAGGCGTCGATCAGCAGGCCCACCGCCTCGGGAACGTAGCGGCGGCGGTCGGTGTCTTCGATGCGCAGGACGAACTGCCCATGATGCTGCTCGGCAAAAGCCTTGCAGAACATGGCAGCGTACACGTTGCCGATGTGCGGCTCGCCGGTGGGACTCGGCGCAATACGGGTGCGGACGGCAGATTCCATGGCTAGATTCCTCGTGTTCACTTCCGCGGTGTCTCCCCGGCTCGCTCGGTCTCCCAGCGCTCCCGCAGCGCGCGGGCCGAGGCGAACTGCTGCAGCAGCGCCTCACCGCGGCTCTCGGCGATCGCCTCCCGCCAGTCGGCGAGCTCGCTGAGCAGGCGGTCCAGCCAGGATACCAGCGCAACGCCGTTGGTCAGCGCCAGGTCGCGACCCTCTTCCGGCCGCGTCGCCGCCCAACGCGTCGCATCGTCGAACGGCTGTCCCGAGGTCCGTACCAGCTCGCGCCAGGCATCGCTGGCGCCGGCGAGGTTGGAAAGTGCTGCCGCCATAATGGTTGGGAGTTGCTCCACCCCAGCGACCCAGGCGTCGTGCTCCGCCGGGTCCACAAAGTAAGGAATGGCTCCAGCTACCTCGACGATAGCGCTCACGGTACCGACGTGGGCTTCCGTTGTTCCTGCCGACGTGGCGAGGCGCCAGGACCGTCCCCGAAAGAGTGCCGCGTCGGCGTGCTCAATGCCCGGAGCAGCGTTGACGAGCGGGTGACCGCCGACGAAGCCACTGCCGGCCGGCACGTTCCGGTCCGCGGCCTCTAGAATCGCCTGCTTGGTGGTCGCTACATCGGTGATCACCGTACCGGGGCGCAATGTTGCGCCAAATTCACTCAGGACCCGCGTCACCGCCAGCGGCGGCACGGCCAGCACGACCACCTCGGCGTCACTGAGCAGATCCGCCACGTCCCTCGTTCCCTCGCGGATGGCCCCGCGTCGCTTGGCCTCGTTCTGCACCCTTGCGCTGGTGTCGTAGCCGGTGACGTCTTCCCAGCCCTTCGCCGCCCGCAAGGCAAGGCCAAGCGACGCGCCCAGCGCGCCTAGCCCAATAATGCCGATCCGCATGCCGGAACGAGTCACTCGACCTGTAGGTCGGCGTGTGGCCCGGTGCTGAAGCGGTAGCCAAAGCCGCGCACGGTCGTTATGTACTCTGCGGGGCCCTCCGCATCCTCCAGCTTCTTGCGCAGGCGGCGCACGTGTACGTCGACTGTCCGTGTCTTGCCCGCGAACTCGTAGTCCCAGACGTCCTGCATGAGCTGATCGCGCGTAAAGAGGTGATTCGGCTCGTTTGCCAGCTTGACCAGTAGCTTGAACTCGATCGGCGTGAGCTGCACGCCGCTACCGTTTACTTCGACGTCGTGTCGAGCGAGGTCGATGACGAGGCCCGGGAACTCCAGGCGGGGACCTCCGCTGGCCGCGGCGCTAGGCCGGTTGCGCCCGGCTCGACGAAGCAGCGCGCGAATGCGGGCGATCAGTTCATCGAAGTCGAAGGGCTTCGCCACGTAGTCATCGGCTCCGAAGCGGAGCCCGATAGCCTTATCGGTTGCCTGCCCCTTGGCCGAGAGGAAGATCACCGGCACCTCCGACTCCTCGCGAATCGCCAGGCAGATGTTGAAGCCGTCGAGACCGGGCATGAGCACGTCCAGTAGGACTAGGTCAGGCTGCGTCTCGCGAAACGTCCGGATGGCGATCCGACCATCGGCGCATTGGCGAACGTCGTAGCCCTCTTCCTCCAGCATCTGGCGCACGACGTCACGGATGTCCGCATCGTCGTCAATGATGAGAATTCTCTCGCCGGCCATCACCCTTGCCTTTTCGTTACGCCGGCTCACAGCATGCACTGGACTGCTCGCCGGCTCCTGCCCCCTCAAGTCTGGCGCGGTCGCTGTGGCAATACGCTAGCATGGCGCGAGACGAAGTCGATGCAAGTACCTAGAAATGCCATTGTCATATGCTCCTTGCCTGGACCATCATCGCCCTGATCCTGTGCTCCGCGCTCTCCGTGCTGGCCTTGCTGCGCGGCGTGGCCGGACTGTTCGTCGCGAAGCGTTGGCTCTGGCGGCTGGAAGCCGTGAGCCTCGTCCTCGCCGGAGGCGCCGGCCTTGTCGGCGCCGTACTCGTTGGTCGCTTGTTACACTAAATTGTCTGTCATGCGAGATTTGCCGTGTTTCTGTAGGGGCGGGGCTTGCCCCGCCCAGGTGGGCGCCCCAAGGGACGCCCCTACATCCATCAACTGTCGCATGGCAGACCACTAGGTTACGATTGCCGACTGCCTCGCGCGGTACACGAATCGGGCGCCGCGACGACATCCTGCTCGATACGTTACCACCAATCATTGAGGGAAAATCGCCGGCACGCCTTCACGTTAACGGCTTGGCGCCGGCGCTGGCAAATTTCACGTGCTTCGTTGCATCGCTGCGACGAACGGTGACATCCGGGGCATGCACTCCGCTCTGGTGAAGCGCCGGCAACGGCGAGATGGCGGGCTGGCGTTGTACTATTGGGCCGGAAGCAAGGAGATCGCGTGTGCTCAAGTTAGGCGGCATCTATCCTCCGATTCCCACACCGTTTGCCGGCGACGGCGAGGTCGCGCTCCAGGACTTGCGGCGCAATCTGCGCGCGTGGTCGAGCACGGGGCTAGCCGGCTTTGTCGTCCTGGGCTCGAACGGGGAGTACGTCACGCTCAGCCGCGAGGAGAAGCTGACGACGATCAAGGTGACGCGAGAGGAAGTGTCCTCCGGCCAGGCAGTGATCGCCGGCACCGGGGACGAGTCGACGGCAGAAACCGTGTCCCTCTCTCGTGCCGCGGCCGGTCTGGGCGTGGACGCCGTGATTGTAGTAACGCCCCACTATTATCGCTCACGCATGGACGCCGCCAGCTTATTGGCGCACTATCGGGCCGTGGCCGACAGCTCCCCCGTCCCGGTAATGCTCTACAACGTGCCGGCCAACACCGGGATCGACATGCCGCCGGAGGTGGTGCTCCGTCTGGCTGAGCATCCCAATATCGCCGGCATCAAGGACAGCTCCGGGAATATCCCGGCCATGGCGGAGATATTGCGCTGTAAGCCGGATCGGTTCACGGTGTTCGCCGGCTCCGCGGGTTTCCTGCTGCCGGCGTTGGCGCTAGGCGCCGCGGGAGGCGTCGTGGCTCTGGCCAACGTTGCTCCCAAGGAGACGGTGGCGCTATTCGACGCCTTTCAAGCAGGCGACCTCGTTGGCGCTCGGGAGCGTCAACTGCGCTTGTTGCCGGTCAACCAGGCAGTCACCGCCCGCTGGGGCGTGCCGGCGCTGAAGGCGGCGCTCGACGCCCTGGGCTACTATGGCGGCCCGCCGCGACCACCATTGCTGCCGTTGGGGACTGCTGAGCGGGGGCAGTTGACGTCGATATTGGCCGGGGCCGGGTTGTTGGCGGCGGCGCCGACGTAACGGGCAACAGGGTTTCGATTCGTCCACGCTACTGGGCGCGGGAGTACCAGGGCGGCGACTGCCGTCTGCCGCCAGACCACGCGACTGCCGTCGGGACATTATGGTAGATCGCCTCCAGCTCCGGAGACGTTATCTCCTCTGGAGCCGATCGCTGCACCGCAGTGCCGTGCTCTGGCGGCAGACCGCAGTCGCCGCCCCCGGCGTTTCCGTACCCGCCGGCTCTACACAATGGCCGCGCGACCAATCATCAGGCTCCCGCCCTCCGCCGGACGAGCCGCGCGGTCCACCAGAGCAGCAGGCACGTGCCGACGCCGTACACCACGAGGAAGACGAGCCAGGGGCCCGGCATGTCGACGTGGGTCTTGCCAAAGGACTGGTGAAACCAGAGCAGCGGTTTGCCGGTCTGAAGCTGCACTTCCGCCAGCCCGCCGGCGCTCCACGGATTGGTCGCTGCCACCAGCTCGCCCACGTAGATGAGCCACGCCGGCGGCTGATCAATGAGCGACTGATGGGCTTGAAAGAGTATCGCGCTGAGCGGGGCCCAAAAGACCGCCCCCACCGGCAGACCCAGGGTCAACAGACCGGTCATGGCATAGGCAAAGGCGCTCGCTCCCCGACTGGTACGGAACAAGGCGGACGACCAAAGGCCGAGGCTGCCGAAGAGCAACGCGCTAAAGATGAGCATGAGGAACGCGACCAGCAGCTCCTGGATTCCTACGCCCCCCATCAGGAACGCGAGGCTTTGCAAGGGCAGCGCGGCGAGGAGCAGCAACGCCACGTAGGCCAGGCCGGAGCCGAGTTTGCCGAGAACGATTTGCGCAGGACGAAGCGGCGTAATCAGCAGCAGGTCGTAGGTTTGGCGCTCCCGCTCATCCGCGATTGCGCCCACGGTCTGCCCGGGCGTGATGGTGCAGACGAAGAACAGCTCGACGCCGACGACGAGTGGAAAAAAGGCGCCGCCGACCGCTGCGCCATCGGCGGCGCTGCTGTCGAACTGGAGCGTGGTGGCGGCCACCTGGAAGACACTCAGAAAGAAGGCGCCTACCACGACCAAGAAGAAGGTCAGCAGCGCGACGCGACGACCGCTCCGCAACCCGCCGCGCAGTTCGCGGACCAGGATCGGGTTCAACTGGCGCGTCATGAAGACAGAGGCCCAGTCACACGCATGAACACCTCTTCCAGGTCAGTGTGGTCCTCGCGCAGACCCACCACTGGCAGCCCGGCGGCGACAAGCTGGGCCAGAACCTGTGCCAGCGATGCGTCGTCGCCCGCAAAGGAACACTGCAACACGACGCGCCCAGGCTCTTGACGGATCGTGACTCGCCGCAGCTCTGGGACGCGCTCGGCAAGATCCGGTGGGATCTCCGCCGGGGCGATCATCTCGATGACGATGCGTCGTCCCACACGGGCCTGGTGCAGGACATCGGGCAAGGCGCCTTGGGCCACCAGCCGGCCCCGCTCCAGGATAGCCACGTGGCTGCAGATCTCGGCCAGGTCGGACAGGATATGCGAGCTCAAGAGGATGGTCTTGCCGAATTGCTGCAACTCTTGCAGCAGGTCGCGAAGCTCCACACGGGCGCGGGGGTCGAGACCCGCGGCCGGTTCATCGAGCACCAGCACCGCGGGGTCGTGCAGCAGGGTGCGCGCCAGCGCCAGGCGCTGATGCATGCCCCGCGATAGGCTGTATACGTAACTGTCACGTTTGGCCGTGAGGTCCACCAGCTCCAGTAAGTCGGAAATCGTCCCCGGCCGGGCGCTCGGCGGCAATTCGTAGCAGCGCGCGTAGAAGTCGAGATACTCCCAGACGCGCAGCTCGTCGTACGAGCCCGGTGTGTCGGGCATGTACCCGAGCGACATCTTGATCGCTCGACGGTTCTGCCGTACGGACTGCCCACGCACGTGTACATCCCCCGAAGCGGGCGCGAGCAGCGTGCAGATGATACGGATGATGGTGGTCTTCCCGGCGCCATTGGGGCCGATCAGTCCGAAGATCGCCCCGTCAGGAACCTGGAAGGAAACCTCGTCAATCGCCGTGAGTCCCGCGTAGCGATGGGTGACGCTCCGCAGCTCGATTGCGGTCACGGACGGACTCCGGCCGCGTCGACATCCAGCGTTTGGAGATTCTGCCGCCCATTCCCACCGGTGAACTGGACGCGGAGTAGACCCCGGGCATCGACGTACAGGCCGGGCTGAGCGACGGTATTCGTTCCGGCGCCGAAGCCGGGCTGCACGTCCCAACGATCGGCCGACCAGTTGAAGAGGGCGATGGCGATTGGCGCGCCGGAGGCGCCGGCGGCCGGGCCGTTGGCTCCGCCAGGAAAGGCCACACGAAGGTGCAAGGCGGTCCATCTGGTCGACGCTACGTTGATCGGCAAGGTGAATTGAAAGGTGGCGACGCTGCCCAATGGCAGCCAGGGCGTGTAGAGCGGAGGCGCGATGCCGCTATTCTCCAATAGGTCTCGGCGCGCGAAACCGTAGGGCACGCCGACCTGACCCGAGTCCGTAGCGATGGGCACACTCACCACGTGCAGCGTGAGGTCATGCTCGTGTGCGCGATGCCCTTGTACCGCTACCGGAAACGGCGGGCTCGAGCTGAAGGCGAGCACCCTTGGCCCCATGGCCACGCCCGCCACCGACGCCGCGCTGCTCGGGCTGCTCCAACTCGAGGAGCCGCCGCCGCCGTTCAAGACGCTGTCGACCAGGGACTGCCGGCGGCGCGACTCGACGGTGTTTCCACCTGGGGCCGGCGGCAACCCCAGATTTCGAGCGAGGGGCAACACCGCGCCGCTCAGGACGACGCGCACCTCCCGCTGCTGGCCCGGTTGCAATTCAGGCAAGGTCGCCGTGTCCCCGCCGATGGCGAGCAGTACGTCCTCCAGTGGCTGCGCACTGACGTTGCGAATCCATCCGGAAACGGTCGTACCGGAGAGAGTGAGGGAGGTTTCAAGGGGCGGTGGGGACGAACTTACCCCTATTGCCCGGAATGCCTGGATCGTCCATTTTTCCACGGTGACGTTGCCCAGCGATACCGTCCCGCCATCGGCAAGGATGGTAACCGCTGGCGACCGCCCGCCGCGCAACTCGAGCGGAGCGACGGCAAGGTCGGCGTCAAGGCGCACGTCATAGGTGGCCCGGCCGGGAGAAAACACCCCGATGCTGGACTGTAGCTGGGTGGCTGCTGGCTGCTGGCTACTGGTGGCCACCGTGACGGTATTAATGATGATGTCGGTTCCCTTGATCTGGCGCGCCAGCGCGTAGGAGCCGGCGGAAAACAGGAGGCTAATCACCGGAATCGTGATCCAAAGCAGCTCGCGGCGATCAATCCGTCCAAGCGCCACGTAACTGATCGGGCCTACCGTCAGGACGTAGCTAAAGATCAATAGGGCCAGGAGACGCCCCGAGGGGAGCACCGTTTGGGGAAGATAATAGACCGGATCGTTGCCCGGCGGGCCGTTGAAGCTCGCTACGTTCGCCGCGAGGACGCCGCCAGGCGTTGCTCGGTTCCCCACCAGGATGCGGTCCCACAGCGCGACCGCGCCGGCGCCGTCGGTCAGGGCCGGCGCGGTCGCGCCCAGGGCGACAAAGGTGACCCAGCCACGCCCAAGCGGGCGATCTACCACGAGCGGCACGTCGTTGAGGCGCAGTCGAACGATGGCCCCGGCGACGGGACGGCTCAACGCCACGAGGACAGTGCTGTCGGCCGCATCGCTGCCCCACCTCGTCAGTGCCGGTCGGGCATCCACGGTTTCTGACCCCGCCAGCTCAACTGGAGCGATGTTCGTCAAGCCGGCAATGGTCTGCGCCGCTCCTAGGCCGCCGGCAAGGATGAGCTGTCCCCCCGCGTCGACCCAGGCGGTGAGCGCTTGGCGCTGCTCGGTTGACAGCGACGTCGTTGCTACGTTGTCGAGCAGGAGGACATCCGCGTTCGACAGGCCCGAGCTGTTGGTTGGGTAATCATTGAGCGATAGGTGGGCAACCGCGATCGCGCCCCCAAACTGGCGGCGTCCGCGCAGGATGTCGAGGGCGGTACCGGAAGGCGATACCACGCCGTACAGGAAGTCTTGTCGGCTCAGCGGGCTCAGCGAAATGGACTGCTCGAGCAGAGTCCGCGACCCCTGGCTCAGCACGACCGTGCGTGTGGTCGCTCCGGTCAGAGCTGGCGCTGTGAAGGAAAGCAGCTTTCGAGAGTGCGTGGGCAAGCTCGCTGTCACACCATAGGTAGCGGCCAACGGACTGGCGCTGTCCTGGTGCAAGGAAATGGTTCCAACAACGGGCTGCCCCTCGTTTGTCGCGATAGCCTCAACCGGCAGCCACCCGCCAACCTTGTAATAGCCGTCGAATCCGGCTCGCACTTGCAACGACAGCGACGGTGTCGCCGTTGCCACGGGTTGTGGCGGGGCGCCGGCCGCGCTCGTCGACGCCGCGGGCGCCACGAAGGCGAGCAGCAGGAGCAGCACGCCGATGCAGTGCCGCCGCCGCCGCGTTGATTCCTTCACATGACGAGTCTACAGCATGCCCGTCTGCCAGAGTTCCCGAGTGGTGGTGAGCCGCCGTGGGTGCACCATGACGCCTTGCACCAAACGGGCAGCGTGCGGAGCGCGGGCGTCCCGCCCGCCCCGGCTGGACAGCACGCCGGCCAGTCGCCGGGCTGTCAGAGCGCCCGACAGCGGTGTCCACCGGGGCGGGCGGGACGCCCGCGCTCCGTGGCGCAGCCAGCCGACTTGACAGGTTCTCGTCCAGGGCTATTGCTGCTAGAATGGGGCCGCGAACAGTTCTGCAGCACGTTGGGATGGCGATGCTCTTTCACCTTGGCGACCTGATGCGCCGCCAACATTACGTCCAGGCGCTCGCCGTCATCCGGTTGGCGGCCGGACTGGTCGCGGGGACCGGGTTAGCCGCCGCCATGCTCGTTGCCAGCCCACAACCGGAGGGACGGTGGCTGCTCGGCATGCCGGTGCTCCTGACCGCCGTCAATCTGGCAGTGGTCTGGCGAAGCAGTCGCCAGCGGATCGACCGCTGGCTCGTGCCGCTGGCGCTGTTTGACATGGCGCTGATCTGGGGGCTGCTCTTCGTCACCGGGGGCATCGCCAGCCCCTTGGAGCTGCTGTTTCTGTTCCCTATCGGGCAGGTGGCGATCGGAGCGTCGGCGCTGGCGGCCCTCCTGGTGGCCGGGTTGTGCGCAGTCGCCTACAGCGCATTTCTGGTGTATCCGCTGGGACTTTCCGGGCTGCTCAGCGTGAGCGGCGCCCAATTGCTGCACCTGGCCTCGTTCAATGTCATCGTGTCGGACATGTCCTTTGTCGCGTTCGCGGTGGCGGCCGGCCAGACCGGACAGGCGTTGCGTCGCCAGGAGGGACGGCTGCTGGATCGGAGCAGTCGCTTGCGGCGCACCGTAGGGACGCTCGCCAGGCTTGCTCGCATCACGGCGCGCGAGACCGAATTGCCGCCTATCCTGGAGGCGGTGCTGGAGACGACCACCTTGGAGCTGGGCGTTGAGCGTGCGGCGGTAGTGCGACGATCGAGCACGAGCGCGGCGTTGGAGGTGCTGGCGGCCTGCGGCTTTGGGAAAGCGCCGGAGGATCTGAACGATGTCGCGGCAGCACTGTCCAAGGGCTCGCTCGTCGACGAGGCGCTCCGCAACCGGCGAAGGTTCACCACCCAGCGGCGCCTTCGCCGTTCGCGCAACGCGGCGACAGCGCGCCAGGAGGATGCGCCGGGGGCGGCGGCAGCGCCACTGTTGGTCGGCGACCTATGCCTTGGCTGCCTCTACGTGGACGCCGGTCAGCATTCCTATCGCTGGACGGACGACGCCCTTCAGCTCTTGGAAACATTCGCCGACCTAACCACCGTATCCCTGGACAACACCCGGCTCTACAGCGGGTTGCTGGCTGAAAAGTCCAAGCTGGAAGCCACGATGGGGGCGGTGACCGATGCGCTCCTCATCTACGAGCCCGGTGGTCAGGTGCTGCTCGCCAATCAACCGTTCCGGACCCTGCTGTCTCTATCGACTCGGGGGCCCGAGTTGACGATCGACCAGTTGTGCGCGCACATCGCGCAGAGCGCGGGGCTTGGGTTGTCCGGCGTTGTGCAGTCACCCCGTGAGCTCTTTGAGGCGGGCGCCGCGGAGATTGAGCTCGGCCAGCCCGCGCGCGTGCTGCAGCGTCGCGGCAAGGTCGTCTACGATGAGTCTGGTCAGATACTGGCGACTGTGCTGACCTTTCACGACGTGACGGAAGAGCAGCAGGCAGAGCGCCTGCGTGAGGAGATCCTGGCCACCGTCTCGCACGAGCTGCGCACTCCCCTAACGTCGATCAAGGGTTATATCCAGATCTTCGAGCGCCGTCATATGCGGGCTGAGCCGGTGGCTTCGCCGCACGAGCTACGCCTGGTCGTGGAACAGGTCGACCGTCTGATGGCGCTCGTGGACGACTTATTGGATGTCTCCTACCTTCCTGGGCGACGTGTGCCGTTGCAGCGACGCGAGATCGATCTCGCGTCGCTGGCCCAGCAGCGCGTCGCCGCGGCGTCGGGCGCCACCGGACGCGCCATCGCGCTCGACGTCCGCGCGGATCTGGCGTGCGGTCCCTGGGACGCCCCAAAACTGGGTCAAGTATTGGACAACCTCTTGACCAACGCCGTGAAGTATTCCGACCCCGACTCGCGCATCAGCGTCGAGCTGCATAGCCGCTCGGGATTGGTAGAGCTGATGGTGAAAGACGAGGGCGTTGGCGTCGCCCCCGAACATTTGGGCCATCTGTTTGACGCCTTCTATCGGGTGGATAGCACCACCACGCGCCGTACCAGCGGCTTAGGGCTGGGACTCTACCTCTGCAAACGCATCATCGAGCAGCACGGTGGCCACATGCACGTTCAGAGCATTCCCGGGGCAGGGAGCGTGTTTGGCTTCTCCTTGCCGGTGGTGCGGCGGCTGGAGACCGCCGGCGCTCCGCGACTCGCGGCGGGCGCCGGCGTCTCCTCGGCTAATGGATGAAGCTGACCCCCCAGCCGGTGTGCGCCCAGCGATAGGTCACGGCGCCGGCGTACGGGAAGTCCATTTCGCTCACCTGGAACCAGCCCACGGAGCCGACCGCGGTCACGTAGGCAACGTGGCCGGCGCCCCAGGCGCCCTGCACGCCCGGCTGGAAAACGGCAACCGCGCCAACTGCCGGACTACCGTCGACCCGAAAGCCATCCGCCACTGCCGCGGTGCTCCAATACCAGGCATTGCCATTGACGCTGTACCCAATATCAGGTCGCATGTGCGCCGCCCACCAGGTACACATGCCCCAGGGGTACGCCGAAGCTTCGGCGACACCGCTGCCTGTGGGCGCTGCCATCGCCGCGGCGATGAGCACCCCAACGAACCATCTGCGCAAGGTTCCCCTCCTCAGGGCCTCGAAGCCGTCGAACACGCCCCGAGGCCACTGGGAGGTTGCCAACCCTCGCAGAAGCCGCCGGTTCGCGCCTCGCTGCGAGGCAGTTTGCCGTCGGCGCTGTCTGGCGAGCGGCGTTCCCAGGAACGCTGCACAGACAACGCGCGCAGTGTACAGAGGATGGACGGAGGGCCGGCGCGAACCCCCCTGATGGTACTAGAGCCGGGGAGCCGGGGAGCGGAGGAGCAAGGGAGAGTGGGGCCGGTCCAACGGACGGCTAATCTGAGTCATTCCACCCACTGCGTCCCATGCTCACTGCCCCTCTGCCCCTCTGCCCCTCTGCTCCCCTGCTCCCCGGCTCGCTACACGTATCCCCTCTGGCAGAGGAGCTCGCCGGTCAGAACGGCGCCGCGAGCAGCGCCCATGCGCGTGTTGTGGGATACGAGGACCCACTTGAGGCCGTTGGGAAGGGCGTCGTCGGCCTCCACCCGGCCGACGACGGTTGCCATTCCGTGGTCGGTATCCCGATCCAGGCGCGGCTGCGGCCGGAATGGGTCATCGCGAACGACGATGGGACGGCAGGGAGCCGAAGGCAGGCTCAATCCCGCGAGGTCGCCGGCGAAGCCGGCGAATGACTGTCGCGCGGCGTCGACGGAGCAAGGGCGTTCAGTGGAGACAAACACCGCCTCGGTATGGCCGTCGCGCACGTTGACCCGGGTGCAGGTGGCGCCGATCGTCAGGGGTGAAGGCTCGATCGCGCCGTCGCGGAGCGTGCCGAGAATCTTGCGGACCTCGCGGCGGACCTTCTCCTCTTCCTTCGGGATATACGGGATGATGTTGTCGAGAATGTCCAGTGCGACGACGCCTGGGCTTCGGCCGGCGCCCGATATGGCTTGCATCGACACCATCAGCACGGTCTGGAGGCCGACGGCGTCGACGATCGGCTTCAGGGTGATGGCAAGGCCGGTCGTGGTGCAGTTGCAGATGGGGATGATGTAGCCGCGCCAGCCGCGCCGCTTGCGCTGCTCTTCCAGCAGCGGCAGGTGCGCGGAATTGACGCCGGGGATGACCAGCGGGACATCCGGTTCCATCCGGAAGGCGGATGCCGTGCTGACCACCGGCACGCGCTGGGCCAGCCTGGGCTCGAGCTCGCGAGCGACGTGGCCTTCTTCCACCCCCGTGAAGACGAGGTCCAATCCGTCGGGGTCGAACGTCTCGGCGTCTTCAACCGGCAGGTCCTCGAACGACGAGGGAATCGCCTCCTCACAGAGCCAGCGTGACGCCCCGGTGTCGGGGGCGCGCAGCGCGTCGACGTAGCGCTTCCCCGCCGAACGCGACGACGCGGCCAGGCGGGTCACCTCGAACCAGGGATGCTTATCGAGCGCGACCAGGAACTGCTGACCAACAATGCCGGTCGCTCCTATCACCGCCACGCGCAACGTCATGGTGCGTTCCTCCCTGTATTCTGACCGCTGCCCACACCGCTCGACAGCACCTCCGAAGTGTAGCGCGTTCCTGGGTTGAGGTCGCTGCCGGAATCGGGGCCAAACGCACAGCACCGGAGCACAGGGCTTGTCCCCGTGCTCCGGTGCTTCGAGAGCTACACTCGGCTGGTTTGAATCGGTTCCAGACAGATCCGCCTACTGGCAAGCAGCCGGTGCCGGCTTCTCGTCGCTGACAGCCCGACCGATGTCGGGCCGATCAGTCTACCTGCCATTCTCCAAACAGCAGGGTGGAATACAACCTTGGCGTCGCGTGCTCCCTTCTGCTGCTGAGGCCGGCGGTCCCGCCCGGAAACGGCGCCTACAGCTCGACGGATCGACTGTAGTGTCCGGCATCTACACCGTACCACTTTGCGCCCATCATGGTCAACTCCTGGGCAATGGCCATCCCCATCTTGACGCCTGGATCGGTCGCTGCGACACTCGCCATTGCGATGGCAGATGGGGGGGACAGGACTGGACACACTGGCGCGGCGCGTCGGCGCGATTATGGCCGGCGCGATTGGTCGGGGCTGCATGCCCGGAGGAGTAGTGCTGGCCTGGAGCGATGGGCAGGTGCTCTTGCACGAGGCCTATGGGAACGCCGTCTTGTGGAAGGACGGAGAAACCCGGCTGGAGGAGCCGGTGCCGGCGACCACGGCCACCATCTACGACTGCGCCTCGCTGAGTAAGCTGTTCACCGCCACCTGCGTCATGCGCCTAGTGGAACGCGGCGCCGTCGAGTTGGATAGCCCGGCGGCCCGCTACGCTCCGGGGTTTGGCTCTAATGGCAAGGCAGCGATTACCGTGCGCCAACTTCTGGCGCACGTGGGTGGTCTACGATCCGGCATACAGCTCTGGCGCGTCGACGAGTCGCCTGCCCGCCGACTGGAGCGCGCGCTGTCGATCGCTCCCGACCATCCCCCGGGGACGTTCTTTCTCTACAGCGACATGGGCGCCATCGCGCTCGGCGCTGTCGCCGAGCGCGCCGGCGGGAGGACATTGGACCGCCAGGTGGCCGACGATGTCGCCGGGCCGTTGGGTATGGCCGACACCGGCTACCGGCCCGACGTCGCCCTGCTGCCGCGCATCGCCGCTACCGAGTACCAACCCCACGAGGCCGGGCGTGACATGGTGCGCGGAACGGTGCATGACGAAAATTCCTGGTCGCTGGGTGGGGTCGCTGGTCACGCCGGGCTATTCAGCACCGCCGCCGATCTGCTGCGCTTTGCCCGCTGCCACCTCAACGGCGGCACGCTGGACGGCATCACCATTCTCCAACCTGAGACTGCCCGAGAGATGCAGACACTGCAAACGGGTTACCTGCTGTCGGGTGCACGGCGCGGTCTGGGCTGGGAGCTGGACCAGCAATACTACATGGGCAAGCTGCGCGCCCCGACCACCTTTGGGCACACCGGCTTTACTGGCACGTCACTGGTCATGGCCCCCAGCAGCCGGGCCATCGTGGTCCTGCTGTGCAACCGAGTTCACCCGACGCGCAACGGCCCGCCGTTCAATCCAGTTCGGGAGGCCGTCGCCGACGCGGTGGCGGAGGCGATCGGCGTGGCGCCATCTGGGAGTTGAGATGGGGCATGCGCACGGAGCGCGGGCGTCCCGCCCGCCCCGGCTCTCCAGTATGCGGCTCAGCCGCCGCACTGGTACCGTGCTCCCAGCGGTGGCCACCGGGCGGGCGGGACGCCCGCGCTCCGTGGGTGAGACACGTTCGCCTGATTCAGGGTTCGCCGTGCTCGTTATTTTGCAACGGAGAGTGAGGGGAGAACCGTGCTAGTCTGTCGCTTCTCTGCCGGTGCGGGGCCGGCCCAGCTTGGCGTTGTGGTCAACGACCAGGTGTTCGCACTACCGGGTGAGACCGTCACTTCGCTGGTCAAGCAGCTTGAAGGATTGGCCGAATCAGCCCGGACGCGGTTGGAGGCGGCTGCCTCAGGCACGGCGGCGTGCTCCTGGCCGGATCTGTCGAGCGCGAGCGGACCGGGGGACTACCGACTTCTGGCTCCGCTCGACGAGCAGGAGGTCTGGGCGGCCGGCGTTACCTACCGGCGCAGCGCCGAGGCTCGGGAGGAGGAATCGCAGGGCAGCGGCATCTACGATCGGGTCTACGCCGCCGAACGTCCGGAGATCTTTTTCAAGGCGGCCGCGAGCCGCACTGTTGGTCATGGAGAAGCTATCTACATTCGCAGTGACGCGCGCTGGAACGTCCCCGAGCCGGAGCTGGCCTTGCTGGTTGGGCCGGGAGGCGGCATCGTCGGGTACACCGCCGGCAACGACGTCAGCTCGCGCGACATCGAGGGCGAGAACCCCCTGTACTTGCCGCAGGCCAAAGTGTACGCCCGATGCTGCGCCCTGGGGCCGGCCATCGTCCTGGCGGACGGCGGTCCGGACCCGACCAGCTTGACGATCCGTCTGGAAATTCGTCGCGGCGGCGGCGCAGCGTTCGCCGGCGAGACCAGCACCGCCCAGATGAAGCGGACGCCGGAGGAGCTGGTGCGCTACCTCGTCCGCGACAACGTCTTCCCGGGCGGCGTCTTTCTGTTGACCGGGACCGGGATCGTGCCCCCGGATGACTTCACGCTGGAGGCCGGTGACGACGTGCGCATCAGCATCGACGGCGTCGGACTGCTGCGCAATCGGGTCGAGCGGTCCCCCGGCGTTGCGATCAAGTAAGCGGGGCGCTGCCGGGAATGGCGGACCCGCGGAGGTATACGATCCCATCGCTCGCTTCTATGACCTTGATCATGCTGGTTTCGAAGACGATCTGGAGTTCTATCGCCAATTTGCGCGCGCCTCGCCCGGTCCCATCCTCGACATTGGAGTAGGGACGGGCAGGGTTGCCGCTCCCCTGGCGCGCGATGGGCGCCACATTGTCGGCGTCGACATCTCGCGTCAGATGCTGGCCCGGGCGAAACGACGACTCTCCCAGGAGGGAGTGGCTGAACGCGTCACCCTGGTTGAAGCTGACGCCGCGAGCTTCGTTTCCTCGCAGCGTTGCGGCCTGGCGCTGTTCACGCTCAACACCTTCTCGCACATGCTGCGCTTGCCGGAGCAGATGGCCGCCCTGACCAACGTGCGGCGCCACCTGTTACCTGGCGGCCGCCTCCTGATCGACCAGTGGAATCCTCACGCCTCGTCGGCGCCCGATAGCTCTGGTCAGTGGGTATTCGGCTATCGACGCCAGGATGTCGACGGCCGCTGGGTGATGCAGTCCGTATCCAGTGTGGCAGAGCCGTCGGAGCAGATATTGCAGACGACGGTGGTCTACGACGAGGAGCTACCGTTCCGGACGGAGCGGCGGCGAGCGCGAAGGGCGAAGGGGAACGTCGGTCGGCCGACAGCGACGCCGCGTCGGACAGTGGTGTCGCTGCAACTGCGCTATTTCTACCGATTTGAGGTAGAATGGCTGTTGCTGGCGTCGGGTTATGAGCTGGAGGTGGTCTTCGGTACGTACGACCTCGATCTCTATACGACCGGCGCGCCGCGATTGATCTGGCTGGCGCGCAATTCCGTGCAAAGTGAATGAATTGCTTTCAGGCGCTTGGGGGTTGGAGTTGACCTCTGAGCGCCTAAAGTGGTATGATGTTCGTTCTGGGGCTCGCGGGGCGAGCCCTGGTTTGTCATCTTTGCCGTTAAGCGAGGGGTGAGACGTTGGCTGATCGCGTCCGGTTTGGTAAGGCTCCCGAGATTCTCCCAATCCCAAATCTTATCCGGACCCAGATCGAATCATATGGCGATTTCGCGGGTGCGACCTGGCGAAAGGTGGAGGCCGAGCGGCAACGGGCGATTGCCGACGGGCTCCCAGACCCGGGGAACCACGCACCCTTCGCCCTCAAGGAGTTGTTCCGCGAGATCTCGCCCATAACGGATTTCACGGGGCGCAGCTACGAGTTGCGTTTCATCGTGCCGGACGAGCCCTTCGGCAAGCCAAAGTACACCGTCGCCGAATGCCGCGAGCAGGATCGCACCTACTCGGCGCCGCTGCGGATCAAGTCGACGCTGCTCATCAAAGAGACTGGTGAGATCAAAGAGCAGGACATCTACTTCGGCGAGTTCCCGATGATGACCGAGCAGGGCACGTTCGTCATCAGCGGGACCGAGCGGGTGGTCGTGTCGCAGTTGGTTCGTTCCGAAGGCGTGTACTTCACGCTTGATACGGACGCGACCTCTGGCCGGCAACTGTGCCAGGGCAAGGTGATCCCCAGCCGGGGGGCCTGGCTGGAGTTCGAGACATCCAACAAGGACTTGCTGTCGGTCAAGATCGATCGCAAGCGCAAGATCCCGATCACGACATTCTTGCGTGCCGTCGGCATCGGTGACAATCAGGCGCTGCGGGAGCGGTTCGCGGATGTCGATACCAATCCCGAACATCGTTATATCGACGCCACCATCGACAAGGACCCGTCTAAGACGACGGAAGACGGCCTGATCGAGGTGTACAAGCGCGTCCGGCCCGGCGACCCACCGACGCTGGAGAACGCGCGCAGCCTCATGAACAACACCTTCTTCAACGAGCGCCGCTACGACCTGGGGCGCGTCGGGCGCTATAAGGTCAACAAGCGTCTCGGTCTTGGTATGGTCAAGCAGCTGCGCACGCTGGACGAGGACGACATCGTGGCCATGGTCAAGATGCTCATCCGGCTGAACAATGGCGACGGTCGTGGCGACGACATCGACCATCTGGGCAACCGGCGTGTGCGCGCCGTCGGCGAGCTGATCGAGAAGCAATTCCGGATCGGCCTGTCTCGCATGGAGCGGGTCATTCGGGAGAAGATGACCATTCAGGACGCGGCAACGGCGACGCCCAGTGCGATGATCAACATTCGACCCGTGGCCGCCGCGCTGCGCGAGTTCTTCGGCGGTAGCCAGCTCAGCCAGTTCATGGACCAGACGAACCCGCTCTCGGAGCTGTCGCACAAGCGCCGGCTGTCGGCGATGGGGCCGGGCGGCCTCAGCCGCGACCGCGCCGGCTTCGACGTGCGCGACGTCCACCATTCCCACTATGGTCGCATCTGCCCGATTGAGACTCCGGAAGGTCCCAACATCGGGCTGATTGGTCAGCTCGCGACCTACGCTCGCATCAATGACTTTGGCTTCATCGAAACGCCGTACCGACGAGTCATGCACAAGGTCGATAGCGCGAGTCCCGAGCTGCTCGATCGCCGGCTCAACGAGGATGTCGTGGATGAGCAGGGCGCGCTCGTTGCTGCTACCGGCGCACGAGTCGATGAGGCGCTGCGGCAGCGCATCGCGCTCTTGCCTGTGCGAGAGCTGGAGGTCGTCCCATACGTCGCCGCGGCTATCGACCCGGCGAAGGATTTCCTATCCGCCGACACCGAGGAGGTCTACACCATCGCCCAGGCGAACGCGCCGCTGAGCGAGCATCGCGAGTTCGTCGAAGAGCGGGTGGCTTGCCGGCATGGCGAAGATTTCCTGCAGGAGGAGCCGCCCCGCATCGACTACATGGACGTGTCGCCAAAGCAGATCGTCTCTATCGCCGCCGGCCTCATCCCGTTCCTGGAACACGATGACGCCAACCGGGCGCTGATGGGATCGAACATGCAGCGGCAAGCGGTCCCGCTGGTGAAGCCGGAATCTCCCCTGGTTGGGACCGGCCTCGAGAAGCAAGCGGGGTACGACTCCGGCCAGGTGCTCCTTTGCGAGCGGGATGGCACGGTCGTCGAGGTCACCGCGCGGTTCGTCGACGTGATCGACGACGATGGCGACCGCCAGCACTATCCGCTGGTCAAGTTCCTGCGCTCCAACAATGCGACCTGCATCAACCAGCGGCCGATCGTCGACAAGGGCGATCGCGTCGTCAAGGGGCAGCCGCTGGCGGACAGCCTTTCCACCCAGAATGGCGAGCTGGCGCTGGGCGACAACGTGCTCGTGGCCTTCATGTTCTGGGAGGGCGGCAACTACGAGGATGCCATCATCCTCAGCGAGCGCGTGGTGCGCGAGGATAAGTTCACTTCCATCCACATCGAAAAGCACGAGGTGGACGCCCGAGACACCAAGCTGGGTCCGGAGGAGATCACGCGCGAGGTCCCCAACGTCGGTGAAGAGAGCCTGCGCAATCTGGACGAGCGCGGCATTGTCTACATCGGGGCCGAAGTTCAGCAAGGGGACATTCTCGTCGGCAAGATCACTCCTAAGGGGGAGACCGAGCTGACGGCCGAGGAGCGGCTCCTGCGCGCCATCTTTGGCGAGAAGGCGCGGGAAGTGAAGGACACCTCGCTACGGGTGCCGCACGGCGAGCACGGCAAGGTGGTCGCCGTCAGCGTCTTTTCGCGCGACCAGGGGCACGACTTGCCCCCCGGCGTCAACCAGTTGGTGCGGGTCGGGATCGCCCAGAAGCGCAAGATCTCGGCCGGCGACAAGATGGCGGGCCGGCACGGCAATAAGGGCGTCATCTCGCGCATCCTGCCGATCGAGGATATGCCCTTCCTACCCGACGGCACGGCGGTGGACATCATCCTCAACCCTCTGGGCGCCCCGGCGCGTATGAACCTGGGGCAGATTCTGGAAACGCACCTGGGCTGGGCGGCTGCTCAACTCGGCTTGAAGGTGGCCTCGCCGGTGTTCGACAGCGCCTCGGAGGACCAGATCAAGGATCAGATCCGTCGCGCCTGGCTAACCAGCCATGGGGAAGACGCGGGTAGCGAATTGTCAGGGGACTTGGAGGCCCGACTCGACCAGAACTGGCGGGAGCTCATCGCGCCGGCCCTGGCCGCCGCCAGCAGCGCCTCGGTCGATGGGGCCGACGGCGCGGTCAACGGAGTCGACGTCGACCGTACGGTCACCGGCGTGAATGGGACCAACGGCCACGCCTCGTCCGTACTGGCGCTGGCAGACCAGCGAGGCCAGACCTTCCGCGGCATCGATCTGCCGACGGCGCTGGCGGGGAAGTCGGTGCTCTACGATGGCCGTACCGGCGACCCGTTCGATGAGCCGGTCGCCGTGGGGATGATCTACATGATGAAGCTCCATCACCTGGTGGAGGACAAGATTCACGCGCGGAGCACGGGCCCTTACTCGATGATTACGCAGCAGCCGCTGGGTGGGAAGGCACAGTTCGGTGGCCAGCGCTTCGGCGAGATGGAGGTCTGGACGCTGGAAGCCTACGGAGCAGCGAACATCCTGCAGGAATTGCTGACCGTCAAGTCGGACGACGTCATCGGTCGCGTGAAGACATACGAAGCCATTGTCAAAGGTGAGGAAATCATGGAGCCAGGCGTTCCCGAGAGCTTCAAGGTGCTGGTGAAGGAATTGCAGAGTCTCGGTCTGGCCGTAGATGTCCTCAACGACAATGACGAGACCGTGCCGCTGCTGGACGACTCCAATAATGAGCCGGTATCGGCGTTGGAAGACATTAATCTCAGTCGGTGGGAGCGCTGAGACGCTCCCACCAGCTATCAGCCGTCAGTTGTCAGCTATCAGCAGGCTGGCGGCTGAGTCAGCTGTGGCATGGCGGCGTTCCCTTTTCGAAAATGGCTAAGCGTGGTTGCCGTGTATGTTCAATGTTCGCTATCTCCCCTATCTGCTGTTTGGCGCCCGGCGCGGGTGCTGGCTGCTGATAGCTGATAGCTGATAGCTAGGAGCCCCTCGTGTTGGAAGTCAACGGTTTCACCGGTATTCGTATCAGCCTTGCCTCTCCGGAGCAGATCCGCTCCTGGTCGTACGGCGAGGTGACCAAGCCGGAGACAATCAATTACCGCACGCTCAAGCCCGAGAAGGACGGCTTGTTCTGCGAGCGCATCTTCGGTCCGACTAAGGACTGGGAATGCTACTGCGGCAAGTACAAGCGCGTTCGCTACAAGGGCATTGTCTGCGACAAGTGCGGCGTGGAGGTCGCTCGCGCCAAGGTGCGGCGCGAGCGCATGGGCCACATCGAGCTCGCGTCACCGGTGAGCCACATCTGGTATTTCAAAGGCACCCCCAGCTACCTGGGCATCCTGCTCGACGTGACGCCGCGCAACCTGGAGAAGATCCTCTACTTCGCCAACTACATTGTGACGAAGATCGATGAGGATGCGCGTCGGGAGGCGCTCGGCCATTCCATGGCGGACATGGAAGAGCGGGTCGGCTCCATCCAGAACAGTCGCGAAGAGCGGCTCATCGAGATCGAGGAGCTCTACGAGCAACGCCGCTCCGATCTGGAGGCCGGGTTCGAGCGCGACCAGGAAGCGTTCGGTCGCCGGCGCGAGGAGCTGCCGGAGCGCGTCAGCACGGCGCGGCAGGCGCTGCTCGATCAACTCGAGGCCGTGCGCGGTGGAGAAGCGACCGCGGATATCATCTTTGAGCCAACCGGCATGGTGGTCGTGCCCGCGGGTGAAACGGTCGACGATCAGCACCTCGAAGCGGCACGCGCGGAAGTGGACCGGTGGGCGCAGGCGGAGGAAGCCAAGCTCGCGGCGGACGCAACAAAGAGCCAGACCGATCGTCAGAACAAGCTGGAGCGCTTCCGGATGGAGGCGGACAACGAGATCAAGAACGTCGACCGCAAGATCGAGACCGAGGCGATCGACGAGCGGGACCGGGCGACGCGTGCCCGCGCCGACCTGGAAGTCCTTAGGGTCTTTGATCTGATCAGCGAGCAGAAGTACCGCGAGCTCAAGGACCTCTATCCTCAGGTGTTCGAAGCGGGCATGGGCGCGGAAGCCGTCCGCGACATCATCATGGGGATGGATCTGAACGATCTCGCGCTGCACTTGCGCAACGAGATCCGCTCCACCAGCGGCCTGCGGCGGAAGAAGGCGACCAAGCGACTGCGCGTGGTCGAGCATTTCCGCAAGTCGGGCGCCCGACCCGAATGGATGGTCTTGACCGTCCTGCCGGTCATCCCGCCGGACCTGCGACCAATGGTGCAGTTGGACGGCGGTCGGTTCGCCACCAGCGATCTGAACGATCTCTACCGCCGCGTGATCAACCGCAACAATCGCCTGAAGCGCCTGCTGGAGCTCGGCGCCCCGGACATCATCATCCGCAACGAGAAGCGCATGCTCCAGGAAGCCGTTGATGCGCTCATCGACAACGGCCGCCGTGGCCGGCCGGTGTCCGGCTCCGGCAACCACAAGCTCAAGTCGCTCTCCGACCTGCTCAAGGGGAAGTCGGGCCGCTTCCGCCAGAATCTGCTCGGCAAGCGTGTCGACTACTCCGGTCGGTCGGTGATCGTCGTCGGGCCGCACCTCAAGCTGCACCAGGCCGGGCTGCCGAAGCGTATGGCGCTGGAGCTGTTCAAGCCGTTCGTCATGCGCAAGCTGGTCGAGCGTGGCTACGCCCACAACATCAAGAGCGCCAAGCGTATCGTGGAGCGGCAGCGCCCCGAGGTGTGGGACGTCCTGGAGGAGGTCACCCAGGGCCATCCCATCCTGCTCAACCGCGCGCCGACGCTGCATCGCCTGGGCATTCAGGCGTTCGATGTCGTCCTGGTGGAAGGCTCGGCGATCCAGATCCATCCGCTGGTCTGTACCGCCTTCAACGCCGACTTCGACGGCGACCAGATGGCCGTTCACGTGCCGCTGTCGCAGGCGTCGCAGGATGAGGCCCGGCAGCTAATGCTGGCCAGCAAGAACCTGCTTTCTCCGGCCGATGGCGACCCGATCGTCAGCCCGACGAAAGATATGGTCCTCGGCTGCTACTACTTGATGAGCATGCGGCCGGACGACGATCCGGACGCGGCGCGCAACCTCGGCCGCTTCAAGGTGTTCGATGGCTACGAAGACGCCCTGATGGCCAAGGAGGCCGGCCTGATCAGTTTGCAAACCCCCATCTTCGTTCGGGTGCCGCGTGATCTTTACGACGCGACCCCCGAAGGGATTGAGGTGCCGACCAGCGTCGGACGGGTCCCCAAGCACCTCGTCGGGCCTGTGCTGATGCGGCATCCGGATGGCAGCGTGACGCCGGGCAAGACGCTGGGGGTACGGACGACGGTGGGTCGCCTCATCTTCAACTACGTCTTGCCCGAGGAGCTGCGCTTCTATAACGAAGGTACCGCCCGAGATTTGGTCGACAAGTCGGGAGTGCGCAAGCTCATTGGCCGTTGCTTCCGCGAGTGCGGCACCGAGCGTACCGCCGAGGTCGTGGACCAGATCAAGAACCTCGGCTTCCACTACGCCACGGTTGCCGGCGTTACCGCCGCGATGGACGACATCAAGATCCCTGAGGTCAAGCGCGAGATGCTGGCCGAAGCGGACCACGACGCCAATGCCATTGAGGACGACTACCGCAACGGACTGATCACTGAGGGCGAGCGGACGCAAAACCTCATCGCGACCTGGAAGTCGGTCGAGGAGCGCCTGCTCAAGGAGGTACGCAAGAACCTTCCCCAGTTCGGCTCCATCGCCATGATGGCGGAATCCGGCGCCGCCAAGGGGGGGTTCAACCAGATCCGGCAGCTCGCCGGCCTGCGCGGCCTCTTCGCCAATCCGAAGGGGCAGATCATCCCGCTGCCGGTGCGATCGAATCTGCGCGAGGGCTTGACCGTGCTCGAGTACTTCATGAGCACGCACGGCGCGCGCAAGGGATTGGCGGACACCGCCATCCGGACGGCAGAGTCGGGCTACCTGACCCGCCGCCTCATCGACGTAGCGCAGGACGTCATCATCTATGAGGAGGACTGCGGCACCGAGAATGGGCTGACCGTGCGGCGCGAGGATAGCCTGGCCTACAGCATCGAGCCGAGCAGTAAGCTCGGCGCGGACCTGTTCGTCCACCGCTTGATCGGCCGCACGGCTGGACGGAGCGTGGCGCATCCGTCGACCGGCGAGATCCTGGCCGAGCGCAACGAGCAGCTCAATGAGGAAGCGGCCCAGGCGATCATGGAGGCGGGAGTTTCCGAGGTCCAGGTACGGTCGCCGCTGACCTGCGATGCCCGCCGAGGTATCTGCTCCGCCTGCTACGGACGCAACCTCGCCACTGGCAAGTCCATCGGCATCGGCGAGGCGGTCGGCATCATCGCCGCGCAATCCATCGGCGAGCCGGGGACCCAGCTCACCATGCGGACGTTCCATACCGGCGGCGTCGCCGGGGAGGACATCACCATGGGGCTGCCGCGAGTCGAGGAGCTCTTCGAAGCGCGCATCCCCAAGGAAGCGGCCATCCTGGCCGAGATCGGTGGGCGTATTGCCGTGGAGCGGACCGAGACCAGCCGCAGGGTCAAGATCGTGTCCGAGGACGTCTTCACCGAGCAGCACGAGCTGCCCGAGGGGATGCAATGGACCGTCGGCAACGGTGATCACGTCGAGGCCGGCTCAGTCTTGATGCGGCCGGCCGCTGGAAATCAGGACTCGGGCGACGCGTTGGCTTCTCTGGCCGACCAGGCGTACGCCCAGATTTCCGGTGTTGTGAACGTATCGGGTGCCGAGGCTATCGTGCGCTATCAGGACACCGAGGAGCGCGATTACCCCATTCCGGTGACGGCCAGGTTGCGGGTCGAGGATGGCGACATGGTCGTTGCTGGGCAGGAGCTCACGGAGGGGCCGGCGAATCCGCAAGATAAGCTGCGTATTCAAGGGCGTGAGGCGGTGCAGCGCTACCTTGTCAGCGAGGTGCAGAAGGTGTACCGCTCCCAGGGTGTGCCGATCAACGATAAGCACATCGAGATCATCGCGCGCCAGATGCTGCGCCGCGTCAAAGTGGAAGAGGCCGGCGATACTGATCTTCTGCCCGGAGAGCTGGTGGATCGGTTCGTCTTCGAAGACATTAATGCCCGCGTGCTGGCGGAGGGCGGTGAGCCCGCCACCGCCGAGCCGGTGTTGCTGGGTATCACGAAAGCGTCGCTAAACACGGAGAGCTTCCTGGCTAAGGCCAGCTTCCAGGAGACGACGCGAGTACTCACGGAGGCGGCGATTGCCGGCGCCCGAGACCGACTGATGGGACTCAAAGAGAACGTCATCATCGGCAAGCTGATCCCCGCCGGTACCGGCCTCGAGAAGCGAGCCATGTTGGCGGAGCAGGCCCGGCTGGCGGCCGAGCAGGCACAGGAGTTGGTCACACAAGGGCTACCCGGTGAGTTCCCGACCGAGTTCCCTGATGGGACGGAGGATGGAGCAGAGCCCGATCTATCCTTCTTGTCCATCGGGGACGACGACGAGAGCTAGGTGAGGCCGGGGACCCTCACCCCCGGCCCCTCTCCCGCTCGGCGGGCGAGGGGAGCTTGGGCGGTGACGATCGTCGCCCTTCGCGGCAGCACCAGCGATGACTGCCAGGAATGGCCAAAATCATCACCGTAGAGGCACCCCTCGCCCGCCGAGCGGGAGAGGGGCCGGGGGTGAGGGTCCCCGGCCTCAAGGCGCCTCCAGCTCCAGCCCATACCCCCTCGCGCGTTTCCGCATCGTGGCGAGCTCGTCCAGTGTATTGATGCCAAGAAACGAGTCGCCCCGTGGATCGACTTCGCGCCACTCGCCCTCGGTAACAATCCTCGCCCGCACCGCGCTTGCCATGCCGTTGAGCCTCAACTGGCGATTCGCCAGCAGCGCCTGCATGGCAGGCAAACAAGCTCTGGTGTAGACGGCGCAGAGCGGCTCCAACCGGCCGTCGCGCTCCGGAATGACCAGATCGAAGCCGGAGAGCGACGCGCAGAGCAGCGCGATGAGGTCCGGCTGGAGCAAGGGCATGTCGCAGGCGCACACCAGCGCGGCTGACGCAGCCAGCGCCTGCAGGCCCGAAGCGACGCCGCCGAGGGGACCGGTACCGGGGAGCACGTCTGGGACCTGCGGCAGCGATGTCTGGTAGCGGCCTGGCCCGTCGACGACGATAACGACAGGCGAGAGCAGGCACGACAGGCGCGCGGGCAGCCATTCCACCAGCGGCTGGCCGTTGATGCGAAGCAGCGCCTTGTCGTGGCCCAGTCGCGTGCTCCTGCCGCCTGCCAGCACGATGGCGCCGACGCCTGAAGGCTGTTCCACCGGTCTCCCTTCCCCACGCCGGCGCCTGTCGCGCCATGTGCAGGCCGCAGTATGCTACCCTGCGGACGCTGGCTCGGACGCCGGGAGGCGGGGCCGGCGACGCACATTGGAAGGGAAACAAGTGCGCCACACGTTTTCGCGCCGGCCAGTTGGTCCGAGGCGGTAGGATAGCCGCGTCGCTGGAGTCGCTGGAGCGAAGGAGTGTGGGCCGATGACGGAGCAGGGGCGAGCGCGAGCGCAGGTAGA
>Ga0207416_1001174_pt1 | contig 37084 bp, 37 predicted proteins | sample PaiPotPPM11metaG_FD_184107 | JGI IMG/M metagenome (GOLD analysis project Ga0207416, IMG submission 184107) | Iron sulfur acid spring bacterial and archeal communities from Banff, Canada, to study Microbial Dark Matter (Phase II) - Paint Pots PPM... ...
CGCAGATGAAGGAGCTGCGGATCCGTGACTTGCGGGGTCAGGCTACGGCGGTCAAATAAGCGTTTCTTGAGCCCATCGAATTCCGCTGTTGCCTAATGGGCGGCGCGCGATCCGACTCAGCTTCTGGCGCGGACCAGCCGCGACACCCACCCGTCGATGAGCGCGTCCTGGGAATCGCCGACAATTGTCGCGCGCAGGCGCCCGCTGCGATCGAAGATCAATTGCGTCGGCCAAGCCCCGATCGCATAGGAATTCCAAATCTTGAAGTCGTTGTCGACCGCGACCGGCCACACCACGCCCTGATCTTTCATCGAAGCGATGAGCTGACTGCGGACTTTTTCGAAGCGCGTTTCGGGGGAATGCACGCCGAGGATGACCAGATCGGAGCGAGGGATCGCGCGATACAGCTCGCGCAGGTTGGGCTGCACGTGTTTGCAATTGATGCAATCGAACGTGTAAAAATCCACCAGTACGACTTTGCCGCGCACCGAAGCCTGCGTCGGCGCGCCGTTCAGCCAGTCGTCCGCCGATAGAACGGCGTCGAGCGCGCCGGTGGTTCGCGACGCGGCAGGATAAGCGCAGGCAAAGAAGAGGCAGGCGGCGGCGACGAGAATCAGTAGGCGCATCGACTGAAGACCTCCGGACGGAACTTCTCTTCCTGATACGTCCGCGAGCCCGATCCGGATGAAAGGATAGACCCCATGCGGTTGACGCCGTACGCCGCCGTCGTCCTCACCGTGCTTGCGGCAGTGTCGTGCGCGAAACAACCCGGCCTGCAGAGCACGACGCCCGGCGCCGGCACTTCGCCAAATCCGGCCGAATATGCAGGCACGGGACACATGTCGCTCGCCGGCTCGATGATCTTGACGCATGATTTTGCGGTGAAGGGCTGCTGGGTGAGCGCGCCGGGTTCGTCCGTGCTAAGCGGCTACAGCGTGACGTTTGCGCGCGATTCTGCCATCGAATCGGGCGGCATCCTCGTCAAGCAATACGACCGAGACGGCACCTACTCAATCGACACGCACGAACAATACGCGGCCCTCGCGGTGTTTCTCGCCGACGGCCAAAAGCCCGGCAGCGTCGTGCTCACCGATGCGCCGGGAAGCGCGCTCAACGTGACGATCGCCGACGGCGGGCGCAGCGGCAGCGCGCAATTCTCCCGCTGGAACGGCGGCAAGGACCACCCTGGAGAAATCTCCGGAACCATCGACTGGGAATGCGGCGCGGTGCGCCGGACGTAAGAGTCAGAGCCGGACGAATCGCACGAGCTTTTCGAATTTGCTCGGACCGATGCCCGAGACGTTTTGCAGGTCATCGACCGTCTCGAACGGGCCGTTTTGCCGGCGGAACTCGACGATGCGCGCGGCCAGACCCGGACCGACTCCCGGCAGCCGGGTGAGCTCTTCGAGACTCGCGGTATTGACATCGAGCGTCTGACCGTCGCCCAGCTTGCGACTACCGCTGTGACCCGAACGCGAACCGGCGCCCCGGCGGTGGCGGCCGACGAGCGGGCTGGAGGCATTCTCGTCGGAACTGACCGCCAGGAGCTGCCCTTTTCTCGGGACCTCGATCTTCATCGCGTCGGCAAGCGGTTGGGCGAGGTTCAACTGTTCGAGATCGGCGTCGGCTGTCGCGCCGCCCGCCTTCGCGATCGCGTCGGTGACGCGCGTGCCCGACGAGAAGCGATAGACGGCCGGGTTTCGGACCGCTCCGCACACGTAGACGACGACGTCCGCCGATGACGGCGAAGGCGCGGGTGAGTCAGCCGAGCCATCCGATGCCGCTAATCCCGGCGGCACGGTTTCGCCGGGATCGACAGACCCGTAAGACTGGACCGAACCGCCCGCGTGCCGCGGCAATGCCACTCCCAAGAGCAGCGCGCAGCAAACGCCCGCGCCGATCATCCATTTCCGCTGCGTCGTCAAAGCGCTCATGGGAATTGAATCCCGTTGGCGCATCCGCTCGTCAAGGGCTGGCCCGCGACCGTATGGTACAATAGCGATCATGGCATCCGCCGCCATCCCGCCGTACGAGCCGCAGATCCTCGAGCCGAAATGGCAGCGCATCTGGCTCGAACGGAGGCAATACGAAGCCCGCGAAGATCCGAGCAAGCAAAAGCGCTACGTGCTCGAGATGCTGCCGTATCCCAGCGGCGATCTGCACGTCGGCCACGCGCGCAATTACACGCTGGGCGACGTGCTCGCGCGGTTTTTGCGCATGCGCGGCTACAACGTGCTCCATCCGATGGGGTGGGATGCGTTCGGCCTGCCTGCCGAAAACGCGGCGATCGAACGCGGCGTCCGACCGAGCGACTGGACCGAAAGCAACATCGCGAACATGCGCCGCCAGCTGCAGGAGCTCGGCGTGGCCTATGACTGGTCGCGCGAAATCGACACGTCGTCGCCCGAATATTATCGCTGGACGCAGTGGCTGTTCTTGCTGATGTACCGCAAAGGGCTGGCGTACAAAAAGAAAGCGCCGGTCAACTGGTGTCCGACGGACAAGACCGTGCTCGCGAACGAGCAGGCTGAAGGCGGCGTGTGTTGGCGCTGCGGTTCGAACGTCGAGCGGCGCGATCTCAAACAATGGTTTTTGAAAATCACCGATTACGCTGATCGGCTGCTCGAGGGACTCGATCGGTTGCCGGACTGGCCGGAGCGCGTCAAGACGATGCAGCGCAACTGGATCGGCCGCAGCGAAGGCGCGGGGTTTTCCTTTGCGGTCGACGGCTTGTCCGACCGGATCGCCGTGTTCACGACGCGTCTGGACACCGTTTTCGGCGTCACGTTCGTCGCGCTCGCGCCCGAACACGAACTGCTCGACAAAATCGTCGCGGGCAAGCCGGAGGCCCAAGCGGTGCGTGTCTTTGCGGAAAGCCTGCGTGATAAAACCGAACTTGACCGGACGCAGCTCGTCGACAAACAAGGCGTCTTTTCAGGCGCGTACGCCATCCATCCACTGACCGGCGAGCGCGTTCCCATCTGGGTGACGAATTACGTCGTGGCGGGATATGGTTCGGGTGCCGTGATGGGCGTTCCGGCGCACGATCAGCGCGATCTTGAGTTTGCGAACAAATACGGGATCGCGGTGAAGATGGTGGTGGCGCCGGGCACCGAGAAACGAGACTCGAGCTCAGCTCGCAAGCTACAGGCGTTCGTGGACGACGGCGTGCTCGTCGACAGCGGCGATTTCACGGGTGTATCAAGCGCCGAGGCGCGCGACACGATCGCCGAAGAGCTGCGCAGGCGCGAGATCGGCGGAAGACTCGTCCAGTACAAGCTGCGCGACTGGCTCATCTCGCGGCAGCGCTATTGGGGCGTCCCCATCCCATTCGTGAACTGCCCGAACGACGGGCTCGTGCCCGTTCCCGAAAGTCAGCTCCCGGTGCTGCTGCCCGCCGGCGCGCCGATCGCCGGGCAAGCGGGCAATCCGCTCGAGCGTCTGAGCTCCTTTATCAACGCGACCTGCCCGCGCTGTGGCGGCCCGGCGACGCGCGAGCCCGAAACGATGGACACGTTCATCGATTCGTCATGGTACTTCTTGCGCTACTTGAGTCCGCATGACACCGCCGCGCCGTTCGATCCCGAATCGGTCGGCTATTGGGCGCCGGTGGACCATTATATCGGCGGCATAGAACACGCCATCTTGCACCTCATCTACGCGCGCTTCTTTTATAAGGTCTTGGCCGACGAGCACATGGTGCCAGGCGACGAGCCTTTCCTGCGGCTGTTCAATCAGGGCATGGTGCTCGACGAAGGCCACGAGAAGATGAGCAAATCGCGGCCGAGGTACGTGGTCGGCATCGACGAAACCGCGAAGAGCGAAGGCGTCGACGCGCTGCGTGTGTTCGAGATGTTCGCCGGGCCGCCGGACGGCGATTTGCCCTGGTCGACGACGGGAATCTCCGGCGCCACGCGCATGCTGCAGCGCGTGTGGCGGCTGGCTTTAGAAAACGAGTCCGCCCTGCGGTCGGCCGAGCGGCGAACCTCGGTCGCGCATGGAACCGACGCCGACATCCAGCTTCGCTACCAGGTCCACTCGCGCATCAAACAGATCACCGACGAGCTCGGCGATCGGATGCACGTCAACACCTGCGTTGCGGCGATCATGTCGCTGCTGAACGACCTGGAGGCGGCCGACGACAAAAGCTCGGCCGCATTTGCCGAGGGACTGCGCGCGCTCTTGCTGTTGCTCGCGCCATTCGCGCCGCACCTTACCGAAGAGTTGTGGCACGCGACGGGCAACGCCGGCAGCATTCACGATCAAGCGTGGCCCGCCTACGATGAGACGGCGCTGCGACGCGAGCTGATTCCGCTCGTCATCCAGGTGAACGGCAAGCGCCGCGGCGTTGTCGAGGTTCCGCCCGGCTCGAGCGAAGATGCGGCGTTCGAACGCGCAATGCACGTGCCGACCGTGCGCGCGCAGATCGACGGCAAGGCCGTGCGCAAGCGGATCTTCGTCGTCGATAAGCTGCTGAATATCGTCGTCGGCTAAAGCGGAAGCGCGCGGAAGTATTCGATCGTCTTTGCGATGCCGTCGCGCAAGTCGGTCTGCGGATACCAGCCGAGCGCTTTCTCCGCTTTGGCGATAGAGAACACGCAGGTACGGATGTCGCCTTCTCGTTTCGGCGCCTTTTCCACCGGCACGTCGCGGCCGATCGCCTCGGCGATGGCGCGGTGCAGCGCGTTCACCGACGTGCCCGCACCGCTGCCGAGGTTGAACACGTCGTCGTCGGCCGCAGCCAGGGCGAGAATGCCGGCGCGTGCCACGTCGCCAACGTAGACATAGTCTTTTTGCTGCTCTCCATCCCAGTCGATGCGAATCGGCTCGCCGTGCAAAATCCGATGGCAGAAGATCGCGATCACACCGGCTTCGCCGTTGGGGTCTTGACGCGGCCCATACACGTTGCCGTACCGAAAGATCGTGTGGTGCAGGCCGTGTGCCGCAGCGAAGTAACGCAGGTACTGCTCGCCGGCCATCTTGGTGATGCCGTAGGGTGATTCGGGCCGCTGCCGATGCGGCTCGTCGATCGGTGTGTACTCGGGCGTGCCGTAGGTCGCGGCTGACGAAGCGAAGATCACTTTGCGGACGCCCGCTTTGACCGCGCTCTGCAAGATGTTGAGCGTGCCTCGAGCGTTGACGTCCGCGTCGTGCTGCGGATCGCGAGTCGATGACGCGACGCTGTGCTGCGCTGCGTGGTGACTCACGACCTCCGGACGGAACTGCATAAAAACATCCGCGACGATCGGGTCGCGGATGTCCAACTCGAAAAGCGTCGCCTTGGGATCGAGGTTTGACCGGCGGCCGCCTCCGCGCGGCCAGAGATTGTCGAGCACGGCCACCTCGTGGCCGGCGGCAATGCCTGCGTCCACCACATGCGAGCCGATGAAGCCGGCGCCGCCGGTCACAAGGATGCGCACGGACCGCGGTTTCTCGTCAGAGTCCAGAGTGCCCGCTGACCATCATTAGGATGATCAAGACCACCACGAACACGAGCAGCGTGTCGTCTGCCATCGGAATTCACTTCCTCAGATCGCGCTCAATTTCGACGCATGGCCTCGACGATCGATTATAGGTGCAAGTGTCCGGTGACGGCCAGCAGGATGAGGATCAACAGCACGATGATGACGGTCACGTCGTCCGAATACATCTGATCCCTCCCTTCGCTGCGTTCGCAGCTTGTGCTAAAACCCGCTCTTCCAGCCGGTCGCACGACCTTCCTACGCTCATCTTTCCGCGCACGCGGCGCGTCGTGATAACCGTCGCGTGCAGGAATTCATCGATGCGGTGCATCGCGGTCACCTGCTCGCCGCGTCGTTCGCGGCATTTGCGATCGGCATCATCGCATCTGCTCGCGGTGACGGGAACTTGGTCGTCGTCGCATGCGTCGTCGCGATCCTCGTTAGCATACCCGCGATCGCGCGGCTGCAAACCGCATCGCGCTCGCTGCTGCGCGTGCTCGCCGCGTCGTCGTGCATCGGAATGCTCTGCGCGTCGGCCGCGCTGCGGCGCGAGAGCGCGCCGGCGTACGCAGCGCTGGACGGTCACCACATCTTCGCCCGCGTCATCGCGCTGGATCGGCCGCGCGATGCAGGGGACGGGACGCAGGTTCGGGCTCAGATCCAAAGGGTGATGGCGCCCGGCGTCCCGGCGGCAGCCGCGCTGCGCGGCTTGGGAGTTCTGCTCATCGCGCCGGCGGCCCATTGGCGCGCCGTCGCTGGCCACTCGCTATTCGTTCGCGCTCGAGTCGAAATGCCGGCCGGTCCGCGCAACGAAGGCGAGCGCTCCGAGCGCGACATCCTGGCGGATCAGGGTATCGGGTTGGTGCTCCGCGCGCATGGACGGCACGACGTCATCGTCGCTGATCCGGCGGCCGGCTGGAGCGCGTGGTGGGCGCGGCTGCGCGCGGCGTGCGCAGACGAAGTGGAAGCGCGGCTGGCGCCGATGCAGGCGACCGTGCTCGAAGGCATCTTGTGGGGAGATCGAGGCGATTTGCCCGCCTCGCTGCGGCAAGAGTTTTCCGACACGGGAACCGTCCATGTGTTGACGACCGCAGGATTGCACTTGGGCATCATGTCAGCCATTGTCGCGGGCTTGTTGTCAGGCGTTCCGTTGCGCCGGAGAGCGCGCGTTGCGATCGTCGTTGCCGCTGCTTGGGCGTACGCGATGCTCGCCGGTTTCCATTTGCCGACCTATCGTGCTGCGACGATGCTCACCGTCGGCGTGCTGGCGCAAGAGTCCGGCCGAGCGCGCACGCCGTCTGCAGTGCTTGCAGCAGCGGCTTTTGCCGTCTGTTTGCCGCATCCGCTCGCACTGCTGTCGCCGTCTTTCGCAATGTCGTTCGCGTGCGTGACGGGAATCGCACTCGTGAGCCCGGCGCTTGCGGGGCTGGGTTTGAGCGATAAGCTCGGGGCGCCGCGGTTCATCGTCGAACTTGTCCGGACGAGCCTCGCAGTTCAGTTGGCCATGTGGCCGCTGCAAGCGCTGTACTTCAACGTCTTCACGCCGTATGCCGTGGTCGCGAACCTGCTCGTCGTGCCGCTTGTGGGGCTCGTCATGGCGGGCGGCGGAACACTCGTCTTCGTCTCGGCTGTCGCGCCTTTTCTGTCCCCATCGATCGCCAACCTGACGTCGTGGCTATTGACCTTGCTCATCTCGATTGTTGAGAAGACGGCTTCGCTGCCGGCTGCTCACCTTGACGTGCCGCCGCCCAACGTCGCGTTCATCATCGCGTACTGGGCGGGGCTTGGCGCGTTCGCGTGGGCAGCCGCGCGCGGCATGCGGCTTCGGACCGCGATCGCCGGATCTGCGGCGGCTTGTTGCGTCCTTGCCGGGCTGTACGTGGTCCCGGGCATCGCCGCGGCACTCGATCCCCGCTTGCACCTCGACGCGATCGATGTCGGCCAAGCCGATTGCCTGCTCGTCCGCGCACCTGGCATGCACGCGATGCTGGTCGACGGCGGCGGGCGGCTCGAGCGCGGCGCTCGATCGGGTGAGGTCGTCGCACAACCGATCGGCGACCGCATCGCTGTGCGCACGGTGATGCCGTTTCTGCTGCGCCACTGGGTGATGCATCTCGATGCAGTGGTGCTGACGCATCCGCACGGCGACCACGCAGGCGGCTTGCCCGTCATTTTGGAGCGCGAGCGGGTCGGCGCACTGTACGACTCCGCGCAGCTGTACGGCGGACCGGCGTATCACCGCGCGCTCGGCGTCGTCCGCGAGCGCCGCATCCGCTGGATCCGCGCACAGCGCGGCGTATCCTTCGACCTCGGGACGCGCGCCCACGTGCGCATCTTGGCGCCCGAGATGCCGCTGCTGAGCGGCACCGCGTCGGACATCAACAATAATTCGGTGGTCGCGCGGCTTGAATTCGGCGCGGTCGCGATGTTGCTGACCGGCGACGCGCAATCAGAGGCGGAGGCGCGATTGCTGTCGCACGGCGGGGCGGACCTGCGGGCGGAAGTCTTGAAGGTCGGCCACCATGGTTCGGCCTATTCGTCGACGCCGGCATTCCTAGCGGCCGTGCATCCAAAGATCGCGATCGTTTCGTGCGGCCTTCACAACGTCTTCGGCCATCCGAGTCCGCGGACGTTAGCTGCGCTGCGGGCTATCGGAGCTCGGATCTATCGCACGGACCTCGATGGCGGGATCTCGATGCAAAGCGATGGGCGCGACGTCTCCGCGGCCGTCTCAATCTCGCCGTCGCGTATCCCTTGACTCGGCCTCTGTTTCGCTGTGGGCGCAAGAAAGAGAGCGGATCGTGGAAAATCCGTTCATGCACGTAGCGCTCTTCGATTGGAGGCTGAGTGACGTCGAGGCGGATCTGAGCCGTGACGTATACGATATCGACGCAGGCACGTTGAGCATCATCAAAGATCCGACGGACGCGCCGATCGGTCTGTGGAAAGCGCCAGGACGTAAGTTCCGCTGAACTTCAGAGACTATGCATAAATCCGAAATCCAAGCCTGTTCCATCGCCGATGCGAAGCGCATCCAGCTCACCGGCGACCGCTCGGTGCAGATGTTCGCGCACGGTTCGATGCGGGTAAAGTTCTACGCCCCGCAAGGCGTCGACGACCAGGTCCCCCATCGTCAAGACGAGCTGTACGTCGTCATCGACGGCACCGGCACGTTTGGGTGCGGCAGCGCCTCGATGCCGTTCGAACCGGGCACGGTGCTCTTCGCTCCCGCCGGCGTCGAGCATCGCTTCGAGAACTTCACCGACGATTTTTGCACGTGGGTGATTTTCTACGGTCCCGACGGCGGGGAACAAGGCGCCGCTTCGTAGGGACGGCCGTCCGCGGGGTGCAAACCACCGCGCATGCGTTGGAACGTTCAGCGGTTTTCCCGCCGTCATCGCCGCGCTCGAGGCCGGAGATGCTCGAACGGGACTGGCGATCGCAGCGGGAGCCGCGGCGTTCGACGCGGCGGCCGCGGATTTAGTGCGTTAGCGCGCGGACGAACGCGTAGATCGCGAGCGGTATCGCCGCGATCACATAGATCTGCAAGATCCAGAGCAGCACGGATACGCCTTTCGATACGCGCCGCCGCGGCAGCCGCGAGCGCAGCACGTCGGAGTGCTGATCGGCTTCGAGCGCGGAGAGTTCGTCTCGATCGTTCATGCAATCGCCTCTAGCGGGCCAGCAGGCCGGGAAAAACGGTGGTGATGCCGTAGAGCGCGCCCGCGAGCGCCACGCCGACGACGATGGCGCCGCCCGCCAGGTTGGAGCGCCAGCGGTTGGCAAGCTCGCCGACGATCTCTCGATCATTGATCAGCAGCAGCAGGAAAAACAGCGCCGGCGCCATCAGCAGCGTCGCGATGACGTTGACGGTCAGCGTCAGCGCGAGCAGGGGTGCGTGCGGGCTCAAGACGACCGCAGCGGCGACGACCACCGACAGCAGGCTTGAGATGTAGAACAGCGCCCCTTGCGAAAAATCGAGATTGAGACTGCGGCCCTTGCCGAAGACCTCGCCGAGCGCATATGAGGAGCTCGTCGAAATCGTCATGGCGGCCACCAGGCCCGCTTCGATCATGCCCAAGGCAAAGAGCGCAGACCCGACGCCTCCGATGTACGGGTGCAGGGCGGTTGCGAAGTCGGCGCCGCCGGAGAACGAACCGACACGCACGTGATGCGCGAAGAGCGGCACGCAGGCGAGCAGCGTGGCGATGGCTGCGATCGCAGCTAACAGCGCGCCGATGGCGGTATCGAGGCGGCCTTGCGGCAGGTCTTCGCGCGTGAGCCCTTTATCCACCACCGCGCTCTGCTGGAAGAAGATCATCCACGGCGTCACGGTCGCGCCGATGTTCGCGAGCAGCAGCAGGAGGAATGCCGGCGTGAATCCGCCCGGCACCGGTCCCCACGTGCCCAGCGCGTGCGCCATGTCGCGAAAATGCGGATGGGCGAACAGCGCGGCGGGAACGAACAGCAGATTGCCGGCCGCCAGCAGCATCGCGAATCGCTCCCACGTGAAATAGCGCCGCGTGCTGAAGGCCGCCAGCACCACGAGCGTGCCGGCTACCACCGCGAGCCACGCCGGAATGCCGAAGTACGCCGCGCCCGCTCGGATCGCGATAAATTCGGCCACCAACGTCAACACGTTGCCGAAGAAGAGCTCGACCATCGCGAAGTAGCCCCAAAACGGACCGAAGCGATCGAAGATCAGCTCCGCGTGTCCGCGGTGCGTCGCGATGCCAAGCCGCACCGTCATCTCTTGGACGACGTACGCCATGAGGAACGTCAAGAGGATGAACGGCACGAAAAATCCGACGCCGTACGCGGCGCCGGTGGCCGCGTAGGACAGCATGCTCGGCCCGTCGTTCTCTCCCAGCATGACGAGCACGCCGGGGCCGGCGAGCAAGAACATCAGCCACCACGATCTGCGCGACAGCCGCGCGCGCCGCACGACCGCCCGGTCGCGCGCACGCAACAGGTCTTCGCGCTCCGGCCGCCAAGCGGCGGCTGCTTCGGGCGCCGGCTGCGCTGCGTCGCTCATCTTACGCGCGCCGCCCCAAGACGCGACAGCGCACGCACGCCGCCAGCCGTAATGGAATCGCAACCGAGCGAGCGCCGATCCGCAGCCGCAACCGATCCGTCGTCGCATCGACGACTCGACCGCCGACGCCCGGCAAAAGCCGCTTCGCCGACAGCGCGCGGACGACGCGGCTGTCGCGGTCTTCGATGCTCGTCACGTCGAACCGATCGCCGCGGCCGACGTCGAGCAGCGTGACGTCGGCGGTCGTCCGTTGCAGCCGGCTCCGATACGGGATGCGATGGCCGTGCGGATCCGTTTCCGGTCTGCCCAGAAAGCGCGCGAGCGCGTCGGCCACCGAGTCGGAGATGGTGTGTTCGATGCGTTCGGCTTCGACGTGAACGCGCTCGAGCGAGATGCCGAGCGAGCGATGCAGCCACGTCTCGACGAGCCGGTGACGGCGCACGATCGCTTCGGCGCGCAGCCTGCCCTTGCGCGTCAGCGCGAACCCGTCGGTTCGCGCTTTGGCGGGCTCGACCAAGCGCTCGCGAGCCAGCAGCCGCCGAAACTTGCTGACCGAAGCGCGCGACAGCCCGAGCCGCCGCGCGAGCTGCGCCGCTCTGACCGGACCGCGCTGCTGCAGCAGATAGATGAGCTTGAGATAATCCTCTCGTGCGCGCTCGGGCGAGCGGTCCGTCGCAGTGTTAACCATGGTTGACAATGGGTTGGGCGCACCGGCGGCTCGTTCCTGGCGTGCCGCAGGCGCTTTACTTGGCGCTCAGCTGGATGTCGCCGCTGCTGCAATCGGAAAGCCCGCGCGGCTGAAGGAACGCGCGAGCGGCGGCGTCGTGTTTGAGATACGCATCCCAGAACGCAAGCGTGACGACCTCGATCTCGTCAAAGGTCGCGTCGCTGCCGCGCGCGTTCTCCGGGCCGGTGAACGACAGATGGTCCGCGCTGCGCACAAGCACCGCGTATTTGTCGCCGGGCGGACTCAAGCGATAGCCGTCGAGCCGCCACGCAGGCGACTGTCCACCGGGTCCTCGGTCGCGGCCGCCGCTCGCGATCATCATCGGCAGGTCGAGACGCTCCCACGAGTGGGCGGTGAGGCCCAACTCGCCTACGCCGTCGGGCGACATCGCCAATATCGCTTTGATCGACGATCGACCGTACCGGGCACTCTTGGGCCAGCCGGGCGCATCGAGCGCCGCGCCGCCGGCCAGCATCGCGGTTTGCGCGCCGAACGAATGTCCGCCCACGCCCACATCGTCGATCTCGATCTTGTTCTCGAGCTCGGGCGTGCCGTTCGCGAGGCTCGGCAGGCCGTCGATCAACGTGTCGACGTCGTCGGCGCGATCGTCCCACAGCTTAGGGTCGCGCACCAGCCGGCTGAGCAAGCTGTCATAACCGAGCTCGTCCGCACCCAGCACCTCGAGCGCGTGGGATTCGACGAAGTCGCGGTGCGCAGGTTGGATGACGACATAACCGTGCGACGCCCAGAAGCTATCGAGCAGCCCATAATCTTGGGGAGACGCGCCGGCGCCCGGCGAAAAAATGATCACCGGCAACGGCCCAGGCGACCTTTCAGGATAATACAAGCGATAATCGAGCAACGCGGCGAATGGGCCGGGCCGAACTCCGAGGTCCATGAATCCCACGGTGGGCGGCGGCGAAACTTGCGCAGCCGGCAGCCGGCAATCGGCCGATGAGCGCAGCTCGCTCGAGAGGAAGGCTGCCGCCACGCACAGACAGGCGAGCGCAGCGCGAGACGAAAAGCGAAGCTGCATGCCGAAAACTTCCGGCCGGCTCGTACTGTGCCCTACCCCGCTCGGCAATCTGGAAGACATCACGCTGCGTACGCTGCGCGAACTGCGCGAATGCGACGTCATCTTCGCCGAGGACACGCGCGTCACGCGCAAGCTGCTGTCGTACTTCGACATCGCGAAACCGCTCGAATCTTTTCACGAGAGCGCTCATGCACGGCGCGTCCGCCGCCTGCGCGCCGCGCTGGCCGCCGGAAAAAGCGTCGCCGTCGTCACCGATGCCGGCATGCCGGGGATCTCCGATCCGGGTGCCGAGCTGGTGCGCGCAGCGAGAGAAGCGGGCGCGGCGATCGACGCGTTGCCCGGCCCGAACGCCGCACTGGGCGCGTTGGTCCTGTCAGGGTTCGACATCAGCCGATTTCGGTTCGACGGCTTTCCGCCGCGCAAATCCGGCGAGCGCAAGGCCTATCTGCAGGGTTTGGCGGATGAGCCGCAGCCGGCGGTGCTGTATGAAGCGCCGTCGCGCGTGACCGACCTGCTCGACGACATCGCCGCGCTGTTGCCAGAGCGGCGCGTGTGCGTGCTGAGAGAATACACCAAAATGTTCGAACAGCAGATTGTCGGCACGGCCGCCTTCGCGAACGCGCAGCTCCCTCGGCCGCCGCGCGGCGAGTTCTGCATCGTCATCGAAGGCGCGGCGCTGCGCGACCGGGCGAGCGAAATCTCGGCATCAGTCGTCAAAGCCGTCGAGACGATGATCGGTGCCGGCGCCAGCGTCCGCGCGACGGTCGACGGGATGCGTCTGGCGACTGGCCTGCCGAAAAACGCGCTCTATAAGCTCGCACAATCGGTCAAAGAGCAGGCGCCTCAGAAAGCGCGCGGAACGTCGAACGAAAGAATACTATGAGCGAAGACGCGTTCTACATCACGACGCCGCTGTATTACACGAACAGCACACCGCATATCGGTCATGCCTACACGACGATCGCGGCGGATATCCTCGCGCGCTTCCACCGCGTCACCGGCAACGGTCGGGCGCACTTCCTCACCGGCACCGACGAGCACGGCCCGAAGGTCGATGACGCCGCGACGGCGGCCAACACCACCGCTAAGGCCTTCGTCGACGAAATCGTCGAGCGCTGGAAGGCGCAATGGCGCGAGCTCAACATCTCGTACGACCAGTTCATTCGGACGACCGATCCCGAGCACGAGCGCGCCGTCCAGCAGATCCTCGAGCGATTGCGCGACCAGGGGGATGTCGTCGCGGGAAAGTACGAGGGCTGGTACTGCCGCAACGACGAGACGTTCTGGCTCGAACGGCAGCTCGTCGATGGCCGTTGTCCGAATCCCGAATGCGGGCGCGAAGTCGAGTGGGTGTCGGAAGACGCCTGGTTCTTCACGTTGTCGAAGTATCGCGATCGCCTTGTCGCGTACTACAAGGAGCATCCGGATTGGGTGCGCCCCCAGCGCGCCTACAACGAGATGCTGTCGCTGCTCGAAAACGGGCTCGAAGATTTGTGCGTGTCACGCAAAGGCGTTGTTTGGGGCATTCCGTTTCCGTGGGATTCCGGCGTGGTGTACGTGTGGTTCGATGCGATCTGCAACTACATCACGGCAGCCGGTTATCCGGCGGACGCGCGCCGCTTCGAGCGGCTTTGGCCGGCGGACGTCCAGCTGATCGGCAAGGAGATCGCGCGTTTTCATGCGGTGATCTGGCCGGCGATCCTGATGGCGCTCGAACTTCCGCTGCCCAAACTCGTCTTCGCCCACGGCTGGATAACGATGGAAGGCCGCAAGATGAGCAAGAGCGTCGGAAACATTCTGCGGCCCGCGGAACTCATCGAACGAATCGGCCTCGACTCGACCCGCTACGTGCTGTTCGCGCAGGCGCCGTTCGGATCGGATTTCAGCCTGAGCGAAGAGTCCGTGCAGCGCCGGCATAACGCCGAGCTCGCCAACGATCTGGGCAATCTCGTCCAGCGGACGCTCGCCATGCTCGGCCGCTATCGCAGCGGGATCGTCGGAGTTCCGACCGGCGGCGAACGCTTCGGCGAAGCGTTCGCGATTTCGCGCGACGTCGTCACCCGCGCGATGCAGCAGCTCGATTTTCGCAGCGCGCTGGCCGAGATCTGGAAACAAATCGGCGCGTTGAACCTGTACGTCGAGCAGACCAAGCCGTGGGAGCTCGCCAAGCGTGAAGACCAGGCTGCGCTTGACGCGGTCCTCTACGATTTGTGCGAAGGGCTGCGCTTCATCGCGAGCTTCGTCTGGCCGTTCATGCCGGCGACCGCGGAGACGATGTGGATCTCTCTGGGCCAAACCGGAGTGCCGGGCCACACGTGGGAGCGAACTCTGCGCTGGGGCGGACTCGCTCGCGGCTCGCAGACCAGCGTGCCCGCTCCGCTCTTCCCGCGCGTCGAAGCGGAAGGGCCGGCTGCGTGATCGACGGCCTGTTCGACACGCACGCGCACCTCGACGGCGAAGAATACGAAGACGACCTCGACGAGGTCGTGCGCCGGGCGTACGACGCGGGCGTAGCGCGTGTCGTGTCGGCAGGACAGGATGAAAAGACGAGCCGCGCAGCGCTCGAGCTCGCCAAACGCTTTGGAGCAGTCGTTCCGGCGGTCGGAGTGCACCCGCATCTGGCGCGAAGCGCGGGCGATCTGGCCTGGCTCAAACCGCTGGCCGTGCAGCGCGAGGTCGTCGCGATCGGCGAAATCGGCCTCGACTACCATTACGACTTTTCGCCGCGCGACGCGCAGCGCGACGCGTTCGCGCGTCAGCTCGATCTGGCAGGCGAGCTCGGCCTGCCGGTCATCATGCACTGCCGTGAAGCGGAAGAGGATCTAGTGGAGATCCTGCGCGGTCGTTACGACGTTTCGCGAACCGGGGTCGTGCACTGCTTCACCGGAACGTACGACGTGGGCGCTCGCCTGATCGACCAGTTCGGCGTCTTTCTCGGCATCGGCGGCGCCGTGACGTTCAAAAAAGCTGAGGAGCTTCACGAGGCGGTGGCGCGCCTGCCGCTCGACCGGCTCGTGCTCGAAACGGATTGTCCGTTCATGACTCCCGCGCCGCATCGCGGCAAGCGCAACGAGCCGGCCTACCTCACGTTGACGTGCCGTCGGGTCGCGGAGCTGCGCGGCGCGCCCGAGGCGGAGATCGTCTCGATGACGACGGCGAACGCGCGACGGCTATTCCCCAAGCTCGCGGCGCGTTAACGCTCGCCCTGCCCCCCACATCTGATCGAACTGCGCGCGCAGGTCTTTGCCGCCGTCATCGAAGTCCGCGGCATCGGCGACGATGCCGACCTCTCTCGCCTCGTCAAGCCCGTTGCGAGTAAGATTTGCGGACCCGACATACAGCCGGTCGCCGGCGTCGATGAATTTGTCGTGCATATATGCGTGCGATCGGCACGCCCGCAGTTCGATCCCACTCTCAACGAGCTCTCTCAATTCGCGGCGGGAATAGTTCGACATCCCCCGGTTGACGAGGATGCGGTCCCGGTGACCGTCCGCGCGCCGGCGCAGCAGCGCCGCAACGATGCGTGGATCGGAAAGATCCTCTGCGGCGACGTCAATATCGCGCTGCGAGCCGAGCAGCGCGGTGATGCGCTCGCGCGCTTCGTGCGACGGACCGCAGACCACGCGCGGCGAGCTTGCCGTCCGACCGGCGATGGCGTCCTGGATCGCGCGGACGTCGTCGGCGCGGTCGTCCTCGATCAGCGCTTCACCCGGCTGTGAAAATCCGGAAGGCGCCGCGTTGGCCGTCGAGACGAACGCCCGCTCTCCGTCGATCACCGCGACCTTGGCGTGCAGTTCCGCCGAGCCGTTTTCCGAGATGAAGCGCAGGTGCCCGTCAGACGGGTCGGTCAGCGCCTTGCGGGCCGCGTCGAATCGGTGCGGGTCGCCTTCGACGTGGATCCGCACCTCGACGTGTCGGCGCGATGCGCGGCGCAGGCTTTCGATGACGCTTCGATCGTCGATGCTGTAGAAGGCGGCGTCGATCGAGCGCTGGGCCGTGTCGAACGCGGCGACCAACGCATCGCGAGCGCCAGGGCCGACGACCGCATGGAGATCGTGCATGGCCGGTTCGTCACGCCATCGCCGGACGGCGTAAAGGCGGCCGCTGCGGATCGTGCGAATTGTGCACGACTTCATGAACAAAGGCAGCTCCGTCCGCGACATGTTCGGACGCATCGCCGGACGCTACGATGCAGCCAACAGCGTGATGACCGGCGGAATGGATGCGCGCTGGCGCGCGCGCGCAGTCGGTTTGCTCGCGGTCGGTCGCCAGGCGAACATTCTCGATGCCTGCTGCGGCACCGGCGCGCTCGCGCGAGCGGCGGCGCGCGCGGTTCCCGACGGCGGCGTCGTGGGCATCGATTTCAGCGAGCCGATGCTCCGCGCGGCGCGTGCTCGGCGCGGCCCGCCGAACGTGAGCTACGTCGAGGGCGACGTGCTCGCGCTGCCATTCCGAAACGCCGAGTTCGACGGCGCGACCATGGGATTTTCCATGCGCAACGTCGTGGACATCGAGGCATGTCTGCGCGAGCTCGCCCGCGTCTTGAAACCGGGCGCGCGCTTCGTGAACCTGGAAGTCAGCCGCCCGACGAACCCGCTGTGGCGGCGCATGTTCTCCGCGTACTTTTTCGGCATGGTGCCGATCATCGGCGGCATCGTCGGGGGCGACCTCGCCGCCTACCGGTATCTGCCGCAGTCGCTCGTGAATTTTCCCGACCCGCCGGAGCTAGCGAGGCTGTTCGCGAGCAACGGGTTCACGAACGTCCGCTACATAGGTCTCATGGGAGGCATCTCGACGCTCCACGTCGGCGAACGGGCCCCTGTTGTGGTGGCACCGGCGAAGCCGGTGCCCGAACCGCTTACACCGGCCCCACCACAGACACACATCGAGGTTTGATGATCGAGAGCCAGCCCCAGGACGTCATTCAAAACGTCGTAGCGCAATTCGTCAGCGAAGAGCTCACAGGCGACAACGCGCACATCGCGGCGGCCGTCGCGAATATGCTCGACGCCGGCGGCAAAAGACTGCGTCCGCGGATTACCATGCTGTCGGGCCGGGCGCGCGTCGCATCCGCGTCAGAAGACGCGGTCCTCGCCTCGTACATGGAACTGATCCATATCGCGACGCTCATCCACGACGACGTCGTGGATGAGGCCGACAAACGCCGCGGCCGGGACTCGACGAATCGGGCTTTCGGCAATCGCTTCTCAGTCCTCGCGGGCGATTATCTCTTCGCGTGGGTGTTCAAAAAAATAACGCAGGGCTACGCGGCGCCGATCCCCACTATTCTCTCCGCCATGCTCGCCGAGATCTGCAATGGCGAAGTGCGGCAGCTGCGTGCCGCGGGAGACCTCGGACTCACGAAGGAGAGCTACTTCGAGATCATCGGCAAGAAGACGGCCGAGCTCTTTGCGTCGTGCGCCGAAGTCGGTGCAATCGCCGCGCTGCATGAGTCCGGAGCGATGCCGTCCCAACAGTTGCGCGACGATCCGGGCGTCAGAGCGCTGCGGGCCTACGGCTGGCAATTCGGCATGGCTTTTCAAATCCGCGACGACCTGCTCGACGTCGTCGCCGACGAGGCCATGCTCGGCAAGCCTGCCGGTTCGGATCTCATCGAAAAACGCGTCACGCTGCCGCTCATCTGCGAGCTCGAAGACGGCTCGGCCGCCGCGCGCGCGGACATCGCACACTATTTCGCGGCGACCAACGGCGCCCCCAAAGACCAGCTCGACGGGGTGCGCCGCATCGTCGACCGCTTGCGCGGCGGGCGCGGCGCCGAGCGCACCAAAGCCGCGATCGCCGAATATGCCGGCGGAGCGAGGGCCGCTCTCCTGGAGCTTGGAGGCTCGGCGGCGCGCGATGAACTTGGCCGTCTTGCGGCGACTCTTATCAACTTTTCATCCTGACGCGTGAGCCAAACCGCTCTCTGCGCGGATAAAGGTTGTATAATGAAGAAAGCCTTCGACCGGCGGGCTACGCCGGACGACGACAGGTAAAGGAGCGCTCGACCTGATGCACCCCGTTTTCGCCTTCGGCATGCCTTCGGGCACCGATTTGATCATCATCGCGGCCGTCGTACTCGTGCTGTTCGGGGCGGAGCGCCTGCCCAAGCTTGCCCGGTCCATGGGGCAAGCGAAAAGAGAATTCGAAGCAGGTCACTTGCGCCAAGACGCGCCTGCGCAGCCTGCGCCGCCGCAAGTTCCGCCGGAACCGCCGGTCCCTCAAGCGATGCCGGCGCCCCCTCAGCCGCCCGCCGGTCCGCAGACGCCGGCCGGCCCCTAGCCCCACTTTCGCGCGCCGGCGTTTTCGGATTGCCGAACGACGACGTCGAGATGACCTTCACGGAGCACCTTTCGGAGCTCCGGAAAAGGCTGCTCGTCGCCGCAAGCGCGGTCGTCGTGCTCTCGATCGCCGCATTTCCCGCCATGCCGGCGATCCTACGCTGGGTGGAAGCGCGCTTTTTACCGGGGATCCAGTTGCACGTCTTCGCGCCGGCAGAGTTCATCCAAGTCCAGCTGAAGCTTTCGGTGATCGCTGGCATCGTCGTCGCGTTTCCGATCATCCTCTATCAAGCGTACGCGTTCGTGGCGCCCGCGCTGGAAAAAAAAGTCCGCCGCCGCATCGTCGGATATACGGTTCCTTCGTTTCTCATGTCGGCGCTCGGCTTGGCGTTTTGCGGACTCGTCATCGTGCCGTTCGTGATGCGGGCGCTGCTGCGCTACACGCAAAGTTCGGGGCTCGTCGGGACCTACCAGCTGGCGCCGACGATCACGTTCATCGCGATCCTTTTCGCGATCTTCGCGATCATGTTCCAGCTGCCGATCGTCCTTTCGATCCTCGCCAGCGTCGGTCTGGTCAACGCGAAGATGCTGGCGGGCAAGTGGCGGCACGCAACGGTGATCATCTGCATTGCGGCGGCGATCGGCGCGCCCGACGGCAACCCGCTCACCATGTTCTTGCTGGCCGCGCCGCTGCTCGCGCTCTATGTTGCCAGCATCGTCGTCGTACGCTTCACGCAGCCGAAGATCGGGGAATCATCAAACCGGCCGATCGTCGATCCGGCCATGCCTCCCGCCTGACGCGAGCGCAGCGGAGCGGCCGAGGAATGGCCCGACGCGCCCGAGAAAGCCGACCCCAAACACAAACGAGCAGATTTAGTCCGAAAGGTGTCAGCTGACCGCCGGTGAGTGCCTCCATCCCTCGCCGCCAGACCCCATCCGTCTATCATCAGGCACTCGACGTGCTCAGCAACGTCATGTTCCCGGTCGTCGTATTCGTCGTATGGGCGGCCGTCACGACGATCGGCACGGTGATCGATCAAAATCAGTCGCCCGAAGCGTACTATCAAGAGTACCCGATGGCGATCGCGAACGCGGTCGTCCGGCTGCACTTGAGCAACATCTTCCACTCCGTGCCCTACATCGCGCTGATCGGGTTGCTGCTCGTCTCGATGTCCGTATGCACGTTCCGGCGCGTCATCCCAAAGCGCTTTCCCAAAGATCGGGCGGTGCCGATCGAGAACTTCGGTTTGCACGCCTCGGCGCCGTCGCCGCGTTTCGATCTACGCGAAGCGGCGGCCGCCGCCAACGCGTATTTCCGCAGGCGCGGTTTCGCAATCCGGACCCAGGAGATCGACGGCGCGCACTGGGTGTTCGCAGACAAGCAGAAGTGGGCGCGCTACGGAGTGCTGGTGGCGCACTTGGGATTCGTGGTCATCGTGTTCGGCGTGTTCTTATACTGGCGGCTCGGCTACAGCGGCCAGCTGCAGATCTTCGATAAAGAGACGGTCGCCGTGCCCAACGCCGGTACCGCCATGAGGCTGAACAAATTCATCGGACGATTCGTGCCGGTGCAGACGCCGAACGGCGTGTTCTATCAGGCGTCGAAATTCGAATCCGATCTCACCTTGCGTTCGCCCGACGGCGACACCCGAGCGACGACGATCGTCAACCATCCGTACGTCAGCCCTCAGGGCGTGTATTTCTACCAGGCTTCGTACGGTTTCGGCGGACGGCTGCAGGTCCAGCGCAATGGAAGAAGCGTCGCGCTGCCCGGCGCCGACGGCCGCTTGATGCCGCAGGACGCCGTCTTCTTGCCGGGGACGAGCCGCGCGATCGAATACGGCACCATGCTCGGTCCGTCCGATCCGTCGCAAGCGCCGATGGGCGTGCCGCTGCCGAAAATCGACACATACGCGCTGTGGGTGTTCCACGACAACATCCCGACGACCGACAGACCGATCTTGCTGCCCGTCGGGAGAAGCATTGCGGTCGGTGATGGTTACGTCGTCCGAGCGCTGCCGCCGGTGGCCTGGACCGGCCTGACATACCGCTACGACCCGGGTCAGGGATGGGTCGGCTCGGGCGCCGCGATCCTGGTGGCCGGCTTCGTGATGTCGCTTTTCTTCGTGCCCGTTAAGCTGTACGCTCGAGTGAAGTCGGAAAGCGACGGCGTGCGCGTGGCCGTCGCGGCGACGACCACCAAGGGCAACCCGATCTACGAGGACGATTTCGAAAATCTCGTTAACGGGCTGCGCGACGCGCTGCAGCGGCCGCCGTCCGAGAGCCTCGATGCAGATGCGGTGGAAGCCTATGCCTAACGGAAACTATTCTCAGTACAACACGAATGCGATCGCGGTGCTCAATGCGCACTCGGCCGCATACTTCGCCTGGTACGAAGCGGCCGTCGTCATCTACGTCGTCGGCGCCATCGCGTTCGTCGCTTGGTTGTTTTTCCGAGCTCGCGCGCTGCTCGCCGGCGCCATCGCGCTTGCGGCGGCCGGCGCCGCGTGCCAAGCGGCAAGTCTCGGGCTGCGCTGGTTCTACAGCGGCCACGTGCCGTGGAACGATCTGTACGGATCCCTATCCGTGGTCACGTTTTTCACCGTTGTGCTCTTCATGGTGTTCGGCGCGCGCTACAAGATCTGGTTCGCGGGTCCGTTCGTGCTCGGCTTCACCGACGCGCTGCTCGGCTACGCGCGCTACTGGAACAAGGGCCTCGAACCGCTGGTGCCGTCGCTGCAGAGCTACTGGATCTACATCCACGTTCCGGTCGTGCTGTCCGCGTATGCGGCGTTCTTGATCGGCTTTTGCACGAGCATCCTCTACCTCCTGAAGCGGCGCGATGAGGGTCGCCTGACCGCGGTCGCCGGAAAATCGGTGGGCGCGGCCGTTGCGGAAAGCCCCGCTGCCGCCGGCCTGCCGCGCGCCGCGTACCTCGCGTGGCTCGATCTGGTTCCCGCATCGGTCAAACTCGACATCGTGACCTATCGCGTCAATGCGATCGGCGAAATTCTTCTCACGTTCGGGATCATTCTCGGCGCGCTGTGGGCGCACGACGTTTGGGGCAGCTACTGGCAGTGGGATCCGAAAGAGACCGCCATCCTCGTGTCATGGATCATTTACGCGGCGTATCTCCATCTGCACACCAGGCCGAGCATGCGTGGGGAGACGTCCGCTTGGGTTTCGATCGTCGCGTTCCTGTCGATCATGTTCTGTTATTTCGGCATCAACATCTGGATCAGCGGCTTAAACTCGCTTCACACGTACCGCTGATTGTCGGCGTCGAGCTTGCTTGACGCTTTATCGATTCGTCACGAGCAGCAGCGGACCCACGCCGCGCAGCGCGTGCATGCGGTAGCCCATTCGGCCGAGTTCTTCGTATCCGCGCGGCGACGTCACGACGAGCAGACGAGTTCCCCGTCTGAAGAAAGCTCGCGGCGGCGTGTCTTCTGGCGCTCGACCGATGAACGCGACCGGACCCGCCTCGGTGTAGAAAAGCAGCGAGTATTCACCGTAGGTCGCAAAAGCGCCGATCTGGTCGGCCGGTTGGCGCTGCGACATGACGATGGCCGCCATCGCTTTCATCGGTTTGAACGCCTCGACTCCCGGCAAAATCGCGAATTCGGCGATCGCGATGAAGGCGAGAATCAATCCGCAAAGCCCCGCGATCCCGATCCACGGCCGCCGGAAGATCAGCATTCCCGCGAGCGCGAGGATCGGCACCGCTGCCATGACGGCCGCAAGCAGCAACAGCGCGGGCGCTTCGGTGCCGTACGCAGTCGCCGCGAGCGCGTGCTGGCCCGCCGAGATGGCCGCGACGAACGCCGCTTCGACAAGCGCTACGACGCCGACGCCGATGACGATCGGCCGCAGCTTCTCCTGCTTCATGGCATCGCCGACCGCCGCACCGACGAGGATGCCGAGCGCGGGGAACATGAGGTCGATGTAGTTCGGCAGCTTCGTCTGCGCGAGCGAAAAGAAGACGAACACCGTGGCGACCGCCGCGATGAGGAACCGGGCGTCCGCAGTGCGGGAGCGCCAAGCGTGCGCGAGCGCCCACGGCAAGAATGCGACGAACGGATAGAATCCGAACGCCAAAGCCGGAAGGTAGAACCAAAACGGTCCCGGCTGATTTTCGTACGGCGCGAGAGCGCGCCCGACGTTCGAGTGCAAGAAGTAGAGCGTCAGATAGCCGTTGCCGTGGAGATGCGCTTCGAGCGCGAACCACCAGCCCGCCACGATTGCGTACGTCACGACGCCGTAGGCCCAGGGCAGGCCTTCGAAACGCCGCCAACCGCGCGTCCACGCCGCCCACACGATGAGGATCAGCACGGGGAGAGCGACCGCAATGGGCCCCTTGACCATCGTGCCGACGGCCCCCGCGAGCACGGCGATCCAAAAGGCGCGCCGATCGCGATCGCGCAAGGCGAAGTATCCCCACAGCATCGCCACCGCCGCAAAGAACACGAGCATCGCATCGAGGATCGCCAGCCGCGACAAGACGAGCATCTCGAGCGACGCGCCGCAGCTGAGCGCGGCGATGAGTCCGGCGGCATGACCATACAAGCGGCGCCCCGCGAGGTAGACCGCAAGGCCTGAGAGCACGCCGAAGACGGCGCTCGGTGCGCGGAGCGCGAATTCGTTCAATCCGAGCGCGGCGACGCTTGCCGCGGCCGTCCAAAACCACAGCGGCGGATGCACGAACCACGGCGCGTAATCGTAGTGCAGCGTGAACCAGTCGTGCGTCCGGAAGAGTTCCTTGACGATCTCGCCGTAGGTGGGCTCGCTGTTATCCCACAAACTGCCGTGACCGAGTCGCAGGAGGTAGAGGACCGCCAAGAATGCGAGCACGCCGAAGGCGGACAGGGTTTCGCTCGTACGCCTTTCCACGAACGACGATCGCTTCACCGCGCCGGAACTTGATGCGGTGCCGTGCAATTACCTTCAGCGACGCATGCCGAAACGATTGAGGGTCGCAACGCGCGCGAGCAGACTCGCGATGCTGCAAACGCAGATCGTCACCGAGGCGCTGCGCGCGCGGGGCGTCGAGTCGGACATCCTCACGATCACCACCGAAGGCGATCGCATCCAAGATCGAAGCCTCGCGGCGATCGGCGGCGACGGCGTGTTCGTCAAAGAGTTGGAGAATGCGCTGCTCGACGACCGCGCCGACGTCGCCGTGCATTCCATGAAGGATTTGCCGACGGATCTGCTGGCCGGTGCCGACAGCGGCGCGGTGCTCGAGCGCGGCGATCCGCGCGACGCGTTGCTGTCGAGGGACGGCATGGCCGACGGGATTCGCTCGCTTCGCCAGGGCGCGAGAATCGGCACGAGTTCTCTGCGCCGCCGAGCGCAGCTCATGGCGGCGCGTCCCGATCTCGAAATCGTCGACATGCGCGGTAACGTGGACACGAGGATCCGTAAGCTCGTGGAAGGAGAATACGACGCGATCGTGCTCGCTTTGGTCGGCGTTCAGCGCGTCGGCGGAAACGAAGTCGCCGTGGCTCCGCTCCCCGTCCGAGACGTGGTTCCGGCCGTCGGTCAAGGCGCGTTGTTCGCGCAGTGCCGGACGTCGGACGAAAGCACGCGAGCCGCGCTGACGCCGCTGCAGCACGTGCCGAGCGCGCTGGCCGTGGCGATGGAGCGGGCATTCTTGAAACGTATGGGCGGCGGCTGCCTCGTTCCCATCGGTGTGCACGTGGAATTGCGCGACGGCGCATGGCGCTGCGACGCGTTCGTCGGCGAGGTCGACGGCTCGCGCGTGATGCGCAGGTCGCAGCTGGGCCGCGCGGTCAGCGCAGCGGAAGCGATCGCGGACGTCGAACGGATGGCAGACGAGATGTTCGATGCCGGCGCGCGCGAAATCGTCGCGGGCTTTCGAGCGGCAGGAAGGGTCGAGCGATGAAATCGGCGTTGCGCGCTTTGCAGCAGCGATCGGAACCGGGCGTGCCGGCTCCCCAGATACGGCCGCGCAGGATGCGGCGGACGCAGTCGATCCGCGACATGGTGGCCGAGAACGCCGTGCGCGTCGAAGATCTGATCGAGCCGATGTTCGTCGTGCCCGGGGCCGGCGTCCGCCGGGAGATCTCGGCGATGCCGGGCATCTGTCAGCTGTCGGCCGATCAAATCGTCGAGGATGCTCGCTCGGCCGCCGCGCTCGGCATCCGCGCGGTCATCCTCTTCGGCATACCGGAACGAAAAGACGACGTCGCATCGGGGCTCAGCGACGCCGCCGGGCCGGTGCAGCAAGCGATACGTTCCCTCAAGCAGGCATTGCCGGGGCTGGTCGTCATCGCAGATCTGTGCGCGTGCGAATACACGTCGCACGGCCACTGCGGCATCGTCACTGCGGACGGCGCGATCGACAACGATGCGACGCTTGCTCTGCTCGCGGACGGCGCGCTGTCGTACGCGCGCAGCGGCGCGGACGTCGTCGCGCCGTCGGACATGATGGACGGCCGCGTGCGAGCCATCCGCCGAGCGCTCGACGCGGACGGCTGGACGGATATCGCCATCATGTCGTATTCCGCGAAATACGCGTCCGCGTTTTACGGTCCGTTCCGCGAGGCCGCCGAATCGGCGCCCGCATTCGGCGACCGGCGCACGTATCAAATGGATCCGGCGAACGCGCGCGAAGCGGTCAAAGAAGCACTGCTGGACGTGGATGAGGGGGCAGACATCGTCATGGTGAAACCGGCGATGGCGTATCTTGACGTGCTGCTCCGCGTGCGGGAAGCGGTGCGCGTTCCGGTCGCGGTGTACAATGTTAGCGGCGAGTACTCGATGCTGAAAGCCGCCGCGCACAACGGTTGGATCGACGAGCGCCGGGCTATCGACGAACTGCTCGTCTCGTTCAAGCGCGCGGGCGCCGATCTGATCGTCACCTACTTCGCGCGCGAATTCGCGGCGCGATCGGCGCGCCGTTCCGGATAGCGCCGTTGACGCGCTCCGGTCTCGTCACGAACGTCGTGCTGGTAGGCGGTCGAGCGCTGCGGTTGCCGCAGAAACTTTCGCTCGATGTCGGCGGGCAGCCGATGCTGGCGCGCGTGATCTCGAACGTCACTGCGGGCGGGCGCCCATGCGTGATCAGCTCGCGCGGGCCGCTCGATGGCGTGACTGGATGGCCGGTCGCTCTCGATGAGTACGAGGACGGCGGCCCGCTCGGCGGCATCGCGGCCGCAGCCGCGCTCGTCCGCACGCCGCTGTTCTTCGCAGTGGCGGGCGACATGCCGAACATTACGGCGCGATTCATCGACGAGCTCGAAGAGCATTATCGAACGATTGCTGCCGAGGGTCGCGCCGCGCAGGCGGTGCTGCCGACCTGGCCGGACGGCAAGGTCGAACCGCTCGCCGCTCTCTACGACGCGCGGGCCTTTCTTGATGGAGCGACGGCGGCGCTGCGCGCCGGAAAACGCAAGGTGACGGCGGCACTGGAGGGCTTGCTGATCGTCGCGCATCCGGTGACCGCGGCCGACGAATGGACGTTGATGAACGTCAACACCGCGCAAGACTACGCCCGTCTGGAAAACGCGTGACGGCGGCACGATCCGAATCGCTCTTCGAACGAGCGCGCCGACGCATTCCTGGCGGAGTGAATTCACCGGTGCGCGCATACCGCGCGGTCGGCGGCTCGCCGCGGTTCGTCGAGCGAGCGGCCGGTTCTCGGATCTTCGACGTCGATGGGCGCGAGTATATCGACTACGTCATGTCGTGGGGACCGTTGATTCTCGGACATGCGAACGCTAGGGTCGTCGCCGCTATCGAACGCGCCGCCCAGAACGGCACGTCGTTCGGAGCGCCGACCCGCGGCGAAGTCGAACTCGCCGAAGTGATCAGCGCTGCCATGCCGTCGATGCAGCGCGTCCGCTTCACGAGCTCCGGCACCGAGGCGTGCATGAGCGCGCTGCGGCTGGCGCGCGCGTTCACCGCCAAATCGAAAATCGTCAAGTGCGCCGGCTGTTATCACGGTCATGCGGACTCCGTGCTCGTGTCGGCCGGTTCGGGCGCTCTGACCTTCGGCGTGCCGGATTCGCCGGGCGTAGTGGCCGCGCACGCCGCCGATACGATCGTCGTTCCGTACAACGATCCGGACGCGTTGGGCGCCGCGTTCGAACGCTTCGGCGAGCAGATCGCCTGCTTCATCGTCGAGCCGATCGCGGGCAACATGGGGGTGGTCCCGCCGCGGCCCGGTTACCTCGAGAAGGCGCGCGAGCTCACCGCCGCCCACGGAGCGCTGTTGATCTTCGACGAAGTCATCAGCGGTTTTCGCGTCGCGTACGGCGGGGCGCAGGCGCTTCTCAAAATCACGCCGGACCTGACGTGTCTTGGCAAAATCATCGGCGGCGGGCTGCCGGTGGGCGCGTTCGGCGGCCGCGAGGACGTCATGCGCCGGCTCGCGCCGGAAGGCGAGGTCTATCAAGCCGGCACGTTGTCCGGCAACCCGCTCGCCATGGCGGCGGGATTAGCGCAGCTGGGCGCCTTGCAATCGCCGGGGACGTACGAACGGCTCGAGGCGCTGGGCGCGCAACTCGAGCACGGGCTCGGATCGACGATCAAGGCTTCCGGGAAGAACGTTCGGATGACGCGCGTCGGCTCGATGTGGACGTTGTTCTTCACGTCGGATCCGGTCATCGATCTCGCCTCGGCGAAGCGCTCGGACACGGCGGCGTTCGCGCTGTTTTTCCACGGCATGCTCGATCGAGGCGTGTCCATTCCGCCGGCGCAGTTCGAAGCGGGATTCGTCTCGACGGCGCACAGCCCGTCGGACGTCCGGCGCACCATCGATGCCGCCGCGGCAGCGTTGGCATCGTGAAAGACGTCAATCTGCCGCGCTTGTTCCTCTACCATCGTGGGCTCGAGGATGCGCTGCGCGACGGCGCCACGGTTTTGACCTCAGAGGGGCTCGCGGCCCGCGTCGGCCGCGGCGTATCGCCGGCGAAGATCCGCAAAGATCTCTCGAATCTCGGCACGTTCGGCAGACGCGGCAGAGGCTACGACGTGGTTTTTCTCGTGAAGAAACTGGCGCGCGTGTTGGGCCTCGACCGCGACTGGCGGATCGTCATCGCGGGTTTCGGCTACCTCGGTCACGCGCTGGCCACGTTTCTCGAGTTTCGCGAAGAGAAGTTCCACATCGCCGGCATCTTCGACGTGGATCCCGAGCTGGTCGGAACGCGCTGGCACGGCGTTCGAATCAGCCACGCCAACGACATGGAAAAGATTCTGCCGGTGCTGGGCTGCGGCATCGGCATCGTCACCGTCCCGGCGAGCGCCGCGCAGACCGTCGCCAAGCGGATGGTCGGCTGCGGCGTCACGGCTTTGCTGAACTTCGCGCCGACGATGCTCTCCCTGCCGCGCAGCGTGGCGGTGCGCACCATCGATCTCGCGTCGGAGCTGTCGATTTTGACGCATCACCTATCCTAGCGCCGGGGGAAGGTCGCTGCCCGGCGGAAAGCCTCCGCCATGCCCATCGTCGTACTGGGCCTGAGCCACAAAACCGCCCCTCCGGACGTGCGCAATCGGCACGCGTTTCCGGCGGAGCGCGTCGTCGAGGCGCTCGGCGCGCTGCGCGACTACACCGCCGTCGAAGAGGCGGCCGTCGTTTCCACTTGCAACCGGCTTGAGATCTATGCCGAGGTCTCGGATTTCGAGACCGGCGTGGAGCAGATCAAAAATTTCCTCACCACCTATCGCTCGATGGGCATCGAGGATTTCGACAAGTATCTGTACACGATGCTCGGCGCCGAAGCGGTCGAGCAGCTTTTACGCGTCGCGACCGGGATCGATTCGATGCTGATCGGCGAAGCGGAGATCCTGGCGCAGCTCAAAGAGGCGATGGTCTCGGCGCAAACCGCGCACTCGATTGGACCGAACCTGCATCGCCTTTTCCGGCTCGCGCTCGAAGCGGGGAAACGCGCGCGAAGTGAGACGGGCATCGGTCGGGATGTCGTATCTTTGGGTTCGGCTGCGGTTGAACTTGCGTCGCGGCACTGCGACGTGCGGGCCGCTTCCGCGCTGGTCATCGGCGCCGGCAAGATGGGCGGCATCGTCGCACGGCATCTGGCCGCCCGCGGCGCCGCGGACATCACCATCGCCAACCGGACTCCCGAACGCGCGCGCCTGCTCGCCGACGCCGTGGGAGCAAGGGTCATCGACTTGGCCGAGATCGACGGTCAATTGGCCGACGTGGATCTCATCATCTCTGCGACGGGCCGAGGTTCGTACGCCGTGACCGCGGGGATGCTGCTTGCTCGCGAGCGCCCGCTGCTGATCGTCGACATCGCCGTGCCGTGCGATGTCGAACCCGCAGTGGCAAACTCACCCGGCGTCACGCTCTACGAGCTCGCCGACCTGCAAGACGTCATCGAGCGGACCCTGGAAGAACGCCGCGCAGAAGTGCCGGCCGTCGAAGCGATCGTCGCTGAAAGCCGCCGAGACTACATGCGCTGGTACGATCAGCGGGCGGTCGTTCCCATGATCAACCGGCTGCGCGAGAAGGCGGAGGCGATCCGCGCGACGGAGATCGAGCGGCTGTTTTCGCGGCTGCCGGAACTGGACGATGCGACACGCGACAGCATCGTCGCCGCGAGCATCTCGATCATCAACCGGCTGCTGCACGAGCCGGTGACGCGATTGCGCGAAACCGGAAGCGTGGCGATCGACGTGAAGGCGTTCGGCGAGCAGCTCGAGCGCCACCTGAGCCAGACCGTCAGATCGTCGGGCACTGGTCCGACCGGACGTTTGTAGCAGCGCATTTATGCGCGTCTCGTGCAGTGGTTCGACCGAAGGTCGATGACCCAGCCGAGCGTGCAGTGGTTCGACCGAAGGTGATGACCCAGCCGAGCGTGCAGTGGTTCGACCGCAGGTCGATGACCCAGCCGAGCGAAGCTCGGCCCCATGCCCCCCGACAAACTGCTTTCCGGAATTCGCGTTCTCCTGACTCGCGCTTTGGACACTGACGACGAACCGCGTCGCCTGCTCGTCGAGCGTGGTGCGAAGGTTTGGACCGTGCCGCTGATCCGCATCGGGCCGCCACCGAACGAGCGCGAATTGCGCGATGCGGCGGACCGCGCGCACGAATATGCGTGGATCACGTTCGCGAGCAGACACGGCGTCGGGGCGTTCGCGCGGATCCGAAATGATTTACCGCATCCGCCTAAGCTCGCTGCGGTCGGACCGGCCAGCGCCGATGCCGTGACAAAAGCGTTCGGTCGGCCGCCGGATCTCGTGCCGGATCACTACGACGGCGAGCATCTCGGCGAAACGTTGCGTCGTTCCGCAGCGCCTAGCGGCAGAATCCTCTTGATTCAGGCAGACGATGCGCGGCCAACGCTCGCAAACACTTTGCGCGCCGGCGGATTTGCGGTGGATGCGATTGCCGCGTACTCCACGATCGAGGAGCCGCCGCGCGACATCGCGGACGTGGTCCGCGGATCAGACGTGATAATGCTCGCCTCGGGAAGTGCGGTCCGCTCGCTGGTGAAAGGGCTCGGCGGCGCACACGCGCCGGCCGCGACGCGCGGCAAACTCATCGCATGCATCGGCGCGGTCACCGAAAGCGAAGCTAAGCGTGCGGGTCTGCACGTCGAAGTCGTGCCGGAAGAGTCGACATTTGCGGCGATGATCGACGCGATCGCTCGGTATTTCATCGACCCTTGACTCAGCTTTGCGCTGCTGCCTGCTCATCCGTATCGGATGCTCTAACTTATGGCGCGCCCTTGTGCCACGGGCTTCGTATGCATGAATGAGCGTACGTCATGGAAATGTGATATAATGATGGTACAGCGACTTTAGGCATTTCTGAATCAACTGCCCTGTTACTGTCTCCCGCGCGAATGGCGCACGACATTCTGAGGCAGTTCCTTTTTTTGTCTGAACATCTATGATTCTCGACTGTCACTATAATCCAGTATTTGGGAGTTAGCATGTTTACACGAATTGTCACCATGACCTTAAAACCAAACAGCGTGCCCAATTTTACGGAAACCATCGAGCAAAGTACGATCCCGATGCTTCGTAAACAGAAGGGCTTTCAAGACCTATTCACGTGCGTAAGCCCGACCGGTTCTGAGGCCATCGGTTTCAGCTTCTGGGATAGCAAAGAAAATGCCGAAGCCTACAGCACCGTCGGCTACCCGGAAATGCTCAAGTCTCTAACGCAAGTTATTGACGGCACCCCGAGAGTCAAGACGTATGAGGTTGCCAACTCAACTTCCCACAAGACGGCTTACGCCGCGGCATAAAGCTCGAATCACGCTATAGAGCGGCCACGAAGGCCGCTCTTTTTGTTTGGACCTGCAATCGCTTGCGGGGAGCGGCCGTATGCCGCTGAATAGCCCGGAGTGACTGGCGCACCACGCGCGACAATGATGCGGAGACCGAGAAGTGCCCTGACGGGGACCGCTATTCCAAGTCGTTCACCGTTGTGACTTGCCCGTTGATGACCGTGACGTTGTTCACGGTGAATGGACCCGCGCCGTTGCCATTGGTGGCGGTCATCGCCTGACCGGCCTGATTCGTCCACGTGTTATTCACGACGATCGTGTAGGTGCCCGCCGGTAGCGCGTTGATCTGGTAGTGACCGCTAGTATCGGTGACGCCGGAGTTGATTGCGGTGGCACCCTGCTCTGCCAGAACCTGTGCGTTAACGACCGCGCCGCTATTGATCGAGTTGGTCACGGTGCCGGCGATCGCACCGGATGTCGCAACGGCGGTCGCCACCAGCACGGGCTTCATCATGTATTCATTGTTGGCGAAGACGATCGATTCAGCGGCATTGAAATCGATGACGAAACCGTATGTGAATCCGCCCTGAGCCATGAAGTGGGCGTTCACCTTGATGCCGGCGGTGCCAGGCCCGTTGTCCTGATCGGTCGATGTGTTGCCGCCAAACCCTTCGGGTCCGGTCGCGCTAGGAATGACGAGCGGGAACGTCGCGCCGTCGACGACGATGTTCGTCGCCGAGGACGCGGTATCGAGAACCAATCGGAACTGCTGATATACGCCGGCCGGAATCGCCGCGGCCGCAACGTTCAACGGCGTCGTCTGAAAATCGAGCAAGTTGACGACTTTATCGGGTGAGAACGTGGCGAGTACCTGGTGACCGCCGCTGCCGATAAGATCGACTTCCTTCAGCGCGACATTGACTTGCGTGACGGTGTGGCCGCCCAGTGAAAATGGCGCGTCCAGTATCGACACGTTGACAGTTGCGGGTTGCGAACCGGAGGGCCCGCCGTTTTGCCCTGTACAGCCGACTCCAGCGACCAACGCAAGCGCCGAACCTATCAATGCGAGAAGCCTGAATTTCATAGCGAATCCCCTTGGCTAGACGTGAGAAAACGGCTCTTCGATTGTTATACTCGCACACCATTGCGGATATATGTCACACTTTGCGCGAGTGGCCGCGTCGCGGCACTCATTGGCAGCCAATGCCGGCGTCCCCGGAAACACCTTGGTCAGCAGGGCACAGAACCGGTCCCATCTCGATCCTGCAAGAGCTCTTCGATCCCGTATTCTTCGGCGACTTAGAAATCCGATATTGGACCGCCAGCATCTCGCGGGAAGGACGACGAAATTCGGTCTGGGCTTGAATGCGCATGAGCCATCGATGGCCATGTTGAAACGGCTGACAAGTGATCACAGGCCTCGGCTACGAATCATCCGTGATTGAATCCATGCTGACAAACGGAATGCGCCCTAGCGATGCCGAATCGGCGTGTGGAGGAATAAAAAGGATGCTCAAGAGTAGCGCTCTGCCGGCTTGGCTTGTTCCCACCACCGTTGCCGTTGGCATCGTGCTGCGGTTTTTGCCGCATCCGTGGAATCTAACCCCAGTCGGAGCGATGTTCTTGTTTTGCGGCTTTGCGTCGCGTCGCGCCGCCGATATAATGCTGCCGCTGGGTGCCTACGCGCTGAGCGACGTCATCTTCAACCTTATCGTGTACCGTAGCCCGTTGGACATCTCAAACGTGTTCGTGTGGACGGCGTTCGCACTGGTGTGGCTGATCGGGATAACGTTGAAACGCGCCCCATCTCCGCTGTGGATCTATCCGGTCGGCGCGGTCGGCGCAATCTTCTTCTTCGCGATTTCCAACTTCGGCGTGTGGGTCTCCAGCTCGATGCAACCTCACACCATCGCGGGGTTGGCCGCGACGTATGTGGCTGGCCTACCGTTCTTCCAGCCCACGTTGATCGGCGATCTTGCCTATGCCACAATTTTCTTCGGAGCCGCGTTAGCGTTGAGCGTGGCCAGCGCGCGTCGATCAGCCGCATCAACGTAGCGAACCCGGCCCCGGCTTGACGGAACCGAAGCCGAAGCTTCTGGTTTCTTGGAGCAGCGGCAAGGATTCTGCCTGGGCGCTGCACATGTTGCGTCTCGAAAACGAATACGAACTGTGCGGTCTGCTCACCACGGTCGTGGAGAATATCGAACGGGTCGCCATGCATGCCGTGCGCTCAACGCTTCTCGAAGCGCAGGCCGTGGCTGCCGGCTTGCCGCTATGGCGCGTCGACATCCCGTGGCCCTGCTCGAATGAAATCTACGAAGAGCGGATGCGCGCGGCGCTTGCTCGCGCTCGAGGGGCGGGAATCGAATACATCGCCTTCGGTGATCTGTACTTAGAGGATATCCGCGCCTACCGAGAACGAATGCTCGAAGGGACAGGCATAACTCCGCTCTTTCCTCTGTGGCGCCAACCGACGGACGATCTCGCCAAGCGCATGACGGCGGCAGGGCTGCGCGCGCGGATCACATGCGTTGACAGCAGGCAGCTCGATCCAACGTTTGCCGGGCGTCTTTTCGACGCGACGTTCCTCAGCGAGCTGCCCGCCGGGGTGGATCCGTGCGGCGAACGCGGAGAGTTTCACACGTTTGCGCTCAGCGGCCCAATGTTTGAAAAGGCGATCGACGTCGTGGTCGGTGATATCGTGGACAATGACGGATACGTCTACGCGGACCTGGTTGTCTCACCGCAAGATCAGACGGAAGTCAGGACGCGCGCGACGAGACGCCAGAGAATGTTTGGAGAATGAGGTTGACCTGCGGCGCAGCGCTGCGGTGAGGGTTCTTATGGATTTACTTCGACCGAGAGTTCGTAGTACGGTTTGCCATGGCTTGCAAACGACCAGAGCTTCACGTCTGGGGACCCGGAACGCTTCCAAACCTCCCAAGGTACGCCGTCGGCGCGTGCCTGCTCGCCTGAGCTGGTGTAACCGGACGGAAGATTCGCCCGTACGGCGTGTTCAGCCATTTTGAAAAGTGCCTCGCGAGGATCGGCGCGCAGCGTGGAGTTGCACGAGTACATATATAGCTCGGTCGTTTGCGTGTCCGCATTGGCCTTAAAGTGCCAGGTGTGACAGCTAACGAAATGCGTACGGTTGGGCCATTTCGTCGCCGCGTATTCCGCCGAGTCGACCTGACCGCCTCGAATTGCACTGAAATGGGTTGGCGCATTCGCGAACCCGATCGAAAGAAATGAGGCAATCGCAGATGCGTCAGTGCCGACGGCTCCAACGTGGTTCGTGTTCGCGAACCGCTTGGCGAATCCTAACCCCTTGTTGGCTGCGCTGACGATTGTGGGGTCGCTACCTGAATCGCGCATTGCATGTTCGAAAGAGTCCGTTGCAGCCTTTATCGATGATACTGCGAGATCTCGGTCCGTACCGCGCGCGCATTGACTATTCGTACTCCTGACACAGTACAAAGCTTTTGCATAGTAATCGTAACCCATATCCAACTGGTATCGACCCTTCACGATGGGGTCGTTCGTGGCCGCCCACTTGGTCGCAATATCACCCAACTCTTTATCACATATAGTGATTGCGTCTTGGCCGCTCGCCACGGAGGCAAGAGTACACTTCGTTGAGGGCCTCTGCGCGAGCGCCGCATCATAGCGAGCATATTTCTGGGGTGCCGGCATTCGCACTAATGACACGTCCAATTGCACCTCAAACGTTGCGCTATTGTACGGCATAGAGGCATCGCTCCCTGGCGTGAAGCGCGTCCGCACGACGCCGAGCGCGGTCGATACCGAAGTAGTCGCGACATCGTCGACGGCTTTAACAAGATCGCCCGGCACGGCGCCAGCGTTGGAAGCCGCAAATATAGCCTTGATCCGAGACAAGATCGGTGCTGCGATTTGGTCTTTCCGGAGCATAGAGTCGAACGTCTGGATTTTGAAGTAGAAGCGACTCGCACGATTCTTCGTCAGCCCTGCAGCCTCATAGTGGGTCATGTAGACTACGCCTTCGGTATCCGGGCCGGTCGGGAAGATCATGTCCTGGCTGGCGCAAAAGTATTCCTGGTCCGATCGCTGCCACTTGGCAACATTTCTGCTCATGATCCCATTAGCTATAAGGGCACAGAGCTTCGCGGGCGCTGGCAGCGACGCAGCATTGGCGGAAACAAAAGATCCGCATAGCACGGAGACGGCCGCAGTGATCATCGCGCCGAGCTTTCGTTGCACGTCAGGCCTCCCAATAAGCACTGTCAAATTAACGAGTGATGATGGTAAACGTGTATTGTCAGAGCCCGCGCGGCCATCGGCACCGAGGCCAGAACCACCGCGAACAGAAATATCAGGAACGTTTTCATCGCTTTGCCTCGTTGTTGTTGCGAGCTTACCACGCATGCGCGTCTTCCAATTAGTAAATCCCCATAAAAGTCGCCTGTTAGCCAAAATCGCGCGTTGCACGAGCGAGTAGTTTTGGCTGCGAGCCAGGACAGCGTGAGACTAGCGCCCCTACATGCTCTCTTTTCATTTGGTATCGTGTCATCCAAAAGAGGTCTTGTGAATCTATCCCAGCACAACCAGTAGCAGGAACAGTCCGAAGACCAGAATAGCGAGATCGAGTTGAATTCCCACAAAGCGCGTCGTCTGAGGCGCGTCGACCCGCTGCTCCTTATGGCGGAGCCGACGGTATAAGCACATAGCGACGGGCACGACCGTCAGCAATAGGACCAGCACAATCAACGCTGGCACCACGGGGTTCTCCCAGAGGAAATGAAAAAATGCTGACGCCGCCATGATTTTGCCTCTCGGCGTTATTATCGGCACGATTGACAAATAGGCGACAGCGCGGGCCGGCCGGACGTTGAGCACACGCGCGTCGGCGGTAATTGCACCGGCTTTGCACGAGCGCACTGATCGGACGTTCGCATCGGTTTTTGAATCGTATTGTAGAGCCCGTTAACGTCAGGCGGACTGCGGGGCGTTCATCACATCCAAACGCGGCCTAACATCAGGCTCCGGTGCGAGCAGGGGGTTACGAGGCCTTGCGCTTATGCAAGAATACGCTGTTGCCCTCGGTGTCGCTGATCATCGCCATGAAACAGACGGGAGTTTCACGCTCCATGTGTATGGGTGTGCCGCGAGCCTTGATCGCCGAAACGGCGGCATCGAGATCATCGACCGCAAACAGAATGCCGTTGCTGGGTTGGAACGGCATCACGCCGCCGCCGCCACCCCACAGGCCGAACGTCGTGCCGTCCGCAAGCTCGTATTCCGCTCCCCTATTGTCGGGATACACCTTCACCGGTTCGAGACCCAGCACATCGCGATAGAAGCCGATCGCGCGGGACGCATCCTTGACCATGTAACCGCTCAGGTCCATACCGGTAATCTTAAAAGGATGCTGACGCACCATCGCTCCACCTCGCTCCACGTACAGGGCGCATTTCTACTGCGCCATTAGCCCTGCGCCGCTGGCTTCCTCCGCCTCGGCCCGGTGCCACCTAGGTAATCGGCTACATAAAGTCGTGTGCGCTTCGCGTATGATGAATAATGTTAAACGCCCAGGCTTTCAACCGCATTGTAGCGGCTCATGCACCCCTCACGGACTGGACGTTTCTTCGCGGAGTGATGGCCCGTCGAGCGGGGGTTCTAAGAAGGTGGCGAAGGCAGCTAGATGCGGCGTCCGGCCGTACGCCGCGGATCCTCGCGTGACAGCACCGCATGAAGCCATCGTGAAACATCTTCGCATGATTTGCCGTAACGGCACTGTATTAACCGGAGACAGAAGACAGGGGAGCGCGATGAATTATAAAGGATTGCGACGGTTAGCATTGGGCCTGACCTTGGCACTCGTACTCGGCCGTTTGCCGGCGGGCGCGGCCCCCAGCACGGCGGCGCTGGAAACTCATCCGTGCAACGTTCCGCCTGTGGGATCGGTCGTGTGCGGGCTCTTCGCGGTTCATGAAGACCGGAGCAGTGAGAGCGGCCGGCTGATCGGCATACGCTTTCTGCGGTATCCGGCCCAAAAGGCAGGAGGGGATCCGGTCTTCTTCCTGGCGGGCGGCCCAGGACAAGCTTCACAGCCCTTGGTCGGCATGCCGGGACCATTGCTCAGATCGCTCCACCGCAATCACGATCTCGTCTTTATCGATCAGCGCGGAACGGGCGCTTCCAACCCTCTCCGTTGCCACCTCTTCACTTCGACCCAATCATATTTTTTAGGCAGCTTCCCCGCTGACAACCTGCGAGCATGCCGCAAGGAACTGGCAGCAGAGGCAGACCTTAACGACTACGGCACAAGCAATGCGGCGGATGA
>Ga0207416_1001176_pt1 | contig 37041 bp, 35 predicted proteins | sample PaiPotPPM11metaG_FD_184107 | JGI IMG/M metagenome (GOLD analysis project Ga0207416, IMG submission 184107) | Iron sulfur acid spring bacterial and archeal communities from Banff, Canada, to study Microbial Dark Matter (Phase II) - Paint Pots PPM... ...
CTCAGCTCTTCGACCTCGAGGCGCGCGGGCGCCAGGTCGATTGCCGGTCCGGTCAGGCGCGTTTCCGCGCTGACCCGGACAGTGCTGCCCTCGCGCCTGACCCTCACGTTCCTGATCCGCTCGCTCGTGATCGCGCGCTCGTAGAGCACCGCGTGAACTCGACCAACTTCCTCGGCAGGAAAACGGATGTGAAGCGGGGCTGGCGGTTGTGCCTCGGGCAGTTCCTGCGCGCCGGGCGGCACCGCCTCAACCTCAATCTCGAGCAGCCCGCTCCGCGGGAAGGGGCTCGGGTTCCACACCTGCTCAGCGCCGGCCAGGCGCGGTAGGCAACGTGCGGTTACGGCCAGCGAGATCTGGGAGGCCGCCGTGCTTCTCAGGCGGGCTTCCTCGGCGACGGCATCTATGCCCGAACCGCAGGCCGTGTCGTGCGCCGCGTTTTGCAGGATGAAGGTCCAGGCCTGCTCGAGCAGCCCGGAGCAATCCACGCCGCTCAAGGCCGCCAGAGGCTCGGCCATCCGCTCCAGTGCCAGGCCGGCCCGAAAGTACGCTTGCTTGTCGGGGATCCGAACGGAAACGGTCCCCATCAAGACGTTGGCACGCGCCGAGGACCGCAGCTCTCCCTCCCATAAAGGCGAGTCAGTCCCGTCGAGCCGGGACAGGTATTCACCGAGCCCGGCGACCTTGAGCCGCACACCGCGAAGGTGCTGGTTGGCGGCGCGGACCGTCTCGGTCAGCCCGCGCTGGGGAAGCACGTGGTCATTGCCGTTCATGAGCAGCACGTCGCCAGAGGGGTTGAAGGGAGCCAGCGCCTTGAGCGCGGCATCAATGCGGGCCGCCAGCGCGGCCGGCTCTGCGGGTAGGTCTACTCCGTGTGAGTACGAGTTGCCCATGTAGGCGGTGAGAACCTCGCTGCCATCGGGGGCGCGCCACCTGAATGCCAGCCTGTCGATCGAGAGCGGAACTCCGCGCCACACCACTGCGTGTCGCAGGCCGAACTGGCGGTAGATCTGTGGCATCTGCGCAGCGTGCCCGAAGGAGTCCGGCAGATATCCGGCCTTGAGGTAGCCTCCGTGCAGCCGGGCACTTGCAATTCCGCGCTGGAGGTTGCGGATCAGCGTTTCGCCGCTGACGAGGAACTCGTCCGGCAGGGTGTACCAGGGTCCCACCTCGATCCGTGACTCGCGGACGGCTCGATCGACCCGGGAGCGCGCTGCGGGGCAGATCGCCAGGTAGTCGTCGATGACAACCGTCTGGCCGTCCATCAAGAAATGAAAGTCCGGGTCCGCCTCAGTGATCGAAAGCAGCTCGTCCCAGAGGTCGACAAGTTGGGCCCGAAAGGTCTGGAACGGCGCGTACCACTCTCGGTCCCAGTGGGTATGGGGGACTATGTAGACGGTTCGTTGCGTCAGGGCACGAACAAGATTACGCCGTGACCGGCGCCAGGCGATCGCTGCGAAGCGGCATCCAGGCTAGAGGCCTGAATGCCACTTCTCTGACCCGATTACATGCACCCAGGTGAGGCCCGAGTTGAGGTCGATGGGATCGCCGTTCGCGTCGAGGTAGACCGCGGGGACGTTGGGATCGGGGTGATGCCACGTCGCATGGATCACGACACCGTTCGAATAGATGTCGGCCTTGCCATCGCCCGTCAGTTCGTAGGCCTCGGTGTGATACCCATGGAAGGAGTTGGCCGGGTTCATGTCGAGGTACGAGTTGACGTACTCGACGATCACGGTCTTGGCGTGCACCCGACCGGTGCCCACGTTCATAAAAGGGGCTCCGTCCTGGGTCTTCAGGTACTCCTTGGAACCCGGGTCATATTGCCAGGAGGCGCCATGATCGGGCACGGATATCTGGGTCGCTGGGTCGCCGGTGGCGCTCGCGTCGGGGTGCTTGGGCGCGATGTCGTATACGGGGGCAGCGAGGTTCTGCTGGGCCGTCCAGGTCGTGGCGTTAGTGCCGTTCATCATCACGTTGTGGGGGGCGAAGCGGGTCGCGTTGTCGCGAAAGAAGACCCCGCCGGCACCGCGGGCGTAGTCATTCACCATATTTGGATGCTGCCAGACCATACCGAGGACGTAATCGTTCGCGCCGGAGCAATAGATCATGCCCTTGTACATCAGCTCGAGCCGGATGGTGATCAGTCGGCAGCTGCGAACCGGCCCGACCAATCCCGGCAGCGGATGCCAGTAGATCACGCTCAGGCGGGGAATCGAGCCCTCGCTGATGTACTCGTAGATCATGTCGGCCTGCTGCATGCCGGCCTGAGGCCTGGCGTCCGTGCTGTTCTCGATCTGGATGATGGTGGGCGCGCCGGAGCCGATGCGGGCCGGATCGCCCTGCGACGGCACCTGGATGATGGTGGTGAACGTCAGTTTCCAGGCCGTCGCAAGCGGGTCCTGTTTACGGTTGACGGCGGTCTGCGGAACCGAAAGCTGGTACTGGCGGCTGGGGCCGAGCTTGAGGTCGAGGGTGGCGCTCTTGCCGTCGGACGACCAGGCAACTTTCTTGCTGTCTAACGCCTTTCCGTTCAGGCTGATCGGCGTCCTGCTGGTGTCCATTGCCTGGCTGAAGTCGATCTTCACGCTACCGGTCGGGTGAAGGGCCTGCTGGCCGTCCTTGACCGCCTTGTCGTCAACCTTCACATCGCCGATAGTGGGAGCCGGTTCGGTCTTGAAGCTGAAGCCGCTTTCGACCTGGCCACGGCCGGACGATGACTGGGCACCTTTAACGCTCACGTGGTAGGCGGTGCTGGGTTGCATCGAAGGCCGGAACTGGAATTCTCGCGTGCTGATCGCCTTGAAGCCGACCATCACCTTGGGGCTGATGGTGAAACTGCGCTGCACCGAGTCGGCCTTCATGTCCTGGTTGAAGCGAAGGTCGATCGCGGCGGTCCTCGGTACCGTCTGATCGCCGTCGGTCACATTGGCACTGACCTCGAGCGGGGTGGTCAGGATGCGGATGACGATCGCAGCCGCAACCAGCAGGATTGCGATCGGTGCCAACCACCAGCGTTCACGAAGCGTCTGTGTCCAGGTCATTGATCACTCCCTATCACGTGCACCCAGGTCAGCCCCGTGTTCAGGTCGATGGGGTTGCCGTCGGCGCCGTAGTAAACAACCGGCAGGTCCCGGTTTGGATGTCGCCAGGTCGCATGGATAACGCCGCCGTCCGAATAGATGTCCGCCGTGCCTTCCCCTGCCAGTTCGTAATACTCAGTGTTGTAATCGCGATGCACACCCGTGTTCCCGGGACTGGTGTCGAGGTGCGAAGAAACGCGTTCGACGATCACGTTCTTGGCGTGGACCTGTCCCGTCCCGACGTTCGTGAAGGGAGCGCCGTCCTGCCATTTGAGGTATTCATGCGAGTTGGCATCATAGCGCCAGGTGGCGTTGTGCTGCGCGATGTAGACACTCGTCGCCGAGGTCGCCCCGGGTAATGGGACATCCGGGTGGGCCGGCGCGATGTCGTAGTTCAGTGCCGGAAGATTGTAGCTTGCCGTGTGGGCCGCGATCTGGTCGGGCCGGGCGATTACGTTGTGCGGCGCGACCCGGTCCCCGGTGCGATACAGCCACGGGTACCAATAGGCGTAGTCGTAGACGACGTTGGGCCACTTCCATACCTGGCCGAGCACGTAGTCGTTGGCGCCGGAGCAGTAGATCATGCCGCGGTACATCTGCTCCAGCTGGACCGTGATCAGGCGGCAACTGCGCACCGGCCCGATCAGGCTTGACGGTTGGTGCCAGTAGATCGCGGAGAGACGGGGAATCCCGAACTCGCTGATGTACTCGTAAACCATGTCCGCCTGTTGCATCCCGGTTTGGGGGCGGACGGTCGGCTGGGTACTGTTCTCGATCTGGATGATGATCGGCGCGCCTGAGGATCCGATCAGGCTGGTCGAACCGGCTGAGGGTACCTGCGGCATTGCCGTGAAGGCGAGCGTCCAGTCATCGACGGCCTGGTCATTTCGGCGGTTGGCGGCGGTCTTCGGCACGAGAAGTGAATGCGGCCGGCTGTGGGCCAGCGTCAGGTCAGCGGAAGCGACCTTCCCCGAAGCGTCCCAGCTGATGGTCTTTTCGTCCAGGGCTTTTCCATCGAGCAGGATGGGCGTCGATTTCGAATCCATCGCCTGCGAGAAAGTCAGCTTGAGCTTTCCTCGGAGTGCGACCGATTGTTGCCCGTCACTCAGGGGTTGGTCGTTGAAGCTGGCCGCCGCCACCCGCGGGGCCGGCTCGGTCTTGAAGCTCAGGTTGTCCGCCACGGTCCCGAAGCCCGAGCTCTTGTGCACGTTGCTGAGGCTCAGGCGATAGGCGGTGTCCGGCTGCAGCCAGGGTTTGATTTCAAAGGTTCGGGCGTCGCGCGCCACCACGGTCGCGATCGTGGCTGGTGTGATCCGGAGGCCCCCCTCGATCGAGCCGGCGTCGACGTCCTGGTTGAACCGCAGCAGGATGGTCGCGGTTCGAACCACGGTTGCGCTGCCGTCGCCGACGCTGGCGCTGACGGTGAGTGGCGCCGTGAGCATCTTGAGCAATACGGCGGCGGCCACCAGCACGAGAACGATCGGAAGGATCCACCATCGCCGTCGGATCACGGTTCCGAAATCGGAGTGGCGGGGGGTGGACACGGACATCAGGCTTTTCTCACAGCGACCGGCCGCACAGATTAGTTGACGCGGCGGCTGGAGTCAATGGGCGCCGTTATCGGAGTTGTTGAGCCCGCTAGGGGTTGATTTTGTCCGCCCCTACCGGCTCTTCGGCCGGCTCAGGCCACCATCAGTCGCGGTAGGAGCAGCTGCTGAACGTCGAAGAGGACGTCCAGAACCCGAACCGGGTCCCGGGTCACATTGCGGTTGAGGGCACGCAGTAGCTTGCGGCTGATCGGCCGGACGAAGCGGACGATCTGCTCCATCAGGGGCGCCGGCACCTCGCCGCGGCGCTTTTCGATGATGTCCTCCACGCAGAGCAGGAACTCATCGACGCGGCGGACGTCGGCTCGGCGGCGCAATTCCAGGTCCCGCCGGTCGGCCGCCGCCTGGAACTCCCTGTGAATCTCGTCGATGGCATCGCTCAACATTCAAACGGTCCCTCCGCTTTCCCCGTTACCGGGTTTTTGCCATGCACAAAACCTGACAGGATCACTGTTACATAGTCCGTAAGGTGTGTCAAGGGTTGGGCAAATAGTGACCGGGTCAGGCGGTGAGCCCGGTTCCGGACACTTCCTGGAGGGTGTCCAGCTCATGGACCTGGTTGAGGTCCAGGCCCTGGTCGGAAAGCGATTGCAGGAGGCGCAGGACGTACTTGACGCCCGCCAGGTTCACGCCTTTCTGCCTGGTCAGGAACTGGATCACCCGCACCCGCCGGATATCGTCTTCGGAGTAGCGGCGCCGATTGGTGGCGGTTCGCTGAGGCTTGATCAAATTCTCGCTCTCGTAGATCATCAGCGTCCGCGGATGTAGGCTCAGGATCTCACTGGCGATGCTCGGCGTGAAGACCGCTCTGCCCGGCGCGATCGCCGGAGCTCTCTTTCTCTTTCCCAACACTCACCCCTGCGCAACCCGAAGCTCGCGCATAGCATTTAGCTGATAGCCAGATTATCACATATTGCCTATCCGCGCAAGTCGTCCGCGCCTTTTGGCCCGCATGAGGGAAGATTGATTCCAGTGCTGGCCATCGAGCAATACACCCGGCGGCTCCTGAAGGATTTCCATCCCATCGTGGCTGCCAATCGCGCCCCGGTGGACCTGGCACCCGAGGCAGGCGAATCGCAACGCTTCGTGCGCGGTGGGGGCGGTCTCGTGACCGGCCTCTCGGGCCTGGCCCAGGCTACCGGTGCTGTCTGGGTCGCCTCGGTTCGAGACGGCTTCGAGGGCGAGCTCGACCTGGGAGAGGGCGGTGAACCGATGCTGGTCGAGACCGTCGACGGCGCCCGGTACCAGATCAGCTGGGTCAATCCGCCCAAACTCGCCTACGACCTTTACTACAACACGATCGCGAACCCGCTCCTCTGGTTTGTGCAGCACTACCTCTGGAACCTGGCGGAAGCGCCCGTTCTGGATGACAGCACACACCGGGCCTGGAACGAGGGCTATCGCACCGTCAACCAGATGTTCGCGAACCAGGTGGTGCGCGAAGCCCGGCGTAGCCGCAAGCGTCCGCTGGTGCTAACGCACGATTACCACCTCTACCTGGTGCCGCGGCTGGTACGGCGTGAGCTGCCCGATGCCGTGCTTCAGCACTACGTGCACATACCGTGGCCTACGCCGCAGTACTGGAAGGTGCTGCCTCAGTACATGCGTGAGGAGATCATGGATGGGCTGCTTGCCGCCGATATCGTCGGCCTGCAAACCTCACATGATGTGCGCAACTTTCTTCTCACCTGCGAGGAGAACATGGGGCTGCCGGTCGACTTCCGGCAACAGAGTGCTTTCTATCGAGGCAGAACGGTGTGGGTGCGGAATTATCCAATCTCGATCGACGTGAGGGAGTTCGAGCGCACCGCCTCGACCCCCGCTGTTGAGCGCGCCGAGCGTGAGATTCTCCGCTGGCGCACGGAACAGCTGATCTACCGTGTCGATCGCATGGATTTATCCAAGAACATCGTGCGCGGCTTCTACGCCTACGACCGGCTCTTGCAGGCTCACTCCGAGTGGCGGGGGCGCGTCATCTTCTGGGCGATGCTTCAGAAAACACGCCAGAACGTTCCCGAGTACCGCGAGTACGCGCGCCAGGTCTTGCAGGCAGCGCGTGCCATCAACGCCCGGCATGGAACTACCGAATGGCAACCGATTCGGCTCGAGTTGCGGGAGGACTTGAACCGCGCTATCGCGGGTTACAAGCAGTTCGACGTGCTCTTCGTCAATCCGATTTACGATGGCATGAACCTGGTCGCGAAGGAGGGCATCAGCGTCAACCGACGAGGCGGGATGCTCGTCCTTTCGGAGAACGCCGGGACGCACGAAGAGCTCGGTGAGTGGGCCATAACCATCAATCCGTTTGACATCGATGCAACTGCGGAGGCGCTTCACCGGGCGCTGTTGACGGACCCGGTGGAACGACATTCGCGCTCGGAAAAGATGCGAACCGTCGTCCAGCAGAACGATGTGGCGCGCTGGATCTCGGCCCAACTCCAGGATATTCGTGACCTGGTGGAACCGCTGGCGGCGCGCCAGCCGGAGTTCGTCCGGGAGAGTGCCTTCAGCCGCCTAGCCGATCGCCAGTAGGTCAGATAGAAAGCCCTTCACGCCCTCGACCCCGTCGACCATCAGGTCACAGTCTTTGAAAGTTCCGGGAGGTACCTCGCTGGAGCGGACGCCGACCGCCAGCGTGCGCATCCTGTTGAGCTGGCGGAGCTCAGCGAACGCGTCGGCATCGGTTACGTCGTCACCGACGTAGACAAGAGCCCGTGCCCCTGGCGTTGATGCCAGCTCTCTTAGCACGCTTCCTTTGCTGATGTCGACTGCGGGCCGCAACTCCCAGACGAACCGGCCGGCATGTAGTCGCAATCCCTCGCCTTCGCCCAGCCGCCTCAGTGCGACTTCCAGCCGTCCGCCGACTCCGGTATCAACGGATCCCCGGTAGTGAACGCTGACGGCGGCCCGCTTTCGTTCGACCCGTACCCCGGGTAGTGATGCCTCGGGCAGTGCGGCGATGGCTTCTGCCGCCCGCGCCAGCCTGGGTGTGAACGCTGCCGCGACCGGTCTCAGCCTGGAGCGCCCTGTGACACTCTCTTCCATGCCGTGGTTACCGATCAGCCGGATCGATGGCAGCGGCACCCGCCGCTGCAGCTGGGTTGAATCGCGCCCGCTGATCAGCACCAGCTGCGTAACCCGGGACGCGAGTGCCGCGAGCAGCTCAAGGGTGCGGGCATCCGGTCGGGCCAGCTCCGGGTCGGCCACGATCGGAGCCAGCGTTCCATCGAAGTCGAGGCCGAGAACCAACTCGGCCAGCGCGACGCCCGGTAGGAGCCGGGCTAGCCGCTCAGGCCCAGAGGTGACGGGCGCCGGCAAGCTCCGGAAAGTCGGACTCGGGAATCTGGAGCCGGTTCTGGACCGCTGCTTCCATCAGGGAGAAGATCACCTTGACGCCGGCCAGGTTGATCCCGTGCACCGTGGTGAGCTCACGAATGAGCCGAATTCTTTCGATGTCGCGGCGCGAATACCGGCGGCGCTGGGTCGGCGTCCGCTCCGGTGCGATCAGGTTCTCGCTCTCGTAGACAAAAAGGGTCCGGGGCTCGATATCGAACATATCTGAGACTTCACTCGATTTATGAGGCATTGCCACGTGCTGCCCTCCCGGGACGAAGACTGTAACAAATTATAGCAAAAATATCAGCTTTCATGACAAACAATAAAGTCACCCGGCTTTTGTATTGTCCGCCACCGTCCGAGATGCGATGTGACGATACGCGAAAGGGCGCTCAATGGCTGTGGGACCGCATATCACACTAGACGTGCAAACCGCCGCTTGAACGGCTCCCGAGTTGCCAGTAGGCTCTCGCCTCAACGGCCCCGGTGCCGTCACCAGCATGACGGGAATCTTACGTCAACTCACCGCATTTGGAGGCCGGCTTCTGCTCGGGCTGATGCTCGTTGCCATCCTGACGCCGCCCTTTGGCTTGCGGGCTTACCTGGATGCTCGGGCCCAGGACCAGGCGGCCACCCCGGCCCTGCTCAAGAACTTCGGCCGGCCGGCGGCCTCGGTGGTCAAGTTACCGAACCGGGTCCGTCCGCGGGAGACGCCCAGCTCGCCCGTCGATGCCATCAGCGGCAAGGGTGCCTGGTACATGATCTTCGACGGCGACTGGACTGACCCTGACGCGGACCGGGCGGCGGCCCTCGTCGACTCCGCCATCCGAGCTGACCTCAGCCATATCTATGTCCGGGTTGCCGACTCTAATCACCACTTCTACGCCGCGGCCGCACTCCAGGATCTGTTGCCAATCGCCCACGCCCACGGCCTCCGCGTCATCGGCTGGATCGAGCCGATGCTTGACGATCCGGGCTCGGACGCAGCCGACGCCATCGCGGCGGCGGACTTCCAGGAGCAGGGGCAGCGTCTCGACGGCCTGGCACTTACGATCGAAGGCGACAGCACCTCCGATCCGAACGTCGGCCAGTATCTCTCCGGCGTTCGCAACGGCGCCGGCGGGCTGAACGGGCTCGGCGCCCGCTACCTCCTGATCGCGAGCACACTGCCGACCCCTTATGACCACCCCGGCTATGCCTACGCCACCCTCTCCCGCTACTGCCAGGTCTTCGCGCCAATGGCTTACTGGCGGGCGACCGGCTTGCCCCAGTACAGCGGGACTGACGGTGCCCGTGCCTACATCGACCAGGTCTTCCAGCAGTTCCGGGATCCAGGTGTGAACCCCTTCAAGCGGCCCCTGAGTATCACCGCCCAGGCCTACGACGCCGCCCCCGAATACGGGACGCCCGGCGCCCCCCCTGCGGAGGAGATCAAGATCTCGATGGACGAGGCACGTGCCCAGGGCGGAATCAGCTGGTCCTATTACCGGCTCGCCGATGCCACCAACGGCGTGACCAACGATGAACAGCAGGCAATCAGCGGTTATCCGTTCTGGCAGCGGGCAGGCGGAGCCGGAATCGCGGAGAAGGCACTGATCGCTTTACCCAACCAGTCCGTAGCGTATTAAGAGAGGGGTTGAACAGGATATGAAGACGTTCCTTCGCCGCTTCGATATCGGCGCCAAACTTCGCCGCAAACGGGTCGTGGTTCCCGCCCTGGTGGCCACGGCCGCGCTCGTCATCGGCGGAATGTACTACTCGGCGCACTCGGGGCCGAACGCAGTCCTGAACCAGCGCGAAACCCCGATCAGCGTGGTTCTCGACCGCGCCGACAACGGCGAGCTGGCCGCGGCCAGCATCAGCGGGCAGCGGATCATCCTGGTCGACAAGGCCGGCAAGAGCTCCTGGACGATCGAGAAGGACTCCGCCATGGGCCTTACCGAGCAGCATCTGCGGGACCATGGCGTGCGCGTCACGGTCCAGGCAGATGACATGTCATTGACAACCATGCTTCCGAACCTGATCGGGCTGCTCGTGCTTCTCGCGCTGCTCTTCGTCATGCTTCGCCGGTCGAACATGCTCGGCAACCCGATGGGGGCCATGTCGAAGCACCTCGGCGATCCTCGCAATGGGGAGGCCGAGTCGGTCACCTTCGCCCAGGTCGTGGGTGTGGACGAAGCCAAGCATGAGCTCGAAGAGGTGGTCCAGTTCCTCAGGGCCCCGGAGAGCTTCGGGCAGCTCGGCGCCCGCATGCCGCGTGGCATTCTGCTGGTCGGGCCTCCCGGCACCGGCAAGACCTTGCTGTCGCGAGCGGTTGCAGGTGAGGCCAAGGTGCCTTTCTTCTCGCTCAGCGGCTCCGACTTCGTGGAGATGTTCGTGGGCGTTGGCGCGGCTCGCGTGCGCGACCTCTTCAAGCACGCGAAGAAGAATTCACCCTGCATCGTCTTCCTCGATGAGATCGATGCCCTCGGCCGCAAGCGCGGCGGTTCCGGTATGCGCACCAATGAGGAGCGCGAGCAGACGCTCAACCAGCTTCTGGTGGAAATGGACGGATTCAACACCGACTGTGCCGTGGTGGTGATCGCTGCAACCAACCGCCCCGACGTGCTCGACCCGGCCCTCCTGCGTTCCGGACGCTTCGACCGGCGGGTCGCGATCGATGCTCCGGACCTCAACGGCCGGCGCGCCATCCTGAAGCTGTACGCGGAGGAGAAGCCTCTCTCGGCCGACATCGACCTGGACGTCATCGCCAGGCAGACGCCGGGCTTCACCGGGGCCGACCTCGCCAACCTGCTCAATGAAGCCGCCATCCTGTCGGCGCGCAGCCACAAGGTCGCGATCGGCAAGGCCGAGCTGGAAGAGGCGAGCCTGCGGGTCATGGCGGGCCCGGAGAAGCGCAGCCGCATCATCACGCCCGAGGAGAAGGCGATCATCGCCTACCACGAGGTCGGTCATGCCCTCGTCATGAAGTCGATCGCGAAGAGCGACCCGGTGCACAAGGTCTCGGTCATCTCCCGTGGCCAGGCACTGGGCGTAACGATCCAGCTGCCGCTGAAAGACCGCTACCTCACCTCGAAGTCCGAGCTGATGGCGCGGATGGGTGCAGCCATGGGCGGACGGGCCGCGGAAGAGATCATCTTTGGTGACGTGACGACCGGCGCCAAGCAGGACATCGAGCACGCAACCAACATCGCCCGTCAGATGGTTTGCGAGTTCGGCATGAGCGAGCGGCTCGGCCTGGTCACGCTCCATCGCAAAGGCGACAGCGACAACATGTTTTTCTCGGAGCTGACCGCGGCCGATGTCGACGCCGAGATCAAGGCCCTTACGGACTCAGCCTACCGGCTCGCGTACGAGATTTGCGAGAAGAGAAAAAGCACCCTGATTCGGATCGCGGAACACCTCCAGGTGGTGGAAACCATCGATGGCGACGAGCTCGATCGCCTCTTGCTCGAGGATGCCACGGTGGTGATCAAGACGTTGCCGAACGGTAGCGCGCGCCGAAAAGAAGTTAGAGGGACCGCTCAGATCGCGGCCGCCGAGGCCAACAACTGGCTGGAAGCCGAGGAGCCGAGCCGCGATTCGGACGACACGCCGCCGATCGCAGCGAGCTAGATGATCTCCTCGTAGAGGTCGTAGACCGTCTTCAGTTCGTCGGGCGGCCTTATCCCGCCCTGCTTCAATGACTCGAGCAGCGTCAGGATGTGCTTGACACCAGCGAGGTTGACACCCTTCTCGCGGGTCAGCTGCTGGATTACCTGCAGCTTGCGCACGTTCCGCTGGGAGTAGCGGCGCCGGTTGGTGGCGGTTCGGTAAGGCTCGATCAGGCCGAGGTCCTCATACATCATCAATGTGCGCGGATGGGTTTCGAGGATCTCTGAGGCAACGCTGATCGTATAGAGCGGTTTATCGAGATCAAAGGCCCCGCTCAGCCGCGGGTCGCGATTGGGAACCAAGAGCTATTCCTTCACCCAATCCTGGACGCCCCTGCTGAGGCTGGCCGGCGTGGTTTCCGACTTGATCAGGTAATCGAGGGCGCCGAGCTTCAGGCCGCGGTCGACCAGCTCTTTCTCGCCGTAATTCGAAAGGATGATCACCGGGATGTTCTTGGTAACCGAGTCGGTGCGGAGGTTTTCGAGCACGGCGAAACCGTCCATCTTGGGAAGGCGAATATCGAGGAAGACGATGTCAGGCACAAGCTTCTTGGCCTGCACCAGGCCTTCTTCGCCGGACTTGGCGACGGTCACCCGGTAGCCGTCCAGTTCCAACTTCAGCTTGTACATCTCGGCGACCGCCGGGTCATCCTCGATGAAGAGGACGTTTACATCCTCGTCGACGACTTCGCTCATGTCCCCTCCTTAATCGGATAGCGCCTCTGTCACGTTTTCCCCCGTGATTTCGGTCGCTAGTATAACCGAAATTCTGCAGATTGCCTGTTTTGAGCGAGATGAAACTCTTCGATCCGGCGCTAACCAAGTGGTACCATGACGCTACAGCTGCCGGGCCGTAGCCGGACACTGGCTGGTGGAGGAGGCGGGTAGGAATGGGTTACATCCGAGGTCTGACGCATGGAGCGATCGCGGGTGCCGTGCTCGGATTGCTCTACGCGCCCGAGTCCGGCCCGGCCATGCGGCGGCGCGTCTCGCGCCTGCTTGGCCAGGCGGAGCAGGCTCTGGCGGAAACGCCGGGTGCGCCCACGGCGGCTCCCAGGCGGCGCACCGTTGGTGGAACAGAAAGCCGGGCCAGGCGCCCGTAGGAGGAGTAGATGGAACAGACAGTAGACAAGGCCGTTGACCGCCTGAGTGAGTTGCTCGATCTCGCTACCAAGACCGTGGATCGCGCCTCGAAGACAGCCAAGGATCTGGAGGTGGGAGACCGGTTGAGCGACGCGGTGTCGGCGCTGCGCCGGACTCGGGTCACCCAGGACGAAGACTCGGGAATCGAGCGCTTCATGACCGGGATGCTGATCGGTGTCGCGGTCGGCTTCGGCCTGGCGCTGCTGCTCGCCCCCAAAACCGGCGAGGAGATGCGCGACGACCTGATGCAGCGCGGCATCGAGCTTCGCGATCGCGCCGGCGACCTGGCCTCGCGGATGCCCTTCGGCGACGGCGAGCAGGCCCACGCGGAGAAGGCCACGACCGACCAGCCCGGTATCGCCTAGCCGTTTCCGGGCGGCCCGGGCGGTTTGCACTGACCGGGCGGGTTTGGACAGGGCGTCGGTGCCGGCGCCGGCGACGGTGACGGCGACGGCCCAGGGGATGCTGGCGCGGGAGCGGGCGGTGGCTTGGGTGCGTTGATGACGCAGGGCACGCCGTCCACAACTGTCTGGGCCGAGGTCAGCGAGTAAGGGTTGTAGTTCGCCGGCAGGTGGCAGACCGGCCATGGCTGCGCCAGCAGCGCGGGCAGGTTCTCGGTGCCGGGAAGGAAGTAGTTCTCGCCCACCTGGTGGATCCCGGCGGGGACCGGATACCACTGGGCCGGGGTGCTGGCAAGCGCCTGGACCATGAATTTGTGCCAGATGGGAGCAGCTCCCACGATGCCGGTTGAGTTGTGGCTGAGCGGCTTGTTGTCCGGGTTTCCTACCCAGACGGCGGTGGCGAGCGTCGGGGTGAATCCAACCGTCCAGTTGTCCTTGAAGGATTGCGTTGTCCCGGTCTTGGCACCGACCAGCCGACCGGGTAGTGTCAGGTCACCGTGGCAACCGAACTCCAGGCATCGGTTGCGATCGTCGGACATGATGGACGCGATGATGAAGGCTACGGCGGGATCGATGGCGCGGAACTCATTGGCCTTCGGGTCGTAGGTGAAGACTTCCTTGCCCAGGCCGTCCTTGATGCTGATGATCGGGGCCTCGCGGTGCCGGATACCCATGTCACCGAGTGTCGAAACCGCGGTGGCCATGTCGGCCAGCCTGACCTCGTAGCCACCAAGCGTCAGGCTGGGCCCGTAAAAGCTGGCATCGCGATTGGGGTCACACGGCAAGCCGAGGCAGCTGATGCCCATCCGATGTGCCATGTCAACGACGGCCGGGATGCCGGTACGAAGTTCGGTTTTCAGGGCGGGGATGTTGAGCGAGTTGCCCATGGCAAGCTTCAGCGGAACGGTGCCGTGGAAACGGAGGTCGTAGTTGAGGGGTGCGTAAGGAGCGAACCCGGGCAGGTAGCGGCCCGCCTGATCACCACCTATCGGGAAGACCATCGGGTCGTCCAGGATCGGACTCAACATGTTGACCTTCCGTGACTCGATGGCGGCCGTGTAGGTGAAGATCTTGAAGCTGGATCCGGGCTGACGCTGGACGTCGTAAGCGAAGTTGTACTGGCCGCCGGGCCGGTTGTAATCATCACCGCCGACCATGGCGAGGATCTCTCCGGTCTTAGGATCCATGCTGACGAGAGCGGCGTCGTGGAAGTTGTAGAAGTTGCCTTTCTGCGCGATCTGTTCGCGGATGATTCCTTCTGCCACGTGCTGCAGGTTCAGGTCCAGGCTGGTGTAGACGCGGAAGCCGCGACGATCCCCGGAGCTGATGTTGTAGGGCTTTCCCGCCAGCGTCTTCAGGACGTAGTCGACGAAATGGGGAGCCTCGAACTTGTTGATCGGAGGTGAAACCTGGAGCTTGGTCGCGTAGGCAGCCTGCGCCTGCGCCGGGGTGATGAATTTCTCGCCGACCATCGCCTCCAGGACCTGCGCCTGTCGCTTCTTGGCTGAGGGGAAGTTGAGCAAGGGGTTGTACTGGGTCGGAGCTTGCGGCAGGCCGGCCAGCATCGAGGCCTGGGCCAGTGAAAGGTCGTGTGCGTTCGTTTGGAAATAGCTGCGTGCCGCCGCCTCGATACCGTAGGTCTGGCTGCCGTAATAAATCGTGTTGAGGTACATCTCGAGGATCTGGTTCTTGCTGTACTGCCGGTTCAATTCGATGGCGAGTACCGCCTCTTTCAACTTGCGTTGAATCGTTGGCGGTGGGTTAGGTCCGATGTAGACCTGCTTGACCAGCTGCTGGCTGATCGTGCTGCCTCCCTGGTTGATGTGGTGATGCGTGTAGTCGGCGACCGCCGCGCGGAAGATGCCCGGTAGGTCGACGCCACTGTTGCTGTAGAAGCTGCGATCCTCGGTGGCGAGCGTGGCCTTGACGAGGAGGGGCGAGATGTAGTTGAGCCGCACGACGATCCGGTGGTCGCCCGCCTTGCCGATGTCAGCAAGGAGGGCGCCGTGGCGGTCGTAGATCAGGGTGTCCTGTTCGAGGCCGTTGGAGGACAGGCCGCTCACTGCCGGCAGGGGACCGACCGCGCCGGCGGCAAGTGCCGGAATGCCCATCACCGGGAGCAGAAGGACGACGATCAGGGCGAGCAGCAGGATGCGGCGGAGGTCCGCCCGGCTTCGCCGGCGCCACAGGTCCACGTGCCGGCGGCTGAGCCGCCGGGTCGCTACGCGCTCAGGAATCCGTAAATCCCGGACAAAAGGAGCCACAGGGACACGAGGATAACCGCTCCCCACCCTGCGCTGCTGGCCAGGGTCCGGATGGGTGACCGGCGTCGCCGCCGGATTTGCCGCCGCCGCTCTGCCAGCGACGAAGGCGCGTCAGGATCGAGCTGGGTGGCCGAATGTCGAATGCTTATCAAATCAGACCTCGAATACTGAAACGTTGACCATTACAGAAACCTGACTGCCCCATTGTAACGTAAACGGAGTTCGGTGGTTGGACATTCTTGTCGGGGGCATCCTTCTCACCGGGTCAAACGGCGCCGGGCCGAGTTTGGTTACGGGCCGTGGGCGAACTCGGATCCTCCGTATAATGTGCGCGCGGTCCGGTAAAGGATCCGATCAAGGGGTACATTTGTTCTGTCGCGAATGCGGGAAACAGATCGAGGAAGGGGCCAGGTTCTGCCGCTTCTGCGGCAAGCCACAGGCCGATCCGGCGGGCAGTGAGGCCACGCCGGTAGCTATCGGCGGCGGTCGGGCCCAGGATTCGCCCGCGGGCGAATCGAGCAAAGCCGCAGGCCGCCGGAAGCCTTCCGGTGGCGTCGAGGCCCGACTTCGACAGCTCTTTCCGCGCCACCATCTGCAGGACGAGTTCATGCACATCGCCACCATAGTTGCCTTTTTCGTGGCGGTGATCGGCTTCCTGCTCGGCCTCTTCGTAGCTGTCCTGCTGGGCATGCTCTGGCTGCTTTTCGCCATTGCGCTGATCCTTTTTCTGGTCCTTCGCGAGTCGACCCTGAGCCACGTGCGCGGGGGCAGGGGCCTCGCCGCGGGGGCGGGATCGTCACCTGCCCAGGGTCGCTACCATGCTGCCCGGCGTGATCCTGGCCCCACCTCCGCTGCTGCAACGGAAGCGGCCACAGCGGAGTCCTCGCCGCCACCGAGGCAATAAAAAAAGCCGGACCCTTCTGGGCCCGGCCTGCTGAGAGCCGCTGGTCAGACGGGCTTGTCGGTCTCCTCGACCTTCTTCTCGTCCAGCTTCCGGCCGGCGCCTTCGATGTCGCCCTTCATGCCCTGCGCCTTGCCTTCCCACTCGGTCTTCTTGTCGCCGGTGAGCTGGCCGCCCTTTTCCTTGACTTCGCCTTCTACCTTGTCGCCAAATTCGCCCATGTCGCACCTCCAGGAATTTCCGGTGCCATAGCGCACCTGGTAAGAAAAGTTATAGCACAAATGGGGCATTAAGCGCTAGCCGTACGAGGTGATTCGGGCCAGATACCCCATTCATATCTATTTACTGAACCTGCGTTGAGCAAGCTGCAGGCTCTACCTATACTCGAGTCGATTCCCGGCTTCAAAACGGGTTCCGGACACTGGAGGTCGAATGGCAACCGCCGTCAAGCAAGAGACACGACGCGATACCAGCATCTCGCTCGACAAGCCGATTTACACCATCAGCGTGGCTTCCGAGGTGCTCGAGACGCATCCGCGGACGCTGATGATGTACGAGCACCTGGGCCTGGTGGTACCGCGCCGCACCTCCACCAACCGGCGCCGCTTCTCCCAGCGGGACATCATGAAGCTGCAGACCATCCAGAAGCTGACCCGGCGCCATTCCGTGAACCTGGCCGGCGTCCGCTACATCATGCAGCTGCTCAAGATCCTGCACGATCACCAGGTAGAGCGCCCCACCGAGTTGCGCGACATCGATGTCTCCCAGCTCGACATCTGACCGAATGTGATGCAGGAAGGCGCGCTTTAACTGACAGTCACCACGGCTGCAATCTGACAGTGCCCCTGTTGACAAGTCGTCCCGCCTGCCGTATAGTTCATGGCAGTTCCCTTTGCCCCCCTCTTCGGGCCCTCCCCTTGGAGGGCCTTAATTTTTTCCAGGCTGCTGGTCCAGGTGGGCGTATCACTTTCTCGCAACGAATCGTTGCAGTAGGCGAATACGGCGGAAGCAGAGTTCCTCTATACTGCATCGCGCCAAGGGAGACTTATGGAAAGTAAAGCTCGCCGCAGCCCTGGCGCGAGCCGGGCGGCCCAGGTAGACGATGACCTGGTTGACGTGCTACTGGTCGAAGACGATCCCTCGGTCCTCGAGATGTACCGCCTCAAGTTGGAGCTCGACGGCTATCGAGTCAACACCGCGCTCGACGGGGAGGATGGTCTGAAGAAGGCCGGTGACCTGAACCCTGACATCATCTTTCTCGACATTCGCCTGCCGAAGATGGATGGTCTCGAGGTCCTGCGGAAGCTTCGTGCGGAGGACAAGACACGGGACATTCCGGTTATCATTCTTTCCAACTACGATGAGGAAGACCTGGTCGCCCGGGGATTACGCCTCGGCGCCCACGAGTATCTGATCAAGGCGCGGACGACTCCGACCAGTCTGTCGGAAGGGATTGAGGATTGGCTAAAGGAATAACCCGGCGGGCTCCAACGGACACGAGCCTCTCCCTCGACAAACCGATCTACACCATCAGCGTTGCGTCGGAGATCCTTCAGACGCATCCCCGCACCTTGATGATGTACGAGCACCTCGGCCTCGTCATCCCGAAGCGGACCTCCACCAACCGTCGTCGTTTTTCCCAGCGCGACATCCGCAAGCTGCAGGCGATTCAGACGCTGACCCGCGTGCACGGTGTCAACCTGAACGGAGCGCGCTACGTCCTCCGCCTGCTGCGCATCCTGCTCGACAACGGCCTCGAGGCGCCCGCCGAGCTACGCGACCTGGACGTCAAAGACCTCGAGGTCTGAAAGCCCGCGCGGGCCCGTCACGCCAAATCGTCGGTCGCCGCAACGCCAGGGTCGCAATGCGGTGACGACCTGTCTGCCGCAATGTTGGCTGCAAATGGGCTCAATAACCTAAGAGGCAATATGAGCTTTCGGCCGGACAGTCCGCTGAACCGTCTCATCCTGCTTTGGCCCGGTGTGCCGATTGCCGCCTGTTCCCTCGGGTTCGTTCTCTCGTTGATCGAAGTCGGGGAGAGCCACGATCGGGCCTTTGCCGCCCTCGCGATCGCGATGGGCTGCGGTCTGGCCTGCAGCGTGGGCTTGCTCTTCCACAGCTTCTTCATCGAATGGCTCGAGGTCACCGTGACCCGTGACGGGATCGCCCTGCGGCCGGTTGGAATGGCCTGGTTTAACGGTCGTGCGCGCCTCGTGCCCTGGCACCAGGTGCGCGCCATGAACGAGATCACCACCCGGGATGGCGGGCGGCTCGAGATCGCGGTTGAAAAGGAAGTCCTGAAGCTCGACCGGGCCCTCTTTCGCGAGGACACCTTTCGCAATCTATGCGCCCTGCTGCAGCAGCGAACCAGCGTTGCCGACCAGTACGGCTACGACCGCGGCTTCGCCGCAGCGGCCTGACCTGATTCAGCCCCTGGTGTAAACCTGGGCAGAGTGGACTGCCTGGCGGTAGCTGCCGTAGCGCGCCTGGAGGGTGGTCCTGTCCCCGTACCAGGGGTCGTTGATGAAGAACGTATCTCCCGAGTGGCCCGTCAGGACGACGAAATGCATGCCACCCTGCAGCCTGACCTCGGCAACGACCAGGTTGCCGGCGTCCAGCTCTGACTCCACCAGCGAAGCAGGCGGCAGGTCCTCGATGTTCTGGTCGTCCGTGCGCAACTGGGGCGCGATCCCGGGGACATGCAGCCAGCGCCAGCGGACAGCGCCCCCGGTTGAGGCGGTCGCCTGACGCCACAGGAGTAAGTCGTTTTCGATGTAACCGCCGTGGGAGGTAAGCCAGCGGTTGAGCGCGGCCGGGGTGGTCTGCTGACCGAAGGCGGAGCTGACCATGGCCACCGCGGTGAGCGCACATCCCGAGGATCCGATCGTGTCCACCGGGTCGCTTCCCAGCGCATCCCGGGCCCAGCTACCACTGCGCTGGCTGATCGTTGGCACCGATTGCGCGGCGCTGGCGCTGATTCCATTCGTGGTGCAGAGCGAAAGCACGACCAGGCAGGGTGCGGCGACCCGTAGAAGACCCCTCTTCACGCGTCAATCTTAAGCAGGCGTCGCTACTAAATCCAGCGCCTCGACTGTGGCTTTCAGGTCGTTACAGAATAGTTACTGCGCTATTCCGCCGAGGAGGCTCTTGAGATCGCCCCCGTAGTCCTTGAGGGCCAGTCGCACGTCCAGCACATCGTCGGTGCTGATCGCCGGTCCCAGGTCCGCGATCGCCTCGTCCCGGATGGGGGCGGCCACCTCCGCCTCGGCGGGCGCGGCGAGGGCGACGGCGATCATCCGCTCGTCTTCACAGTGAGAGCAGGTCACCCTGACGACCGACTGGGCGTCAGCTTGAGCTACCAGCTCCAGGCGGCAGTCGGCCAGGCTCTTGCCGCACTTCGGACACTGAAACCGGCCCGCCTGACGGCGAAGGACGTCGAGCAAATCCATGCTCGTTATCTACCCCGGGAGGGATCGGCTCAAGCGGAACGTGATAGCGACGCCAACCCAATAGGGGTTAACGGATGAGGTTCAGTTCGTGCCATGGCGGCGAGTTGCGGGCGTCGCTGCTTGCCGGGATACTGCCCCGGCAATGCGTCTGGGCTGGTTCTTAGGAGTCGTGACTGTCACAGCGGGTAGCCTTCTGGCGACCGGGCTGCCATCCGCCGGCTCCATTCCGACCCAGGGTGTCCGGATCCGCTCACTTCACCTCGACGGCAAGCCGCTGGCGGGCCAGCTCGCGACCCAGGTTGCACCTAGCCCGAAACTGGTGGTAGAGATCGACCGTCCGGTGGACGCCGCCGGCTGGGAGATATCACTCGACGGACGTCCGCTCGCCACGGCGGCTCTCGATACCTCGTCGCGCCGGCTGCAGCTGGTACTGCCCGGTCCGCTGCCGATGGGGAGCGCTCACTCGCTGCTCCTCAGTGCCGGCAGCCTCAAACTGACGGCTGCTTTCAGCATCGTTCCGCCGCTTAAGGCCAGCATTTCTATGGGACTGCGCAATCTGCACGCCGACCAACCTCTTACGGTCGCAGCCACCGTCCATTTCTCTCGACCGGTGGCCGATCGTCACGGTGCCGCGCTGCATATCGAGATGCCGGGCCGTCCAAGCTTCAGCTGGACGGATCAGCAGACGGTCGAACTGGTCAGCACCGGGTTTCACCTGGGAGACCGGCTGGTGGCTAAGGTCGATGCAGGCGTGAGGGCTGCCGATGGATCCTTCAGCACGGCGCAACAGAGCGCCACGCTTACCCTTCCATCGAGCATCACCCAGGTCCTTCCCGGCCGCATGGTGCAGATGTATTACGTCAACACTCCGGATGCCCAGGCGGCGCTGATGAGTCACTTGCGACAGATCGATGTGCTGAGCCCGGGCTGGTACGACGCGAATGCGGACGGTTCGATCACGGGCTACGCGCACCAGGACGTGATCGATGCGGCACACGCGAGCGGTATCGCAATCATTCCGCTGGTGGTCAACGCGAACGTCGATCCCGACATCGGCCACGCCATCATTGCCGATCCTTCACGCCGGGCAACGCTCGCCAGAAACCTTGTCACGGAAGCGAAAAACTACGGGTACGCCGGCTTCCAGCTCGACTTCGAACAGATCCGGTCGTCCGACCGCAACCTGCTGACTTCGCTGGTCGCGGATTGCGCCGCTGCCTTTCATGCGGCCGGGCTCAACCTCTCGATCGCGGTCATTCCGCGGCTTGCGGAAGACGACACGCCGACCGGTCAGCTGGCGGATTATGTCCGCACGTGGTCAGGTGCTTATGACTTCGCGGCCCTCGCCAGGTCAGCCGACTTCCTTTCTTTCATGACCTACGACGAGCACAACGGAGTCACGCCTGCCGGAGCGGTCTCCGGCACGCCGTGGATGCGGCGGGCTCTCGACTACTCCTTGCAGGGAGTGCCGCCGGACAAGGCGACCCTTGGCCTTCCCACCTACTATCACGACTGGACCGGCGTCGGCCGGTTGACGTCGAGCTCCTTCGCCGACGCGATGTCGCTCGCCCAGGCGAATGGTGCGACTCCAGTCCTCGATCCCGTCGAGGAGGAGGTTCACTTCGGCTATGACGCCTACGGGCAGCATCACGAGCTCTGGATTCAGAGCACCGAAACGCTGCGCCGCAAGCTGGCACTCCTCTACGAATTCGGGCTCAAGGGAATCAGCGTCTGGCGGCTCGGCTTCGAAGACCCTTCCTTCTGGAGCCTGATCCCCCCGCGGCGATAGCCGATGCATCGGGGCCGCTGGGCCTCGCGTGTTCCGGTTCGCCTGGCGGCGGAAGCAGGAGCTGGTAAAGCTGCTGCTGGCGGCGACGTCCCTTTTCGTAGACCGCGTGCGCGGCCGCGCGCGGCCTGAAGGTGCGGCCACGCGCTGGCTCCTCCTTCCACAGTCCGGACCGGCGGCCCAGTGCATAGAGCGCGAGGAGGGCGGCACCACGGCTGGAGGCCTCCCTCTCGGGCGACATCACCACCTTTAGTTTGAGTGCGTCAGCCAGCATCTGCGTCCAGGTCGTGGAGTTGATCAGCTGGCCACCGGTGGCGATCACGGCACGAGGGCGCGGGACCGCGCGCTGCATGGTCTCGGCCACGATCACCAGCTGGTAGCTGATCGCCTCCATCGCGGCGCGGAATATCGCCGCCGGCTGGGTGCCGAGCGCCAGCCCGGTGATGGCGGCGCGTGCGTCGCCGCGCCAGTTGGGGCTGCGCTCTCCCGCCCAGAACGGCAGTATCGTCAGGCCGTGTCCGTCGGGAGGAAGTCTGGCGGCGGCACGCTCGAGCTTTTTCTTGTGCCCGACACCCAGGCCATCGGTTATCCATCGGATCACGTTTCCGCCTTCGGATAGCGCGCCGCCGAGAACGAAGCGCCGCCGGTCGAGGCGGTAGACCCATACGCCCCACGGCACGGTTAGCTGCCGCCGTTCGAGGATCACCCTCAGCGCGCTCGACGTGCCGATGGTGGCGCAGATGAATGCCGGCTTCAGACAGCCGGCGCCGATGTTCGCGAGCACACCGTCACCCAACGGTAGGAACCACGGAGCACCAACCAGGGCCGGCCAGCGTTTGTGAAAGCTGGGAAGCAACTGGGCCGGGGCAGCATCCCATTCGACGAGTGCGGCTAGATGATCCGCCGCAACTCCGGCAATGCGGAGCGCCTTTTTGTCCCAGGCACAGCGGTGAACGTCGAGCAATCCGGTGCCCGATGCGATCGAGATGCTGACCCGGTACTGTCCGAGGAGGCGATGGTAAACGTACTCGCCGAAGGAGATCCATCGCGTTGTCCGTCGCGCGGCGGCGGGCCGTGTCGCCTTCAGCCAGCGGAGCTTGGCCGGCCAGAAGCTTGCGTGGAAATAGCAGCCGGTCCGGGCATGGTACTCGTGCTCGCTGAAGCGGCTCCGCAGGGTACGGGTTTCCTCTGCACTTCGAGTATCCGCCCAGGTGAGCAGCTCGGTGGTCGGTCGCCCCGCCTCGTCCACTCCCATCAGGCTGTGCCAGTAGCACGAGGCTGCGACCCCGAGGATCTTCAGCTTTTCTTTTTCCGCCTCCTTCAGTGCCCCGTCCATCGATCGTTCGACAAGGCGCAGCAGGCTGTCCGGATCGGAGCTGACCTGGCCCGGTGCTACCGTGTCCACCTTGTAGGGCAGGTCGCACAGAGTCGACTTGACCATCCCTCCCTTCGTGTCATAGACGACTGCCCGGACAGAGGAGGTCCCGAGATCAAGCGCGAGCACGCCTTCCGGCCTGGAGCGTGGCATGACGGACAGTAGCCTATCGAACTGGAAACCTTGATAGACTGTGGCAGCCTTGTCGGGCCCGCTGGGGCGTGGCCAAGCTGGTAAGGCGCCTGACTCTGGATCAGGTAATCCTAGGTTCGAATCCTAGCGCCCCAGCCATTTTCAATCTTTGCCGCTGTCACGAGTGCGTCGAAGGGCTTTCGCAATTCAAATTCCAGCGTTCTGCCCCTGAGGACGCGGTTCGATGTCAGCAAGCCCACGAGCTCACGCCGTTCCTCCGGATCGGCCCGCTCGAATATTTGGGGAGCCTGCGCGATCAGTTCGATGAGCTTGCTGCCGACCTCCATGTAGGCGCCTTCAGCGTGCTGATGGCGGGCCAGGTCGCGGGTTAGCTCGCGGCGCTTCTCCTCGAGGACGTCGAACCGCTGCCGGAAGAAGTCTTCGGCGATCAGCCGGTGAAGGCGATCGTCGTAGAGGCGATCCATGAGGACCTCTTGCTCCTTGATTTCGGCCCGGATTTCTTCGACGACCGTCTGGTGGTAGGCGCGCTGCTCCTCGCGGCTCTTGGCGATGCCCTGCAGCAGCCACACCTTGACGGCCTCGGGGATGGCGATGCTGGCCAGCAGGGCACGGACTTGCTCGTCGAGCTGCTCCTCGCGGATGTAGGTCCGGCGGCACGCCTCCTCGCCGGCGCAGTGATAGTAGACGTAGCGCTTCTTCTTCAGCTCGGCGGTGAGGTGACGGCCGCAGGAGCCGCAGATCAGCAGGCCCTTGTATGCGAAGTCGTGTTTCTGGTAGACGGGCTTCTCGTGGGCGCTGAAGGCCGCCTGGACCGCGTCCCACAGTTCGCGCGACACCAACGGCGGATGGCTCCCAGCCCACATTCGTCCTTTCCAGCGAAAGTCGCCGTAGTAGAAGGGATTCTTGAGCAGCCATTGCAGCTGGCTGAGGCTGATGAGCTTTGCTTGTTTGGTGGTGGCGAGACCCTCATCGCGGAGCTTCTTTCGCAGCGTCTTGAGCGAGTAGGCGCGAGTCGCATATAGCTCATAGGCGCGACGGACCATCGGGGCCTTGATCGGATCCAGGACGACCACCTGTCGATCGCCTTCCCGAGTGTTGCGGTAGCCGAGGGGCGCCTGGTGCGGAAAGCCGCCTTCCTGGACCTTTTCGGCCATGCCCTTCTTGACTTCGTCCGAGAGGTTGTCGATGTAATGCTTGGCCAGGAGCACCATCATTCCGAATGAGAGCTTGCCTGCCGCATTGTCTGGAAAGTCCTGCTGCCAGAACAGGGTCTTCGCCGGTAGCTCGTCGATGGTCAAATAATCCCGCAGGTTGCGGCAGAGGCGATCAACCTTCTCGCAGATGATGGCGCCGACCGTCATGTCGTGGCGAGCGGCTTCAACCATCTTCGAGAACTCACGGCGTCCGGGCTCCTTGGCGGTCTCGACGTCAACGTACTCGGCGACGATGGTAAAGCCGTGGCGCTCCGCGTACTCGCGGACTCGCTTCAACTGGACCGGGATCGAGTAGCCTTCGCGCTCTTGCTCTTTGGACGAGACTCGCGCGTACGCAAAGGCCGGAATCATTACGCTCTTGGTGCGGGTCGTTTCGATGTCTCGCTCGATCTGCTTCGCCTTCACGCGGCCTCGTCTCCGTCGGTCGTGGACAACTTGCGGGCCCCGAGTATAGAGCCGCTGATGCTCGCGAGCAAGTCGATCAAGCGAAACAGATTGCCTTCAACCTCCGTCAGGTCCTCGTCGGAGAGCGGATGGCCATAGACCGCCTCCCAAACAACACGCGTTGTTGGTGCATCGCCCGACCCTTCGGCCGATTGCTTGACGTCGTGCTGAAGGGGGCTTGACTCTGGCCCTCTCCCCGCGCGTTTCTGGGTCAGGCCACCTCCCCGCCTCCAGGCCTGCGCTCCCACCAGCTGCCTCGACCGATGCAGTCGGCGATCGTCCGCTGTGAGGTCTCTCGTGCCGACAGGTCTATGAGACGTCGGCGACGAAGGCGTTTAGGGTCGACCGGCTTCGGCTCATCAAGTTCCTCGTCGTCATTCTTCTCCGGGGCGGATTTTCCGACCGCTGCCCAGAGCGGGCCCAACGGGCCGGCATGGTCGATGCGCTCGACCGTGGTGGTCCAGAACCGGCAGCAATCAGGCCCGACGGCAACAAGCTCGCGAGCGACGTGGTGGAGCAGCTCCTCGCGGCTGCTGCGATGCAGGACAAACAGCACGTGCTCGCGATCGGCCCCTTTCGTGTCCTGATAGAAGCCAACGTAGGTCCGAAGCTTCGCCCGTAGGCGGCTCACGGACTCTGTTCCACGATCCCATTCCAGGTCGAAAGCCACGACACGACCACGTGTGACGTAAAAGCCTTCGCCGTCGGGGGTGGCGATCGGTCGTCGATGTTGCTTCGCCCAGACCCGCCGGCTGCTGCGGCAGCTCTCCTCGCCGATCCACAGCCACAAGCCCTGGTCTATGTGCAATCGGCTGGCCAGGGCAAGATCCACGAAGAACCCATTGGCCTCGAGATCGTGGGTGACGTGCCAGCAGTGGTCCCGGGCACCCTCGGCGCGGCGGATGTAGGACCAGGGCGAATGCCCGCGAAACTCGGCCAGCAGCCGGCCTCCGCGGGGTGTCAGAAGAAGCAATGAAGGCCGGCGGGTAAGGCCGGGAGGATCGATCATCTGCCAGCGGTAGATCAGGCCGTGATCGGAGAGGAACTGTAACCGCATTTGGGTGGAGCGGATGCCGCGAAAGAAGAGCTGCTGGATCTGCAGGGTGTTGAGGTAGCGATAGTCATGGAGAACTTGGAGGATAGACAGGTCACGTTGGGTGAGCGAGCGTAAAAGCTGGGAGGTGGTTTCCTGGGTGAGGAGTGAACTGGCGTGTTTGCGGAGCTCGCGAAGAATGATGGGACGACCATGTATGGGTGTCCGTCCCGGGGTTGAACGGGGCGCTTCCTGAATTCGTAGGGGCTTCGCGATGGGGTTCGTTCCCTGAACCGCAGGCGGAAGCGAAGGGGCAGGAGCGAAAGCGGAAGCGAGGTCCTCCCGAACTGCGTCGAGGTACGAACCTGGGTCCCAAAGGTCGTGAGAGACTTCACCTTCGGCCGAGGCCGCAACAGACAGCGCGTGGCGCGATTCGCCGTCGGCCGACATCATTCGCTCAAGACGTTCTTGTCGAGCTCCTTCACCCGCCCTACTCTCTAAAAGGTGAGGCCAGCGTCGGTGTTTCGAGCCTCACCCGTTAAAAGGCCGGTGCGGACGCTCTTTTGGGACAGCGTGTTTCCACACCGACTTTCCCTGTTTCCCCATCTAATCCTTAAAGAGCCGGTTTTCGGTCCCGATTTCATACATCGGCCTTCACTCTCTAAGGGTGAGTCCGTTTTTCATCCCCATCTCTTAAAGGGTGAGGCCGGAGTAGCCACCCTTATCGCCTCTACTCCCTAAAGGCCTGTTTTCGGCCAGGTTTGGTTACATCGGATTTTCACCATGGCCCAAACAGATGAACCGTCGTCATCGCCTGTGTTCCTTAAAAGCCTGTTTCCGGCAGCCCTTTGTTGCATCCGCTGGTGCAATGGACGCATGCCGGACGGCCGGCAGATGGTCGGCGGATGCCGAGGATTAGAACGGTTCGTCAGGCAGCGCCAATTCGCGGCCGAAGGCAGCGGATCCAAGGCTGCAACTTGAGCCGACGATCACCGCTTTGCTCTAATTGGCCGAATGGATTCCAGTGAATTCCAGGCCGCGATCGAGGGCGATCGTGAGCAGGCCGAGGCTTATAGGGCTTTTCTTCAGATTCAGCAGCACGAGCGGCTGACCCTTTGGAGCTCGTGGGGTCGTATTGGTGAGGGCTCATCAGGCTCCACGTATAGCTGCCTGATTGCACCAGATAGGGTGTCGAAGGCACTCGAGCAGCCTGGCTGGGATGTACGGGTCGACGGCCACCGTCCGGGTTTCTCCGAATCTTATGCCGACGGAAAGCGACAAGTCACCTACGAACCGATAGGCGCAGAAGGCGTCGAGCCGCTAGTGCATCTGCGGCTGCCTGTCGACCGCTACCCACGCGATTTCGTCTTTCCCGAGGAATTAGTGCTCTTGTTCGACTTACACCGTGGCGAGAATGGAAATTGGTACCTGATCGACGAAGCCGGCGATGACCACCTGGCGATCGAAATCCGCCAGGAGGCTGTTCTTGCCCAAGCCGGTCTGGTGCGACGCTATCAGGCCGTGAGGCAAATGGCTCTGGAGCTCACGATTGATTCAGTTGTTAGCGATGACGGGCTTCAACGGCTTGGCGAGCTGGACGTCGAGCTGCAAGCCGCAGGTTCCCACCTCGCATACTATCGCCGCCCGTTGCATGGAAGCGGGGGCTGGTTCTCTCGGCTTTTCGGGAAGACGATCTTGAGCCCGCCGCCGATTGAAGACTGCGGTCTCTGGCCATACGAGGCTCCTCGCCAATACGAGAGTTTCGTGATCGCAGTTGATGACTTGGGGCGACCCATCGAGCATTCTGCCGATCCCGACAGCCTTGCCAACTACTTCGGCAGGAATCAAGGTGCTCCTCATTACGTCACCCCGGTGACATTTCGGAAGGATGTCCTAGAAAAGTACTACCGTTCACCCGACAGGTACACCGTGGAGGATGGATACCTGCGCCGGGGCGGATTCATGCGCATGGATAACGAGGACCCGCAGCACGTGACCGTGATGCTCGGCGACCTCGGCCGCGACCTGCCCTTCGCTGAGCAGAAATATTGGAAGAGTTTCAACGTCCCGCGTCGGGGCACATTCAGTGAAACAGCCTGGCGTCGCGGTTTTCTGGGAGAGTTCGCAGACGCGGCTGCCCCGGACCTTCAATTCCGCCGCCTATACCCCGAGACAAATGAGGTTTGGAAGTCGGCGTTCGGCTGGCAGCTCTTTTTGGACCTGGAGCAGGAGGACGCTCGTCTCATTGACCAGGTGCGCGTCTTGCCGGATGACCAGCAGGGCCTATTCGACGAACAGGTTCTTGGACTCACCAAGCTCCTCATTGATTCACTTAACGAGCGCGAGTTGGTGGCTGCGGTAGGGCCGGGCCCTGAGGACGAAAAGGGAATCTCAAAGCTGGCGCGATTCCTCCACTCGGCTGGTCTCCCGACAGCAGATTCGATTATCGATTGCCTACAGGAACTTCAAGCAATCCGGTCCTCGGGAGCTGCCCACCGAAAAGGCAAGCGGTTCGAGAAAGTCAGGGCCGCTGCCGTGTCATCCGACCGGCGGTTGTGGTGGGCAGACCTGCTCGAGCATTCGATAAAGGCGTTGGAAGACCTCAGGGCTTTTGCTCTCAGCCGCAAGCCCGGCAGCCGTTTAGGCGGCCTCGGGGCATTGTGAGCGGCCAATCTGAAGTAAGAGCCCCGCCACTGGGCGGGGCTTCTGGCCCGCGGAGTCGGCAGACATTGCGGCGGCTCACGCAGGTAGCTCTACCAATTTCCCTTCGGAAACATGGTCGGGCTCATCGATGATGGTGGTGATCGAGTTGAGAATTTCAACCATTGCGACCTCGATCTTTCGGTAGCACGTCTGGCGCTGCGCCCAGGTCAGGTCATGCTGACGACGTTCTTTCACGAGACCCTCCTCTACTAGCTCCGTCGCCTCCTTGACCGCATGAAATGACCGCTGGAAGTCCTCACCAGCAAGGTACCCGAACAGCGCCTCCCCTTTGGCGCGGCGGCCTTCAGTCGACAGAGATGAACTGGCAAGCTGGAGCATGCTGCTACGAAGGATGTGGACGATCGAAACCATGCAGGCTGCATCCACGACCAGCACGTCATCGATCACCGCAAAGGCCTTTTGCGACGCGGGGAACGTGCCGGTGACAACGACCCCATAGCTGGCGCGGTGGAAGTCGCGGGCAGCCTTAGCCTGGGCCAAGAATCCGTTATCCCATCGCGCCGTGTCTTTGCATTCGTAGGCGATGCAGCCGCCACTTGCTATGGACGGTCCGCTGCCCAAGCGCACTTCGTGAAGAATGTCGCCTCTGCCTGCGGGCCCTGCCTTGATCCGTTCAATCCGATCCTGCGGGAAGGCAGCCTTCAGCATTGCGAGGAGATCCTCTTCGTTGAAGGATCCCCGATTTGCTGAGGACAGCTGCTCCAATCGCCGCTTGTACATGTCGAGCTGACGTTGGAGATTCTGATTACTCAGCTCCATCTGACGGACGCGGCGATCGTACTGCTTCCGAACCTTCTCGTCTGCCTTCACCGTCAACTCTGCGAATTGCTTTTTCTCCTTTTGCTCGTAGAGAGACTGCAGCTCCGCTTGGATTTGGCGGCGAAGACTGTTAGCCAGAGTCGCCTCGTACGCGTTGAGATTCTTTTGATATTCCGCAGCAATGCCCGAGTTCGCAAGGGGCTGCCCGCAGAACGAGCAGCGTGACGGCTTTGCGTCCGTGACCGGGCCAGACAGCGTGTTTGTTTTTCGGATGGCCATGGTTGGTGTCCTCCTCTGGATCGATTTCATCCTGCGGCGGAGGTCGCCCGCAACGAAAGCCGATATCCTTTAAATGCCTAGACTCGGCTGCCCGCTACGGGCGACCTGTGACGAAGACGGCTCTATGAGTTACCGCTCATGGGGCCGTCGGCCTTTGGTGGCGCGCGCTGAGCTGATCGCAGCATTCATTCACCTCCCTGGTCGGGCTTCTGATCAGACGACTTTGTCACAAGATCCGACAGGCGAACGAGTTTGGGCCGGTCGCCTGAGCGCCAACGCTGAAGGAGCGTTTGGAACTCTTTACGGGCTTCATCTCTGCGAGCCACGAGCTCCTCGAAAAGCTGGGAGGGGTCAGTTGTCAACCGTTCGACTGCCTTAGACGGGACGCCGACAATGTCGTCGTTATCGTCGAGCGGGAGTCGGCGACGTCTGCCAGCATCGAACTGGATTAGGGCTTCGGTGCGACCATCGCTCGGGCGACTACGCATATCCTCGATTACTCCGCTTCCGTATTCCCGGTGCAGAATGCGGCCGCCCTTTTCGAAGCTCCCTTCGATTCCGTGCTTGCCGCTGACATGTTGGGGTTCAAGCACGACCTCGTGCAGATCCTGGAGAGCGTCACTGAAACCTTTCAGCCAGACGCCTTTGGGTGCCTTCTCTGCCGTCGGATCGATCAGCGTCCCCAGGCTGTCTCGCATCGCGGGAAGCAGGGGGAATTCCCTTCCGAGCTCAGCGTGGACAGCCTCGGGTGATTCAGCCTTCGCGAAACGCTGGCTGATGGCATGGCGAACCGGCGTAAGCCATTGGCCGACGTCGAAGCCTACCTCCGCGCAGTCCTCCAAGGACGCCCACGAGATACGGTCCGCTGCTTTTACTCCCGCAGCGTATCCGGCCTCGTACATCTCCTGTGCCTGTCGCCTCAGGCGCTCGGCCTGGTAGATGTGCTCGTCGAAAACCTCCTCTTCTCGCGGACGATCGAAGACATTAAAGGGCTCCGGCTCCCGGAGTTTGAGCAGAGCTTCAAGGGCGCCCTGGACAAGTTGCGAGGGATTTGTGTCCGGGGGGCTGATCCGCTTTGCGCGATCCCACTGGTCGTCCGGGACGTACACGGTCGCCTTCATAACTCGTCGAGGGTACACCCCACAGGTGTACCTGTCAAGTAGTACTCCCGGCGTTGCCCTCGAAGCTCGTCCTCGCTGCATGTCCTACGGCTCATCCTTGCAGGGGAATGGCTGCCCAACGACCTCTCGGCGGTGTAAGTTCTAAAGTTGCGAAATGGCGGATCGTCATAGTCGCGCCCGTCTCATCGCCCGGGCCGACCTCATTCGGCCGGGTGCGACTGGGCGCCTCATAACCGACTGGGTGAGCCTCGGACTCCTCGATCGTCCCTACAAGCCCGGCCGGGGACGAGGTGCCGGATCGGTTCCAGGCACTTGGTCAGAGAGTCAGTTGCACTTGTTCTTGAACTTGTGGCGGCAGCGCCCCTCCGCTTCGATCGTCCAACTCTCCAACATCCCGGTGTACTTATGGCTTTTTTGGGGCGACGACTACGTTCCGCTGCGTCAGGTTCGACGCGCAATGAGAACTTGGGTCGAGCGGTTGCGACGCGTCTCGATTGGGTCGGCGGATGCGGCCGCCAACCATTTGATACACGTCTTCGGCCAAGAACGCGAGAACAGGGCTCAACGTGAGCTGCTCGCCGAGGCCCTACGAGAGCAAAAGCCCGACGTCGAAGAGGTCCGCGCGCAGTTGGCCAAACAACTTGGAAGCGCGACCGTAATCCGCGTGCCTGGCTTCACGCGCGCCGTTGAGATTGATGATCGTGTCATCAGCGGCATGTTGAGAGGCCGGCTGGAGGCCGAGGACCGACTGGAAAGTCTCCCCGATCACCTTTTCCACTGGGCCAGATTTTTCTCTCTATTCGGCGAGAGCGTTTACGCTGGTGACCAACCAGCGCTGGCCAGCGACCAGCAGCGCGGTTGGCTCTTCCCGAAACGTCACCATGACCAGCTGGCGTTGCAGGCCTGCGCGAACCTTGTGACGTTGCTCGGCGCGTCACTCAAAACCAAAATAGATCCGAAAAACAAGGGAACTCTGCTTGATCCGGTGGTATGGCAGGAGCATGGCCTCTTAGGTGTCATTCGTCGCACCGAAATAAGTGAGAGGGGCCTATTCGTTGATTTCGAGATCGGACAGTCTGCGGAGAGACCTTCGGTCAGAAAGGTTCGGTCCGCAACGACGGCTGACCTGACATAAGGCGCATGAGCGTTGCCACGAAGTCGCTCCCTAAAGAGCCGAGAAGAGTTGTCCTCGGATCACTGGGCCTAATCCACGAGCAGACCTTGTCCGGGCCGAGCGTCGGCTGGGTAGACAAACACTTTTGAAGTAATGGCGACCCTTCTTTAGCTCCACCCGATGCAGATCGTTGGCTTCACCATTTCCTGCGACAGCCTGATCATCTGTGAGAACGAGCTCGACTTCACAGGCGAGCGCCAACGCGACCGTAATCTGAGCCACGAGTGCGGAGATCCGCACCCCGGTCCCTTGCGCCGGTTCGAGGACTCAAGACGACCCGGTCGCGGAGACCGTTTCACCCCGTGGGATGATTCTGAAGTTGCTGCCAATTCACGAGCAGCCACGGCGCCTCTATCGGCTAATATTAGCTGCATGGTTGCGCAACTAGTGGACCTTCCCGCCACCCGCCTCCTCCGCGCTCTTGGCGATCCGATGCGCTTCCGGCTGTTTCGGGAACTGCCGGCTGAGGAGGCGGCCGAACTCTCCGTGAGTCAGATGGCGCGACGCCTCGGCGTCAGCGATACCCTCGTGTCACAGCACCTCAGGGTGCTCGGCGACCTGGGTCTCGTCGGTGTGAGGCGGCAAGGGCGGAGCGCCCAATACTACGTCAATGCGGCTGCCATCCGGGCCGCGCGCGCGGTCCTCGCCGAAGGCATGCCCACCCTGTTCGGGCCGACGGCTGAGCAACCGCAGCTCTCCGCACGCAACCAGCTCTTTGGACGGGTTGTCCACATCCGCCGCAACGAGGTCACGGCTGAGGTCGGCATCGATATCGGCGGCCAGGTGGTCACGGCGGTGATTACGACACGATCGGCAGACCGTCTCGGCCTGCAGCCTGGCGACGTCGCCGCCGCCGTTTTCAAGGCGACGGAGGTCATGGTTCTCAAGTAGGAGGACGCATCGAAGCGTATGGAAATGGTGAGGCTCGGAATCGTCGCGACCACTGCGGCTGTTTCCCTCGCTGCGTGCGGGTTGTCGCCGGCGGCATTCCCGCCTCCGGCAGCGTCCCCTCAGGCCTTGATTCATGGATCGGGCATGGTGAGCATCATGTACGCCGGCTCGCTCACCACGCTGTTCGAGAAGAAGGTTGGCCCGGCCTTCGACGCGGCGACCGGATTCACCTTCCAAGGCGAAGGGAAGGGCTCAGTCGCCATCGTCAACCTCATTAAGGGCAAGGTCCGCGCCCCAGACATCTTCGTCAGCGCCGATCCTAGCGTGAACAAGACACTGCAAGGGGCGAACAATGGCGATTACGTCTCCTGGTGGGTCCCGTTTGCCCGCACCGAGCTAGTGGTGGCCTGGAGCCCTCAGAGTCGCTTCGCCTCCGATTTCCAAGCTGCGAAGTCAGGCGCCAGGACCTGGGAGTCCGTTCTCGGGGAGCCGGGCCTTCGCCTGGGGCGCACCGACCCGCAGCTCGACCCGAAAGGGTATCGGAGCCTCTGGCTGTTCCAGCTGGACGAGCAGCGCACCGGCGATACCAGGGAAGCGAAGAAAATCCTTGGCGATCCCGAAAACCCCTCGCAGATCTTTCCTGAGGAGCAGCTGGTCGCCCGACTGCAGGCGGGCCAGCTCGATGCCGGCATCTTCTACACGATCGAGGCCGTGGAAGCCAACCTCCCCTACATCAAGCTCCCGGTCTCGATCAACCAGGGTGACCCGGCCATGGCCGCGCAGTACGCGACCATGACCTTCACCAACCGGCAGGGTAAGACCTTCATCGGCTCGCCCATTCTCTACACGGTCACCATCGTGAGCACCGTCAAGAACGCGCAGGGCGCGGAGGCGTTCATCCAGTACCTTTTGAGCAAGGAGGGCCAGGCCCAGCTGTCACGGGAAGGGCTCTTTTCTACGCCGCCAACCGTCCAGGGGAACGCCAGTGCCCTTCCGGCCTCTATCAAGCGGTACGTGGAATCGTGAGCCAGGCCTAACCGTCACAGGTCGTGAAGGCCAAGTCGGATCGGAGCGTGCTGCCGTGGTTCCTACTCCTCGGGAGCGCGCTTATGCTGGGCTACCTGCTCGTCCCATTCCTGACGCTGATCGGGGCCCTCGCGACCAGCGACCGTTCCGCGTTCCTGGGCGAGGGCTCACTCGATGCCCTGTGGGTGACCCTCATCGCTGCCACTGTGGCCACCGTCTTGGATGCAATCCTAGGCATTCCACTCGGACTCTGGCTGGCCAACACCAGCTCGTGGTGGCGTCACCTGGTCACCGCCGCCGTCCTGCTGCCCCTCGCGGTGCCGCCCGTGGTGGGCGGGCTGGTGCTCGTTCTATGGCTCGGCCCAAGCGGCTGGCTCGGCTCGCTGCTTGATCGTATCGGGCTGGATCCGATCAATACGTTAGGCGGCACGATCCTGGCCCAGATGTTCGTGGCGTCGCCGTTCGTTATCATCGCTGCCCGAGCGGCCTTCGCGGACATCGATCCCGGGATCGGTGACAGCGCCCGCTCACTGGGCTGTGGGCCAGGCCGGACGCTCTGGCGGGTGCTCCTGCCTGCCGCCCGCCGAGGCATCGCCGCGGGGTTGGTGCTCGGCTGGGTCCGGTGCCTGGGAGAGTTTGGCGCGACGGCCATCGTCGCCTACCACCCGTACACCCTGCCAGTGCTCACCTACGTACGGATTTCCGAAGAGGGCCTCCCCACTGCCCTCCCCGCTGGCGCTTTGCTGGCGGCGGTCGGTGCCCTTGCGGCCGGAACCATTCTCTACCTCGATGCCCGGCGGCCTCGTCCCCCTAAAGACCAGACGGCCGGCGACGCTCCTACGGTGGCGACGCCTCTGGCGTGGATACGGCCGGCTGCAGACCAGAACGGAGCGTTCATGCGGGTCAGAGCCTCGGCGCGGTTCGGGAGCTTCGACCTCGACGTCGCGTTCGAGGCGCCCGTGCCCGCCGTCGCCATCCTGGGCCCGTCGGGCGCTGGAAAGACCCTGACCCTACGCTCGGTCGCCGGGCTCGTCCAGCCGGACGTGGGCAGGATCGTGGTCTCGGGCCGGACGTTCCTGGATACGAGCTGCGGCCTCGACATGCGACCGGAGGAGCGCCACCTTGGATACGTGCCGCAGCGCGATACCGCCTTCAACTTTTTCGATGTCGAGGACAACGTTGGCTTCGCCCTGCGTCAGCGGGCCGTCGACCGCTCCACGCGTATCGACGAGCTGATCTGGGCCATGAGCCTCGAGCACGTGCGCCACGCCCGGCCCGAGACGCTCTCTGGAGGCGAGCGGCAGCGAGTCGTCCTGGCGCGCGCCCTGGCCGCCGGCCCATCGGCGCTGCTCCTGGATGAGCCCTTCTCCAACCTCGACACCACGGTCCGGCGGAACCTCAGAGCCCTGGTCCGAAGCGTCCATGACCGGACGGGACTGCCCCTCCTTCTGGTAACGCACGATGGCGAAGACGCACTCGACCTGGCGGACTACGTAGTCATCCTCGATCGGGGGCGGGTCGTGCAACAAGGACCGGTCGACGCTGTGTTTGCCCGTCCTGCTAACCGCCTGGTGGCCTCCCTGGTGGGGATTCCAAACGCGATCGTGGCCGACCGGGTCGAGCCGGCTCATAACGGCCTGGTCCGAGCGGTGACCGGGTGGGGGGAGTTGCTGGTGGCCCCGTCCGACCACCCAGGGAAGGCTTGGGAAGTCGCGGTGCCGCTCGATGCCGTCCGGCGCCGTCCCGGGGGCCACGACGCGACCATCCTCTCGGTGCGACCGGCCCCCGACGGCTGGAGTCTCAAGCTCCGCAAGACTCAGGCTGGAGAGATCCTGGAAGCCGTCATCCCGCGAAGTGATTTTCCAGGCGCCCCATTTCGTGGCGGCACCTGCCCCGTGTCTATCGATCCCTCGCGTTGCCACCTCATGCCGCAAGGTTGCGGGCAGAGCGGGTCGCCTTCAGCAAGCTGAAGCTCCCGATCAATCAGCCGGAATATGGAGGGGAATCGCTAAAGGAGATCGGGAGCTGCGGTGGTCCGGAGCTGCGAGGGTCACGACGCGGCTGGACTACAGCCCCGGTTTCTTCACACCTTGCCGGCCAATGTACCCGCGCCTATCCCTAGCTGGGCCATCAAACCCGCTCGGTCGAAGTATTCGCGGAGAGCCATCACCTTACCGTTTGAGATCTCCACCAGCATCGCAGTCTTGAACGCGACCTTCTGGTTGGTAGGCGGAATCGGGCCCCTGGGCGTCGCGAGGGGTCCGGTGTGTGTACCTACCACGGCGAGTTCCACGACGGCGGTATGCCCGCAACGCAGTCCGTTCGTGATGGTTGTTCGCATATCGGGGAAGGCCTCCTTGATGCGCCTGGCGTTTTGGAGGACGTCCTCCGGGCCGCGGCCCTGCATGACCGGGGTCTCGATCACGGTGTCATTGGTTAGAAGAGCCGAGTACGCTTCCCAGTCGCTCGCGTTGAAGGCCTTTCTCGACCTCCCGGAAAACCTCAAGCACATCCTGGTCGCCCATACCTTTCAACCTCCTCCTTTAGGAGTTCAGCTGACCCGCGGATGCGAGGCGCCGCGCGGAGCCCCACGTCTCCGCTTGTGATCGACGCAGCGTACCACAGCAGATGCGCCTCGTCCGCCTGAAGACGACATGCTGGGAAGCCCCGGGACGCCCAGAATGAGGTGGGTGCGAGTCCTGATATGCCGAGGACGGCAGCTTTATGGTCACCCGTTGTCGCGGTGACCAGCCATCACGATGGTCGAACGAATGGGCTGATCGCTGCGACCGGCGTTTTCGCGAGCCTGGTGCCAGAGGCCCCCGCGTTCCGCGGCCTTGATGCCTACGGGGACCCGGTTTCGCATCCCGGGACAGGGGCATATTAACGCTTTCCTTAGGAGCGACGTCGTGCTGCGCAGGTAACGGCTTTTCTCGCAGAGTACGCTTCGTCGCCCGTGAAAGCCTGACCCCAGGCTGCGAGTTCATTCGTCCGCACAGCACACGCGAGCGAAATCAGCGCCGCGCCCGCAAGATGAACTCAAGGAGTTCAGCAACTGCGGCGCCGGTCTCGGAAAGCGAAGTTGCCAAACCTGACCAGTTGACCCAGCCATCGCCTTCACGCAATAAGCGTTCGCGCCAGCGTATCGCCCAGCCAGTCTCGGAAACGCTCCTTTGACCATCCCCGGTCGACCCGTAACAGGCGGTGAACCTCTGGGCTGGTCAGTGT
>Ga0207416_1001178_pt1 | contig 36949 bp, 35 predicted proteins | sample PaiPotPPM11metaG_FD_184107 | JGI IMG/M metagenome (GOLD analysis project Ga0207416, IMG submission 184107) | Iron sulfur acid spring bacterial and archeal communities from Banff, Canada, to study Microbial Dark Matter (Phase II) - Paint Pots PPM... ...
ACTTATATTGTCAAGCAAATAACATAAACTTTCCAGAATTACGAGATGCTCTAAATACTAAATGGAATGTCAACATTTTAGAACCAAGAGAAGGAATAGGAGGTCACTGCCTGCCAAAGGATACAAAAATGTTTCTGCATTCATCCAAGTCTATAAGAAGCAAAATACTTACAGCAGCTATGGAAGTGGATCTGGACTACAGGAGAAGTACGCAATTTGGGCACCGCTCTTCTCAAAATTCGGCTAGTCTTACCGAAGGTTCATCCGATGACTCTGATCGGGATCAGTTGATTTCTTCGCGTTAAAGAAACTGGGTGAGGGGTGTGTTGTAGATATTAGCTTGAATGCTCGAAGAGGAGAAATCAAATGTGTCGAGACTCTGGCTCGAACTTCGACATAGGCTTCGATAATAAGTCAATTCATGTGTATTTAGTTAGGATCTTGATCGTGCTTACATCTTAAAGATATGTTATCTGCATCAAATGATGGTTACTAACTGCGTAAGTACTGAGAAGGCGCATATAATATGTTGGGTCATAGTTGGCCTATTTTTTGAGTGTTTGAGTTCCCTTCAACCCCTTTATTTCTATCCGGATTTAGCAATCTTTTTGCCTGGGTTCATCAAGTACATCGCTTTAGCTGCAAGAAGATTCTGAAGATGGCTTCTCCGTACAACCGATATGTGTAACCGACTCTGGCCAAACCGTCGCTGTGCTCGCCACTAATTGTTCCCCCGTTTTTTATCACTTGGTTGAAGACTCGGTCAGCGAAGGATTCTATTAACTGTACTTCACTTGGAGAATTTAGGTCTATTATTGGCCTTCTGTGTAGATCTCCGTCGCCCAGGTGACCGTAAATTACGTAGTCCAATTTATTTTCAAGATAGATTGTATGCAGATAGAGCACATAGTCAAGAAGGAAACTTGCCTTGAATACGATATCTTCTATCAGCCCGATGGGCCTTCTACTTCCGACTGTAATCCTCATAATATTATATAATGCACCTTCCGTGGACCCGATATCCTGTCTATGCTGAGTTGGTCGTTACCGGTCTCGATAGTCGCACACTATGGGGCGATCTTGTCCTTACAGAGGGATAGCCTTCTCTCGAAGTCTCTCAAATCGTCGTTTGCAAATTCCACAAATAACAGATATCCCGCGGGTCGGGCAGCGGCATTATTTTGGGCGGAAATAGCAGTATGATCAAGCATTTCGACAGCAGATGACGAAAAGCTCACAATATTCGGCAGAACAATTGTTGCGGTTATCAGATCTTCAAAGGCTAGCACGAGCAAGCTTCGATAAAGGGGTAGATCAAGAATCTATTTGTGGAGGTGACACATTCTAAAGTGCCCTCTGATCCCGCAAACAGTTTGTGCGGATAAAAGCCCCTATCGTTCAATACGGCATCTAATCTGTAGCCGCACGAATTCTCTTTGACCTGTAGATATCTGCTCTGAATCCCATTTAAGCAAGGTGACAGTAGTTTTAGCAAGTGCGTTGTCCTTTCTTCGCAAGAATTCTGTTCACTCAGGAACCCGAAACTCCCATCAGCGAATACAACGCTCGGAGCCTCAAGAAAATCTATGGTACTGCCGTAACCTAGTCAGTGTGGGCCGCTTGAATTATTTGCCGTCAACCCGCCAATCGTGCAATAATTGCTACTCGCAGGATCAGGGGGAGGAAATTTCCCTCTCCTTCTCAATTCTCTGTCCAGTACACCTTTGACTGTACCTGGCTCAGCCACAACATAATCGTCTTCAATTTCTATAATCTGGTTCATGTGTTTTGTAAAATCAATTACTACACCATCAAATAGAGCTTGTCCGAGAAGACCTGCTCCTGCTCCTCTTGCTGTGATAGGCAAATTATTATTAGTGAGCCTATATTGACAAATTTTTTCATATTTATCCATGAGATTGGCAACCACTAATGGAAGAAGACTATGATGACTCGCGTCAACCGAATAAATCTCGACTCCATTCATCAACAAATACTTCCCCCTTCGCTATTCTTCTTAGCTCGTCGGCAACCGACTCTGTCGAGTTAGTTACCGGGGATTAGCAGTATTTATGTACATACATGTAATGGCATGGATTCAATGCTCCGCGTATCAAGCATTAGGCTGGGCTGTGCTTATTTCACGACTTGATCGTAAATTCCGCAGACTCTTCCGAATATAGATTGATGATAACACGTCTTATCGATTAGGATTTAAGAAACGTCGGATATTTTGCTGAATCATGCGTACTTTATTAAGAACAATAGATGTTGGATAACGTATCAGTTGATGCATTGTTCTATAGATGCTTTCCGAGTTAGATTGAATTCCGAGCTTCGGTTTCTGAGATGATATGATTGGTCAATATTCGGAGAAGCAGGGGCTATAGTTTCGAGCATAGATTAGTTCAAAAACTTAATCGCGGCGATTGGAATGCCAGGCGTTTAGGAGGATCTAGTACCGGGTTACCGGATATCATCGCTGTTAATAATAAGGCAGGCACTCTGCTGACGATAGAAGCCAAATCCGGGACAGGCGACATTTTGTATGTTCCTGCCGACCAAATACAACGGTGTTCGCTAATTGGCCAAATGTTCAGTTATTATGAAAAAAGGCACATAGTACTGGCGTTTAAGTTCATGAGGAAGAAGAGATTTAAACGCAAAGCTAAAATCGTGTACGAATGGCGCAAGCTGGTAGAACATTACAAACTTGCAGATGTTCTATCCAAAAGAACTGAATATCCTGTGGTAAAATGCTTGTACAACGGCACGACGTTTGCCATCCACCAAGGTAAGTGTACGAAGTTGACGCTCCCCCAATATCGAATGCCCTTTATGCGAGAATGGATGTCAGCATGAAGAGCTGGACGAGCCAACAACTAAAAATAAAACACGAGTCTCCATTTTTAACACTAATTACTTTGCATAACCGTTAGCCAGTCAAAAGCTCCAACTTCTTTAGTCTGGACAATAAAGCCTTTATTGACTTACTCGTTATTATTGTCTGATGGAGATCACGAACCTTCAAGCTTCGTTAGATGACTTACACGAACAATTGAAAAGCATTGAAGAGCGAAGAGAAAAGCTGATTACTGGTACTCGTAAGGTGGTACTTCTATGTGGAAAATCGATAGTCGATTTGCATCGTAATGAAATAAAAGAAGGAGAAAAAAAAATTGAAGAGGCACGGCTGCTGCTGAATGAATTTAGGCCATACGCCAAGACCGATCTTCAAAGATACATGGTTGATGCAGAACAGGAATTCGTGGAGGCATCCATGCTAAAATCAATCTGCGAGGGTTCACCACTCCCGCTTCGAGAGGATCTTAGCGTATCTGGTCCTTCATATATAACAGGTATCTTGGATACGATAGGAGAAATAAAGCGCCTAGTATATGACCGGATGCGAACCTCCCAAACGACAGACGTAATAAGACTGTTCGGTCTAATGCAAGAATTATATAACGCAGTCTATGTTTTGGGCGTCTATGATAATCTTATCCCCGGGCTCAGAAGAAAATTAGATATCTCAAAAATGATAACCGAAGATGTTAGGGCTGCTGTTACCGAAGATTCCAGGAGACAGTTAATGATAAACGCTCTGGCGATATTAGAAAAAAAACTGAAAGATCACGTTTAGATGATAACATAATTATGTGGAAATAGATCTTCGTCCACTACGTCAGACTTTTGAAGCCGAGCCCAAATTCGTCATGACAATTTAACAAAAGCGTCGTTTAAAGTCTCGTGCAAGATCTTTTGCCAGTCCAAAAAGTGTTCAGGATCAGCCGGGTAGTTATGATAGTGTTGCATGAGCCTTTCGTTCATTGATGCTGTGCACTTCAGATTCTCTGCGAGTCTTTTATTTAGTGCACCTCTTATGAACATGCCCACTTTATCTACTGTGCCGAATTCAGGATGTTCGCCATCTGTAATCTTGTCCACGTCCATTTTGGATAAGAAATGTTTCATACCATAATCGATCTGGTCGTTCGTCAATCCTTGCAGCATTCGTCGAAACACTTCTAGCCCTGCTGTTTTGTAACCGTAGTCATTGACGTAATCTTTATTGTATTTCCACAACTCTTTCTCGGTAGTGTCATTTGCTTCGATTGCTTCAACGGCATCCCTTCCAGCTATCGTAGCTGCAATAATTGCGGGACCAATTCCTCCAGCATCCAGCGGTTTGGGCATCCAGGCTGCATCTCCTACAACCATATAGCCATTTGCGACCATACAGTCGTTTTGTCTTCTTACCGAAACTGACCATGTGCCCCAGCCATTTCCATCATCCATTTCGCTGGTAGCAACTCTGGGATTGCCGATAACAGGATTGATGTGCACGTACTCGTCTATTAGCATTTTCAAGTCTCTACGGAGCCCCATTTCCTTGTTCCGTAGGTCAAACGCTCTTTGCTGCACACCTACACCTATATTGACCTTATTTTCTCCTTTAGGGAATACCCAACCGTATCCGCCAGGTGCAAGTTTTTGATCCAAGTGTATAATGCAATAGTCTGGGTGAAAAAATGTGTCGTCTTTGCTGGCAATGTCAAAGTCGTAGATATATCTTCCTGTAGCTTCTAAATCGTCTCTATCAATTTTGGTCTGAATATACGACCTGATTCGAAGGTTAGTCCTTAAGACCGATGTCACGCCAGTACAGTCGATTACCACCTTTGCAGACTTTCTGAAGACAGATTTGTTTACAAGATCCTCCCCTTCGACTCCGGTAACAGTATTGTTTTCAATTATAAGGGAACGCAGCGCAACACGATCACGCACTTGAATTCCTCGTTCAATTGCGTCTTTCAATTGCTTTTGCGGTAGCAGCTTCCTGTTAAGGATGTAACCTTCCCCGTCGAAAGAAACAGCTGTCTTGTGATTAGGCGAATATGCAATCACCCCCTTCACAGGATGTTCAATTTCCGGGTACTCCCAATTTATGCCGATTCGCTTTGACATATACTCCACGCTTTTTTTACCAACGGCATCACCACAAATCCATCCCGTCATAGTTTTTTTACCCATAACAGACAAGGGGTTTCTGTCAACGACAAGGATTCGAAGCAATTCATTTGAATAATGCGCGGCAGATGACGCAACTATCATGCCTGCAAGGCCTCCGCCTGCTACGATGATGTCATAATCTCTTTCCCGTAACGACATCGGTTAGATAGGGCGAAAGATGATTACACTCTATTTAAACTTAGGGAGTACGAGTGAGGCTCGACACTCGAACTTTCAGTTTCCATTCTTGGGGATTACGCAGTGTAACTTCTAAAATTATTTAGACCAACTTTGCATACCCCGGGCTAATCTTCTCGCTCGAGCGACACGAAAACGTATAGAAGTTTAGAAATCGTGAGCATTTTACGCTTGTGATTACCCAACGTGCTTGCATGTCTACGTAAATATTTATGATTGGATGACTTCCTTCTTCTCGTATGAATCAGAAACGCCGCAATTCAGACGCGGATAACGTTGAAAACCCAGGCACCGCAAAAAGAATTACGGGAAAAGACCTAAAATGGGATGAAGAGCTCAGGATTCAAATAAGTACTCTCGTGGAAATACTCGATGAGAAGGGCATTATAAATAAAAAGGAATATCAAAGAATTGTCTCAATGCGGCTGCACGAAATATCCAAGGCCCTGGCTTTTGACGAAATAGATGAAGAGATCTAGTCTCGTGTCCTTAGAGTCGAGGAATGAGCTCTGTTTCACAAACCGTTTCACGCTTTGACCACTAGACACCCTCCATTTTATGGCTTTGCGATGTTTATCTCTTAATCACATGGTATTGAAGCGCCGGGAGAGGGATTTGAACCCTCGAGACCCTTCCGGATCACAAGCTTGCTGTAGAGCTTCCAGGCTTGCGCCCTACCAGGCTAGGCAACCCCGGCATAATATCCCTCGGTAATAAAATGAAATATATTAACCATTCAAGGATCCGAACTCAGGATCTCTAAATTCGCTCCACTCCGATATCGACACCCATATCCATATAGGACGATAAGTCGTATTTTGAAATCTTTGAGTGGCCTTCATTCTCTTCGTGATCTTCCACATCTGACATAAAAACAAAGCTAGTTCCGCATTCGCGACAAAACCATATTACTTTCAGATCCTCACGATTCATAGTTGTGAGATTTAATAGAATCCTATCGGATATAAGAGATAAGAAACCAGACCATATCCTTTTTATTTGAAGTTATGTTCGAAACGAATATGCACATTTTTCTTGGGGTACAATGTTAGAAGACAATTGATGTATGAGGTAATACTTTTGGGTGTAGAACATTAGAAACTGAGAAAAACAATCATATTTCTTCGGTGTCAATTTTGAATCGTTGCACGAGCCAAGATGAATCTCTTCGACCTTCTCTAAGTAGACATTCTTTTAAGACGATCTTTATTATTCACGCGCCAGGCTCTTGGATAGGTGTTAGGTTTTAGAATTATTCTTTTGAGCCGGAACGCAAGCCCTTTCTCATTTTCTTGAATGTCGTCTATCGACATTAACGACTCCGCTAGTCCAATTACTTCTCCTTTCATAGTATAGATACCCACAAGTTGGTTAGGAGCGAGATCCCTTGCAACTGCGACTATTCCAGGGACTGCTAGCTGCGCGCCGTGACACAACGCATCAACGGCAGTATCACGCACTACGACCGCCCGCAAGCCTTCTAGGCACAGTTCAATGGGTCTTATCAAGCGTCGAAGCTTTTTATCGTCATTTTTTTCTTTGTATATTTGAAAGCCGTCTGTAAGGTCGTGTAGCTTTGTAAATTCATAATTTCTTTCTGTAAGGTTGCTCACTATAGTTCTTCGTAGTTCTATCATGGTCGCTCCCGGCCCCAAGACTTCTCCTACGTCATAAATTACTTTTCTAATATAAGTGCCAGCTTGACACAATATCCTAAGCAATACAAGGCGGTCATATTGTTCTAATTTCTGAAATTCATAGATAGTCCGTATTCGCGTCGCCCTCTTTACCGAGGACCGCTGCGGAGGCCTCTGAAAAATATCGCCGGTAAATTGTGCGATCAACGATTGCAACCTATCCTCCGAGATGTGCGAATGCATGCGTGCCAACGTATAGTATTCCTTCGGGCCCAAAAGAAGTACTGATAAAGCTTTGGTACCTTCGCCTAGCCCTACAGGCAGTAGTCCTGTTGCGCCAGGGTCCAAAGTCCCGCTATGTCCTGCGCTTTGGATGCATAAGATTTTTTTTATCCATGCCACTATTTCATGACTAGAAGGTCCAGCAGGCTTATCAATAAGTATTAGTCCATAATCGAGTAACGAACTGACAGGTCTACGGTCAGGGTAATGACCGTACGCCTCGTCTGTGACATCATCATCTACCTTCATGAGATTTTGTAGCTGCGGCATAACAAAGTTAGAGACGTACCCTCACCTCACTTAGTCAAAACGTGGCTTATCATATTTTTTGATATGGCGATTAACGATAGTAGATTCAGTAAATCAGTGTTGAGACTGAAATCAAAAACAGTTAGGTCATCCCCGAATTTGATGTTATAGAGTTTACGATAGATTTTTTTGTTGTCGTCATCCCTCAAGCGTACTATCTTTTTTGCATCTAGGAAATTTATATTATCCCTGTTGGCCATCCTTTTTGCCCTGTTATTCTGCGAACCCCTCAACCAAAATTTAATAGGATTTTCAGTGAGCCACGGAAGAGTATAGCTAGTAATCACGGCATTTCCCATTTCTGCTATCTCCATTAATTTCTGATCCACTTCCTTATCGAAAAATGGGTTAGTCCGTCTTTCGGCCATGAATTTTTTTGCCTCTTCCCCATCCCACCAATCTTTACCCGAAATCAGATACCCTTTCTCACCTGCAAGTTTTTTCAAAATATCTCCACCGTTAAATATTTTCAGGCCAAATTCCTTTGCGAGCTCGCATGCCACAGTAGTTTTGCCTACAGCTGGCCAGCCAGAAATAACTATACTCTTTTTGTAAGCTATCGTAGATCAATTCCCAGTCAAACTAGGCATGGTTGTTTTGGTAACTTTTGATATTATACCACTAAACGCAAACGATGTAATAAGAAACCAGCCCCACAGGAAAACCTCGCCTGGAACAAGGCATGGTCCCTTATGCATGCCACTTTTGTCAACCTGACTATCTGCTTGCACTTGTGCGCTACTACACATAATCCAAGGAACTTGAATAGGGGAAAGTGCTGTTGTCGCACCAAAGATCGTCGGGAATACGAAAATCCATAGCATAAATGATGGCACCATATAGAGTAGCATTGGACGCATCTGCTGCTGCTGCATTTCCATACTCATTTTGTTCACATATGCCTGCTTCTTTTTTAACTCTTCAATTAGTGTCCTATCTTGCTTTTTTATTGCGGCTGTATATTGCTTCCGCCATTCGTTTGTCTCTTTCATAACCTTATTCATTTTTTCAAAATCAGTCGTTTTTTTGCGCAGCATAGCTATCGCAATATTCAGCGCAATCGATATTAGAGAAGCTACGATCATAGCCGTGAGCATGTCTGGGAAGATGGGATGTTTAGTATAATGCGGAGTCAACCCTGGCATTTGCATAATCAACGGATCAAGAATATTCATCTCGTGCCTGTATCTCCCAACAAAACATTTGCTAGAGTGAGAGCCGCCTTATCAATCTCATTGTTATTATTCATAATTGTAAGAAACGGACAACCAGATACCACCGAACAGCACGCAATCATTACCCTAGATATATCTAGTTCGTTTTGAACATCTATTTCTGGACTAATATCCCTTTTTCGACTTTCATCTTTTTTCCTTCTATCCAATATCTCTTGTGAGTCAGCCGCAATCATAATAATATTAGTAGGCTTTATAGTTTCAAGCAGATGCATCGGAATTCCCGGATAGTACCCTTCGTCGGTATTTATTAGCAGATGTGTGTCAATAATCACAAAATCTCCTTTTATTGTGGCAATTCTGTTTGCCACTTTGTCCTGGAGTCGACGTTGCTCTTCCACCGAAAGCTTTCTCATTTCATCTCTATTCCTCAACTTCATTTCCTTGGATTCCTCAAACATTAGACTACCGAATACTACGACGGTGGTATGATGCCCCTTCTGTCTTAGGAATTCAGTTGCCCTAGAAATTACAGTAGTCTTTCCCACGCCAGGTATCCCCACTATTATGACCCTTTTCGTGTTACTTTCTACCAAGTAGAGCCGCCAATTTAGGCATATGGACATCAACTTGTTCTTTAATCAATAAGTTGTAGTAATTTACTAGAATATCCACCATCAAGAGAATCCCTATTCCAGAGCCAAAAACATTAAGTACATTAGATGCTGATGCTAAGAGTCCTATTATTATAGATCCCAGAATGGTCACTGAGGGAATGTACTTGTTTAACAATATCTGAACTGATCCTTCTGCTCTTCTGAAACCCGGGACTTGAACATCTGCGTCAAGCAAATTCTTTGCGGCAGACTTGGCAGACAAGCCGCCGAGTTCAACCCAGAGTCTCCCGAAAATCGTTATGATCGTAGTCAAAAACAGAATATAGACTACTGCCCTGACTGGGTCTTGCGCTGCAGTGTCCAAGCTCTGTGGCGAGGTAGTATAATAGAGCAATCCGCCTGTTGGGGTTTGAGGTCTACCAGGGTCAAACTGTGCTAAATAGTTGAACACAGGATTATCGTTTTGAGGGTTGTAATTGGCCCATAACATCTGACCCATGAAAACGGCATTAGCAAGAAGTGCAGACGCCAGTATCACCGGGATATTGGATGTATAAAGGAGTTTGATTGGGTAAACGGCAGTAAATCCCCGGTATTTTGTGGAAACAATAGGGATGTCTATATGTATACCTTGCGTATACACTAGGATCAATAGCACGATAGCTGTAACTATCAGACCGAATATGCTGGGTAGCTGTCCTGACCTAAAAAATGTGTCGGCGATATGCCCATGCTCAGCCGAATTGATCACAAAAGGAAGGATGCCTACCGGCCCATCCTGAGCAGGAACGGGACTAAATATGCTCCACAAAATACCCTGTGCTACTCCAGCCATTATAAACAGACTTATGCCTGATCCTAAGCCCCAGCCTTTCTGCACCATCTCGTCAAGGAGCATCACTATGAGGCTTGCTCCAATAAGTTGTCCAACTAGGATCGGGACAAACAAGGGACTTGCAACCAGGTGACCATATACACTGGTCCCGTACAGTGTGCCCTCTGCAATTATGACAATAATCGTGACAATTTTTGTAGCGGAAGTAAATAACGATCTGTCGTCGGGATTTTTAAAATTAAGTTTAACAAGCTCTGAACCCTTCAACAGCTGCATAAGCAGACCTGCAGTGACAATGGGTCCTATTCCGAGTTCTAATAAAGTACCTTGCTGAGCTGCAAAGATAACCCTAGCGAACGCTAGAAAGTCGAACTTCGGATCGCTTGTAACACCGTAGAGAGGTATCTGACCCATAATCAGATATGCAAAAAGCGCGATTCCACTCCAGACAAACTTCTCAGTTAGCGATATCTTCTTTTTGGGTTTCTCCACCTGTGGGATATAGGCAGAAATTTTTTTTATTATACGCCTGAAAATACCTTCATCATCATTTTGTATTGTGCTCATTATATAGCAACACCTCCCCACCTGCTTCTTCTATTTTCTGTTTAGCATTGTGTGATATTTTCTCGATTCGAACCTTAACACCGCCGCCGCTAATTTTTCCGCCGCCCAGCAATTTATGATACCCGAGCGAGGTGAGATCTAAAGTAGGTTTAGTATCCTTGTCCCTCACACTTCCATGCTGGGCTAAAATTCCATCCAAGTCTCGCACATTCAACCATTTCCTTACAGGATTCCGATTTAATAAGTAGAAAGAATCATGTCCAAAGTGACTCGGTTCCTCGATCACCGTGCGAATCCAAAAATGTTTGTGTTTGCCAGCGGCTCCGACACCACCTCTACTGCCGGATTGCCTATGCTGACCTATCTGCCCCCATCCACAATATCTGGTGCCCCTCTGTCTTCTGCTTTTTCTCAACCGAGTAGCCATAATTATTAATGCATCCCTTTTTTGTATGAAACGCGAACTATTTTCATGATGGTACCTTACTTAAGTCTTGCTGCATTCTATAGCATCCTCCTGACAATATCGACCAACTCCTTGTCTTCTCCAAGTATGCCCCCTTCATTATACTGGTTCTTCGTTTTTCGTTTAAATCCACCTCGTGGCGGATTTAAGGCAAACCAGGGTTTAATATTATGGATATCCGACATTGACACTCTGTTCTCTGAGATTGCTGCAGCAAATGCATCTATGCCATCGTATTCCTTTGGCAGATCAGAATCTGAAACCGGTTCAAAGCCGGCCTTTCGTCCTTTCTTTTCCAATAACTCTTTAACAATGCTTGGATCCGCAGAAGTCCACGCCACTAGTTCTTTTACCTTCCTTAGCATACCTAGCGATTGCGGACTTTCTGGTATGAGTGTGGCACGAAATTTTTTATTGAGATTCAAGTAGGTTAATGTCGCAGTTGCCCACGATGGCACGTTTACGGTGCCTCGTATCCTGACTACAAGATAAGCCAATCTGCATCAGCCTGTAACGTAGGTACGGCGAAGAGCCGCAAATATTGCCTTTGTTGTCGACGACATCGTACTAGTGGAACCGAATGTCTTGGTCCATGCATCCTTTATACCGGCTAGCTTTAAAAGACCCTTAATGTTCTCGCCTGCTACTAAACTCAGACCTCGCGGTCCTGGGATAATTTCAACAGATACGCTTCCGCCCTTTCCTCTGACTTTAAATGGTATGGAGTGAAGCTGATTGCACCTACATTCCCAGCTTCCGCAGCCTAACTTTACAGGAATAACGTTGAGATGTGCCGCCGTGGTTGACTTGTCTATAGCAATACGCATTTGCGCTGCTTTTCCCTTCCCTATTCCAAACCATCCTGCTTCATTTCCCACCGCAACTAATGCATTGAATCGAGTCATCTCACCTGCATCCGTCTGTTTCTGCACTATGCCCACGTGGATGACCTGGCTCTTGATGTCTGGAAGCAGATGCTTGACAATTTCTGGCTCCTGAATTCTCATCCCATTTTCAAAAATCTGATCCATTGAATTGATCTTACCACTTGATACCATCATGCCGAGTGTGGTCCGGGGCTGCCATTCTATATGTTGTTCTTGCTGTCTATAAAACCTACTCATATCTATTTTGCCCTCTAATTATCACTGCTAAATGACCGGAGCATTCCTAGTAGGAGACTTGGATCTCTCAGGCAAGGTAGAATCCGGTACCGTTATCATGTTTTTAGTAATTTTAGTTCTAACCTCTTCAAAGTAGTGTGAATAATTCTCGGGTACCCAGCCATTTTTCAATAGAGAAGAAAAGTGTGAGTTATATTTTCCCTCATCTTTTTTTAACACCTCTGCATATTGGGCAATATGTCCGCCATTTATCCTTTCAATTTTCGGTAACGAAGCTTCAGACACCGGTATACTGACCCCAGCATCAATTAGTCCCTTCAAGCAAGCTGCAACCCTCGAAGTGAAAGATCCCTTGCCTGTATAAAGAATTAAATTATTCATTCCTTTTTCCAATGTTCGTATACCCAAAAGCAGGCCTGTCAGATAACATGTTGGTATGTTCTTCATAGAGCCCTTCCAACCGTACATCAGAAGTTCTTTGCTACGAACGGCTGTAACTACGCTGTCCCCCCCTGCCGAAGGTTTCAGAACCTGAGCCATGATGTTCTGATTGCTAACAGTAATTGAAACAAAAGAGTGTCTTCCAATAAGCATCGCTACCCTTTTTCGGTAATTAGTTCGATTTTGTCTATTTCTCCTAAGAACAGCAGTATAAACCATGAATTTTTTTTCCTCCTAGTTCTGACGGCTAAAACACGAGCAGCGGAAGCACTTATAAACGTTTTAGCAAGATTCATTTTTTCGTAACCTCCGATTCCTGATGTTTTGTTTCGAACAAATTTCTCTTAATTCTGTTCGCTATCAGCGCTGCAAATGCGCCGGCTCCGATGCCATTATCTATGTTAACCACTACAAGACCCAATGCACAGCTTTGGAGCATACAGGACAGAGCTGCAACTCCGGCCGATCCAAACCCATAGCCTACAGAAGTTGGTACACCGATGACTGGTACATTAACCATTGACGACACCACTGACGCAAGAGCACCATCCATACCGGCAACGACGACTATTGCCCCAACGTCTGCGGAAATCATTTCCTGCATTGCGGGGAGGAGTCTGTGCAATCCAGCAATCCCTACATCGTAATATGTAATTGCATCACACCCCATTGCTTCGGCTACTAAGCGTGCTTCCTCTGCGACACCTATATCAGAGGTCCCTGCAGACAGAATTCCAATGTTCCCGCCTGAGTGCTGGTTGTAATCGAGATTATCTTTAACCAGAATTGTTGTACTACTCTTTCCTACTCGAATATGCAAATTTTTATTTTTTAGGGTCTTGCATATTTTGGACAGCTCATCTCTCCGTATTCTACTCACGACTACGTTGCCTTTGATCTTTACTGCGGATAGCACAATTCTTACAATATCTCTAGAGGATTTGCCTTCTCCAAGGACTACTTCCGGCACCCCCTTTCTGAAATCTCTGCCGATATCCAATTTAGCGAGATTATTTCCGACATGTTCTATCGAATGAATTGAAATCTGTTTCTGCACATCCTCTAGTGCAAGTTCGCCTTTTGCAAATTTTTCTAAAATAGTTTTTAAATCCATTCCAACATTGTCAGTAACGTCTCTCGGAATAAAAATTTAAGGCATAATTGCCTTTATCGCTTCACTGACGCTGTTTATCCCTTTGTGAAATATCTCACGTTCAATAGGATTTAGCTTGAGCTCAATTACTCGTTCTATGCCATTCTCACCCAAGACGACGGGAACTCCAATGCAGATATTGCTTACGCCATATTCACCATCAAGGGGTGCCGATACTGGAACGACTGATTTTTTGTCCTTCATTATCGCCTCGGCCATTATTGCAACCGCATTACCCGGCGCATAAGTAGTGGCGCCTTTCAAAGCGATTACGTCAGCTGCTACCTTACGCGTATTTTCAAAGATTCGAGATTGTACTTCAGCGCTTATAAAGTCGATCAGCGGTATTCCACTGATGCAGCAGAATCTAATCAACGGAAGCATATTCTCACCGTGCTCACTTATGACCATAGCCTGAATGGATTCGCCTGAAACATTGGCAGCTTCTCGAATGAAGCTCTTAAATCTTGACAAGTCCAGCAGGCCGCCCATTCCCATAACTTTATCTTTGTGCATGCCTGTGGTTTTCAGTGCAACATAAGTCATTGGATCAAGAGGGTTTGTCACTACAATTAATATGGAATTTCTTGCATAGGATGCCACTTTCATTGAAACATCTTTTACGATATTGGCATTGGTGTGTAGGAGATCCATTCTGCTCATTCCAGGCTTTCTTCCCAGCCCGGCGACCAGTACCACAATACCAGAATCGTTAATATCGGCATAATTGTTGCTGCCGCGTACTAGCCGATCTATCCCCATTTCGGATAATTGGTGATTTATATCCATAGCTTCGCCTTGCGGAAGTCCCTGCACAATATCAACTAATAATACATCATCTAGATCTCGTATTGCACAGTTTAAAGCAATTGACGCCCCTACTTTACCCGAACCAATGATCGAAATAGTCATTCTTAAGGACAAGAGATAGCATATAGTTAAAAGTTTTTCACGAGGGAGCTCTTGGCCGAAGTGATAGTCATTATCCAAGTTGAGGCAAATCATATATTAACACTAGAATCATCTTATACCCTTGACCCGGATAGGGATAATTGATTCTCAAATTTCAGGGATCTCCGGTGATATGTTGTTAGCTAGCTTGGTCGATGCAGGTGCAAACGAAACGAGGATCATAGACGCTATTCTTGCATGCCAAAATTTCTTGAAAGGAAGTAAGATCGAGAGTGTTAGGTTCTCCAAGACGATAACTCACGGCTTCTCCGCGATGGCTTTCAGTTTAGATTATACGGATCACACTCGTCAACGCAGGGGAATGGACATGTATCGATCACTTGCAGCTTGTTGCGATTCCTTGGACCTAGAACAACGCGCCAAAGTATTCGCTCTCGAGTGCCTTAAAACAGTCATTGTAGCAGAGGCGTTCATTCATGGGGAAGATGCTAATCACGTGTATTTAGACGAAACATCTAGTGTAGACACTTTTGCTGACCTAGTTGGTTGTGCAGCAGCTTTGCAGGATCTGAATCTATTCGAATCCCGGATCTTATCTACAAAGGTTGCAGTTGGAGGGGGGACCGTAACATTCTCCCATGGAACTGTACCTAATCCAACTAGTGCGGTCCTTGAGATATTTAAGGGTAAACATTTTGTTCTCGCAGGAGGTCAGGTTAGCGAAGAGATAACGACTCCAACTGGCGCTGCCATTCTAGTTAATCTTGCCTCTGAAAGTATTAACCACTACCCAACATTTACGCCCCTAAAAATAGGATACGGTGCAGGACAGAAAATATTCGGTCATCTCCCAAACATATTGAGATTCATAATTGGCGGGTCATCGTTGGCCAGCGAAGCGTACTCAGATACCAGCTGTCTTATAGAAACCACTGTGGATGATATTTCCGGAGAAATTATCGGAAATTTGATAGAACAATTATCAGCAGGAGCTGTGAAGGATGTCATTGCAATACCAGGTATAGGTAAGAAAAACCGACCTACACACTTAATTAGAATTATATGTGATCATGCGAACCTAAATAATGTCTTGACGACTCTTTTCAGGGAAGCAGGTACAATTGGTGCAAGATTCCAAGAGATACAACGATTGGTTCTCCCGAGGGGCATTGTAACCGTTCCAGTCAATATTTCTGGCTATGATTTTAACGTCCGCGTCAAAATTAGTAGGGGATTGAACGCTGAGGCATTAGGAGTTAAGCCGGAGTTCGACGACGTCAAGGATATCGCTTCTACTACTGGAATTTCGGTCAAGAGAGCTATGGAGCTAGTGAGCGCTCAAATAACTTACAAAATAAATGTGGGATAAAGAATGTCGCATGAGACAGATCCTTTTCCAGAGCTGATCCGATGGTTTTCAAGAAACGGTACTCGAGTAATTGTGGCTCTATCTGGTGGAGTCGACAGCGCTGTGGTGGCTCTTGCAGCAAAAAAAGCTTTCGGAGATAATTCTATAGCAATTACTGCAAATTATAAAACATTATCGCAGGAAGAGTTGTCCTCTGCTTATGTTGTTGCAGAGGAGATAGGTATTCGGCACAAGTTGATTCAATATGACGAAGTGGCAAATTCCGACTTTGCGAGGAATGATCAGCTCAGATGTTATCATTGTCGAAAAGAACTGGGAATGAGACTATTGCAGGAAGCGAGTAAATTGGATGCAAACCTCATCGTGGATGGAACGCATTTAGATGATATTGGCAACAACAGGCCCGGAATTAGAGCTTTGGAGGAATGTAATGTGAGAAGTCCAATGCTTGAATTATCCATCTCCAAGGCCCAAATCCGCGCAATTGCGAGGAAATTCAAACTTTCGATACACGATAAACCTTCAAACTCATGTCTTGCATCACGTATCCCACAGGGCACTAGAGTTACTTACGAAAAACTTGCGAGGATTGAGAAATCAGAGACTATTGTGAAAGAATTATTTAATCTCAGGCAGGTTCGGGTAAGGGATCATGGAGACATTGCAAGAATTGAGGTTCAAAAGGAGGAGATTATCCTTTTGTTTGATGTGGGGAAATTACAAAACTTGGACACGCTTCTAAAGGAACTTGGCTTCAAATATGTTTCGATAGACGCAAAAGGGTACCGTACCGGAAGTCTGGTCTCGACTTCAAACTAAAGAAGATGTCCACATCAGGTGGTACTTCCTTGCCAATCTACCTTGACAATGCCGCATCGACCCCAATATTGGACGAGGTTATAAGAGAAATGTTACCTTACTTTAAAGAATATTATGGGAACCCGTCTTCTCTGCATAGATTTGGGAGGGTAACGATGCGAGCAATCGAATGTGCTAGAGCGCGAGTTTCTTCTCTGATCGGGTGCAAGCTGCACGAAATAATTTTCACCTCTGGAGGAACCGAAGCAAATAATCTTGCGATCAAAGGTATTGCAGAGCTTGTTCGAAAATTAAATCCAAAAAAAAATTGTATTATAACTAGTGCTATAGATCATGAATCTGTTCTGGAAGCTTTTAGAGATCTAGAAAAAAAGGGGTTCGATGTAAGTTACTTGCCAGTCACAAGAGAGGCCCAGATCGAAACCGCTGCTCTCAAACGAGCTATAATAGGTGACAGAACAGCGTTAGTAAGCATAATGTTTTCAAATAACGAAGTGGGCACAATACAACCTATCAGGGAACTCGCAACGATAACTCACCAGAAAGGAGGGCTATTTCATACTGATGCCGTTCAGGCGGTAGGAAAAATTCCTATCGACGTCAAACACTTAGGAGTAGATCTTCTTTCGGCATCCTCCCATAAGATTAATGGGCCAAAAGGTGTGGGGGCATTGTACAAACGTGAGGGTTTGAAATTAGCTGCGATAATTCACGGCGGAGGCCAAGAATCAACTCTCAGATCTGGTACCGAAAACGTTCACGGAATCGTAGGTTTTGGAAAAGCTTGCGAAATTGCCGCGCAAAGACTGGTTACTTCCGAAACAGAAATTCGAGCACTTAGAGACTATTTGATCGATCGAGTGCTGTATGAAATACCTAACTCTCGTTTAAACTGTTCTACCCAAAAGAGGATTGCCAATATCGCCCATTTCACATTTTTTGGAGTCAACGGCGAAGACCTTATCATCAAACTCGATGAACTCGGGATCGCTGCCTCCACCGGATCCGCTTGTTCGTTAAGGCATCGGAGGCCATCACACGTCCTAAAGGCCATGGGATTCTCGTACGCGGAGTTAACTGGCTCTCTTCGTTTAAGCATCGGCATCTTAAATACCAAGCAGGAAATAGATCAGGCTGTTTCAATTTTGTCACAGGCAGTGGAAGAATTACGAAAAATTTCTCCATTCGAATTAGGAACTGATGAACAAAATTGATCGACAGCGGTATTATATCCTATCTGGCAATTTCATGTGTATTTGGCAAAAACATCATCTCCATGTTGAGTTTTGAGCTACCATATGTTAATACGAAAATTGACGAGTGGAGCAGCTTCAGCAGCGAGAACCATTCTTTCGTTTTTACCTGCCGCTGTTGATACCTGAGATGTGTAATTTGAGGGCCGCCATACTCGACCTATAGCGCGTATAGGCAAATAATGTTCTTAACTTTGTTGTGTTGAACGATTACAAACGTCAGCTCACAAAGAATTGTAGCTTAGATGATAAATTTAGATCCTTGAGAAGAGGTACTTCGTATCAAGGCGCTCCTATGCTCGACGAAAATGACAACCTGAATAAAACCAATTAACAGCAAATCAAGGATGTGCTAAAGTGAGCAGTAAAAACCAAAAAAACAGGTAAATCCTTTACTCGATTATTGCGACAACGTCGTACCGGCCTACTGTAGTTCCTTGTTTGACCTTTATTTCACGTATGTTGCCATCTTTATGCGCTTTAATTGCTACCTGCATCTTCATAGATTCAAGTATTATTACAGAGTCACCGGCCTTTACGGCTGATCCTGCATTTAGTACTATGTTTACTACTCTGCCAGGAATTTGGCTGGTTAAATTGTTATTTCCGATAGAGACTGTCGACGATAACGTCTTGTAAATCAAGTCAGCAAATCTGAAGTGTTTTTTTATTGTCAATGGGTGCCCATCGAGAAGAATCGTTGTTTCAGAGCTGTTAGATCGAAGTATCCTCGCGTGATGAAATGAATTCTCAAATATGAATTCAACTTCGTCTGTGCCCGATTTCAGGAGCCGGACTTGATACTCTTTTCGATTTATCTTTAATATAACCAATCCGTTGCTGAGTGAATGGACTACTTCTCCATCTACTTCCTGTTGCGCCTCAGCTACCTTAAACTCCACTATTGCTCCGCCCCAGGTTCTTCCAGCTCGAGGCCCTCGCGCTTTTCTTCATAGCGGAGAAATCGCCCCCTATTCTCCTAATGGATTCTGATTGCAGGAGTATCGCGGCTATTGCCACCAAGGCATTCCTTTTAGACATATCCCTGTATTCTCTGCGCATTACATCTAGCATGTTCAACCTATCAAGATAATCTGTGGAGAGATCTCCTCTGATAAACTCAGCGTTATTCATTATTGTTTCATGTAAAGGTATAGTCGTGTTAATGCCCTCGACGCTAAACTCCCTCAATGCATTTTTCATTCTCGAGCGAGCTTCTTGATGGTCTTGGCCCCATGTGATTATTTTTGCGACCAAGGAGTCGTAATAACCTGATACAGTACATCCAGTGTAAAGGTAGCTATCTACTCTAATTCCAGGGCCTTGCGGGAGATTGCATTGGCCAACCGTACCGACCGAGGGTGCGAAGTCGTAAAAAGGATCTTCTGCATTGATTCGGCATTCAATCGAACATCCATGCATTTTGAGGTCTCGTTGCTTAAAAGAAATTTCTTCCCCTTGAGCAATGGATATTTGTAGCTTTACAAGGTCCAATCCTGTCACTAGTTCTGTGACTGGATGTTCAACCTGAAGTCTAGAATTTATCTCAATAAAATAAAAATTCCCGTCTTTATCTCGCAAGAATTCCGCTGTGCCAGCATTGAGGTAATTTACGATTTCGGCTGCTTTGATTGCAATTTCTCCTATTCGTTGCCTCGTTTCTGCGCTAACCACGGGAGAGGGTGACATTTCGATCAGTTTCTGATGCCTCCGCTGGATAGAACATTCACGTTCAAATAGATGCCTAGTGTTCCCATATGAATCTCGAACAAGTTGAAATTCTATATGCCTTATTCGTTCGAGACCCTTCTCGACATAGAGCGCGGCCTTCCCGAAAGCGGCCTTTGATTCGGCGGCAGCGATCTCGAATTCCTGTCTTAACTGCTTCTCGTCTTTTACCAGTCTAATACCCCTACCGCCACCGCCAAATGCTGATTTTAAGAGAACTGGATAACCAATATTACGAGCAATGCTCTCTGCCTTGTCAACGTCATCAATAATTCCGTCACTGCCAGGAATAACCGGTATGTTTGCCTTCTTCATTAGTGCTTTGCATTTCATCTTGTCACCTGTCACAGCCATGGCTCTACTGTTTGGCCCGATGAAGATGATACCTTTCTTCTCACACATATCTGCAAAATTTTCATCCTCAGATAAAAATCCGTAGCCGGGGTGAATTGCATCTGCTCCAGCCGTCGTTGCAGTCTCAATAATCTTCTTAGTATTGAGGTAGCTTTCTGAAGCAGTAGAGTGACCGATGTGATATGCCTCGTCAGCTCTTTTTACATGGAGAGATCGCGCATCTTCGTCGGAGTAAACGGCGATGGCCTTAATTCCAAGCTCCTTGGACGCACGGATAATTCTAAGTGCTATCTCGCCTCGATTTGCAATTAAAATGCTGGAAATAACTCGGCCCATTATTCTCGCCCCTTTCTACAAATTTATGTTGCCATGTTTTCTTAACGGTCTAGAATCCTTCTTGTTTGCAAAAGCATCTAGTGAATGGATTATCATTGGCCTAGTCTCTGCAGGATCTACTACTGCATCAATGATACCTTTCTCGGCTGCTATGTATGGATTAGCAAACTTATCGCGGAATTCCTTGGCCAGTTTCTTTTTAGTAGTCACAGCATCAAGAGATTGTTTCAAATCTCTTCTATGTATTATTGTTATGGCAGCCTCGGGACCAAGAACGGCGATTTCAGCGGTAGGCCAAGCACAATTCAAATCCGTACCTAAATTTTTACTTCCCATTGCAATATACGCACCACCATACGCTTTACCAACTATACAAGTTATCTTAGGAATTGTCGCCTCACAGTATGCAAAAAGTAGCTTGCTGCCGTGTCTAATTATTCCATTGCTTTCTTGATCCGCTCCCGGCAGATAACCAGGAGTATCCACAAGAGTAACAATTGGGATATTAAATGAATCACAAAATCTAATAAAACGCGCTGCCTTGCACGACGAATTGATATCCAATGCGCCGGCTAGGTACATAGGTTGATTAGCTACAATCCCGATAGACCTGCCGCCCATCCGTGCAAACCCTACAATTATATTCTCTGCAAACAATTCGTGAACTTCAATAAATTCGCCGCTATCCGCAATCGACTTTATAATTTGCTTCATGTCGTATTGCTCATACGGATTTTCAGGCAATATGTTCACAAGGTTTGGATCGATTCTATTTACATCGTCGGTTGTCTCAAGCAGGGGAACCTCCTCAGCATTGTTCTGGGGAAAAAAAGACAATAGTGTCTTTATCTTATCTATGCAATCATACTCATTTTTAGCCACAAAATGTGCTACGCCTGATTTCGAGGCGTGCGTTCTAGCACCGCCTAATTCTTCGAATGACACATCCTGGCTCAGGACTTCTTTTACTACTTCCGGGCCGGTTACGAACATCTGGCCAACGTTTTCCACCATTATGACAAAATCAGTCATGGCTGGAGAGTATACTGCTCCACCTGCACACGGGCCCATACTGGCTGTAATCTGGGGAATTACACCTGAAGCCATTGTATTTCTAAAAAAGATATCGCCGTACCCGTCTAAGCTCATCACACCCTCCTGAATTCTGGCCCCCCCGGAGTCTATAATACCGATGAGTGGCGCGCCAGATTTCAATGCGTGATCCATTAACTTGGAAACTTTTCTTCCGGCCATTTCGCCCAAGGAACCTCCTAAAATTGTAAAGTCATAGGCATACACGAAAACCCGACGGCCGTTCACAGAGCCAAACCCGGTGACAACACCGTCTCCATAGTATTTTTTTTCATTTGTATCTTCGCTCCGAGATGTAACATATTTGTCTATCTCAACGAATGTATTTGCATCCAAAAGAATGTCAATTCGTTCTCTGGCTGTTAACTTACCTTTCGAGTGTTGAGCTTCGACCTTCTCCGCTCCGCCGCCACCCTCCGCCAATTTTTTCAGATGATACAGTCGCTTGATTTTTTCATCGTGCATGTAGAAATGCATTTAATGCCTATCCTGCCTATATAAATTCATTACAGAAAATGGCTACACCCAAATCCTTCTGATAAGAGGATGCCAGCTATTGATCCTGCATTATGTCACATTGTGACTCAACTAAAGAATTTAAAAAAGACTCACTCCTTGAATTCAGTCTCTAAGTCCTGCCCTTCCACCGCGGGCTCGGCGAAAGTAGATCATGCCTAAATTATAATTTTCAAATAAAGCCTGGAGAGCCTCAATTTCTCCCATAAGCAATCTAATCTTTAAGCTATTCCGTTCAGGATTTAACTTTAATTTTTCTAACTGTTCATTTTTTTCCACTAACATCTTTGCTATGTCTCGCTCGTAATCACTTGACATTCCTAGATGCCTTACAATTAATTCCGATTTTAGTCTTTGCTATTCTATTCACATCCCTTGGTATCTCGGAGTAAGTTAGCGTGTAATCGGCATGCAGCGCAGAATCTGAGAATGCAATTATATGCACTTGGTGCTTGAAGCATCACCTTTAATCGAATCCAAATTAGTTGCACTGCCTATAAGGTCATTCGGGATTCGTTCTTTCAGTGGGTTGCGAAATACGGATATATTATTCGCCTGAAAAATGTTATACGGCTTATGCATGTTTTTGCAACCAACACCTAATATTTATCACTATTCTTGCAAAAATGATCATCCATTTAAATAAAAAAATAACCTAGATCCAACCTGCGTTGGTTTTGGTCTGCATCTACTTTAGACTTTCATTGTCCCATTCATGTTCTTTTGTAAAAGTGCAAAAAGGTCTCTCCTATTTAGTTCGTTGTACCAATATTGATTATAATGACTCACAGTCAGAAACAGAAATTCTAAGAATGGTTTGTGCTCAAAATCCTCAGGAAGCAAGTCAACAGCAAGCTTGGCTTCGTCGAGGTAATTTTTCCCCTTTTTAATTGTAAGTTCAAACCCTTTCTTGACATCTCCACTCAAGATCGAAAAGAACAGAGGCCATGATGGGATCTTGATGCGACCATTTCTAATTGCGTCTTGGATTTCATTTCCGCAGCCCACAGATTCGCCAGCCTTTGCCATTCCTAAATGAAAAATATCAGCCAGTGGTCGACGATTTAGTGCCATGTTTCTACCAGCTGTTCCCATTATTGCTCGGTACTTCTTGTAACAACCTATCATATTTTCGTCGCTTATCGATTCAGGTTTTGTTTTCAGCTTTGCGTCTATATATTGGCCAATTCTTGCGTCCTTAAAGCCTTCTTCGAAGGCCTTTAAGATGGATTCTCCACCCTGTGAAATTTTTTGCCTTGCGATCTCGAGGATGTACGGATTCATCAATTTGTAGTCATCCAGGTAGTCGAGGTCCTCATCTTTATCAATGATCCTGTCCATCGGTTCACTAAGATCAATAGCAATAATATGGCCATCTATAATCGCGTTCCTCATTTCCGTCGGAACCGTTTCTTTTTGATATTGTGATGCACCGTCAAATAATGCGTGCAGTACTGGGAAGGTCATGATTACAAAATTAGAATTTAAGAGCCTGTCCACACGGTCGGCCAGTACCTCGGGTTTTGATATTCTTGTCCTCACCTCATCGATTTTGTGGTCGTCTAAGCCTAATTCAGGCGATCCTATTTCCTCGGTAAATCTCTTAAGTGTAGTTGATGGATTAGTGTCAGAAATGATCTGCGTGTGTAATGAAAGTAAATATCTCTTCGTGAAATCTCGAAATTCTTGTTCATTATTTTGGTTATATTTATGAAATTGCTTGTAACCCTTCTCACGTAGGATAATATGTTTTATAATATCTTTCCCTGATTTAGTACTCATCAGAGCGCTTTTCTTGAATATGAATTCGTCCTTACTGCTCATGTATGCGTTTCAATATATTAGCTCGTTATTTAACTTTAATATGGCGATATCATCAAAATACTTAGTATGACTCAGAGTTTATGTACGATTATTAGGATACTCCTAGTAACGAAATATCCATTCCTCTCTATCTGGAAGCCATAGCGATGCGCTCTTGTTCATTCTTCTTCTTTATTGCATGACTTGACATATCATTGGTTGCCGCCGAAACTATTTCTTTGGCTAGAGCTTCATCAATTGTTTGAGGATTGGAGTGGCTCGATTCTCGTACACCCTCAGCTATGAATCTAAGGGCAAGATCAACTCTACGTAGCGGCGCGACATCTACTGATACATGATACACTACTCCCCCGTACACTATACGAGTAGTGTCCTCATTTGGCGATGCGTTTTCGATGGCGCTTACTAGCAATTCCACCGGATTTTTTCCTGTCTGTAAATGAATTATATCTAGGGCAGTTCTGATTACAGTTAACATCTTTGCTTTTTTGCCACCCATCCTGCCTGTATTTTTTGCATATCTTTTTCCGAAATGCATCATCTTGTTAGCCAATCTTTCTATAATGTTTACATCTGCTTTCTTGAACCTCTGGCGCACATGTCTCCCTGACGTACTCGGAATAACTGCCGGTTTTAAAGATATAACTTTTTGAAGGCCTAAGTCCTTTATTTGGATTTTGTCAGTAACCCATCTGTTGAATAACAATATATTGACATGTTCTTTACCACTCATTTCTGCTATCTCCTCGGTTTCTCTTTCTTACCTCGAACGAGCTCGTTTAAGGAAACACCGTTTACCTTAAAAACTTGCCATCTGACGCCAGGTATATCTCCCATTGCTCCTCCCATTGACCCACCAATACCTTCTAGTATGACCTCATCATGTTCGTCGACAAAATTTAGTGCACCATCCCTTGGAAGAAAAGCTGTGATTGATTTCCCGTTTTTGATTAGCTGGACTCTCACACACTTTCTGACGGCGGAGTTAGGCTGTTTTGATTCTATACCGACCTTTTCCAACACAATCCCCCTCGCCTGTGGAGCACCCTCCAAAGGATTGGCCTTCTTATCCAACATTAGCATTCTTCTCTTGTAGTACTTGTTGGACCATTTGCCCCGGTTCCTTTTCGTTCGTAAAACTCGCCCTGCGAATAAGCCTAATGGAGATCTAGCCATTCAGAAATTCACCTGACTCGTACTTTCTGAGCTCTGTTCAGGGCTCACGATCAGAACATTAGATATTTGGAAGTAACGTTTTGCAAGTAGCCTTGCTTTCTCTGCGTTCCTGCCCTCGCGACCTACAACAACCCCTTTTCTCTTTGGGTCGACAAAGACAACAGCCTGTTTTGATCCATCGGATCGTTCATTAATCTTAATGTCATTAACCATTTCAGAGTTCAAAATATTACGAATAAATTCAGACGCGTTATCAGAATATTCCACTAGCTCAACTTTTTTTGCAACGACATTCTGTAACTGCTTAATTGTTGCTCCCCCTTTACCAATTGCTAGTCCCATGTGACCTTTGTTAACGATAAAAATAACACGCTCCATTTTGTCGTCAACAATGCAATCTCTAGCACTTGCACTTGTAATACTCTGGAACAAAGATATCAAACGAAGTTCGTCCGGAGTCAGTTTGATCTTTTCAGTCATTTCATAATACCTCTACGATAAGTGCAATTTGAAGGGTTCAAACGACAATTCATGCTGATTGCTACAGTCCAATTTAAGTCTTCACGCTGTTACCCTTAGCATACCGGCGCAGCAACCTAACATGACGGATTGTCCTTCGAAATCGGAATTTATACAAATTGGTTCGCACTCTTCCCCCTATCTCTGGCAAATAGTTCACACAGCTTTTCATTATATCAAGAAACCCGATTTGGAACTCAATTCCATACTTCTCGTTTTCGTCAGCGTGTCTGTCCGTTAAAGTTTTCTCATGGTATGAAGGCTATTCGGTCTTGAGCGCAACCACAGCAACTCTGAAAGGTTTGCCGCATAGTTTGCCTAACTGCGTGGAATTACCATCAAACTGATAAATCGGAACTCCTGCGGCTGGAGCCTGTTGTTCAAGTTCTCGTTTGGTTTTAGCGTCAGCAGACCTTGAAATTACGATAAGTTTTGACCCTTTTATAGACTGGAGTGCCTGTTTATGGCCACACTTGAATTTGCTACCGGCGAGTGCTTCTTTAAGTGCTTTCTCTATCTTCAGCATTTTTTTCTTTCACCTGCATATAGAGATCTACCATTCCTGTGCCCACAGGTACAGTAGCACCTACTATAACGTTTTCTGTCACACCTCTTAATGTCTCTACTTGTCCTTCAAGTGAAGCCCTGGCTATGGTCGGTACTGTGATTTCGAAAGCCGCGCGTGCTAAAACGGAAGTCTTAGTTCCAGCAATACCGTGTCTACCGATCTGCTGCAAATATCCTTTCGAGGTCATAAGATCTGCTACTAGCATTATGTGCCTAATGTCGACTTCCAAACCCTGCTCCTCTAATGTGTTGGTGATCTCTTTTACCAGAGCGGTTCGCGCGGCTTCAATTCCTAGTGTCTGCCATATTTCATACACGTTATTGGTCGTGATTCTAGATGTGTCAATCCCTTTGATCGCCACCACCTTTGAAAGGTTCGATCCGGCAGTCTGAATGACCCATTCCTCCTCTTGTTTTACGATCGTCACTCTTTCAATATCAGGCACTCCTTTTACTCTTGTATTCAGGAGCTTATTCTTTAAGGCGAGAAGAGTCTGTGCATCGGGCTCGCCAGGGATAGCCAATTTGATTAAAAATTTCTTTTCATTGATAGAGATCTCGTATTTCTTTTTGGACCCTTTCAGTACCAGATAGACATCTTGTAACTCACAGCCTCGCTCTGCAAGCTTCGTTTCTGATAAGTGGAACGTAAGATCCCCTCCGTAATCAACGTCGGTCTTTTCAATCAAATCGCTTACCCGCGTATAGATTATTTCCTTAGCTACCTCCAGTGCTTTTTCTCTGCTTATCCGATATTCTTTATCAAGATATATGTCCATCGTTGGCGTTACGGGCTTTTTCCTAGCGTCTACTAATTCGATCAATCTTGGCAATCCCAGTGTTACATTTCTTTCCTTAACTCCTGCAAAGTGGAAGGTCCTTAGAGTCATCTGCGTGCCAGGTTCGCCTATCGACTGTGCCGTGACGACTCCTGCAGCCTCTCCAGGCTCCGCCATCGCCCTGTTAGTCAGATCAAGTGTTTTTTTCAGAACCCTATCAATCCCTTCCCTACTCAACCTGTTTTCGGAAAGAATGGTTTGCAAGTCATTCTGTATTTTTGGATTAAGCTCTGTTGCATATTTTGCGACAACTGTTTTTATTTCCTGCTCTGTTGCCCTTCTGCCATCGTCTTCAACGATCTCGCTTCCAATTAACCTTGAAATATTGACGGCTTCGCCGTGGTCGCTCTTTGCTGGATCGATCCCATCTTCACCATACAAGTACTGAATAATGTTTCCATGAGGATCTCTCACAGTTTGATCATATTCTATTTTTAAATGTTCAAGAGCATTTATCAGTCTTCTCTGCATGTACCCTGATTGTTGGGTTCTTACCGCTGTATCGACCAAACCCTCTCTCCCTCCCATTGCGTGGAAGAAGAATTCCAAGGGGTTTAACCCATCTCGGTAATTTGATTTCACAAATCCTTTAGCATCTGGGTTCGTATCATTAGTTTTAAAATGAGGTAGGGCTCTGTTACGGTATCCTTTGTAAATCCTCCTTCCCCTAATAGATTGTTGACCTAAAGCCGCCGTCATTTGGCCTATATTAAGAGTTGAACCCCTAGCGCCGGTGGATGCCATTATAACTCCTGAATTGTCGTCTGGAAATGCTCTATCGGCTGATTTTCCCGCTCTATCCCTTGCTCTTGACAATTCATTAACAACATAGAGTTCTAAGGCGTCCTCTGGGGCCAGTCCTCTTGTTAACGGTAGTGAGCCATCCTTGTATTGCTGAATAAGATCATGAACCTTCTCATATGCCTTTTGAATAACATTTGTAATCTCTTCCTTTTTTTCAGGCTCTAGCCAGAGGTCAGAATAACCGTATGAAAAACCTCTATGAGTGATATATGTCTTCAGCATAATCAGGATCGAATCAAGAAATCTCCGAGCAACATCATTACCGTAATCCTTCACAATTCTATGGAGGACGCTATCTGGCTCCTCAGCCCCGATCGAGGCCTTATCTATGACTCCGCTAAGTAGATCCCCATTCTTTATGACAACATCCCTTCCTTCGCCTTTAATTGCTTTGTTCCATTTTGAAGTGATCACGAAGTTAAAATCCCGAGGGAGAAAAAGGCTGAACAGTTGTTTCCCAGAAAACAATTTTTCTCCATCTTTGTTAACGTGCGGTTCAGGGAGGGTACCTTTGTATCCGCCTATCAGAGCAAAGTTTGCAAATTCTTCTTTCGTCAGGGTGGTGCCATCACTAGTAAGAATGAATGCACCGGTGATGAAGTCCCTTATTCCGCCTATAATCGGCCCTCCGTACCTAGGCGATATCAATTGATCTTGGACTCTCATTAATAGAGCTGCTTCAGCTCTTGCTTCTTCGCTTTGTGGAACATGAAGGTTCATCTCATCCCCGTCAAAGTCCGCATTGTATGGAGGACAAACCGCCGGATGCAACCTGAAGGTACGATAGGGGAGAACCCTAACATAGTGCGCCATGATGGACATACGATGTAGCGACGGTTGTCTGTTGAAAATCACAATATCTCCATCGGAAAGGTGCCTTTCAACCATATAGCCGGCAGCAAGAGACTCAGCAATTATCTTCCTATCATTAACATAATCAAGTCTTATCTTAACACCATCCGGTCTTATAATATAGTTTGCACCCGGATAGATATTTGGCCCGTTAATGACTAATTTCTTTAATTCATCCGTATTCCACTGAGAAATTGTTTCTGCAATGGTGAGTTTTTTAGCGACATCGACCGGTACGCCGACCTGAGAGATTCCAAGATTCGGGTCGGGTGAGATTACAGTTCTGCTAGAGAAATCTACTCTCTTTCCTGACAGGGAGCCTCTAAACCGTCCCTCTTTACCTTTCAGTCTTTGGGTAAGCGTCTTTAGGGGTCTACCCGAGCGGTGGTGAGCTTGTGGGATACCAGAAACTTCATTGTCAAAGTATGTAGTAACATGGTACTGTAATAGATCTACCAGATCCTGTACGATAAGTGGTGGCGTGCCAGCTTCTTTACTTTCTTTTAGCCTTTGATTAACTCGAATAATATCGACGAGTTTATGGGTCAAATCATCTTCTGATCTGATCCCAGTTTCTAGAATGATAGATGGTCTTACCGTCACCGGTGGTACTGGCAGGACTTGAAGCACGAACCACTCCGGTCTCGCAGTCCTTGGATCGTACCCCAAGAGCGCAAGGTCTTCATCCGAAGTATGCAACAGCCTCTCCCTAATAGTGATAGGAAGCAACCGATTTTCACCCGCATCAGTCTTCTCTACGAAGATTGTCGGTTTCGTAAATACAAGATCGTTTTGCTCTTTTTGGCAATGAGGACAAATCCTTACCTTCTTGGCTTTTTCGATAATGTCTGCCTTGACGTTTTCCAACGTGATAACTGCATATGCAGCTTTGCTATCTCTCAGATGCTGGTATTTCGCGAGTTCTTCAGCGCTAAGTTTTAGCCTATTACATGATCTGCAGGTGATTAAGAGCAGCTTATGGATATCATCGACGAAAGCGATGTGTAAAACGGGCTCAGCTAATTCGATATGTCCGAAATGACCGGGGCATTTAGCCGAAGTGTTACCGCAGGTAGCGCATTTCTGACCAGGCTCTAATGTCCCGAGTCTGTTATCCATCAATCCGCCCTGTACCGGCATGCCGTCCTCATCATAAGTCTCAGGCGCTGTAATCTCTGCGACGCTGAACTTGCGCACTTCTACTGGTGACCAAACGCTAAATTTAATTCCGCCAAGGACTTTTACAGGTTGTTCCATTTTCCCCAAAACACCCCTTTGTTAAACTTTCTCCTTCGCTATCAAACGGGGAGCGATGTTAAGACTCATCATCTCTTGCAACAGGAGTTTGAAGGCATAAGCGATTACCACCGATGAAATCTTTGCCTTTTCACCGTCGACTCTGCAAACGTACCTGCGTTGCTTCACATCGTAATAGGATAACAAGCCACACCGTTCGCAAACATTAACTTCGGCTTTATCAGACTCTTCTAATAATCTGTCTTTGAGCATCATTGAGGCTCCGTATGCGATTAGGCAATCTCGTTCCATCTCCCCGAACCTCAAGCCACCCCCCCGTGCCCTCCCCTCTGTTGGTTGTTTAGTAAGCATCTGGACCTGTCCTCTTGCCCTGCTGTGTATCTTGTCTGCAACCATATGGTGCAGTTTTTGGTAATAGACTACACCTACGTAAACATCGGCAGGAAACTTTTTGCCTGACCTGCCTTCATACATAGCTTCCTTGCCGCTATACTTGAATCCATACTCCTCCAAGACACCCTTCAAATCGTATAATTTCTCGCCAAGAAATGCAGAGCCATCGACAGCACGACATCGCAAGGAAGCAGCTTTGCCTCCTAATGACTCCATAAACTGCCCAACAGTCATACGTGAAGGGAAAGCATGTGGATTTATCATAATGTCTGGTACAACACCATCTTCAGTATAAGGCAAGTCTTCTTGGCTTACCAGCATACCTATTACACCTTTCTGACCGTGTCGCGAAGCAAATTTGTCCCCGATTTCCGGAATGCGCATGTCCCGCACTCTTATCTTATACATTTTACCTCCCTCTATTGACTGAGTCATGATAACCGTATCCACTACGCCGTTTTCTGATGGCCTCACACCCACTGAAGTGTCTCTGCGGTAGGGACCCTTCACCTCAAATTCCTTGTACTCTTCCATAAATCTAGGAGGAGAAGTCCTGCCGATCAAAATATCGCCACCCGTAACAACTGCTTCGTGCATAATGGCCCCATCTTGCTCTAGTAAACGGTATGCTTTTTCTCCCCTGAAGCCCCTGATATTAGCATCTGATGCTGGAAGCTCGAAGGTATCCTTCATTCCACCAGGGTACTGTTTCGATTCAGCTTCATATACCCTGTAAAAGAATGTTCTCCCAAGTCCTCTTTCGACTGAGGATTTGTTGAACACGATTGCATCTTCGATATTATAACCCTCAAATGGTAAAACAGCGACAACAGCATTCTGCCCAGTTGGGCGATCATCAAGACCTAGTAGATTAATTGCCTTAGTACTGACCATGGGTGTCTGTGCGTATAGCATAAAATGCTGCCTCACGTAAGTGCTAGCATTCATCAAAGGCGTAGAAAAACCAAGACTCTGTTTGGCCATGGCACTTTCATACGTATTCCGCGGCGATTGATTGTGTTCAGGATATGGGATTATGGAAGCTCCTACTCCAAGAATAGCTGACGCAAATATTTCGAGATGCGTGTGTGTAATTTCTATGTGTGCCACTTCGACAGCTACATAGCAGTTCTCTTCTTCGTTTGCATCTACCAGTTCTATCATGCCCATATAGAGTAGGTCAGTCCATGATAGAAATTTCTTGCTAACCTTCTCGATTATTTCATCGGTTACGAGAGCCCTACCATCTTTAACTACTGCTAACGGTCTAAGAACTCTCCCAGCGTTACAACTTACGTAAAGGCGCTTAGTGGCATTGTCGTTCAATGAGGAGTAAAAGTATATGCCAATATGAGGATGAATTTTTCCTGACCTCCTCATGTCTTTAAGGGCAATTGATAAGCGGCGTCCGTCCTCAGCATATCCTATTAATCGGCCGTCGACAAATATTCTAGCGCCGATGCTCCTTAGCTTTTCGTTGGCCTCATCAACGTGTTCCACTCCAAATTCGAATAACTTTTCCACAATTTCAGCAGAGGAGACACTTACTGAAATCACCGCCGAAAGCGCTAAATTCTTTACTAGTCCACAGTTAGAACCTTCCGGTGTTTCAGCAGGACAGATCCTACCGAAATGCGTAGCGTGCAGATCTCTTGCCTCAAAGTTCGGTTGGCTTCTGCTTAACGGAGACTGGATTCGGCGTAGGTGACTGATGGTTGACATGTAATTTGTTCTATCAAGTAATTGAGTAACTCCAACTCTACCGCGGCCCCAGTTACCAGTTGCAATAGCGTTATTGAGTTTGTCGGAAATGATACCTGGCCTCACAGCCGCGGCAACGGCATTGATACCACGTTTCTGACCAGATCGCTCAAGTTGGTATTTCATGTCCCGAATTAGATTGCGGAATGCAGTTCTAAATAAGTCTGCAAGCATTTGGCCGGCAAACTTGATTACTTTATTTCCATAGTGATCTTTATCATCGGAATCAACCCATGAGAGCTTGAGCTCGATCAGTTTACTCGTGGCTTCTCCTAGGAACAATGCCTTTTCATGTCGGTTATCAGGATTCTTTCCGAGATGTGGGAGCAATCCCCAATCAAGCAATGTCTCTGCACGCTTTATTTGAAACTCCTCGAGCATTCCCGGTGCGATTCTTTTACTGATATATACGATAGCATCCCTACTCGTAATAATCTCGCCAGATTTCTCAAATGAAGGCTCGAGTTCATCTTGAATGGTCTTATTCAACGTCACGGCACTCGCTATATCTCTGTCTGACTCCAAACCCAAGGCCCGCACCAAGGTGATTAACGGGATATCGACAGGAGAGCCTGGAATCTTCCCAACTACAGACCCATCGGGTCGCATAATCAACTCCAGTTTCGCTCTGTAACCTACGATGGAAGAATAGACTTTTGCTTTGTAAAGCAATGCCCCGGTGGTCTCTTCAGAATCCACAATAATCTTGTTATAAGAAAGGTCTTCTAAGCCAACAATAACACGCTCGGATCCATTTATTACGAAGTAGCCGCCCGGATCGCGGGGGTCTTCACCCAGTTCTATTAGCTTTGCATCAGGCAAATTGTGTAAGATACATGCATTAGATTTGACCATTACCGGCATATCCCCGACATGAATAAACCTAGATTCTAAAATTTTTCCATCTTCCACAATGCTACATTCAAGCATGATCGGTGATGCATAAGTAAGGTTACGGAGCCTGGCTTCCATTGGGGCAACATGTGTGATAGAACCATCTAGCTCCATTATCCTTGGTTGTTGTAATTTTATTTTCCCAAGCTTAATTTTATATGGATATTCAGCCGTCTCAATTTCAATTTCTCCAACTTCATCGATGATACTCTGTAGTCCACGTTCCATGAATTCGTTGTAAGAATTTAAGTGCTGTCTGGCAATGCCATCCCTTCGTAAAACATCATTAATTATCGGCCACATCATAATAAATCAAGCTTCTACCACGTAGCGGTAATATACACTTTCACCTGCGGTGGCGCTTTTCCGGGTAATTTTTATTATATCACCAGGTCTCACGTCAAGATCCACTATTCCCTTATCATTTATCATTATGTATGGGAGCTGACTTGGTTTCGTATTATATTTTTTTAAAATATCCTCTGCTTGACTCTTCGACAAAATTTCGTGTTTCGGTTGATATGTATGATTGGTAATCTCTACTACTTTTTTCTCGATAGACAACTTTCAACAGCATCTCCTATATTCGTCTGGTGACAAGCAGAGACAGATAGTCCACTTCGTCATCCTCGAATCCTCAAGTATCATTCGCATGCATATATAAGTATATTGTAATATCGCTTCGATGAGACGAACTCAAAAAAAAAGAGTATGACTACCGTTACAATTGTTGCACGGATATTGATTGTTGCGGATACGGATTGTAATCGGCTTAGGGTCGTTTGCTCAAGCAGGGAAGATTGGCAATGTAGAGAGCCTGGTGAACGTTAATAGCGCTATTGGCTTATAAGTTTAGCAAGTGGAGGAATTATAAATAATATTACTACAGCGCTTACGCTAAAGTATTTCTTCAACATCGAATTGAGGTTACCATCCTACCTCATAGGAATACTGTAGACCTTTGAATAACGAGGAAGCCTTGATGAATGCCTTTTCAATTTTTGAAGATAGTCGATGGAATAAAAATAGAACTTCTCGTGCTACGATTAACAGAAGTATGAAAATGGTCATAAGTTTTCTCGGTAATCATTTTGAATATACTGACTATTTATGATCATTTTTTCCTCCTCACCACTTTTTTCTCGTCGTGCTGTTGCCCCTGCTAGTCTTAGCCTATTGGAATTATTGTTTCACCTTGGCGTAACTAGTGCTGAATCTTATTTACAACTAAGCCGGGACTGCTCTTGTTTGTTCTCTCCTCTTCAACAATGCAAGATCCGCCGCAGATGAGACAAGGATTTTATGGTTCTTGCCGTGTTTGGTTAACAACTTTTGCAAAACATCCTTTGTTCCTCCATAGGTTTCAAATCCTAGCTTTTTTAGATAATATTGTGGCAATGTCGACAAGATTCCTAAATCGTATTGATGGCACAGGTTTTGCATATATAGGAGATGCTCTAGGCCTGGTACGTAGAACCCTTTCTTGTCGAAGTCTTCAATTTTCATCTTACCTTCCACAAACATTTGCAAAGCTCCTTCTCCTAAGCCATCGCGATTTTCAGCCAACAAAATAATCGAACCTTTCTCTTGAATACCATGAGCGGAGTTCCATAATAAATTCAATGAGGCCGTAAGATTCGAGAAGTCCGTGTCATTGCTTCCGCCAACTATAGCGGACTTGGCGTAATCTACTTCAACTGTCGTAGCTGAGGTTAACTTCTGTATAGCATTTCGGAATCCATCACAAATATTTCCACAATAGATTCCTGAAATGCCTGAATTACTTGCAACGAGTTCGACGGATGCAGCTGAAAGCTTTTCTGAAGCAGAAAGAGCGACTGCCATTGGGGGACAGTCAACCCCCGGGGTAGGTAGATTGCTCCGTCTCGATTCGAAAGCCGCCAGCATGCTGTCCTGCATATAATATCGCAGAAGTATTGTCGGAGTGCCGCTGAATCCAAAAAGTGGATCGTAAGAGGTTCGAGAAACAAAAATGACATTTTCGTACCGTCTACCTAGGACGAGAGGACAGTCGTGAGAGCCCACGTTAAAGCCTTCGTTACCTTCCATAAGCGGTAGTTTTCGTACGGCATTAACGTGCACCCCTTCGAAGCCTCTAGACTGTATCACAGCCTGAAGCATCTGGACAATTCTTTGGACCGGTTTTGATTTCGAGAGCGCCAAAATTAGCATATTGTTAGACATGGCTACATTGCCTAGTGTTGCTGCAATTTCCTCATCCGACATTAATGGAATATCTGGAGACACTTGAGCAAGAAGATTTCCGAACTTGATGTCCAGCGCAACATCTGTTGTACCGTATTTAAGCCAAATCTCTGGCATGACAATAAAAATAAAACATAAAATAAAACTTTTTCATATCAAACCATCTGGAGGTCTATGTGACTAATCATTGAACGATGCTAGAATCATGATGCAAGCGCATGAGTTGGATAAAGTGACTAACTCTCATAAATCATGAGATTTTTTTCTTCCAACAGAGTGTGAAGATTGTGCACTGCTCTATATACCTCACTTTCCTTCTTGGCTCCAGTACAGACTAGTTTGCCGCTAGCAAATAGCAAAATCACCGTTTTTGGATCTAACATCCTGTGTATCAATCCTGGAAATTGCTCGGGCTCATACATGCTTCGCGGGAGAACCCTGGCTGCTAGTTCTAGATGAATCTTGCCACCTAGACTGGCAGAGGCAACAATGTTTTGGATTTCAATTTGCGGCTCGTGTTCTACAGGGATACCACCTTTCTTTAACTTTTGAACGACGTTCCTTACAGCCTTGATTGCTTGTTCTTCAGACTTTGCGCCGGTGCAAACCATCTTACCCGAGCTAAAAATCAGAGTGGCAGTCTTAGGCGACTTTAACCTGAAAACGAGTCCAGGGAATTGGTCAGGATGGTATTCGACATCTGGGAATATTTGTGTAATTAAGTTTAAGTTTACCGTTTGGTTAACGGTTGCCGACGCAACCACATTTTCTATACTAACAATGGGTTTTGTTTGAGGCATACTAGATGGCCTTTATAAAGGGGCTGTATATATACCTGTGTATGTCTTCGTATCGCAAATCCCCAATAACCTATATTAATTTCCAAAAGCTGAAATTCAGTTATTATAGGCGTTGAGATCTGAGAAATGACAGATCCATCAGCAACCACGCGGACAAGTCCTCTAAGCTAATACCTTGCCTGAGAGTATATCATATTTTATGATTAGCAAATGGCCGCTTTTTAGTTTATGGTCATCAGCATCCGAATGAAATACGAATCTGCTCTTACACTGATAACATACCCACAACATGTGGAGGTCTTCCGGGTGCATCCAGTAAACCTCATCAGCAACGTCCTTGCATTTAAGAGGTAAGTAATTATCTAATAGTGGTTTTGTTCGAAGCTTTCTTCATTCTATTAGCAGTAATTTTATCCTAGAATGCATCTACTATGCTAACTTCCTAAACATTTTTAGGATCGACGGTCTGCAATAAAAGTGCCGTTCTCGTTATTTACCGAATCCAGTTGAGACTGCCGTCGTGGAGGCCATGGGAAATGTTAGGACCGATTTCCAGGATTTAACTATGTAGATAAGAAAGACCCGGAGTATCGCCCCTCCCCAAAGATTACCCCTAGAAAATAGAATGTATTACGGCGCGTCGATTATCAACGCATTTCTAGTCTAATGGTGCCCTACAGTATCAACAGGCGAACTGCGAAACAGGAAGCGCGAGCCATACAATGACATCAAAAACGTTATCAGATAAAGCAATCGGACTGAACACCGATTCAAATTCACCACGCCGCCTGTCTGCTGCTATGCGGGAGAGACGCAACCTAATAAAAAAGATGCAAATTAA